>Ga0307515_10002618_pt1 | contig 38742 bp, 38 predicted proteins | sample 17_EM_MG_FD_194513 | JGI IMG/M metagenome (GOLD analysis project Ga0307515, IMG submission 194513) | Populus trichocarpa ectomycorrhiza microbial communities from riparian zone in the Pacific Northwest, United States - 17_EM | ecosystem: Host-associated > Plants > Roots > Unclassified | place... | reverse complement strand
GCCGGCAGGAATGCCCTCCTAGGGTCTGATACTCTCCTGAAATTGACGCATCTAAGATTACACTCCACATCCTCTCAGACACTCCTGGAGTCTTCCAGTGACTAAAATACATTTTGCTGATGAACATTTGGAGAGCTTATGCAGGTTCTTGATATCGTCCCCGGACTATCCCAAATGCTGCAAGTGACGTCTCGCCAGGAAAGTAGTCAAATGAGGCTGGGTTCGGAGAAACCTCAGGCAGACTATCACATAGTATCTCTCATGCCCGACGCGGTGCCCGATTCGTCACAGACGGAGATTGCGATGCCAGTTCAACCCATGAGCATTTACCCCAGTATATAGCATCGCTAGCCGATTACCATATAGAAATCGGATTCAGATGAAGATATGGTGATGGCTCCTGCGTCACTGGAGGAATAGATAGCCAAAAAGGTATTTTTGGCGACATATCTCAAGTAAAAGCAATTTGTACCTACTTTGTTATGTGTCTGCATTTTCGTGATTTCAGTGACCAAATTGTGAGACAAGATTATTCGTCAGTGTGTGTGCAAGAGTCGTACTGGCCATGCAAATGTTCTAGACACCAAATCAAGTAGATTGACAAACAGTAAACTGTATAGGCTGTTGCCTGTTACGGTGAAATGATGAAACAAAACCTAAATTTGAGACGAAATTTACGAACAAAGTTTAAGTTGGTGATGTCATACGACTCATACAAGGAGCGGTCAAATCACATCCGAAACCCAGATGAATGACAGCCGTCAGTTTGCATTAATCCATGCAGCCAACTACACAACTCTCCGCTCAGACCTCCTGCACATGGTCGAAAAATCGAAAATTGCTTATGGTACGTCATGGAAATCGAGGAGAATGGGCTGAATAAGGAATGGTGAGGATGTCGCGCTATCAATATCGAAAACTAGTACATGCATGTCTATGCGGTAAATTGCCGGCCGAAAGCGCTGAAATGCAATGGACTTACGTCATTCATCATGCAAATGACATGTATTGTGGTGCCTCTGAAACTGAGATGTCTCGAAGATTTTGGATTCGAATGATGATACATAGAAACGGTATACTTGCTGCCCAAAATGACTGTATGGATTTCATGTACAATTGTTGAGCACCCATTGACTGTTAGTATGTCTCTAAGGAGAGCTCAAAGGTGAGCGTCAACGGAGTGTCAACGATTATTGGCATTGCATCATGGAAAATCCAGATTGTTTTGCTGCAACGTTCATTCATAATCGAACTATAGCCTGCCTTTCTATTAAAAAAATGTTGCGACAACATCCCTACTATGTTCTAACAATGAGCGTCAACGGAGCATTAACGACTTCTAGCCTTGCATCTTTGAAAATGCAAGGGCTGTGCGGCGACATTACACCATGATCGAATTATCGGCTGCCTTTCTAGGCAAAAACGCGTTCCACGACTTGTTCACTGTGCCCTAAAAATGAGCATCAACGGAGCGTCAACAATTTTATGTCTGCATCTTGGAATATCAAGGGGCTGTGAGACTACTTTGATCCATAATCGAACTATCGGCTGCCTTTCTAGGCAAAATTGCTTTCGATGACTTCGTCACTATGTCCTAAAAATGAGCATCAATGGAGCATCAACAACTTCTGGCCTTGGATCTTTGAAAATGGAAGGGCTGTGCGGCGACATTACAGCATGATCGAATTATCGGCTGCCTTTCTCGGCAAAAATGCTTTCCACTACTTCGTCACTGTGCCCTAAAAATGAGCATCAATGGAGCGTCAACGATTTTAGGTCTGCATCTTGGAATATCAAGGGGCTGTGAGACTACTTTGATCCATAAACGAACTATCGGCCGCCTTTCTAGGCACAAATGCTTTCGATGACTTCGTCACTATGCCCTAACAATGAGCGTCAACGGAGTGTAAACAATTTTATGCCTTGTATCTTGCAATATCACTGCACTATGAGACTACTTTGATCCATAATCGAACTATCAGCCGCCTTGCTAGGAAGAAATGCTTTCGACGATTTTGTCACTATGCTCTAAAAATGAGCGTTAATGGAATATTAACTATTTTATGCCTTGCATCTTGAAATATCAAGGGGCTATGGGACTACCATGATCCATGATCGAACTATCGACCGCCTTTCTAGGCAACAATGCTTACGACAAGATCGTTACCATGTCCCAAAATGAGTGTCAACAGAGCGTCAACAATTTTTGATCTTGCATGTTGGATAATCTAACGGCAATGGAACGTAGGAAACCCACAATGAACCGATCGGCAGCCCCGATTCGTAAAAATGGTAGTGACGATATCGCCTTCGCCTTCTTCAATTGAGCGCCCGCTGAGCGTCAACAGTTTTTGTGGAGGCTCAGAACTCTACACAGCAATGAACTGCATTGTGCTGTTCCTAAATTGAGTTTTACGCGGTCAGTCTTTGCAATCTAACCTTGTATACAACTTCACAAAAATGCATGCAATGTCTCACAGATCTGTTTTTGTTACTTGTGGTGGTAGAGTCAATATATAAGAACCTGCAGCGTGCTTTGCTGTATCGTTACTTTCGGCAGGCTTTCGAGTCGGATTACCCAGCGGACTAATTGCTACCGCCATGTCAGATTCAAAATCTTTGAACACCTCATTGCTCTAGGTTATGATCTCTTCCAAAGATGAATGTGTCTTTATTCGTGATTTGAGTGACCTTACTTTACAATTCATCTTCGATGCTTGGTGGGCTTCAATGAATGTAGACTCAAAGCGGCCTATTGCTTGGAATAAGTCTAGACATGCACCTTCGTGGCGATTCTATTTACACTGCGGAATTGAGGAGACCGGCAGCCCTGGCATCATATGCATTGTTTGTCATCAAGTCCTGCGCCATCCATCAGAACAAGGGACTAGCTCAATGGGGAAACACTTGCTGGCAAAAGCTCACAGTGCAAAGTTAAACGAATTGACAGAGTCAGAGGTCACTGAATTGACCAGTTCGACGGTCGATGGAACTGCTTTGGCAATCCTGAAAAGGCAAGGAAGTCGAGGAATCACTATAGTAAGTTCATAGAGGAAGATCAGATTTGACATCCACGTTGATCCATATTGACAGCAATGACAGACAAAACGTTCTAAACTGGCAGCGAAGGGCTTTGAAGCTTCGAAATTTCACCAAGACGCGTGGAATCACTACCTCATGTTAGGATTTGTTTAGGCTCCCATTCCATGGAACGCTATAACAAATCTCGAGCTACGACGGTCATATAAGGCATTACGTGATGACTTAGTTCTGCCATCAGCTTCGACCCTCAGTGACATTTGCCGGAGGGAATATGCACTGACCGTGGATGCAATTAAGAAGCAATTGCCGTCATGCAATAACGATAGTTTAGCTTTGGACGGATGGACATCAACAAACAAACTAGCAATAACGTCGGTTATTGCATACTATATGGATCGAAACTGGGAATTGCGTGAAGTTTAACTCGCATTCGATGAAGTTGATCACCTGTTCTTTTCCCCTTTGGAAAGCTAATTAAGGCTGATAGGTCAAGGGCCAACATACTGGAGCAAGGCTAGCCGTACATTTGAAGGAGGGTCTTGATCGTTTTCAGCATACCGACAGCTGTTTGCTTGGAATTACGACTGATAATGCCTCCTCGAAATACTCGATGACACACAAGCTGCAACCAACACTTGAGGCCTCTGGAATCGGGTGGCCTGCTCTGAGGAACCACATACCTTGCATGGCGCACGTCATACAGCTGGCTTTAGGTTCATTCATGAGCAGTCTCGGTGTCAAAGGCCACACCAAGCCTTGGGAAGCCCATGAGCGCGATCAGCAATTTGGAGAGAATGAAAGCGTAGACATTGGGAAGAGTCAAAGGCTTCGAAAAGAGGGCAATGCTACAATCAATGAGGTGTCGGCTGTGAAACCAGGTTCAGCAAAGATAATTGAGAAAGTATGTATTTCAAGATATTTTGACAGTGCAGAAACTGACCTTCATATAACAGAGAATGCTCGCTGTATTGAGTACGCTAACACCTGGTCGTCGAAACAAGCTCATTGACTGTCAAAGCGCCACAGTCTGTATCGAGGTACTTCTGATCATGGACGTCAAGACCCCTAGAAACTCGACCCTGGAGTTGCTCGAGCATGCCTTCTGATTACGCGAATTCACACGCGAGCCGCTTGAAAACCCAAGATACAGTGATTACCGGCCACTGTTCACAACTCAAGATGAATGGACCATTGTGAAGTATGTCATGGTAGTGTTGAGGCCATTCCAACATTGTACCCTGTGGATGTCGAAGAGGCATACAGTCACATTGCATCACGTTATCACAGTGTACAATGATATGTTTGATCACATGGATGGCGTAATGCCTGCTTCGGCTAGGCAAAAGACTCCATGGAAGGAAGACTTGTTCTTCGCCGGGAAGTTAGCTCGACAGAAGCTGTCCAAATATTATGCTGAAGTGACTGCATCAACGGGCATGATTCTCATGTCTGCACATGTCCTCGATCCTTTCCGGAAATTGCGATCGTTTAGAAAGTGGGACGAAGGAATGGATATTAATCCTGAGGACGAGACATCGTATACAACCCAATACCAGGAGGCCTTTCTGAAGTATGTGGAGAATGAATACTGTGCCAAACATCGACGTATGCCGGTCAATAAACACGTGAGCTTACTGAGGAGCAATCTTATCCCCTCCGGAACAGTTTTAGCATCCTGTCAATCATCCTTTGATCCATATGATTTGTCCAGCGATGATGCAGAATACTTAACGCCTAACAATGTGGCTGAGACTACAGCGGGACAAAGCGATTGCGCAGCACGCGTATTGACCGCCGCCAGGCTCTATTTGAATTCGCCTCCTAAAGCACCAAAGAACTGGGGGCAAATTGATCCAAATCTCAAAGATTACCACTCCGACCCAATGGAGATTAGCAGTACATTTTGGTTACCGGACATAACCGACTGGTGGCATGAACAGGAGGAAATGCACTCCAAGTACGCCGATCACTCTATTGTGGCGCGCGACATAATCTCTATCATACCAGATCGTGTCGGAGTAGAGGCCAGTTTTTCCCTTGGCTGGGATGTTATCGGCTGGAGGCAGTCAAAAACCACAGGCGAGACTCTTTGCGAAAAAGCAGTTGAAAGGCAGTTTGTTCAAGCCAACAACGGGATTTTGCCAGGCGCTGACCCAGAATTGGATACAATGAACACAGAAAATGACACGGAAATGAAGAAAGAGGCTGAGGAAAGGACATTGCACAGAATGGCCAAGGTTCAAGACTTTTTGGAGATGTGGCAGGGCAGCCAAAACCTATGTGTTACCCAAAAGGAATCCCGCGCTCAAAACAAGCAGATGAGCATTGTGGGATACATTTCGGACACAGAAGAGATCGTCAATACATCATGGTCACTCTTTGAACATGATTGTGTGGCTGCATTTGAATTGTCAGGAAGATCTCCATTGCCACCACCTTTGTCTGCGAAGGGCCGCCCTGGAGGACGAACTCACAAATTGAATATCCGCTGAATCTGAAGAATCAACCGTCATCCAGTCGAAAGTGATGAGGATAGCGCACCTGAAAGGATTTCGGACACTGAAGATTGGCCTAACTGGAATGGGGACCCAGATAATCTGAACGACAGCGAAGACAATTGCGGGGTGGACATTGAATCGGATATAGAGTAAGATAATAGCATCGAGGATCCGGACAGCCCAGAGCAGCGGGATGTGAGCACCGCGCAAAATGTTCCCAGATCGATTTGGCCTACACGGAAGTCAAAAAGACGGGCTGAAAAGGTGTTAATGACGGTCAATGCAATGGAAACGAGGAGGAATAAGGGAGTGAAACAAAAGTAGGACAGAATGCGTCAATGTTTCACCAGCTTCTTTATGTATCTTGAACTAGAGTTTTAGTTAGTGATATATTATTGGCGAATGGTGAGCAGTAGCTTGTCAATATCGGTTGATAAACAGACGTATAGCAAGCGCAATGAAGCTTTTAGCAAGATACATAAATTTTAGTCGTATGAGAGCGAACAGTTGAAGAATGTAACTGTGCTCGGCTTTGTCACAAGTCCAAGTCTTCATGTGGCAGAAAGCCTACCAATATGTTTGAATCATGATGAAAACTATTATCGGTGGCAGCAGATGTTGAATGGACAATACATTAAAATGAGTGTCCACGGAGCGTCAACCATTTGTGGTTTTGTAAGTACGGTAATTAATCAACAATTTGGTAGCTGTGATGCACAACCGATATGTTGGCAGCCTTTATAGGCAAAAGAGACAGTGACATGCTCCCTGCAGCATCCTGAGAATGAGCGTCAACAATTTTTGGCTTCGCATCTTGGGTAATCTATCTTCCGATTGGTCGTAAACATCCATTTGTCAGATATTGACAATCTTTACTGGGAAAAACTACAGCAACATGCTCCCTGCTGGATCCTGAGAATGAGCGTCAACAGAGCGTCAACAGAGCGTCAACAGAGCGTCAACGATTTTTAGCTTCACATTCTGGGTAATCCATGTTCTGATTGGTTGTAGACATCCATTTGTCAGATATTGACAGCCTTTACTGGGAAAAACTACAGCGACATGCTCCCTGCCGCATCCTAAGAATGAGCGTCAACAGAGCTTCAAAGAATTTTAGCTTCGCATCTTGGGTAATCTATGTTCTGATTGGTTGTGGACAACCATTTGTCAGATATTGACAGCCTTTACTGGGAAAAACTACAGCAACATGCTCCCTGCCGCATCCTGAGAATGAGAGTCAATGGAGCATCAACCATTGTTAGCTTCGCATCTTGGGTAATTTATGTTCCGATCGGTTGTAGACCTTCATTTATCAGATATTGGCTGCCTTCACTGGGAAAAACTGCAGCAACATGGTCGCTGCAACATCCTGGGAATCAGCATCAACGGTGTGTCAACAATTTGTAGCTTCGAATCTTGGGTAATTTATGTTCCGATTGGTTGCAGATGTCCATTTATCAAATATTTGCAGCCTTTACTGGCAAAAACAACAGCAACATGCTCCCTGCCGCATCCTGAAAATGAGCATCAACAGAGCGTCAACAGTTTTAGTGGTTGCATATTTGGTAATTATGGCATCGCGCTAATCCCCGCGTCCATAATGGAATCATTGACCGCCCTGACAGCCAACAATACAATGTATCAAAGGTAAAATACCAATTCCAAATTCATCGATATTACAAGCTGCAAAGCATGCAAAGACATATCCTTGGTAGTTGAAAACGTGATCTTGATATGGTAGTATTCACATACTGCAAAAGCAGGGGCCTTAATTGAATCTCTGGATGGACCCGGTGGGCGATCCACTGACAACCCGCCCAAATCAGACAGGTTGGGAGTTTGCCATCAAACCAGACCCAAGTTGACAGTTCGGGTTTATTGACAACCTGGACCGCCAATTTGGGGACGGTTCGGGTTGGACCCGGACCTGAAGGGATGGTCGGGTACCATTGCTAACACTACATGTCACTGAAGTAATGCCTCCCCTGCCATTTGCTGCTTCTGTTCTGCCTGCTCCCCCATGTCCGTGTTCGCTGACTCGATTCGAGTCCCAATCTCTTCAAACATCCCAGTGGCACTTTCTCCCTCATAGGTCTTCCTTGTTCCTCATTAGGTGGTTACGTTGTGAACACATGCTCGTTTGGTGGTCCTAGTCTCCAGCCGCCTCAAATGGTCCGTTGGAGCTGGGAAACTCTTTCCAGGATCAACACACCAATGGTTATAGTTTGCTGGTGTCCGTTTGCAGATCACTGCCAGGGCTGTTTACTGGATGTGCAGTTGTGTTTTTGTCTTTTTCAACCAAGACCTTGTGCGAATCATCGCAATTGAGTGGGTTCTTGTGCATGCTCTCTTTTGCTGACAGTCCCGCTCTCCCCCATTGGTCCTGAGGTGGGTTTGAAGCATGTGATTATGTTTCGGGTAATCTACCATAAGCAATATGGCCTAGAGTAAGCTCCCATAACACCCAAAACACAAAATAATACAGACTACCCCAATGCCAATATCTGCAGCCCCAATAACTCATATGGAATTTACCCATAACACATCCACCATTGTGCGATAACACAACCGAATTGTTACTCTCATTCAACTGTAGTGCATATATTACGCTATATAGTCATCACAATTATTCATTCATTTGATCCTCTAAAAACATTTGTTGAATCTTTAACATGGACTCTTTTATCTCTAATATGCCTGCTTGGTCAACTCTGACTCCCATGACTCTGACATGCACACTCTCACAACTCTGACAAGCTCACTCCCACAACTCTAACATGCTCGCTCCAACAACTCTGACAAGCTTGCTCCCACACCTCTGACGAGCTCACTCCCATTAACCTCACATGCTCACATTCACAACTGATACGCTTGCTCGCTCAACTCTAAAATTCTCTACTTTAAAGCTCTGACATGCATCGTCCCACTTCTCTGACATGCTCACTCTCACCTGTCTGACAATTTCACTTTGCTGGGAGCAAGCTGGCAGTGGTGGATCTGGCATTGCTGGTAGGGGTGCAACTGGCTTCACTGGGAGCAAGCTGGTGCAGGTGGGTCCGGCTTCGCTGGTAGGGGTGAAGCTGGCTTCGCTGACTGTGGGCTGTGGTGTATAACTTACAGCTCATGGAGGAATTATATAACAGTAAAATACCTGATGGTGGTGATGGTAATGGTGGTGAGGGTAATTGTGCTGACGGTGATGGTGGTGGAGGAGATGACAATTGAAAAAAGGCAGTTGATAGAATGCAGGCCGAATGAGAAATTTGCTTTTTCAGGAATTAGACATTACACCCGGTAACACTCATGTAGCATTCCCATTACAGTTATCTAATCACCAATGTTCATGGTAGGAAGCCATAATCAATAGTATGCAACAGTAACACAGTCGTAACAGGGATATATTGTATCAGTTATGGATGGAGCAATGCTTCTCCTGACAGACTGAGAATTTCGTTCCAGAGTATATGGGATGTTACAAATTGTTTCCTGCTGCCCGCATTTTGGTTGCTGTTGTTGTTTTGACTCAAGTTATCCCTTCAGTTGTGCCAAGGCTTGTGCGGATTTCATGTTCCATAGTCGGTGTGTATGTGGGAGCATGTTGTGTGGGATTGACAACAGTTCTCAGTTATCCAGCTGAGGTTCCGTTTGGAACTGGAACCGAGATTCTGGTCATGCTTAGACACTGGCATGCAACCTGATCCGGGTAACTAGCGCCGGATAGTAACCTGGACCCAATGTACAATAATGGGTTTTTAGTCTGGTACAACTGGACTGCTCTTCAATTGTGTGTTTCAAACAATTTTGGATACATTTAAGTATTTGAGATCTTATCATATCACATATGGTATATACATACAAGAGGTAGTGTATGGAGCTCAATCATGCCCTAGTCCCCAATTTGCAATCCAATCAATATTTGTTGGGTCACTATGAAATAATACCCAATACTGGGTGTTCAACTGCAACTCAACGAATATTGCTCAGATTCAGAACCGGTGCCCAGCAGGTGAAAGTGCACGTGAGAATGCATAATTCACATATAGATCATGTCATGATACAATCAGAACTCAAAATCTTTATTGGAGTGAAAAAGCTGGGCTTGCAAGGTGCGAGTTTTCAGGTAGGCACTGACCCAAAAGCAATGGTCCAGGATTTTCATTTGGTAAAACCCGTTGCAACGGTACGGTTCCGGTTCCCACCCTACCCAGAACTGTTCTACTGGGTTGGGACATTTGCTAACACTAGTCTTGATATCATACTTGGGAGCATATAGTCCAGGAGGCCAATGATTCAAGCAGTCCAGCATAGAACCAGTCCGGACCGGGTCTGTCAAGCGCAGTCCAGTCCAGTCCAATTAATGTTTTTACCAGGTTCAGACCAATTCCCAATTCTGTTGCACCAAGACTGGATGGGACTGGACTAGTGTGGATCAGTCCAGTGCTCTGTCCAGGGTTAGGGTATATATCTCACTGTGTTGGTCTTGTAATGGGAGAAATATATCTTGATGGTACTAAATATACAGACAGAACTGTCATAATTGCCCCCAGTGTGGGTATTCAGAGGTGAGTGGTTAACAAATGTGTGGAAGACTCATGTTTTCAGTGATACTTGACTATAAAACAAGGTCAAAATTGTAAGCATGTGTGGACTGGTCCAGACCAAGCCCAGCCAGTCCAAGACTGGCAGGCCATGGTGCAGTCCAGTCCAACCATTCAGTTGGACTGGACTGTACTGAGCCCAAGCCAAGACTGGGTTCATCCGGACTGGTGGAATGATTCTAGCAGGCTGGGAGTGTGCCATTGAGAGCAATTGGGAGCTTACAGTCATGCAGGCTGGGACTGTGCCATACAGTGCAATTTGGAGTGTTCATGAAAGTATGTCCAGGTGTGTACTTGAGAACGTACTTGGAGATGTTGTTGGGAATGTACTTGGGAGCGTCTTGAAAGCTTACTTGAGAGTGTGAGTCAAGCAGGCTGGGAGTGTGCCATGGAGAGCAATTGTGACCATACAGTCAAGCAGTCTGGGAGTGTACCTCAGAGTGTACTTGGAAGCATGCAATAAAGTGCATCTGGCAGCTTGCATTCAGGTTTGTTTTATACAGCATGATGTATAGTATGCAGCAAGATGTATAGTATCAAGCGCACAAAATTGCATCCGTATCATAGTAATCTAGTCAATGTGTAGGTTCACAGAATCTCAGAGTACCACACATCATATGTGCTATGAATTACCATCCAAACAACAGCATCTCTATGAGCTACATGATGTGTAAGGGTATTTTCCTCGTGCTTGTGGAGCATTGGAAGAGGATGAAAGCATATGATATAAATCCCAGCCATGAGGCACTATACATATTGTGTGGATCTACAAACATATAATGCCAGTATGTGGAGCCATGAGCTGCGAACGATGAAGTGTGTATTTTGTTATGTAGTACAATGTTATGCATCTAACTTGTGGTGTCCCAAATGTATATACACTCTGTTACATTACCAAAAGTGCAAACTGACTATATGCAGTGCTAGGTGCACACACATATACATATAGCTCATGTCAAGAATTCCATTGACCCCTGTATATCTTGCAGACCATAGTTATGCATAATTGATTCATTGAGATCACAATGCAGGCAGATCACACAATATATTACCAGTGTACTGAGATTGACCGATATTTGTATTTACTGCTGGTAGTCATTAGTGCTATAATGTTATCGTAGTCAATTACTGAGAGTTTGCTTGACAGTGTACTGGCACTCAAGAGGCATGTTGGAAGAGCTGCACTTTGTGATGAGTGGAGTTTTCCATGGAAATCTTTTGGCAACTTGAAAACTCTAAGTGTGTGGAAGCTTTGGTTAATAGAAGGCTTTAAGTGTGTAAAAGCTTTGATACTGACATTGGCCTAGCCAACAATCTTGTCCAAGTACTTCTGATATACTGATCACCACTATCAATACTACCATGACCATCCCCAACATGGGAATCAGGCAGGAAATGAGTGTGCACACATATGTCCACAATCAATGAGATGAGGACTATCTCTTTGCCAGTAGTAGGCCCACGAAAGGGCCCACTTTTGTGTGTCCTGAGTCTTGTTGCTTATCACAACACAGCCAACCACTTAAACCCCCCTCTAGAATATATCGAATTCAATGATAACTAGTAGAAGCTTCTATTTATGAATTCTTGTAGCATTGTGACAAGATCTGTGGTGCTGAGTTGCATATAAATAGCAGTACTTTGGAGAGTGTGAGAGTTCCATCCTTCAGCCCAGCAGCAACCATCTTCCCACTTCCCATCTACCACACCACCACAACCATGAGCAGAGAAGCCCTCAGACCTTGGAACCCTAATTTCAACTACCTACCCCCACCACTTATACTCTCATCTCCACCATTCTCACCAAAAAATGTGAAAAAACAATGTGCCAATCATTGCATCATGGACAATCACTCTGGTTCAAAGTGCACCTCCTCCAAACTGCCACCACCACCTACAGTTGTCCAGCACTGACCTGGCATCATGCCTAATGTATCTTCACTCACAACTGAAGCTCCACCAGCAATGATCAATCTTGAAAATATTTAAAGCTCTTTGGGCAAAGTATATACTGAGCCAGCCGGGTCGATTACAGTGGATCACTCGGCCAAGTGGTGTAAGAAAACACTCAAAAACCAATTCAAAATTTGACAGATCTTCCCAAGCTTCTCATATTCAACCCTTTACAACCTATCGTCCCTCCTCACAAAGCATAGAACTGATTGCACATCTCATTCTCCAAGCTGGATGCCATTACTCCAATTCAACTCTTCAATATCTTTCTTACCAACTCCATTATGTGACAGCATGTAGCCAACACCAATTCTCAAATGCTGTAGGAGGAGATCCTTTTGATGCAGAATCCAATCTGGTACAGCTTACAGATACTGGAAAGGTAGTTTACCACTTGATTTGATGTTTACACCAAAGGTATTGAAAGCTTTCCTATAATCTATACATGGACAACGTCTTCACAACACAACATCTGCTGGCAGAGCTCCATTGGATAGGGATAGGAGCATGTGGCACATGGAGGCAGCAGTCTCAAGTATTTCCCAAGAAGCTAAAGGTTGGTAAAAATGCCAAATTGTCATATCATTTTCAAAGTGGAGTTGTAAATGATTGGGTTGCAACCTGACTATACATGGACAGTTCTCCTGTTACCATGATGTCTACAATCCACCCTGTAACTGGTAAGGATTCATTGGTACTCAGAATGAGAAAGCATCCAAGCAACAAGAGTACCAATGCCAGTTGAGCAAATTCCACATTACTTTCTGGAGAATGCCAGAAAAAGCTTGATATACCTGTTGTTGTTGATGCCTACAACCAGTGCAAGGTGGGTGTGGATGATGCCGACCAGTATCGAATCTATTTTGATACCCAGCTTATATCCAGACACACTTGGCATCCACTGTTCTATTGGATTCTGGAGAGAGCCTTATCAATAGCCTCATAATCCATCGAAATCTGCCAGGACACAAAGAGCGCACTGTGCAAGAAATTGACTGTCATCTCTCCATTGTGCGTGACCTTCTGCAAGCTGGAAGTGCATGAACAATGAGAAGTTTCCCCTGCAATCCAGCTTCACAGAAAATCAAATGCTCGGCTCCCACTGCACAATGTGCCTTGCCCCCACTGCCTACAGGGCAAGTTACCATGCACACCCCCCTGCCCCTCTGTGGAAAGGTACCAGCAATGCATTCCCCACTTTGGATGGACAGTAGAGTAGATTGTTTCCTTTGCAGGTGGAGAAGAAACCAAGGTGGTAGTCGAGAAGGCATGAAAACCAGCAAAAAGTGTGAGGACTGCAATGAGACGTTGTGTTTCACACTCAAACGAAATTATTTTTATGAATTTCACCATATGTAGAGTATTTTTATTTATTCTGGGGGCATTTGGCTGGATTGTTGTAGAGGGATTTATATTTTAAAAGCGGGCCCATCTGAGTAACCCAGTTACCAGCAAAGGGATATATTCTGCAAAACAATCACAGTCCGAGATCTGCTTTCCAAAAGATACAATTGTCGATCTTTTGTGCAGAAATGGTGACTGCAAAAGTCAACACAATGACTGTTAGATATTAAGAAATCTCATTGTGGTGGCAAGCATCAAAATAATAAGGTTCTGACTGTATTATTAATCTAACTTATGACTTTGGGCACTATACATCTCACACTGCCAGTCTACTGCCAGCTGTTACCTGCTATCTACTGCCTGCCCTCTGTCCCCTGCAATCTGCATAACATCTCCCTGAGCTTGGCACCTGCAACTCAGCAAGTATCTAAATCAAGTACACACAAACATGCATGGATGCATACAGTGATCAGATATGGGGAGTAACTGATCTCTTGACAGGTTAGTGTTGAAAGTATATAGTCAAGCAGGCTGACAGTGTGCTATCCAGTGGAATTGGGATGGTCCTGGAGAGTACACTGAGAAATACCCTACAGAGCATCTGGAGAGCTCATTTGGGAGTATACAATGTGGCAGGCTGGAAGTGTACCATTGTATGCAATTGGTACTATTCTTGACAGCATCATGAGAGCTTACCTGTTACGGGGGTTCTTAGTCCCAACAATCAATACCACATTTATTGAAACTATGTACAGCTGCCTATCTGTTTAGAACTCTCTTTCTCTCCTCTTCGTATCCTAAGAATTGACCTCTCGACCTTCCAGTTTAAAGAGCACGCGGGTCGATCTGCGACCAAGTTCCGGTTGCTTCTTTGTAACCGTAAACCATTCCTCTCCCAGAAACAACGAGTTTTCGGAAAACCCCTAGAAGCGTAGTGACCCTGTCGATACATATCGATGCACCGGGTAGCCGATGTCAATAGAAATGACGAATAGCCAAACCACTCAAGATATGTAGGTTGAAGCTTCCTCATCCAGTTGCACAATTAAATCGCCGAAATGTTTGACAAGCTTCTGGTGTGCGTACTGAGATTCTGTCAGATGTTGTCCAGGCATATATAGTGTAGTCACGTATATGGATAATAGAAGCAATTGTGAGTTTCTAAAGAGAGAATTCTTAATAATATTTTAAGATCGTCTTCGGTGTTCTAACTGTTGACTGTGGATTGCTGCCTGAGCTTGTTCTGCTTATTGCTGGGACAATGCTATCTCGTAATAGTTGTCTTCGAGTGATAGTACACCCGGACTTCGGCCCTACGAGCACGGAGCATTATGATAGCATCATCACTGTCATGTCATACGCCCGGTGATTAGCGCCACGCATCCCAATAGGTTATCGTGTTCATGCATGTGTGGTTTTGAAGCGTTACGCTCCTGATAAGAATCAGGCCATCCACTGTGCGATATCATGTCATGCAACGTGTCAGATAGAACTTGAACTTAGACATCTCACAATCCGTTTGCACAGTAGTTGGATCATCTGCTGTGCTTGGTCAGTAGTGCTTATCGCGAATTAATACCTCGCCTGAAAGGGTATTTGGCTTGCGTCATAGATTCAATCAGCGACCAACTGATACTATGCCAGGGTGGAATTAGATGCGTCAGCTCGTATCCAATACGAGTCTGACATTCCAATGCAAACTAACTCATGCCAGTGAGCAGGGTTGCTTTAGGCCTCATATCCTCAGCCAATGTCTTCATTCCCTCAGTCACGTCATGCTTAGGCCGAAACTATTCTCTTTGGCCGCGTAGTTCCCTAGTGGTTCTTATCGCCTTTTGGCCATAAGCTAGAAGTCCCGCATACTCGCATATTGACTATCCACCGCCTGTTCGTTGAGTCGGAGTAATCTCCAGTTCAATCAAATGTGTTCCACTAGTTTCATGGTTAATGAATGTGGTTGAAAAGAGTATGCTTGGCAGAAGATTAACTTCTTTCGATCTGGCCATATTGTTGCATCATTTTCAGTGGATCCGCTAAGCAACGATACTTGCTTATTCAATTGACACGAGACTCTTATGTATCCCCGCTAAATGACATAAGACTGGCTTACTTCTATAGTTGTGAATAGGTGTTATGCATATCACGTGACTAGACCTAGAGTAACTCTGTGACATGTATTCATAAGACTTTCAATAGAAGTACCATTGTCGCTGTTATGTGAAAACCCCTAACATTACCTAGGAGTGTACAGTTAACGAGACTGGAAATGTACCATGGAGTGCAGTTGGAGGTATGCTTAAGATAATCACCAGGAGTATACTTAAGAACATACTTGGAAGTAACCATGGTAGCATATTTGAGTATACTTTGAAATGTCTTGCAAACATACATGATACTGTAAATTAAACAGGTTGGGTGTATACCATCAAGAGCAATCTGGAGTGTACAGTAAAGTAGGCTGGGTGTGTGCAAATGAGTAGAATCTGCCCTGTACTTCAGAGCATACTTGGAATGCTGCAACTCAGTTTATCTGCCAGCCTGCTGTCAAGTTTGTTGTATGCAGCATATTATATTATTTACAGTGTGATATACTGTATCTAGTAAACAAATGTGTATACATATTACAGTAATCTAGTTAATATGCAAAGTCATAGGATTTCATAGTACTGCATATCAAATATGCTATGAATTACAATTTCAAAGATTGTTTTTCTATCAGTTACAGATCGCATAAGGTCCTTTTCACCAGTGCCCACAGTTGACTTTTATTATTCCTGTATCCTAATGCATCACCACCCCCAGCCAGCTTCTTCTGTTGCATAAACCTAATCAAATTGTGCTTCAGCTGAGCTGATATCAAGGTACATTGCTGGTAGAGCATAAGGCACCCAACTACCTTGTATATTTGAAGAGTCTTTCTCCTGCTCTCCAGTCTCTGTACCTTAAGTTTATTCACAAAGTTTGCCCCTTCAATATTTCAATATCTCCTTCCAGTTTGCATAGTGGTAGTCAAATATAGATTTTTCCACTACACCATGTGTACCCAACTCCAAATTCTACTGTAAACTCCCTCTTTTGTTTCCAAGCCATCTAGTGTATCTCTCCAAGTCTCTGTGAGTTTATCTTATTTCTATGGCCAGAGCAATTGTTGCCAGCTGAAAACAAGTTTTCTGCTTGGCTATTTAAACCATTTGAAATCCAATGATATCACCACATTTTGCTTGGATCACAATACATTCTAGGGATAAAACAGTCATAAATAGGTTCTGTTTCACTTCCCAGTTGCCCATTTACTATATTGCAAATTCTCCTGATACTACTGTATAAAAACATTAAAATAAAGGCTTTAATCTACAACTACTCACCCAATATTAAAGATATTATGAATCTCAGCCTGGGATGTGAAAGCAGGTATAGTTATACACATTTCTGGTATATCACACTTTGTTGTCAGAGTGCAACTTTCAAAAATATATTAGTTGGTCATTATTGATCTGAGTTCTTGTGGCTTTTACTTACTACTGTCAGTAACTCAGCCACAGAACTCTGACCAACATGAATTGAAAAAGATATGTTTCATGTACTTATATGAATACTAGTCTATAGGAGATTTAAACTGTTGCCAATAGCTGCTCATAACAAATATATACTTTGAAACTATATTCTTACTGCTTTGTCACCATTGTTTTCAGATGTACATATAGAGTACTATAGAGATTTATTCAACTCTGAAATAAATCTATTGTAAGATTCTGAGCTGATAACATCCACAGACTTTTGCAGACTCTTGATAAAAAATTTACATTTTTCTAAAATAGTATTGTATTATGATATAATTTCAGAGGTGTAGAATAGGTAAATCTCAGTTATCCATATGTACTTAATAGTTTGGACTTTGCTCAATACACTTTTGAACATAAAGTTTATTTTATTCATTTGCCAGTATATCACATAACTGGTATCAAAGTATACAGTGCATTTTGAAACCTATCAATGCTGACATAGTTGCTGGCTAGGTGGCTACTCCCTTGAGTAACTAACCTCTCCAGTTTCTTTATTCTCTTTGCCCAAATCATTCATGGTCTTAGGGGTTCTCCCTTACCAGCAATAAAGGTACATGCGATAGTTATATGAATACCTGTCACAGAGTTACTCTTAGTCAATTCACGTGATATGCATATCACGTATGCAAGACGTCGCAAGTGTGCATGTCCTATGTCAATTGGTGGGGATACATCAGAGTCGAATCTCGATTGCATATGCACCCGAGCATAGTGGAATCAAGTTTGATAACACAGCTGTGTTGCCATTAGTGGGAAGCTTGCTTCCGCTGTGCACACAGTTGTCCACCAGATTCATTTACTCGGATACTAGCAGGACTTGTATGATTGTACTGGGGAACACCCCGACTCACGGACACAGCAGTCGATACTCAATATACAAGTATGCGTGACTTTTGGCCTATCGCCTCAGGCAATAAGAACAACCAGTGCACTCCCCTACCGAACAGAGTGGTCTTGGCCTAAGCATGACGTAACTGAGGGATGAATGATGTTGGCTGTTGATATGACGCCAGAACCAACCTTACTCATTGGTTCGAGTTAGCATGCATTGGAACGTCACACTCGTATTCTATATGAGCTGACACATCGTTATCTACATTGGCATAGTATTGATTGGTTGCTGATTAAATGTGTGACCCAAGCCAAATACCCTTAGAGGGTGAGGGATTATTTTGTGATAAGCACTACCAACTAGGTTCAGTAGATGTTCCAACTACCCATACACAAGGAATGCGAGATGTCTAAGTTCAAGTTCGATCTGTAACATTGTCTGACTTGTTATCAAGCGATGGATGGCGTGATTTTTATCGGGTGCGTAACGCTTCCAAACCACATTGCATGAACATGACAACCTACTGGGATGCGTGGTACATGTCACCAGGTGTGTGCAAAAACAGCATGACATGACTGCAATGAGGCTATCAACAGCAATGGAGTCATAGCGTCAGAGTATGGGCATACAAACCCTCGAAGACAACTATAAAGAGATCGCATTGTTCTGGCAACAAGAAGCACATGCTCAAGCACCAATCCACCGTCAACATTCAGAACATCGAAGACGATCTTAAAATATTATTGAGAATTGCTTTTGCATTTTACAAAGATTCTGTCTTTAATCCATTTCTGTGACCAAACGCTATATGTCTGGTCACACATTGACACAATCTCAATATGCACTCTTGAAGAATGTTGAACTCTTAGGCGATCACATTTTGCAGTTGGAAAAACATCAGTTAATCCACATCTCACTTGTGGTACTTCTTTTGGCAGAATCTCCAGGCATTGGTGACCTGGTTCATTGGTATTTACGTACCGCGTTATTACTGTTTGAAGAATTTTCCGCAGAGTGGTTACACTGTGGAAAGGTGTAATCTTGGGACAACAAGAAAGATGTGACCATTGGGAACCAGTTAACTTGGTTGCTCTTGGAAGGTTAAGGCCAAGAGGCTGAGTCTTAGGATAAGAGTAGGAAAGAAAAAGTTTAGATAGGCGGCTGTACTTAAATCTAATTAATGTTGTATTGATTATTGGGATTAAGCACCCCCGTAACACATGGGAATATGAATAGATTATCACCACAGTACACACTAAGCAACCGATCCCTCAAAATCAATCACATGACATCTTAGTTAACCTATTTTCCTAATTGAGCCTAATTAATAATGACGAAATTTCGAACTTACTATAAAGTAAACTTTATGGCGCGGTAGGAATGACATCTGTGTCAGCATGACATAGTGTCAACAACTTGCGTTACCCATTCTATAATGTGAGCGCGCTAGATTTAGTACAGTGTATCAGTGTTCCCAAGCGGCCCGGCCTCCATTTCTAAACCTGGCGCTAGCGGCGGCCGGCTCGAACCCACCGCTGGTCATGATCATACATGCGATGAATGGCAGTATCACCCTTTCATTAAAATCATGATGGAACTTATCCATTTGAAGAATTGGAGAAAGGAACCTGTATTGAGCGTCATGGAACTTGGTGGCATCTTCGGTGTTGTCTAGCATGGTCTCTAGCTTATCCAAACAAATTGGTAGTCTTGAGTCTAAATTTTTCTCTCGGTCCGGGCCCATCTCACGGTATTTAAAGATCGCATCCACCTTTTATATAAGTATGAGAGTACCGAAAAGCGTTCTCCTAGCTCCGAGGATACGCAGAGTGAGCTCAGGAAGTATGGCGAAATTCTTTTGAAATTTAGGGCCGCTAAGTGCGGCGTCGATTGCAGATTCCTCGAGCACTTTCTCAAGGTGCCTCTGGGGAATGAACTTTTTGGAAACAGGCGGAGCTGTCTCCACCTCGAGTTGAAGGATCTCCTCACGCAGGTTGGACACAACTGCCATGACACGACTGTACAGTTTGGTGTAGTAGCTGGTTGGCAGTGGGCGATTACCTCGAAATTCTGTTAACTAGATTTGCTAGGTAAGTGGCAAATATACTTATTAGCCCCCGCGCGGGTGAGGATATGGGTCATCAGATATTCCGAGGGCGTTGGACAGACTAGGATTGGCTTACTGGCTTACGGTTCCCAGATCAAAGCCGATACTCATTATCTTAGGAGAGAATGTATGTGGAATAATCACCAAACATGTAAAATTCCTGCTATGTGATAGACAGCTGCACGGCGCAATCTCCCTCAATCACCGTACGCCGTGTGATGTGCACCATACATGGGCTTTCAATGATGCATGGGTTAATTCACACGATTGTGCTTCTAATGAATTACCTAAAACATGTCAGTTAATGTGTGGTAAGAACTGTGGTAAGAGAGAGAAGACGATCGAGCCATAGATGCTTGTCGGTGAGCAAACATGCCTCCCCGCATGCGCAACTAGGAGAGTGGAAACGAATTGCGGGGTCACGACTCATCGGTGCACCTCACAAAGTTTCTTCCGCCACATAGGCACCCACTCTATACCCCGACCACCAAAAGAGCCCCCACAATCGCTATTATATATTCTGACGTTGTAGAATGTAAAGTAATGTGTGAAATTACTTGATCGATAACACTCTGAGAGCAACTTGAGCATGGAAGCAACCTCTACCTTCTTTGTCGCATTAGGTGTTAAGCTTGGGTGGGATAGGAAGTTGACGTACAATAGTGTATGGTGGTGGTAGCGGTGGTGGTAGCGGTGGTGGTGGAATACAAATTTCTTCAAAGCTTGGTAGACTTTACACAATGCCATGTACAAATATCTCGAACTCGGACTCCATTCAGCTCCCAGCAATACTCAACTGCATGCTCTCAGCAGCACTCAACTCCTAATAGCGCTCGCTCCCAGTAGCGCTTGGCTTCATTCTCCAGGGTGCACTTGACTCTAGGGCGCTCTAAAAACACGAAATTGGCTGCGAAGCACCGATGCCCTTGATGGTGCAGGTTGCATTTCAAATACGTTCAAGGTTATGAGGTGGGTTGTGGGACTGAGACAGTGCATTTTCATATTGAAGATCGAACGACGACTATATACAGCGGTTCAATCTGGGTGATTTCTAAATGAGATTTCCAATTGAAAGCACGATTACCAGTACTCGAATAACCGTAGCAACGAGTCCTCTATCCTAACAACATCATTAACACCTCTCTTCCAGATTTTGTGAATTGCGGAGAAATCGGTGTGCCATATGACCCCAGACTAAAGCATACCCACACACAAGCTGTCTAGGCTATGATGCCTCTCAAAAGCAATTTCTTGCAGGGCTATCAGAGATGTTTAGCATGTTGGTTGGTTGGCTGGTTGGTGGCAAGTGGATGACCCAATTGAGCTGCAGATTGCTTTCCGTCCTGATCGCCGCTGTACGAACATTGTACGGAGAAAGGTTTTTTCGTGCCTAGACTGATAAATTAAAATTCCCACACTCGCATAGTTATGTGAGGTTGGGCATGAGAAAAATAGGAAGGTACCGATTAACTATTATTAGAAGATCAAAGGACAAAAACGATCATGGAGACAGGAGGAAAAACAATGGCCCAATCCCGGGTTTGAACCGGGGACCTCCCACATTTGAGTTACTCAGTAACCGGAATTACCCGAAGCGAGAATCATACCACTAGACCAATTGGGCGATTGTGAGAAAATGTCTGGTAACACAGTTCACTGGTCACTGCCAGCCACAACGCCCGCCCAAAACACCTTCCTGGATGAAATTTCCTACTGGTATTGGTTCCATCAGTAGCTCCTTTTTATTAAGGGCTGAAATTCATGGGGGTCCTGAGCAGTGAGGATACTATGCTGTTTTGATATAATTGAAATTTTGTATTTGAATATAGTCTATGTTGCCAAGATTATTTGATTTTGTTTTGAGCCGTGCCATGACAGGTTCCTAACGAGACCAATTAGGTGATTTATGTTCTTTATTTTATTTTTTTATAAATAAGTAAAGTATTGGATAAAAAAGAGAAAATCAGTACCAGCATCTCATACGAAACACTATGGGCCCGGGCAAACAAAAATAACCCGAAAACTTGGAGTTTGACTCTCTTTAGCGCCCAAGTCCTAGGCCCTCATCGATGGTATGTTGGTTAGGTATCGCGGGCGCAGGTACGGACTTTCGTTTATGAACATTTATGCCAGCTTTGTGATTTCCGGCAAAAGTGCAGAAACCTATCACCAGTCATCAGAGTCAGTACTTCCACATGTATGCCATATAAGCCGTGCAAGTCCGTAGAACTAGGGACCATTCGAGCCCGACTTGTTGAAACTGCCCAAATTCCTCAGCGGCCTTACACGGTTGCACTAGTCTTTCGAAGGCTTACATGTGTGAAACAGAATTGAGCCACCCTGTAAAGTCATTCGGTCTTCAATCTAAAAATACATTTTATTTGTCCCACTCTACAGCTCATAAATTCAAATACAGTTGAAATGCAACGTACACCGCCGCATTGTACCGACCCTCCAATCCCTGCGCAACACATGTACAGACCAGCATGTCATTCTCAGCCGCAGCCATTCCACTTATTTAAAGCAAAGCATAGAATCTTCAACACTAAAAGTTCGAAACAGGATCCCACCACTCGAAGCACGTGATATCTGGTATGGAGGTTGCTGGAGCCGTTTTAGGTGCATTTCAGTACGTTGGTGTGGCAGTTAAACCGCACGAGCATCTCGGTAGAGAGCGTACACAGCTTGGGCTCTCAAAAGTGGTATGTCAATTGCCAGCATTCTTTCCTTTACTCTGTACTTACAAGTCACTCGTCTCAGCAAGCGTCATTCTTACAACAACATGGTCTTGCATGGGCATTCATGGCGGCAGTTTCGTCTAATCTTCCAGTTCTCACGAATCTGATACAGATCAAAGTCTTAGGAGGGACAGAAAAATCAATCGCAGCGATTCGACATGCACAAACCGCACATTTGATGAATACAGGTGTCACTGTAAGCCAATTGACTTGTCTCCTCTTTCCGGATCTAATGCCCTCCGAGGCCGCTATCGTCGCCCAAGTCACAGTGACCTCGCTACAACTTCGGGGGGTTGATCGGCTTCACTGGACACTTAGCGCCTCCTGGTTCTGTAGCCTCGTCCTCGCCGTTTTTGCCGTCTTTCTTTCCTTCCTGCGACACCGGGACATAGTGTCTCTCGACAACAGCACCTTCCGAGGGCTGTTTGTTAATAACAGAGGCAGGCCCAAGATCCGTGTCGCCGCGGTATTTCTCTTGTGCATGCCGTACATGTTCCTTCACGGCGCGATATCGTTCTACCTAATGGGCCTCTTCCTGTACCTCATCTATAACTGGCTTCTTCCTTTTGATAGCACTATTTCACCGGCCGCAGTGATTGCGAACAGAAATGTGAGTGTTGAATAATCGTCACCAATGTAGTACCTCCAACTCATGCAGTGTAAGATATTTATTTGCTTCCTGCTCATGGTCGCCTTGGGAGAGCTCGCTCAGTACAAACTTTTGCGCGGCGGTGTACGAGATTGTGTCCTCTATCCTAGTGTTGCTGGCGGCATCATTATGTTGCTCGAGCTGCAGAAAAGGCAGCTGGTTCAAAAGGACGAACTTGACGGACTATTGGGTATCCTCCATGACGGTGATGTGGAGAGATTTGAGGCAACACTCAGAGAGCGGGAGGCAACAGTTAGAGAGCGTGAGGAACGTAGGGTTCAATATCATGCTATGCCTATGCAGCCAGCTGAGAGACCAGCTGCTATTGAGATGAACGATTTGCAGCAAAACGGCTCACTGGAGGCGGCGCTTGTAGAGGCTGCAAGAGCCCACACGGAAGCTGCAGCGGCGAGCCAAGCGGTTGCGAGGGAAATGGAACGGTTGCAGTCGAGAGGCATTGCGATAACATGATATGTATTTAAGATGCTGACAATTAGATAACTCCTTATAACGGAAATGATTAGCATACATACAACTGCCCAACGTGATTTTCAATATTGATAATTTTTACTCAGTTAAATATACGCAATATGGTGGTGGTGGTGGTGGCATGGACTGGTCGCTCTGCGATAAGGATTGCGGATGGTGTGGGAATTGTATGGATAACTATACTGGCCCTGATTTCTGAAGTGCGGAATAGGACGAAATTTGAAATGTGGAATTTATGTTTTTTTTTGGATATTATGGCTTTGCAGTAGTGCAATAAATTCTTGTTCTGTTGCACGTTGATGTTTTCTCCGGGTATCGCGTAATGGATGAGACACGGATAACAACTCTGCTACATGCCGTGGATGGCTACGGAATCATAGTACCGTGTTGGCTTTAACACTCGCCTACTTATATTACCTGTGGTCAGCCAGTTCTGGCACCTGTACTTCATGCGAATTGGAGATTGCAGCTCTACGGAGGGTGATAGTGGCCATAGTACGTCACTCTGTCTTCTCGGCACACACTACCTATTACCTCTAACCGCCGTTCCACGATCCCCTCCCCGTCAACCTTGCAACCCAGACACAGTGCAGCAGCATTGTTCTCGCGTTCCACTGCACGTTTTTGCTCAATCATCCTACTTCACCAAATCTCTCCCCCATCCTTCAATTCACCCGCTTACTCTAAGAGGCGCTCAAAACATGCTCGGAGGACTTTTCACTGTCGCGCTGCGCAGAATGGTCCGTGTGCCCTCCATCATTACCCACAACCCAGTGCTAAACATGACACTTGCCGCGCTGTCCTTGGGTAATGTTGGATCTTCGGGAAGGCTTCTCGATGGCTCATATGGTAATAGAACCGAAGCTGAGCCAAGTTTCAAATGTAGTGAAATCACGATAATTTTCTGGTAAGGGATGGATTGAGCACTGTCCAATCGCGTTCAATCATATGAGAAAAGTCAACGGTCGCTTCGTTACATCATGTTCCGAGTTATGAGCAGTGCTGTGGGCGGGGTCAGAAGCACTATCGGCAAGAGTTTCCACCAGTTATTGTACACGCTATAGCCCTGGGAGTATAACCTAGATGGTCTGGGAAGCGCCGTGTGTATCACTTTGAGTCATACAGTCAAGAATCATGGCTGTACGAAAACGTTAGCACCCCCAGGAAGGGGCGGGCCAACCGTAATTGGAGGGCCAACGGACCGAAAATGAGACTGGAAAAAGAGGCAAAAGTCACTGGCCCAATCCCGGGTTTGAACCGGGGACCTCCTACAGTTGAGTTACTCAGTAACTGGATTTACCCGAAGTGAGAATCATACTATGAGACCAATTAGGCGAATATTTAATAGGAATGACAAGTAGGTGATCGAGATAAGATGGTCTCGACTCTGACTCATGCCGACTTGAGAGCCTCCACGTGGAAAACCCAGACAGCCACTACAGCATAGAGGTGGCCTCGAATCTGGCCTCGAATCAGACTATAGCTCGTTCCATATGGTGTAGCGGTACAGGTTATACGCAGACTCGGCGTTTCTAGTATACCTGGAGCAATGTGGTGCTAACCCAGATTAAGTATGTCCATATCAGGCTTAGTCTGAATAGTAATAGAAAGGTTTGAGCAGAGAGTCTGGAGATATGCTTTCACAGGAATTTCATAATACCAAAGAGAGTCAATTCAATGCTCTGAATACACCATTTCTGTTGTCTCCACAGTATTCAAAATCAATCCAGTAGTTTTGATATTTCTTCAATTGATTTACAGTTGCATGTTTTCAATCCAAGATTACACTGTATATATCCTGGCCAACCTCAATATCATACCTTCCAAAGGTGCCATTAACAATATGCAAGCATATCCATCATTCTCTGACCCCAAAGCTAACCTCCAGATCCTATAAACTGGAACCTACAGCTTCCAATGGAATGATGAGACTGACATCTACCACTCTGACTTCACTGTGGAATGGTCTATAAAATCATGATTGGTTGAATGTAACAACTAATCAGTCTGCAGGAAATCGAATGCTAAAGGTATATACAAGCGCAAATACTGTCAAATTTATGTATACTTCAAAGGATTGTTGAAATTACAATGTACACTGCCACTACTCCCGGGTAAAACTATGAATGAATTCATGCAACTTCAATCTGGGACAGTGGAAGAGTTTATTTACAGATACTATTTCAGCCGAAATATCTCATGGCTTCAATGATATGTACTTGACTTTCAAAGTAGATTAGCAAAATGTAAATCCGTCCAGAAGCCACATGGAACGCTCCCAGATACAATGGTTGACCACCATTGTTTCCAAGTACTTCCGGATACTCCCAGACCCCCCTGGAGCTAAGTACAGTGCTCTCAGAATCTGCAAGAGCATTCCACAGATGATCCTGAAAGCACCTGCAGTGATGAATGTGCATTCAAGATGCTCCGATATTTGACTTACAGGATAGTGATATTTTGGATCAGCTGAGATGTCTCGGCAGGTCTAGAGGAGACATGGATAGTGTTACCAACGATTCATGACCTTTGCTTTGGGTCCGGGTCTTGGTTGGAACTGCACCATTGCCAAATTGGTGGCCCAGGTAGTCAATTCACCCGAACAGTCAATTCGGATATGTTTCGATGGAAAATGTCCAATCTATCCCAATTTGGCAAGTTGTCAGCTGGTTGTCTAGCGGGTCCATTGGTAGATTCATATAATGTTTTTGCTTTTGTTGTATGATAATAGTACATGATCAAAATTGATTATTCAACAGCCAGTAATTACTTTTTGCATGTTTGGTGGGTTGCGATATTGGTTATATTGGAATCTGTGTTTGTCCTTTCATATTTTGGATTTTTGACCATAAAGGAGGTCAATAGTTCTGTTATGAGCTCATATATCAGCATCATGCCTTCATTACCAAATATGCAAGACCAAAAATTGTTAATGCGCCATTGACACTCAATTTCATGATGGGGTAACGAAGATATCAGGTGCTGTTTTGCCTGAAATGCCTGCCATTACTTGATATATGAATTATTGCAACAAAGCAACACCAAGATTACACAAGATGCAAGACCAAAAATTGTTGACACTCTGTTGACATTCATTTTCAGGACGGGGCAGGGTGCGTGATGCTGTTGTTTTTACCACTACAGGCGGCCAATAGCTCATTTATGGATGTCTGCAGCCAGTCGCCATATAGATAACCCAATTTGCGAAGCCAAACATTGTTGAGACTCCGTGGAGATTCATTTTCGGGATGGGGCAGGGAGCGTGCGGCTTTTGTTTTTGCCACTAAAGGCGGCCAATAACTCAATTATGGATATCTGCAACAAGTCGCCACTTAGATAACGCATAATGGAGAGCCAAAACTCATTGACACTCCGTTGACGCTTATTTTCAGAAAGGGGCAGTGACCATGTTGTGTTTGCTTTAGTCTATAAAGGCTGCCAAGATGTCAGTTATGCATTACAGCGACCGAATCACTTTGCAAGGAATGTTGTTGCATTGGTCGCTCTCATGCTATTGAAATTTGTATATCTCTCTTAATAGTTCATTTCGCCAGCTATACTTCTGTTTTTGCATCATTATTTCCATGTGACTACTTACTATTCTTCCATGAGATATCTCTAAGTGAAATTCTCGGTCAAGCAACATATAGACCCTGGTGAAAACACATTGACCCAATCTGTCCTGTATTTTCTGGTTTCCCTTACTTCTTCTTGTTTCCATTGCACCGACCGTCATTAAAACCTTTCAGCCTTTTTCAATGACCTCCGTGTTGGCCAAATAAATCAGAGAACATTTGGTGCAGCACTCACCTCCTGGAGCTCTGAGCTTTCCAGATCTTCGATGCCATTGTCTAGCTCTACATCACATTGATTGTCTGCATCGCAGTTCACTTTGCGTATATTTGGATTGTCCAAGTCACGATTCCAGTTGAGCCAATGCTTGGTATCAGAAATGCTTTCAAGTGCACTGTTCTCAACAATTTTGTCTGGATGATAGTCAACTGTCTTGATTCGGCGGACATTCAATATTTGAGTTCGTCCTGCTGATAGGTCCTTTGCAGACAAGCTGGTGGCAAAGGTGATCTTTCTGACAGTTTCAATGCAGCCACACCATCATGTTGAAAGTTTTACCAGGTTGCTTTGGCAATTTCTTCAGTATCTGAAATGTATCCTACAGCTGTCATTTGCTTGTTTTGGGCACGAGATTCCTTCTGTATAGCACATAGGTTTTGGCTGCCCTGCCACATCTCCAAAAAGTTGTGGATCTTGGCCATTCTGTGCAATTTTCATTCCACATCCTCTCTTTTCATTCCATGTTGTGTTCAATAGTTGTTGTATCTAATGCTGGGTTATCGCCTGCCAATATCCCGTTATTGGCTAAAACCAAACTGCCTGACTACCACTTTGCACGAAGGGTCTTGCCTGTCGTTTTTGAGTGCCTTCAGCCATTATGGTAACCCGGAAGGGAAAAACTGTCCTCCACCCCGACACCATGTAGTACGATAGAGAATATGTCCTGTGCCACATGGGAGAGATCAGTGTACATTGAGTGCATTTCCTCTTGCCGATGCCAACAGGCAGTGATATCTGGTGAAAAATAATGTACTGCTAATCTCCATTGAGTCGGAGTGGTAATCAATAAGATTTGGATTAACTTGCCCCCAGTTGTTTGGTACTTCAGGTGGTGAATTCAAATAGAGCCTTGCGGCTGTCAATATGCATGCTGTGCAATCGCTTCGTCCAGATGTCATTACGGCCTGATTCATATGCATTCCGGATTCTTCATCATCGCTGAACACATGATATTGATTAAGAGATGAATGACTTGATCCTGACGCTGTGGTAGAAGGGAAGAGATTGTTACTTGGAACAGTTTCGGATTTAGTGACAGACAATTGTCAGTGTTTAGCACAGTATTTGTTCTCCACATACTTCAGAAATGAGTCTTGGTATTGGGTGGTATTAGAAGACTTGTCTTCAGGATTAATATCTATTCCCTTGTCCCACATTCTGAATGATCGCAACTTCCGCAAAGGATCCAGGATACGTGCTGACATGAGAAGCATACCAGTTGTTGGAGTTCCTTTAGCATAATATTTGGACAGCTTCTGGCACACAACATTGACGGCAAAGTATAACTGTTCCTTCCATTGAGTCTTCTTGTTAGCTAAAGCTCGCATTTCACCATCCATGTGATTGAACACGTCATGGTAGACAGTGATGACATGATACAGAGTAGTGGTTTGCCTATTTGTTATCCACAGGGTCCAGTATCGGAATGGATATAAAATTTCCATGACGTACTCGACAATGGTGCATTGATCTTGTGTAGTGAAGAGAGGTTGGTTATGATTGAATTTAGGGATTCTTGAACCACTCGCCAGTGAATTCTTGTATTCAGTAAACCCGCTCAAGAAACTCCAGTGCTAAATTCCACCGTGTTTTGACATCTATAATGGGTAGTACAGTGATGCGTACATTGGCTTTTTGACAGGCAATGAATTTGTTTTGACGACCAGGTGTCAGTGTACTCAATTCAGCAAGCATTCGCTGCTATAGGAATGACAGTTTCAGGTCTTTCAAAATTACTGGAAATATGTACATTCTCAATTATCTTTGCTAAACCTGGTCTCATAGCCGACACCTTGTTGATTGTACAATTGCCCTCTATTTGCAGTCAATGACTCTTCCCAATGTCTATGCTTTCATTCTCACCAAATTGCTGATTGCGCTGATGGGCTTCTCAAGACTTGGTGCGGTCTTTTACCCTGAGACTGCTCATGAATGCACCCAAAGCAAGCAGAATGAAGTGTGCCATGCATGGTATGTGGTTTCTCAATACAGGCTATTTGATTCCAGAGTCTTGAAGGGTTGATTGTAGTTTCTGCATCATGGAGTAATTTGAAGAAGCATTATCTGTCATAATTCCAAGTAAACGGCCATTGGTAAGCTCAAAACAATCAAGAACTTCATTCAAATGTATGGCCAGTCTTGCTCCAGTATCTGGACCATCTACATATTATGCTTAATTAGTTTTCGAAATAGGATAAGAACAGGGTATCATCCTCGGTGGAAGAGAGTTGTAATTCTCGCAAAGTCCAATTTTGATCCATATAGTAAGCAATGACCAACATTGTAGCCAATTTGTTCGTCAATGTCCTCACATCCAAAGCTAAATTAACTTTATTTCTTGATGGCAACTGCTTCTTGATAGCATCCACTGACAGTGAGTATTACCTCCTGCAAATGTTGCTAAGAGTGCTGGTGGATGGGAATAGAAGATCGCTGTGTAATGCATTTGATGGCCATTATAGCTCTAGGTCTGAGATAGCATTCCATGTAATATGAGCCGAAACAAATCCCGACATGAGGTAGCAATTCCAGGTGTCTCGGTGAAATTTGGCGCTTACCAAGTCCTTAGCTGCTCGTTTGGAGCATTTTGTCTCTTGACTATATTAATATACATAAGAGTAAAATGTTGAATGTGAATATCCTTTGCAATTGTACCATTGAAATTCTATAACTTCCTTGTCTCTTCAGTATGGCGAATACTGATTCATCAACCTTTGTACTTGTCAATTCAGTAACATCCGACTTTGATAATTCATTGAACTCAGTGATTTGCGCCTTTGCCCGCAACTGTTTCCTGATTGAGCTGGTCCCAAGTTCTGATGGATGACGAAGAACTTCATGACAAAGGATACATATGATACCAAGGCTCCCGGTGTATGCAATACTGCAGTGCAAATAGAATTGCCATGAAGGCACAGGTCTGATAATATTCCAAGCAACTGAATGCTTCGAGCCGACATTCATCGAAGTTCACCCAGCATGGAATATGATATGCAATGCATGGTCGATCAAATCGGAATTGACGAAAAGTTCATTTTTGGAAGATCTCATAACATCTGGCAATGAGGTATTTGAAGAATGTGAATCCGACATCATGTTAGCAATTGCAAGCTGTGTAATTCAGGCTGAGAGACAGTCATCTGTGACATTATTGTTGAGTACAACACTGGTTCTTCAATATTGACTCCAGAGCTACAAGCAAGAAATGAGTAAGACCTGTAAGACATTGCATGCATAGTTGTGAAGGTGTATACAAGGATATATTAAAAAGGCTGACCGTTATAATCACAATTTAGGAAAAATGCAAGGTAGTTTGTTGATGTGTAGCTTACTGAGCCCCACTACAATTGGTGGCGCTTCACTGACGCACATTTTTAGGAGGCAGTAGCGATATCATTTCTAGCATTTTGGCCAAAAAGGCAGCGAATACAATGTTTATGCATTGGTCGAGTTATGTGCCCTTTGCGTATCCATGATGCGAGACCAAAAATCGTTGATGCTCTGTTGATGCTCATTTTTGGTGGTTTTAGCGATATCTTCAACAATATTTTTGCCCATAATGGCAGCCAATACATTGATTATGTATGAACATCAATATACAGCCCTTGGATAATCCATACTTGCAGTCCAAAAATCGTTGACGCTCCATTGACGCAGATTTTTCAGATGGGGCAATCAGCATGCTGGTTGCCTTTGTAGTTATAAAGGCGACCAATACGTTCACTTGGGCAGGATGTGAATATGCAGCACGTTTGATTGCTGAAAGTGTAAGACTTAACATTGTCGATGCTCCGTTAACGCTCACATTAGACACATCCTAAACATCATTGTACGTTTGATAACTGTATGGTACAAATCAAATAGTCATTATTGACATCCAATAAAACCTTTCTATGTATAATCATCTGCATTCAGAACCTTTGTAGCCTGGCAATTTCAGAACCACCACCTAACATGTTATCTGAGTGATGGATGACATAGCTCTCTTCCAGTCCTGCAAATTCAGCCAGTATTTGATGGTACGTAGATCTTCCCTCTATGTTCTGATTCATACCGCCCGACTTCCTCACCCTTCCTCATCCAGTTCTTTTTCCTTGATTACCAGGACCTAAATTAAGTATTTTTCAAAATCTCAACCATGTGCACCAGGTCTGAGTGGAGAGTAATGCAGTTAGATGTATTGATGAATGCAGCATGACGGTCATCATACAGACAGGTCGGTATTGCTCACTGATTGCTCTTTCTATGACTCGTATGACAACACTCACCTAAATTTTGTTAGTATATTTCGTCAATAATTTAGTTTGTGCATTCTCACTTATCAGTAACGGGCAAGACGATACTGAGTTTATTGGTCATCTTACAGCCGGATTTGGAGACTAGACGTTTCGCATGTCATGTTCGACCCTTGCACATGCACAGACAAATTATCATGTCCCACAATTTGGTCACTGAATTCCAGAAAACGCTGAGACGTAGCAAAATCGGTACCCGGATCACTTTTCAACTACATATGACTTCAAACATCCTAATAGGCCTATCTAAACCTCCAGTGAGGCACGCTCCATCACCATTTCTTCATCCAAATCTGATTTCTATCTGGTGGTTAACAGGAAGGGCAATATGCAGGGGTTAATGCTTAGGAGTTCAACATGCTTTGTTTTCTGAATCGGTGATGCATCGGACTCCCCGATGGGCGGAAGTGACCCTATCCATTTATTCGACTGCGGTCTTCCGGAACCTAGCCTTATATAACCACTTCCAGCTTAAGAAGTTGCTCGCCGCATTTGTGATATTCCGGGGACAATATCAAGAGACTTAATATGCTCTCCAAATCATATTGGTGCTGGAGTTGCTGCACACTTGCCTGTATGTGATTTGACGACTGCCGGGACCATCAATTCAGTTGCGGCGTGCTTCATATCTCTTTCACAGAAATGGTTGGCAACGTCCCCTCATCCTGGTTGTATCAATTCGTCAAACTTCATCTCGTTCTACTGAAATCTCTCCACGTGCTGTTTTACAGTTTTGGAGATTGTGCCCATCAACCAGCTGGGTTCGTCATTTTCGCTCAGCTTGCCTAGATCTGTATCTTGATCATCATTTTCCCCATCCTCCTCATCGTCGGAACTTGCAAGATCGCTCAGACTGTCTCTGATAGTATCCAACATCTCATCAAACATTTTTCCTGGCTCTCTGGTTGTCAATCCTGCCCAGTTGGCACTTTGCACATCTTGATGACCCTGCTTAGTCGCTGTCTCTGTGTCCTCGAATCGAATTCTTACCGCAGCGGTTTCTCTCTCAATGTAATCATCGATCCATCTCTCTTTTTTGTCAGTGCTCGAATAGTGCATCTACTCCCTGTTCACTGCCGCAAGGCTCTTTTTGGATCACAAGATTTGCAATGCCTGAAGGGCTCGGACTTGTTTGGCTTCGAAGCCTCTCATACCTTCTTTCGCTTGAGGATGTCGTTGTGCGGAACGCTTCATGCATTTGCCGTATTTGCCTGCCTGTAGTGGTGAAAAGTTCATTTTTGGAACATTGACAATTGTTGTTTATATTGGCTTTGTTGAGTGCAATGTTGGATGTTGCAAGATATTGACAATAGGGAGGCAAGCTGTGTCTTTTATGTCAAGGTTGGTACATTTGATCAACTTGTACAAAGAAAAATTTGCGTTTTGACCGTCACTAAAGTGGGAACAGGTATGCTTACAGCACAGCATGACTCCATATTTTGGGTCAGTTTCATGTGAGATCCCTCGGATTCCTTGAGACAAACATCGCCAGACTTGTTTCCCTTGAAGCACATTCTGTTTATTTCTCACAATCATGAGATTGCGGGTGTCGTAAACCTCTAGTTATCCCTGGAAGCAAACAAACAATATTGGACCAACTTACTGCAAATCCCGGAATGGTGGGAAACCCCTGCAATCTTTAACCAGATGTAGTATGAGTCATCTTGAGTAGAATGTCCAAGTTGGCTGTTGGTAGTGTTAGCAAAGGTTCCGGACGGTCACTTCGGATCCGGTTCTGGGTCCAAACCGAACCGTTGCTAAATTGGCGGTCACGGTCGTCAATAAACCCAAACTGCCCACTCAGGTACGGTTCCATGGTGAACTCCCAACCCGTCTTAATTGGGCGGGTTGTAAGCGGGTTGCCCAGCGGGTCCATATATAGATTCATATACAGCTCTTGTATTTGCAGTGTGTTAATAGTATCATATCAGAATCGCGTTTTCGGCAACCAATAATGTGCTTTTGCTTGTGGAGCAGTTTGCAATATCGATTAATTTGGTATCTGTGTTTCACCTTCGATAAATGGTATTTTTGCCTAGCAAGGCGGTCAATGATCCAGTTATGCACACGAAGATCCACGCGATGCCTTGATTACAAAATATGCAAGTCTTAAAACTGTTGACGCTCAGTTGACGCTCATTTTCAGGATGCTGCAGGGAGCATGTCGCTGTTGTTTTTGCCAGTAAAGGCTGCAAATATCTCGTAAATGGATGTCTGCAACCAATCGGAACATAACCTACCCAAGATGCAAAGCCAGAAATCATTGACGCTCCATTGACGCTCATGCTAAGAATGGGGTGGTGACCGTGTTGCTATCTCTTTTACCAATAAAAGCTGCCAATACGTCCGTTATGCATAAAAATGACGCGGTCACTTGTGAATGATTGTACTTACAAGACCGCAAATCGTTGACGCTCCGTTGATGCTCATGCTAAGAATGGGGCGGTGACCGTGTTGCTATCACTTTTGCCAATACAGGCTGCCAATACGTCCGTTATGCATAAAAACGACCAAGTTACTGGGGAATTACCGTACTTACAAGACAACAAATCGTTGACGCTCCGTTGACGCTCATGCTAAGAATGGGGCGGTGACCGTGTTGCTATCTCGTTTGCCAATACAAGCTGCCAATACGTCCGTTATGCATAACAACGACCAAGTCACTGGTGAATTACCATACTTACAAGACCATAAATCGTTGACACTCCATTGACACTCATTTTAATGTATTGTCCATTCAACATCTGCTGCCGTCGATAATTGTTTTCATCCTGATTTGACTAAATCGGTTGCCATTCTACATGATTGAGACCCGGCCCTGTGGCAAAGCCGAGTGGCATAATAATCTTGCACTGTTCACTCTCACACGACTAAAAATGATGTATCATGCCAAAAGATTCATTGTGCCTGTTATACATCTATTTATGAACCAATATTCACGTGCTACTTCTTACCATTCGCCCATAATATATCTCTAACTGAAACTCTCCGTAAAGCTACATAAAGCTGGTGAACCATTGACGCATTCTGTCCTACTGTTCTTCCCTCCTTTATTTCTCCATGTTTATACTCCATTGACCGTCACCAACACCATTTCAGCCTGTCTCTTTGACTTCCGTGTTGGCCGAACCAATCCGGGCACATTTGGCGCGGCGCTCACATCCTGCTGCTTAGGGCATTCCAGATCCTCAATGCCAGTGTTTGGCTCTATATTGGATTCATCGTCCGCTCCGCAATCCTCTTTGCTGTCATTTGGATCATCCAAGTCGCCATTCCAGTTCAGCCAATCATAGGTGTCGAAATGCTTTCAGGTGCACTGTCGTCCTCGCTTTCGACTGGATGACAGTGTATTCTCCGGATTGGGTGGACATCTAAGATTTGAGTTCGTCCTGCAGGGAGGTCTTTTGCAGACAGAGCTGGTGGCAAAGGTGATCTTTCTGACAATTTGAATGCAGCCGCACCATCATGTTGAGAGAGTGAGCACGATGCTTTGACGATCTCTTCCGTGTGCGAAATGTATCCTAAGGCGGTCTTCTGTCTATTTTGAGCGTGAGATTCCTTCTGGGTAGCATGTAGGTTTTGGCTGCCCTGCCACATCTCCAAAAAGTGGTGAACCTTGGCTATTCTGTGCGATTTCCTTTCCTCCGCCTCTTTCTTCATTTCCGAGTCATTTTCAGTATTTGTAGTATCCAATTCTGGGTCAGTGCCTGCCAAAATCCCATTATTGACTTGAGCGAACTTCCTGACAACTAGTTTTTTGCGAAGGGTCTCGCCCGTGGTTTTTGACTGCCTCCAGCCAATAACATCTCGGCGAAGGGAAAGACTGGCCTCCACTCCGACACCTTGTGGTATGATAGAGAATATGTCGTGCACCACGTTGGAGTAATCGGCATACATTGAGTGCATTTCCTCCTGTTGGTGCAACCAATCGGTTATGTCCGGTGACCAAAATGTACTGCTAATCTCCACCTGCTCGGAGTGGTAATCGTTAAGATTTGGATTAATTTGTCCCCAGATCTTCGGCGCTTCAGGCGGCGAATTCAAATAGAGCCTCGCGGCGGTCAATAAGCGGGCTGCGCGATCGCTTCGTCCGGGTGTTGTCTCAGCCACATTGATAGGCGTTAAGTATTTCTCATCATCGCTGGACGAATCATATGGATCAAAGGATGATTGATAGGACCCTGAAGCCGTTGCAGAAGGGACGAGATTGCTGCTCGGTACCATTTCGAGTTTATTGACTGGCACACGTCGATGTTTAGCACAGTATTCATTCTCCACATACTTCAAAAAGGCCTCTTGGTATTGTGTAGTGCAGGATGTCTCGTCCTCAGGATTGATATCCATTCCCTTGTCCCACTTCCTGAACGATCGCAACTTCCGGAAAGGATCGAGAATGTGTGCGGAAATAAGAAGCATGCCCCTCGTTGGAATCACTTCAGCGTAGGATTTGGAAAGCTTCTGTCGAGCTAACTTCACTGCGAACAACAAGTCTTCCTTCGATGGAGTCTTCTTCTTGGCCAAAGCTCGCATCATGCCATCAATGTGATCGAACATGTCATTGTACACTGTGATAATGTGATGCAATGTCACAGTATGCCTCTTCGACATCCAAAGGGCCCAATATCGAAATGGCCTCAATACTTCCATGACATATTGGACAATTGTCCATTCATTCTGAGTTGTGAATAGTGGCCGGTATTCAGCGTATTTTAGGTTTTGAAGAGACTCGCGTGTGAATTTCCGTAATCAGTAGGCGCGCTCGAGCAACTCCATAGTAGAGTTCCATCGTGTCCTCACATCCATAATCGGAGGTACTGCAATGCGTACTTTGGCTTTTTGACAGTCAATGAACTCGCTTCAGCAACCATGTGTCGGCGTAATTAATACAGCAAGCATTCTCTGCTATATGAAGGTCAGTTTCAGGACTTTCAAAATCTCATGAAATTCGTACTTTCTCAATTATCTTTGCTAAACCTGGTCTCATGGCCGACACCTTGTTGATTCTTGCATTGCCCTCTTTTCGAAGTCTTTGACTCTTCCCAATGTCTATGCTTTCATTCTCTCCAAATTGCTGATCACGCTCATGGGCTTCCCAAGACTTGGTGCGGCCTCTTACACTGAGACTGCATATGAATGCACCTAAAGGCAGCTGTATGACTTGCACCATCCATGGTATGTGGTTCCTCAATGCCGGCCACTCGATTCCAGAGGCCTCAAGTGTTGATTGCAGCTCACATGTCATTGAGTAGATTGACGACGCATTATCAGTGGTAATACCAAGCAAAGGGCCGTCGGTAAGCTCAAAACGATCAAGCACGTCCTTCAAATGTACGGCCAGCCTTGCTCCAGTATGTTGGCCCTTGGCCTATCATCTTCAATTAGCTTTCGAAACGGGAACAGAACAGGCGATCAATCTCATCGAAAGCGAGTTGAACTTCACGCAATGCCCAACTTCAATCCATATAGTATGCAATGACCGACGTTATGGCCAGTTTGTTCGTTGAAGTCCATCCGTCCAATGCAAAACTAACTTTATTTCGTAATGGCAATTGCTTCTTAATTGCATCCACAGTCAGTGCATATTCCCTCTGGCAAATGTTCCTGAGGGTCGTAGCGGATGGTAGGACTAGATTGTCGCGTAATGCATTATATGACCGTCGCAGCTGAAGATTTCATATAGCATTGCATAGAATGCGTGCCGAAACAAATCCTAACATGACGTTGCGATTCCACGTGTCTTGGTGAAATTCGGAAGTTTCAAAGTTCTTAGCTGCCAGTTTGGAACGTTTTGTCTGTCATTTCGATCAATATGGATTAAACTGGATATCAAATCTGAGTTCCCTCTGCAAACTTACTATTATGATTTCTCGACTTCCTTGCCTCTTCAGGATGGCCGAAGCTGTTTCATCCACCGTCAAACTAGTCAATTCAGTGACCTCTGACTCACTTAATTTGTTTGACTTTGCGATATGAGCCTTTGCCAGCAAGTGTTTCCCCATTGAGCTGGTCGCATGTTCTGATGGATGGCGAAGAACTTGATGACAAACGATACAAATGATGCCAGGGCTGCTGGTCTCCTCAATTCCGCAGTGTAAACAGAATCGCCACGACGGCGCATGTCTAGGATTATTCCAAGCCATAGGCCGCTTCGAGCCTTCATTCCTTGAAGCCCACCACGCATCGAAGATGATTTGTAATGTAAGGTCGCTCATATCGCAATTCAAGACACGTTCATTTTTGGAAGAGATCATAACCTCGAGCAATGATGTGTTCACAGATTTTGTATCGGACATGGCGGTAGCAATTAGAATGCTGGGTATTCCAACTCGAGAGACTGCCGAAAATAACGATACAGTCAAGCAGACTGCTCGTTCTGAAATGTTGACTCTACAGCTACAAGGAAGATAATCAGATCAGTAAGACATTGCATGCATCTTTGTGAAGTTGAATACAAGGACTAGATTTAGCAACGGATCCGGGTTACCCGGCTGCGGTCCGGGATTGGAAATGGACCGGATGGTCAAGTCCAGGTTGGTACCCGGAAATCAGGGGTACCCACCGGGTTCGGGGACGGGTTAGAACCGGACCGCGGTTCCATTTCACAGTTCCTACACTTTTGGCTGCAATTAAGTATTTGAGTTCTGATTGTATCATGACATGATCAGTACGTAAATTGTGCAGCATTAGTCGCTCTTTCACCTCCCGCTTTCAGATTTGCGATCCGACTGATATTCGTTGAGTGGCTGTGAAATAAAGGCTGAATTTAAGCGAAATTGGCGGGT
>Ga0307515_10002617_pt1 | contig 38762 bp, 43 predicted proteins | sample 17_EM_MG_FD_194513 | JGI IMG/M metagenome (GOLD analysis project Ga0307515, IMG submission 194513) | Populus trichocarpa ectomycorrhiza microbial communities from riparian zone in the Pacific Northwest, United States - 17_EM | ecosystem: Host-associated > Plants > Roots > Unclassified | place... | reverse complement strand
GACTGCACCGAATGTCCTTCGCCAGTTCCTCAAATCAGTGGCTCCACCGCTGGTCGTGCCGCGGGTATCGGGAAATGCGGGGGAGTCGGTGGGAGGATCGAAGGCAATGGATGAGGTGTCCCCAGCTAGCCATCCGTATGCCGGAGGAGCCGAGACCGAATACAACTTCGATTTACTACCGGGGCGGAGGTGGTCCATAGCGGGGGGAGGGTGGGTAGGTGGTCAGATCAACTCTATAATCGGCTCGACCTAAGCTGGAGCTGATTGGCAGCGTGACTGCGGCGCCTGGCATTATATCGAGTCTTCAGAATCAGACCTAACTCCCGCATCTTCGCTCCGGGCTGGAAATCGACTGTTTCAATTGAGAGGTAGGAAAACCTTTCGTAAGTACCGGCTCTGGGGTTGGCGTGGAGTGCTGCCTCCTATCCAACCGTCGACGAGGCTGGTATATGCGCCGCACAGCACCTTACCAATGAGCCGGGCACGCTTGGTAAATCACAGTGAGCAACCACCAGGGTTGGTGTGGTTTGGTGAAAAGATGTCTGGCCAAGTTGCACGCGACCCTTTTCGCACCACACCAGCTCGCCGGTCCCTGTCTTAGAATACGGATTCAAATACGACGCGTCCGTCAATAACGTTAACGATGACGGTGACGTACAGTCGGGTGCTTCGTACGGAGCCTATTCTCTCTTGAGGGATACAGGACGACTTCAACTTCGGGGGGAGATTGCCGCCGCGGTTTGACCACTGCCGATATATTTCCATCATCAACATTAGGGAGATCTTGGTGCCGGAGAAGCTGTTTGCTTCTTCTCCATACCACGGGTTGCTTCGCGGATTGAATTACGAATCCAAGAGTGTATTGGGAAGTTTTACAATGACGCATCGATTGTAATCTATGTATGGTAATTACCTACGGGGAAGTTCATGCCTGGAAATGATTATACACGAACATAATGGATACGGATATAATGGATCCACCACAGGTGGTGTCGGTTTGACGAGGTTCAGTAATAAAAAAATTGAGCGCGGGAACCACTTGTGGGTCAACGGAATTTTCCACCAACAGCTACCAAGACCCCAAGACCACCCAGCCCGAACACGGCAGATATGATCGCTTCGATCCCAAACGCGAGACCGTACCCAGTGGCTTCGTCGAGCCGTTGATTGTAGAAGAGGACGACGAAAGAAGAGAGGACGCGGAAGATGTTCATCACCGTCACCACCTCTTTGGCCGATTTAGGGTAACAGTCGACGACGTATGAGAATCTGTAGGGGGTTGGCATCGAAATTGGGGTGCGGAGGTGAGTATATGCGTTGAAGGGGAGAGTCGACAAACTTACGTGATGGAGGTCACCATTTGAACACCGTACGCCGCGAGACCGCTTGCGACAGCGAGATGTGCCCAGTGGAGGTGCTTTTCGACTCCGAAGCCAAACCACAAAAGACCGGCCTGGGAAATCCAATTAATAAAATTCAGGTAGGAATCGACTTGGGAGTCTACCCACAATGCAAATCAGCATTCCAAGCAAGGCGATCACCAGTCGCATCTCAGGGACCTTGGTGCTGTCACTCCTAACATCACCCTCAGGTCGGCGAACCGCAGTCACAGATGCGGGACTCTCAGCATCGCTTGGCTTCTCGCTGGCTGCGTAATTCGCATTGCGCTTCCCGATGAGTACCCCGAGAGGGCCAGACAAGTCGGCTGCAACGCATTTATCTCCCGCCTGTCCCGTGCCACACTCCGCTAGAAGACTGCCAAGCAACATGGGGAGGTAGAGCAACCCTTGCTTCGACGGATTGAAGTGGTACAACCTCCCATAGACCACTGGGAACAGATTCGAGATTGAGACGGCGATATCTGAAGGATACGAGTGAGTACAGGTTATCGAATGAAAACGAAAATGACGGACATCCGTAAGGGACGGCGAAAGCAAGACCAGCGAGCCATACAGTAGGATACTGGACAGCGGCGAGGGTCTTGCGAGTGGTAAGGAAGAAATCTCCGGTGATGGTGTTGGGCGAGGCGGGAAGCTGGAGGAGTACGTCTTTGAGGGTATATAGGTTTCGGAAGCAGGGGGTACCGGGAATTGCTTCTGGAAGGAAGACTGCCTCAAACAGCAAGATAGCTGCCAGCATGAGTGCTTCCAACCAGACGATCCACTCCCAGGTGGAATGATGGGCAATGAATCTGGAAACGCCACAACCCACTCAGCAAGCTTCGCTAAACACGAAACAGGAAACAACTTGCCCGCAAACAAAAGGAGCGATGAAGGGTCCACAGGTGATACTCAGTGTCCAAATTCCCAATGCGGTACCACGGTTTCTGGGTGGATACATCTCTTTCATGTACGCCGCGCCCAGAGACAACGGGGCACACACACCCAGACCTTGGAAGATCCGAGCGACCAGGATAGTAGCGTATGACTTTGAAACTGCCACACCACAAGTCGCAATCAGGCACTCGGAAAGCGAGAGCAGCAAGATTGGCCTTCGTCCGTAACGATCAGCCAACGGGTTCCAAAACAAGACGCCGAAACCCATCATCAGCGTGTAAGCCCCCACGAGATAAGTCATGTTGCCAATCGACTGATGAAAAAACTGGGACATCTGCAGGAACGCAGGGATAAACGCCGAAGCGCACCAAGAGGCCATTCCAGCATGTGCGACGACCTGGAAAAGGACGAGGTACTTGATGGAAGGAGCCCAGCCGATCGGGAGGATGGGAAATGCTCTGTCCACGGAGCGGTGCGAGTCAGCTCCTGGGCTACACGCGACCTTGCGGCCAGACGACTCCGTTGACGGTGTTCTGGAATGCAGAGAAGTGGTTTCTTGCTTCATCGTCGACGTCTGAGCGTGGGTGGAGAGATGGAGCGGACGACGATGGCGGGAGAGGGTGGCATTTTTGGATTCTTAAGTGGCGGCGATGAGGCGTCTATCCTGGGTCCGAAATTCCTGTCATGTTCCCCATCCATAATTGGAAGCGGGGAGCGAGAAGCAAGGAGATTCAGTGTCTCTGACGGAGAAGGAGATTTGCCGACCTTCTGATCTACTCGCTGCAATGGCATTCCGCATACTCCTCTTTCCACGACGCGACCAGTAAGTGGGTCGCACGCGTCATGAACGGAATTCGCGTACCAGCAGGAAGGACGAGTGCCTCTATCGTCCGAAAAGAAAACAGCTGCATCCTGACTTTCCTCGGTTAGCTCGGAAAAAAAACGGCGGGTCGCTCGGAACAGGAAGGGAAGCAAACGCAAAACTCAGGCGCCACCACGGCTCGGAACGAAATGCCAAAGTAAATGATGTCATTCATTTCGCTCCCGGCTTGGTTACAAACGATCCAAATGTCTTTTTTTTTTTTTTTGCCGTGACAGCTGGGAAACAGCACCTGGTCAATCAGAACACACGGTCGCTCATGGCATGAGAACCGACCAATACAAGTGTCAGTATTGGCAGCCCTCTTGGCTGAGTATTGCATCGTCCATTTCCCGAGATCCACATTGCGGCGGAGGAGTGGAGAGAAGAAGCACCTCGGAGGAAATAAGTTACGCCGGGATCCTTCAATAATCAAGAAGGCGCTTCCGTCAATTCGAATAAATTGAATCCCGTTCTATAATTGAACAATTTCCGGATCCACGTTTCGAGTACCCGTCCAGAGGTTTCTGTCAGCCAGACCCAACAGCACTGAGGTTTCAAGTAACAAAACAGATAATCAGCAGAGGGGTACGAGCATCTCAAGGGGAAATCCTCCGACGTCGTTCAGGACACCGCCCGGAGAAAAGGTGACTACGTGGCGACTGGGAAAGAAGTCGAATTCTGCACTAGTCTGCACCACCGTCCTTCCCTGAGCACGTAATGGCACGGTCTCCACTGGTCTCCACCCAACGCCTTCACCGGCGTTCTATCTACTTACCCGGGACTCTTTTTTGTCATTCACCAATACGTCCCAAAGATCTCTTCGGAGCGACCTTTCGGCTCATTTTTTTTTGGCGTTGGACGCAAATAACCGATGCTCGCAGGGAACCCCCACATCAGCGTATAAAACCGACATTTGTTCGGACGCGATGCGACGCACTCCAGCGCGAACTTTTCGGGAGGGAAAGAAGAAAAAAGGCGAAGCCACGCCGAGGTGGCGAGCACACCGTATTGGACTAGATGGCCTACGCCTGTGCCCTCCTAAAACTCTTGTCATCCTGGGGTCGTTGGAACGAACGGTCACAACCATGACCAGCACGTAGTTCGCGAAACCAGTTACATTCAGTATAGCAAGTCATGGCATATGCAAACGAACCTCTTCATATGACTGAGCCTCGTTCAGTCAACGGGGATCGAAATCGAGCTGTAGCGGGATATTTCACTTGTGGGGATTCTTCTGAGATCTAGCTATTTATCTACACTCCTAGCGGATTCCCCAACGTACAGTTCAAAACAGTGGGGTTTAGAATTCCATGCATGTATGCGCGGGGCCGGAAAGAAACAACAAAAAACGAACAAAACAACCCCAGTAATAGATGTACACAAACATTCCGACGAAAAACGGGGGAAATATTAAGGTAGATGAGTAATAACCCGTAAGCCGTGAGCCGAGGGACGAGGAGATAAATAAATGAAAGATGAGGGACGTGAAGGGGGAAAAAGGCGTATGGATGCGTGATGTCGAGGTATGTGATGGACGTGAGACGCGTGGCGGTAGTTAAGGTCGTTTCTGATTATCGATGCGGCGACGGGAGCGGGGAGGAGGAGAGGGCCTTGAGGGAGAGGGACGGCCGGTACGGTCACCGTGAATAAGGGAACGAGGCGCCCCGAATGCCGGGATACGGGTCCAAGGAGAGGGAAGAACGCAAAGAGGGAAGACGTTCGCGGGTCCGTTTTTCCTACAGTGATTTTCCAGGGACGACGGTCTCTTTCTCAGCCTGCAGACCCTTCACTTCCAACATGGGGTCCAAGCTGCTGTCAGGTTTCCTGTATGACCCTCCAGCTTTATCCGCCCACGTGAAGTATTGACCGTAGTTGACCGTGAAATACAAATGGTGCAGAGTGTGATGCGCGGGTCCATTGATGACGTTCTCCAGCCAGTGACCGGTGATCATATCTGAGTCGTGAATGAACACCGTCCAAACGTTCACACCGACGAAGAGGGCGAGGTGGAGATGTTTCTGGACGGGGAAGAGGTAGGCGAAGATATGGTAGGGGAGGGATTGGAGGTACCCGTCGAATGGGTGGAAAGCGTATGCGGCGAAGGGGGTGGGCACGATCCACTTGTGGTGCGGCTTGTGGACGTACTTGTAGACACGTGGGTGGTGTTCCCATCGGTGAATCCAGTAAATGCAGTAATCAGTGAAGACAAGGAACCTAACATCCAAATTCAGATTCAGCGGCGAATGACAAAATTGAAGAAATGCACGTACGCCGGGATCGAGAGGAAGAACCACGCCCAACCATACTCGTCAACGTTGTCGTACAACTTGGAATACCCTAAAACCTCCCCCTCAAACCACGGAAGGGTCAAGAGCATCATCACAGGGAAACTCCGCAGGCTCATCGCGATCTCCTGTCGCACTTGGTTCTTCAGGAACCTCGGATGCTTCATCATCGCATGGTCGAAGATGAAATAATACGAAAACGTCGAAAACAGGAAATACAGCAAATGAACTCCCACGAGCGTCGCGATAATGAGCGATAAGCATTGCCGAGGGATGTAGTCTCGTGGCCAGGCGGAGACGGGGGAGAAGAACGGTTCCGGGTTGCCCCTGTAGACGTCATACGGGAAAGGAGGGTGCGGGAGATGCGAAACGAGGTGCTGCCATGGAGAACGCTCCCAGACGGTCCCGTTAATTGTCGGAGGTGGCAAGAATGCCGCTGCTGGCACAATTTTTGCGTACAGGTTGTCCAGTACGAAGTGATCCGCGACCTCTAGGATAAAATCCATTGGTTGTGTTTTTCGATGGCGGAGTCGGAGGAGAAGGTTCCTGGAGGGGATGGACCAGAGGGGCCAGGAAGCTCTCTGCTCGCGAAGGAAAAGGGGAGGGAGTTGAGGTGGGTTCGGGTTTACCGGGGACAAAAAACGAAGAATTTATATGAGGAGCAGACAGCATCGTTCCACCTTTTCGCGTAAGCGCCGTGACACGTTGTGACGGTCTGATCATCATCCTCGATCGGCACATTGAGGCGGCCCGAAGAGATTACAATTACGCTCAGATTGCAGTCGACTTACTCCGGATCCAGCACATCGGGCCAGAGCGGGCGAGGACAATAAATATTTGTTTCACTGAGTCTTCATTTTGGCAACAGCTACACAGAAAGAACAGAGGAGAATGGGGAGAAAAGAGGAGACAGAACGAAAGGAAGATCGGGGCCTCGCGTGATGACAAGAACAGAGACCAGTGAAGGACGGTCGTAGAGAGACTATGGTATGTACAGTAATAAGTCGTTGCAAACAGTCACTGTTTAAATCACCACTACTACTGGGATGTTGTTCATGTCATGTCTTGCGTTCAAGTTCATCACTGTGGCCTCGCGCGTCAGCACTCCACGACAATTGAATACGGACCGGGGATGCACTCACAAGGAAATAGTCCGGTACTCGTCTAGAAACTAATGGCTCTCCGGCCCGCGGAGCTGGGTCAAATTGGAGGCTGGAGGAAAGGGGTCAATCGAGCTGGAGAAGGGAGGGGGAGATAGGACCTACAAGCTATAAGACAGCTTCTCGTCTATCTCCATGATAGCCGCCTGATTACCGCACCGATAACAGTAGTTCGGTGCGCTAAAAATGGTCACCACGTTCCTATCCTGTCCCCAGTTATAGCCTGTTGGCGTTGATCAGGACTAATTCCCATCAACCAAGTCGGACAAAATTTCGACATACCCTCCATGACGAGCTGATGGGCCCGTGCAACGAGCGTCAGGCCATTGTTGTGATTGAAAGCCTCCGAGATATCTTGTCCAAATGTGTAGCCTGCGCCGCGAGGGGAGATACCCCACCCACAGCGATCATCCGGATCAGACCAGAGGAGATCACACATTGGTCCTTCATGTGGGACTTCCTGTACCCGGTCAATCGACCGCACATGATCAAGGGTGTCAATTGACGGTGAAAGTCCACCATGTAAACAGAAGATCTAGGCGATAAACCCAAAGGTCAGTCTAATCGAACTGAGGAGATGGTGCGGACAAGGCAAATCGGTGATCAATGGCGTAACCCGTGCTCCACTGTCCACCGACAACGGAGGGGCGGCGAAAAGGCGCGAAATCAACTGACCTGGTTCTCGATAAGAGCTGTTAGGGGGAGATAATCGAATAGATCCGTGAAGTACCGCCATACGTTGGCGTTCCCGTACTTCCGCAAGCATTCGTCGTAGAAACCGTAGACTTGGGTGATCTGGCGAGATTCGTGGTTGCCTCGGAGGATGGTGACCCGATCGCGGTATCTTAGCTTCATCGCGACGAGGAGGGTGACAGTTTCGACGGAGTAGTATCCTCTGTCTACGTAATCACCCATGAAGAGGTAGTTGGTATCGGGTGAGTTACCGCCGATACGGAAGAGCTCTGATAGATCGTGCTAACAATTCATGACGGGGAGGAAAGGCGCGAGGGGGGGTTGGGGATAGAGGTAGTAAAAGTTTAATGGGTAAGTTACAGAGGATGTGGAGCAAGGATAGAACGCACGAATTGGCCATGGATATCGCCACAAACTGTCACCGGACACCTTACTGGCTGGACATTTGACTCTTCCATCAAGATTTCCCTAGCCTAGAAGTAGGAAACAGAAAATGAAGAGGTAGAGAGGAAGGAGAGATGAGCATGAAACCGTCGTTCGCGTGGACCAGATGAAGAAACACGAACCCTGTCGCAGAGAATTTTCACGTCGGCTTCTGAGAGTTGTTTGCATTGGCTAAGCTGTGCGATCCAGACGTCGACTTCGTGCTCCATCCTTCGTCAGTGAGATGTGTTTTGAAAAAGAGACTTGTTTTGTGAGTAGGTGAGAGGGCGGTACAAGGTCGAAAATCGGCAGATTGGGATCTCAGCGCGGCATCCGAATCCGGAAACCCTCCCCTTCTTCACCTCGTCCTCCTCTACTGCGTGCCCCGCGAATCTGTAGCGTGCGGTTTCATTTTATATGTAGATAATACTTTAATGTGACGGAAACCTCAGCCAAGGTGGACACGGTGAGCAATAGCGCCCTAGCAAAGATCGTCTGGAGCGGTCCACCCTGTATATACAATCCGCTTGTTCGTCTTTGGTACAACTCTTTGTATTCCAAATAACCACTGACAGGCCTGGATACTTTTTACGGAAAGTCGCCGTTATCACCGCGTGGGGGGAGATTGAAAAAAAAGATTAACTTTGCGGTTCAAGCACTTGGCAGTGCTGTGCCACAACTGAGAAACTTCATTGCGCTTCAGCTTCAGTGTGCAAGCCTCCCCTGACAATGTAGGGGCTAAGTGAACCGACCTGAACGCCCGCCCCGCACCCACAACTGGTCATCAGACGGCCGCCCACCAAGGCCACCCCCCGTCAACTCGTGGTCGGCATGCGCCCCCGGAAGCACTCGGATATTGCGCGTGCGCGCGTCCACTCGGCCGACCACCATTCTTTCATCTTCAGTCGCTCCTCGGTGGTTACGTTCGAAAAACCACAATGTTCAGAACGGCCATCGCTCATTACTCTCGAGCTCACCTCCCGACAGCGACACCGCCCAGTTCGAGACTAGTTCTCGCATCACACTCATTCACCAGCCCGTCATCTCTCCTCCTCCGAACATTCGCCTCTGGGCCGTCCAAGCCAAAACCTAAAGAATCCACACCCTTACGTAGGGCTGCTGCTGCCTCTCAACCTATCCGGTCAAACCCGACCCCAACACGATCCGAAATCCAGCCCGTTTTCACACTCTCCACCGCAGAACGCTACGACTTCCGCAAACTCCGGGACCGCCTTCCCGCTTCCTCTCAGAGTGTCCACGAGGCGTGGTGGATACCAAAGTACGGAAAAGGCGAGATATTCGTCTTCCCGAACAACGGCAGCTTTGTGTGTTGGGGATTGAGTGAAGAAGAGGCGCGAAAGTTCGCTAGACAGGTGTTGAGATTCCAGGGTGTCCAGGTGGGACCTTTGAAGGAACCCGAGACGGAGGAGTTGGATTTTATCACGGACCCTAGCGAACGGACAAGGCTACAGGGCGATTTGATCATTCTTGGAAAGGGCCAGAGCGAGACCGAGGCTGGAGATGCCGTATCTTCCTTGCCCAAGTCTATGTTCCCTCAAGACACCGTCATGGCTCGCTACGCATTCTCGCAGGCGCTCTCAAGGTCGACGTCGTTGTCTGCGCTTGAAGTGTCGCTGGAAGAGTATCTCTCATCGGTGGCGAATCTCCCACACTCCCTTGAGATGACAGGAAAGCCCGGCTTGAGAAGACGAGAATTGATCAAGAAGCTCGGCGAGCTGATGAAGTTCAGGCAAGGTCTCAACCTTTCTCGAGAGAACTTTGCCGATACGCCGGATTTCTATTGGGCCCAGCCCGTTCTGGAAGGTCTGCAACTTCTGTTATAAGGCGCTCGATTTGTTGTTTCTTAAAATTCTTGGGCTTTAGGTTATTTCAACTCTGTCAGCGATGCTTTGGAAATCAAAGCTAGGACAAATTCGATCAACGAGAAGATAACTTATGCCGCTGAGCTGCAGTCCGTGCTGCGTCAACTGCTGACCGAGGTGGGCATCTGGTCATAGTAGCGCCCTTGTCACCGGAACCTCACGTTGTCATAGACATCTGCCTCGAGGATGGAATTGATCATCATCCTCCTTATCGCTGTGGAGGTCGTCATTGTATGTTCCACTTCCATTTACAGAATATCAGACCCGCTAACCGCTGTCTACAGTGTCTCATCAGAGATGGTCCGGAACTCTGGGACATGCTATTCCACCCCAAAAACGAGAGCCACGGCAAAATTGTGGAAATCAAGGACGAATCCTCATCCTCCACCGTTACCAAGACCGCTTAGATTGAGGACAGACTAGTAACGTTTGCATACCTCATCTAGTATAATTGCGTTTGCTCACTTGTATTCCATTATTTGTAGCACTTGGTACCCATATCTTCGAATAATATCCCTTCTCCACGCCTCCGCTTGCACGTCTGTACTCATGAACCTGGTCTCGGTTGCCACTGGAAGACCACACCCTGCAATGGGGGACTGTAACTTCAAGCATATTTCACGTGGTTGTTTATCCACAACCACAACCACGTGTACAAGGATTACTGAGTCCTTTCTGCCCTTGCCTAAACCCAAAACCCCCCTATGCACTCGTGGGGTTACAGGTTCGGAACTGAAGCGAGAAAACCTTGACTTCCACATATTCTGATCGACAGAACTCCGTGGGATTGCGACTACACATCGGTTCTTCCTACACTTCAGTGTACTAGCAATCAATCCTGAAGAGCCCCCGTAATACCCGAATCGTCGTGATCCATATTCTTGCACCCCGTTTCGCATCTCAACTGCTCCACTGCTCAGTCGATCGGCACCAGGAACCTAATATTCCAAAACATTCAAGGCACCACACCTCGATGATCCGAAATTGTACGAAAAGGTTTGATTGGCCTGTGTCGATGTTTAGGTTATCCAACTATCCTAAACATTCGGTAGCGCGAACGGTACCTTGCACGTTGAAGACCCGGATCAACCCCACCTTGAGGCTTGGAGTTCAAGAACTTCGATCATGGTCGATCGGAACCCACGTGGACCCCTTCCGTATTGGGAACATTGGCGTTCACCCTTCAGAGGTGAATGGCGCAAACGCACCGCCAAGTCCCCTCAGGCAGAGAATTAATTGTGGTGGTTCTTGTTTTGGGAATGTACAGCTTTACTAACCACTGCGGGGGTCGGATGCTCCTCATCTTCCGAGACGAGCCCCTAAAGACTCATCTCACGCCCGAGTCGCCAGGCACATACCAACACGCAGACCTTGTTTATCCACCGGCTTTCGAAAGACACACGATAACAATGATAGGCAGAACCACGATAGGCAAAAACACCGCCTATCGCTCGCTGGAAGTGTTTTTTGGTCACCCACCCGCTTGGGATATTTTCAGATGGCGATGACCGAAGCACGAATCTCTGGGACTCGGTGGAATCCACTCACCTCCATCCGATTCGTTTACAAATGCACTGCTTGGAACACCATGTGGAGGTTCGATACCCATCTTTCCGCTCATTGTTCTCCATCGGTGTGGTGTGGTTTGGTTTGGCAAAAGTGGGGTGTTTACCGAGAGTCCGGCCCCCACTCTCGAGACATCCCATTGTGGAACCGTGACAGTTAGGGTCGGTGGTGTACACCAATTCGGGATGGTTCTGAGGACGCTGACTGAATCTCCATGATCCAGGGTGACTATAACCCGATATCGACGATGGTACGTTACGGAGTTTCATCGATTGTTAACTCTGGCTAGACCCGATGAACGATCTCGTTCGGCGAGTTCGAAGCTCCAACACCACGTGCCAGCACCGTTGTTTTCTGTCGAGTCTGCGATGGGGAACCTGTGGTGATAAACACCGACGTCCTATGATGTTACGTACCCAGGTTCTTCAAAACGGATCGTCTCAGATTGCTCGGAGGTTTCTTGATGGGCTGGGCCTGATGATGGTGTACGCGTGCTCATGCTCATTTGGACTGAGGCCGGTTGTTGTGAGTCTCTCGGGGCCGGATGAATTTGCGAACCCGCGGCTATGTCTTCCTTGCCTCACAGTCATACATACATGGCTTGGATGTATTGCCGTCAGATGAATAATGATTTAATCATCACTCTGATGACAAAACCTCCTTCTGGGAATACATACGGGGGTGCTAGTCCCCTCAGGACTATGGATGAAAATACCTCCTTCACGACTGCCAGTACAGTCGGTACGGTATCGCATTTCCAACCGGTGTGCGGCGGACGCCGAACCAATCAGAGCACGGCATTTGACAAGTGGGTCGGGGCGTGGTCGATCGCCCACTCCCGCATCGCTCGTAGTGTCAAGTTACAAGTCGTGACCTATGGATTTCCAGGGTTTGTCACGTGAGAGCTGTACGGGATGGCCTGGCACGGATCCAGACCCCTCTTCTCCGGAGCCCGGGTCTTTGTTGACAGCTCCGAGCCCTTGCCCCAGCTTGAGGGAGTCCCCTCACATTACGGACCCGAGCGGTGGATCAAGTAGATCAAACCTCGATCCCCTTTGGTCGGGGCGCAAACACGAGGATGGATGAACCCCAGTTTTTTTCCCCCTTCCGTCTCTCGATCCTGTTTCGAATCTTAAAGGTCTAAAACCCGAAGCACCGGTGAAAAAACCTCCGGGTTATCGCAGGGCCTCTTCATGCCCCAGGCCGAGATTGGGACCCTACCGGTTCATGGTGTCTTCCCGGGTAAACAAACTAAATGCGGGAGCGAGCGAAAGGAGTGAATAGATTAGTATTCAACGCCGGTCACCCACCGTGGATGTTTGCAGTGTGTCGAAAAGGATTGTCGACTGCGTATTGTCGAGTCATTCGAGTCTTTTTGTTGTGTGTATCAGCCACTGGCAACCGCAGTTCGAGCCATTGGGCCTACTACGACTGTAAACCCAAGTTGAGAAACACGACTCAAGAAGGTTCCGTGCCTCAGCCTGCTTACGAGCTCGAGCTGCGGCTCTAAACCCCATCAAGAAAAAACCATTCCATCGTCGCTAGATGGACGGACAATCGCGGCCCAGAAGGAGAGAACGATAACTCCGCTGATGTCGGAAATAGGTAGATGGGCGCGAAGACCCATCAAAAATAATGCCAGCCGTTCGATCCACCCATGTGGAGGGAATCGAAAGGCGCTGGCTACAACGGTCAGGGTTGAGGGATGATATCACCTTTCAGTCGACAATGGCGTACGAAGCCCCTATATCTGAGATGGAGGTTGCGTTTTTCCCAACTGGTGAAAGGTTAGCTACATAGAGGTTCGAAAAGAGGGTGAGAGGACCGCTCCCGTGAACCGGCGAGAGATCGAGGTATAAATTTGGGTGAAATATTTTTCGATGCGGAGATCATAGCTAGCCACCGGATCACTAGACAAAGGCGAAGTGTTCGCAAGGAAACAAAGTGGAGGTGAAGGCTGTGCTGTCAGTCCGAATTTGGAAAGCTGTCCTTGAGATGCGCCACAGAATCCGTCGGAAACGTCCGGACGATCTTTTTCCTTCAGTCCGTTCGCCGCATGGCATGCACGTACCTAACCCTCTCCATTTCCACCACCTCGAAAAACAATGGCTAGGGGTTTCCAACCGATGCAATGGGAGCGTGTCCGGCGGTTTGGTCTCAAAACGAAGATTGAATGGTTTCCTTGTTTTCCTGTCAGCCAGTGGAAACAGCCCTGCGAAGATTGTTCCGGAATCGCCAGCGCACCAAGAATCTCGCTCACCCACTGAGTGGAATGATAATCTAGGGTCCTCCCGTATTGGTTCGCCTGCGGGCGCGCAGAGATGTAATCCTCCCATGTACATCTGCGGCACAGCTCTAGCGTCCTAATCAGGAATCCGCATCATCGCTCAGTGCCTCATTGGCTTATGGCTCAGTTGGCCGTCCGTTCGCCATCGCCCGTTGCCGTGGGTTATGGGTTTCGCTCTCTGTGCCGAGCCCATGTACCTACGAGCTGGGCTTGATATTTGACGGCGTCTCTCCTTTCCCGTGCCGGTATTTTGGTGATAATCTCATTCAATCCACCTCTATCTATTTGTGATGCCCAATCTTGATTGACGGTAGCTGACGGACTTTATTTGTTTTTCCCCTCCCGCTGGTTCGGCAGCCCACGTTGATCTTAGATCCTTTTTATCCCGTTTTGACGTCCGTATATATACCCCGCCCCGAAGGACCCAAGATTCTTCAGCACCCCCTCCCGTCCTGTACTATCGGTCACCAGTACCACCACTCCCCTCAGCATCTCTACCCTCCCCCTTCACTGCTTAAACCAATACGATGGCTCCCCCGACCCCTACCAAGGTCCAGTTTTTGGACCCGACCAGCAACGTCATAACACAACTCGAGCCGCTCACCCCGCCTGTAAGCGTCCCACCGTCGCCTCACTTGGGGACCATCGACCTTCCTCCTACTCCCTCTGGGTACTGCACCCCCACTTCCCCCGAACCAATTGAATCCCCATTACAACAATCGGCACAGCAGCAAACCCGCATACACAGTATCCTTTATCGTGCAGGGGACCTTCAATTCGATGCGGGGATGACATTACAGCCTCGCCTGGTTTCCCACGAAGCGTCTTCGGGCCGCTCATCCCCGCTTTTCGAGTACGATACCGCTACTTTGGCAGAAGCTGCCACCTCCCCTCCCCTCCCATCTATACTTCTCGTATGCGAGAACTTGCCGTGGAAGATCAGGGTCTCTTCCTCCCTTCCGAACCTCTTCGTCACCAACTATGACGTTCTTCAGGCAATTCATGTGAGCCTCCGGACTCCCATTGTCGCCGCAGAGTGGTTCTTGTGCGGGACCCCACAGGATAGGGAGGTTATCCTTCAAATCTTCGAGAGGCGCGTTAGGAGGTTATCGAGTGAATTTTCTCGAGCCGAGGAGAGGGCCAAGTCGGTGAGAAGGGTTGATTGTTTGATGGGCATGACGAGGCTCGTTCGCATCGTCCCCTCTGACGGCCCGGGAACGTTTGTTATGGAGTGGGGATGGCCTTAGTGGATGAAGGCATCTCTGTTTCGTGTATCCATCCCCCACCTCCTTCCCCTTTCTTCCAGCCTCACTAATCGATGCTCACTCGTGACTGTTCTTTTCGTTTCCTACTCCCCTTTTCCCGTTTCGCTCTCTCTCTTTCTTCTCGTTCCGTATTTCTCCTAAACTCTACTTTGTCTTTAATGGGTCTTTGTTGTGTGTTTTCCTCTTTGATGTGGGTTCCGCATTGCGTTTCGGCCCCCACGTTGGCCGTGGATACGCACATCTAGTTTGATGACTTCTTATCGTTTCGAACCCTTTCTTTGTTATCTTTCGCAACCTCCCTTCGTCCTACGTGTTTTCCTTTTTTTCTTTCTACTTGCTGCAATGCCTTCGCATGATCATCTCACGCCTCGTTTCCACCATCAAGCCCATATATCAAGCATCGCATATTTTCTGATTATTAAGGTACATGTCTCAGCCTCGGCGCACGTCTTCGTTTATTTTCCTTCGCTCTTCTTCGCTCTCCTCTCTTATCTTTGTTTGGTATCCTACGCATCACGAGATTTGTATAGAATTAAAAAAAGAAACCGACCTGTTGTACACTGTCCTGCCACGAACGTCCCATCACGCCATCTGACGAATTCGAAAGATCCCGGACGTATGTATGTAATTACAGCGCTGTCACGGTTCGGACGATCCAATTGAGTGAATTTTCGTTCGTCTGGCTTAGAGACGCAAGGTTTGTTCCAGTCACAGTGATTTGTATTGGCCCGAGGTAGCGGTTGGGGCCCGCCTCTACAGACTTCGTAGGCTTACGGAAAGAGTCACCCTTTGATTGAATACCGAATCACGGATTGGGGAATTTCAATGGTACACAATGAAAAGAATTAACGACGATTAGGGCGGAACACGGCTGGGAGCGATGAATGGATCTACGCATGTATTATGTAGCAAGAAAAAACGAAGAAAGGAAAGACGGGAGGGACGGGAGGGAAGAGCGAAAGTATAGTGGGGGAGCGGGAACGAGGAAACGCCGGTTAATCGGGTAATCACTTGTGGGCCATCCCGGGCTTGGGCGGTCGTTTCCTGACCTCGTCTTCCTTACACCCATGCAACAGCACCTTGTTCCATTGCGAAGGCACGTTCCCTGCAGGTCCCTTCGACCAATCGTACGCAGCCGCATAAGCGAGTAGCGTCCCCGTGTGGTTAAAAGACGCGCTGACGATCGGGCTTGGTACGGCATTGAACGCTGGTAAACCGTGCATAAGCGCGAGTTGCGATGTGCATGGGAAAGGGAGAAGCCGTGCGGTTGGCTCAAGAGACAAACGGAGAGTAAAACGAATGGGCGGCGAATGTCAAGTGACGAACAAACAATGAAAAAGGGCACACGTCGAGGTGAAGTGAGGCGGGCGGGGCGAAGAAGATGGATCCAGTGATAGAAAAAAAAGATCAGGGGGATACTCACTTTTCAGCCGCGCTCGCGCATCCTTGTCCCAAATGCTGACTGTCCCGTCGGATCCTGGCATGTGACAATCAAAATCACGAGTATCAGAATAAAACGTCATCCCCATAACGAGCGGAGACCACAGAATAGGGATGGCCGCGAAGCGAAAGGGCGGGGACAAGGAGACGGGTGCGTGCACAGGGTCGTCTCAGTGTGGCCGCGCAACTGACGCATCGAAGAGGGAAGAGAGGGGGGCGGTGCCAGACCTGACGATCGGGTCGGTGCAGCTTACGTACCGCATGTCGCGAATGTCCCATGTATGGGATGAAACTTGATGTCATTGACAGAGAACACCAGGGATTGATCTTTCCCGCCTGGCGTCTGGTCCTTTCTATGGCACTTGAAGGAATAGTTTTTACTAAAAACCGTTGCGGTCAGAAGAGCCAGAACAGGAAACAATAGGTGGTTTGTTTACTCTTGATCTTTATCATCGATGTTCCTAGTATCAGGGTGTGACCCACGAAACGTAAGCGATTGACTCGCACGGCCCCCATGTATATCTCATGGGGTGGAGAAATGAGCAAAAAAGAAACGCACTGGATCGCTACCCTCCCTTCAATCGAACCGAGCGTATACCCATCAGCGTTCGGAAACATTGTGATCGTTCTGGTCTGCCACTTGAAGGGTGAAGGAACAGTCTACCGGATAAGACACAAAGACAGCTCCACAATGAGCCAATCATTCAAAACGGCACATGGACGAGGGATCAAAAACACCAACTTTGAAAGGTGTTGTTGGGTTTGAAAGGTCAAATATCTGGATATGTCGGCCCGCGGTCCCGACAGCGAGAATCTGGTTCTTCACGTCCATGGCGTAACACCGGTCCTTGAGTTCTACGGAAGCCAGCGGAGTAGGCGATCGGAGGTCCCAATACTTAATGGGACGTGTTTCCCAGCGTCAGTGACCATGTGCTGGGAAAAAATAAAGGAAGGAGCGAACAAAAGGAGAAACGAATTGAGTTGGGTGGGAAGAAGGATGGACCTGTACCTTTAACGTTTTGTCCCAGCTACCCGTGGCAAGGATCCCTCCTTGAGGCATCTCAAACCACTCCACGCACTTGATCGGGCCGTCATGCTGTCCTACTTGGGTGGATGTGCCGGATAGAAGGTCGAACATCCTCGCAGCGTTATCAGTTCCCGCCGAGACAAGCTTGGTCCCATCCTAGTAAACCAGAGACCCGGCGCGTAATTCGTGAGCGACCCGCGGGAATACAATCGATGGCCGATGATTCATTTAGGCAATGAATGCACGAAATGACAAATGACATGTGATGAGGTGTGAACGGTGAGAAAAAAAGGACGATGATAGGAAACAAGCAATAGCCAACGAATGAGCGAGATGAAAAAACGGGAACCGCTCCTGGCTGTGTGAATCTCCTGATCGAGAATTTACTTCTCAGCCACGCACGAAACACGGGCAACTCGTGGGAGACCGTTCCTCGGGTGATATTTGGTGCCACGGCTCGTAAGGAGAAGATGAGAAAAAGATTGCAACTCCTCACCTTTGTCCAACACACGTCCAAGACCGTCCCAGGATGGGGTGCAAGCGCCTTTCCCTGTGATTGGCCATGACGGCCCACGTCGTATATCCGGACCTATACAGCCCACCACCACCAAGCATCCGAAAAAGAAAAGAATCAGAAATCGATACGTCCATGCCTTTTCCTACAGAAGGTAAGGTCAAACGCGACGAGAGTCGAAGGGCTCACATCAGGTCCCCAACTGCCCACTGCCAGATGATCCGCAACAGGGGAAAACGCGATAGTTGAGATACTCTCCGGCGGTGGAGACACGAGGTCGACGTCGGGAATATCTGTTAACGTCGGTTGCGCGGCCAGTGGGTTTGCTGGTCCACCGAGGATTCCGGCCATTTGTACCAGGGCGGGGGTTGGATATGGTCTAAGGTTGAAGGTGGACGTTCAGGAAATAACACGGCGGGGAATCGAGGATTGTTCGCGCGTTTGGGGTGTAGTTCGACATCGTGTCCGGTGGTGCCGGTGGGCGCCCATCCAACCTGTCGATCATGGCTGCGGGCCGAGGTGGGTTGGCAAGATGTGGGAGCAGCTCGTTCCAAAACTACTCTACTCGTTCTCTTGCTTCGTATCGCCGCTAATCGACGGACCAAAGTATTCATTGCGTACTACGAGAGAAGATACAAACAACGCAGTGAGGGGACATCTGCAGAGAGAGAAAAAACCGGTAGCCAAAATAACAGGAAGAGCCCCATGACAACGATAGCTGACCTCTGATAGCAAGCGCGCTATAGCAGCAAAACGGTCGTCGAGAGATGGGGGCAGAATAACGACAGGAGGATACTGAGAGTGGTGACGGAGGAATGTACATGGGTGACAGACGGCAGTGCCATCCTCTCTAGATATCATCAATATCAAGCTCTCCCTCAGCGAACTCGAATCCAAATTCGCCTTCCTCGTCTCCGAAGGTATCTGTCTCGTTGATCTTGGCATTCTCCGGCAACTCTCCATAGGCTTTCACTACATTCAGGAACGTTCATGTCAGACGAACGGAGTAGGGGGGGAAGGTGAAGTAACGTACGACTTCGAGCCTCATCGGCGGTGTACTTGACGATGACATCCGCTTTGTCATCTTGGAAATCCCGGAGTGAAATCAGGATAATATCTCCCTGGTTGATCCAGACCTATCGAAGTAAAGTCACAAACCTGCGAGCAATCCTTCCGGGAGGTCGGCACTTACCTTCTTTCTCATCTTACCCCGAATGTGGGCTAACCGCTTCTCACCATCGAAGCACATCGCTTCCAGTCGGCCGTTCCCAAGCATTTTGGTAACTTGAGCGTACTCCTGTCCGTCTTCTCTGAAGACCAGCTCACGCTTGTCGTCTTCGTTCTCGTTCTTTCCTCTTCTGCGATTTTTACCACCCTAGTAAACCGTTCGTAAGTTCCGGCTTCGCCCAGGTGACCCTCATGGCACGCCATATGTGCGGGATGGGCCTCACCTTTCCCTTGTTCTACAACCGGGGTAAAATGAGCCAATGGAACTCGGCGGATTTGCTCATCCAATACGTACCTTTGGCATTCTGAGCTAATATGATGCTCCTAAAGTGTGCTGGAGCTTGTTCTCGAAGAAAAGGTCTCGATCCTCGTCCAACGGGAGGAGGGGAAAAGTTTGTGCTGTGGGAGGGCGGCAGAGGGAGTCGTGCTGACATAATCAGGCGGTCGGGAGATATCTACAGTCTGCGATTGGTTCATGACTCGAAACCGAAAAACGAAACTCTAGTAGCTAGGATAAAAGTATAGTACAGAGCGAAGAGGTTTATCGACCTGAATGAGGTTGTTGCTGTGGTTGAGGCGTCGGGGAATCCGGCGGGGGATACATCCTCTGGAACGGTGCGCGGCGAACGGTGAGCTCGGGCGGAGTGCACGCGATGGGCGGTGAAACTCACTTTTAAGTGTCGATATTTTCGAAGAGAGTACAGAGCCAGGGTTTCTGTTCCTCCACCTTGAGCCAACCGAACAACCGAGAGGTGATTTATAAAAACACAAACCTTGTTTGATGAATTCCCCCAGTCGCAATGCCTGGTTGATCTCTTCCTCGGTTTTGAGATGCTTGTTGTCTATCTCCCCTCACCGCGTGAGCCTCAACCTATCCCTTCGGAAGCGACCCAAGACGCACTTTCGAATAACCTGCGCATCCGCCCTTGGTAGTCATACCTATGAATTTGATCAGGAACGTTTAGTTTGTCTTTTCACGTGGGGAAGACGGATGCGGGGGAATGCAGTACTGACGATGGGTCCGGGTAATCTCTGCCCAACCTATGAAGTTCCTTGTACAACCCGATAACCCTCAACCTCGTCGCGTTCGTCGACATGGCCCAATTTCGCGGAGGGAAAGGGAGAAGGGGGGGATTGGAGTCGGTTGTGGACGGATTGACCGTGGCAACAGGAGTCTAAGTCTATAAGGGGGGGATATCGATGGTGCACAGTTGATACAGCTTGCAACCTCAGGCTCACTCTTATCCACCTCTCCGTTCTCTGCCCCACCACGGACAATAGGTTACGGTTACCCTGGACCTCAAAGACTCGCGACCTAGCCAACAACCTCTGAGAGAGTATCGGGAATGACGACAGAAGCGGGAACGAGCATTCGGTCAAGCGAAGCAAACCTGCCGCCGGTGCCTCGTTTCTGGTGGCAGGATCGTTCATTCAACGGCGCGACACCTCGCCCAATCCCCTCCCACCTCCACCTCCTGCCATGTCCTCCGTAGACTACGTCCCAATTCCTCCCCCTCAGCCGAAAGCTGATGCTGGGCTCCCAAAACTCACGACCGAGCAGGAGGACATGTACAAGAAGGTCTACGAACACTTCACCAAGGACGGCTACACGCTCCTTGGTGAAGAGAAGGGCGAGTTCACGGAAGAGGAGAAGTTCTGGCTGGTGCGTTTTCCCTATAGTGTTGGAGTTACGCGTGTGTGTGCTGATGGTTCCGCGATACCTAGAGTTACGAGTGCCTGTTGAGGTGCGTTTCTTTACGCTCCAGCTCACAGCCGTTATTGCGGGACTGACGTATAGTTTCATTTTCAAGGTACCTCCGAGCTACGAAATGGGACGTAGTAAAGGCCATCGAACGGCTCGAGTCCACCCTGAAATGGAGACGAGAGTTTGGCGTGTATACCCACACTCCCGAGTATCTCGAACCAGAGGTACGCGTTCCTCCCCACTCTCTTCACGTGGACCGTTGACGGTAATGTCCTCCAAAGTTCGTTACAGGGAAACAGCTTCTGTTTGGCTACGACTCGCAGAATCGTCCGGCATTATATATGCTCCCCAGTCGCCAGAACACCGAACCTAGTGACCGACAAATCCATCAGGTGGTGTGGGTGCTCGAACGGGCGACGGACTTGATGGGGCCTGACACAGAGTTGGTGCTCCGACGTTCGTGCTTGCGCCAGTGTTTCTCAAATCGTTCCACTTTAGAACCTTGGCGCTCATGATTGACTATGGAGACAAGGCCAAGAGCCCGTCCTTCTCGACCTCCCTCAAGGTGACCACCTCCCCCACTATCAGTTCGGCTGAATGTTTATAGACAACGCGTTTGTACAGGTCCTGAACATCCTACAAGACCACTACCCCGAGCGCCTCGGGCGTTCGTTCGTCATCAACGTTCCCTTCCTCCTTAACGCCTTCTACAAGATGATCAACCCGTTCATCGATCCCGTCACCCGAGAGAAGTTGAAATTCAACCCAAACTGCATCAAAGAAGGGCATTTCGAGTCGAACATGTTGATCAAGGAGAATTGGGGAGGGGATAGGACGCTCGAGTATGTGCATGAAAAATACTGGCCGGCGTTGTTGAAGTTAACCGGGGAGAGGAGGGAGAAGCATAAGGAGAGGTGGAGGAATTTGGGTGGAAAGATTGGAGTGAAGGAGTGGGATTATAGGGTTGAGATTCCGGTTGAAGAGGTTGGGGAGAAGAGCGAGGAGAAGATTGAAGCCCCTGCCGTCATCATCGCTCAGGCTTGAGCCTGAGGTCGGATTGGTTGTTGTACTGGTTTCTTGCCGATGCGCTGCAGCGTGTTTACTCAGTCATGTGTTACTGAATGGGTTTTCTCAATGAGGGTGCCACCAGTGTCTTGAATCGATCAACAACCCCTCTCTCCCCGAACGATCATCACATTCGCAAAAGAGCACCGCTTCCAGCGCATCTCGCTTACGTTCTGGGCTTGTCATGATAGCCTTGGAAGGATGACTGTCATTCAATGGTGAACCTGGATCATCTGATCACCGAGAAGGCTCAGAGCCTCGTTTACTGTGAATTTAAAATAACCCTAGCCGCAGACAGCTCACCGACTTGGAGGTTGACTGTCACCGCCCCATTTCCGCCAACGCTGAATGATGTCTGCCGCCTCGGTCGTCCTCCCACCGCCCACGACTACCAGTGTTCCACCCGATGGAGCAGACGCGTCTTCGGATATTGTCAAGTTCGAGGGGCCGGTTGAGCCTGTGGCTGGCACCCCGACGGTGGACTACGAACCTTTCCTCGCCGACAAGAAGTACAATAGGGTTTCCCCGCCCGACCTTTTGACTCTGACGCAAGAGCAAGAGACGGTTTACCAGGAGGTTCTTAAGCATTTCGTCGCCGAGGACTATGTCATCCCGGACCTCAAGGACGGGGACGGGATATTGACGGAGGAAGAGAAGTTTTACCTCGTGAGCCCCTTCTTTTGTATTTTCTATGGCGTGCCGGCGATGCTGAGGGTTTGAATCGCATTCAGACGTATGAATCTTTCTTGAGGTGAGAGTGCACTGAGGAGTAAAGTCACTATTTGACACCCTCTGGCTCTCTTCCCTAGGTTCCTTCGTGCTTCAAGGTGGAACGCGACCAACTGCATCAAGAAACTCGAAGCAGCTCTCAAATGGCGACGCGAGTACGGAGTCTATGATACCCTCACGGTTGATTCTATCAGAGAACATGTGCGTACGCTTGCATGCGCTCTTGCTTGTATGTGCTCTGAACGTTTCTGAACGGCGCCATTGTTCGGTATACAGTGTCTAAATGGGAAGGTGGTTATATTTGGTTACGACGTTGATGGTCGACCGGGGTTCCTTGACTTTCCCGGACGTGAGTCTTCTCCCGAGGGTCCTGGCAGGATTGGACTGTATGTCTGGATGATGGAACGTGCGGTGGAGATTATGCCCAGGGGCGTTGAGTGAGTATTTTTTTGAGGTTTAATTTGGGATGTTTTTGGTTCACGCCGATCTAACGGGTTGGTTGTAGGTCAGTTGCGGTGACGATGCTTTATTCTGGGACCTCCAAGTCTATTTCCTTCGGACATGCTAAACAGGTACGTTGATGCGACGTATCTATGACCAAGGGGAGCTGCCATAACATTTCTTAAACCAGATCGTGGACACTCTCCAATCCTACTACCCAGAACGCCTCGGCCGGTGTCTCCTCAACAACGGTCCATTCTAGCTAACGATTCTCATGAGACTCATCGACCCCTTCCTGGACTCGGTCACTCGTTCGAAAATTGCGGTAAACCGTCAGATCCTCGCAGAGGGCGACTTCACTTCCGATCAATTGATCAAGGAGTGGGGAGGAGAGAGAGAATTTGTTTGGGAGTGTGAGAGGTATCTTGACAAGTTGGTCGAGATTTCTGGAAAGATGAAGGAGAAGAGGCTTGCTAAGTGGAGGGAGTTGGGCGGTAAGGTTGGATTGAGAGAGTGGGATTACAAGGAGGAGTAGAGTCTCAAAAGGATGTGGATGTTGTGGATGTTTACGGTGGGGATACGGTTGGAGTGTACACGCCTGTTTTCAGTGGAAGATTTGTGGCGGAACGGCTTGACCGCTGTGGCTGTGCGGCAGTGACTAGAGTCAAAAATCCAAGCCTCAGTTCCGCCATTGAAGGAAGCTAAGGACTGAATTGGATCGTGTCAGCGGTCGCGGTGGCCGCCCTTGTGTGGTTAGCGTTTGAAAACAGATAAATACCTCAACGACTCCTTTCACACTATCTACCAACACCAAGAACCCCCAGGTCGAGATCATAGAGTCAGAGCATGGCATCTTTCGGGCAACGGTCCCGCCGCCCATCGCAGGATCATCAATCACCCGTCGACCCTCAGAATTCGTCGAGGCCTCTTCCGCGTCGTGGAAGCATATCTGGACACGAACCGCGGTTACTTGCGAGGAATAATTCTAGAGATGGCAGGACCGGACAGCGGATGGATGTGGACGGGGGAAGGCGATCTCGGGGTCGAAGCAATTCTGTGCCTCCCGAAAACAGACTCGAACGCCACGATCGACCGCAAGATGGACCATCGGGGTTGACACCCGCCAGTGCGGAGGAGTCCTTGGCTTGGGGGCAGTATTGGGCGGATACGCGGTGGGATCCTGGTCGTGGCCAGTTTCAGGTTCAGGCTCAGATTCAGGTGACCAGCCAGTGGTTTGCCCATGGTGGCCAACTCCGAGATGGCGAAGGACACAGGGAAGGTGATCACCACGGTGGTCGTGGTCGCCGCAGCAGCGATTCAACGCGTCCAACGCCCACACCGGCACCTGCCCCAAGACTCTTGCCCACCTCGCCCTCACCTGTGGAGCCACCCGTCATTCCTGGAATTACGACTACTGGCGGAATGGGATTGAGGAACCTGCTTCGAAAAGACTCGCGAAATCGCCCGAAGATATTGTTCTACAACAAGAACGAGCCGCATTATGGATTCACGAACTTCTCGCCACATTCGGTGGTGTATCGCGGAAAGAGGTATCCGACGAGCGAGCATCTTTTCCAATCGCTCAAGGTGAGTGGGAGGGTTGTGTCGTGTTTTCTGGTTTGTTGAACCGTGAATCACTCTTCCCCCGCTCTAGTTCGTCCATAAACCGAATTTGATGGAACACATACGGACGTGCGATCCTCGACCTAGTGTGGCATTTTCTGAAGCTCGGAGGTTCGCTCAAGAAGTTCAACCAAACTGGAAACACGAAAGCATCAAAGCGGTATTCCGTCTTAATTCTCGTTATCTCACTCAAGACTGCTGAAAATACCACATGATTTTAGATGGATACCGCGTTATTCTGCAAATTTACCCAGCATAAGGACCTGAAGCGGGAGCTTCTCGCTACGGGAGACGCAGAGCTAATTGAGGTACAGTCTCGTCGATTCATCCTAAAGTGCATCTTGGCGACCTGACTGATGGAAACTGCTTATAGAACTCGGACAAGGATTCGTTCTGGGGGTGTGGGGCGGATGGGAAGGGTAGGAATGAGCTTGGGAAAGCACTTGGACGGCTTCGCAAATGTCTACGCGAACAAGGGCAGTGAGTATTGTGGGGGGTGTCCTCCAGATTTTATTGGATGCAGGATTACAGATAGGGCGTTGTAACATCATGACATCGATATGCGTGTATGTGCAGGACTATGCGTTGCTTGTCTCGATTGCGGACGATTGTGGGTTAGCCAAACAGAGAGCCGATCGCGCTCGCCATCTGCCACCGACGAACCTTCAACTGCGCGATGTTATGTGAGACGGACTCACGCCCACCAGAATGCCAACAGGGGGACTGCCATAACAATAACTCGACCCGCCAAGCCTTTTATTCCAGTTCGGTTCGCCAGTTCGCCGCCACAGATTCCAAAAACACCGACATTTCCGCGCTCCCAATCTTTCCCGTTGCCTTCCACTGTCCTCGGCCTTGTGCTCAACATGGCCCAAGTTAACAACGACTCCACGATAAGCCTCACTCCGGATATGTGCGATTATTGTCACGAGCGGCCCAAGTTCCCGTACGCCGAATCGTTTTCTTGGGTCTGGCGGTTGTTGTGACTGACGGAGGGTGGGGATTATGTGCGCTTTTATATATTGCGGTCAGACCGTACGATTACTGTGGTAGGACGTGCGGGGCTCGTGCGACGGCGGTTGGGAGTCAACCCACCTGGCCTGCCATGTGTAAGGTGGGGTCGAATCGTGATCTGTTCGTTGGAACGACGTCTCAAGTACGACCTTTAGCAATGCAATCAAAGACCCGCCTATCAGAATCACCAGTTCTGCGGGAAAAACTGTGCCAACGCCTGGACAGTCGTGCATGGGCAACTCAATACTGGATCCTTTGGTGCCCTGTGGCCCTCATCTTGGAATCAGAATCAGCAAACGGTACAGGGGAGTGGTCAACTGGGAAGTGAGTGTCCAATTGATGTCTCACGGTTGATGTCTGACGTTTTTGTTGATGGTGTAGTCAAGGGATTTGTCAGGGGATTCAAGAATTTAATCTCCCCGATAAATCAAACTCAACGGCAACAGACGATGGTGAACCCCGTACAAACACAGCAGCAACCCAGCGGTGCTACCGAACCCGCGTCGGACGTGGGTGCGCTCGCTATCGCTTCACCAATCACTGTGATACCTTCTGCGGCACAAAATCAGTCGCCTCCTGGGGCGTCCCAACACCCTTCCAACCTTCCATCTCCAACGAATGGGGACACCCCGGATCAGAATAACAATCAATGTCTCACCTCGCAACCCCTCTTCCAGTCCACTTCTACCGGGAGTTCGGTGCCGCAGATTCTGAACAACACGAATCCGGTCACGAAGCCAAACACCGTGTGGATTGTAATGAATCCCTCACCACATTCAGCTGAAAGCCTGGATCACACGTCCGAGCCCGATGACTCAAATGCTGAAGCGATACTGGGTCAGAGCTCTTACCAGGACCGTGCGCCTAGCGAAAATGGAGACGGTGGGGACAGAGGGGACGAAGTCCTGGTGGGGGGTATGGACGTCCAGTCCATCAATAGTTATGTTTATCCACCATCTACCCCGGCTTCAGAATCGATCGGTACCTGCAGACTGAATGGGTGTTCGAACTCTACCTTTGTCGATCCGATAACAGACCTTGAGAGTGAATACTGCTCACGGAAACACCATGAGTGAGTTTTTTCTGTTATTGTGTCCGTAGATTGGTTGACCCTCGTTTGTTAGGGATGCAGTGGTTTCAAAGCAAGCAACGTCGTGTGTTATGTGCCGTGAAATGCCGAGGGGACCAAACGACCACTTCTGTTCTGCAGAGTGTCGTGCGAGGGCACTGTGTCCTTAGGACGAGGACGTAAAGGAGGGTCATACCTTTGGGGTGTGCTTGGGTATCTCGTGTTTATCATCGCGTTCTTTTGATGGATTTCTTCTGCTCCTGGCACGAAAACTAGAGCTCCACCTTTGGCGTGTGGGCCGGAATAACCAAAGGGCCATCGACGTAGTGGGATAGATTAGAGCGGTGTCTTGGTCGGACCGAACCAGTTTTCCGGTTCGTTTCCCACAAGTGCATCAATGGAATCAAGTTTTTGCAGTGCACATTTCCTCCTACGGACCGGAAAGCGGCGGTTTTGCCAGGTATAGTAATCTGCCCATATTGTCATCCCAAGGAGCGGTTTAATGGTCGACCCGGGGCAGTCGTAGGACGTTCACGATACCCTCGACCCTGGAATGCCAAGGGACATACTACGTTTGCTCATGCGGCTGTTCTCGTCACACACTCCGGATCCAAAGACATATGAACGCACCGCCAAAGACGTTGATGAAGGGCACTAGCAGGGGCGGATTTTTCCTTAGCACCATCATCGGTCACTCAGTCCCTCACGAGCTTGGAGGTACGAGTTCGAACCCCTACCACAACCGGTATGCTTCGAGGATGTGTGACGCGAACTGACAAGTATGTCGTAAAGACTCAAAGTTAGACCGGTGGCTAGATTGGTCGGGCGCCGTTTCGTTGATTAGCCTCGTTCATGAGACTGGGGATAATTGTGGGGCGTTCCCGGCTATTTTTTGTCCGCCGCGCTCTCTACTCGGCCAGAAGCAAGGGACGTCGATGTGAACGATGCTCCCAGCGTTGAAAGGCCTGCTCTCGCGTTCGAATCCATCGACCCCAGTCACATCGGGGCCGGGACCGTGTGTGGTGAGTGCGGGGTCACTTCTACCATACGGTCCATGAGCACGACTGTCCAAGTCTTTCTCATCCTCGTCTGATCAGAAATGCAAGTCCCAGCCGCAAGCGCAGGATCCGACTACAGGACCATACTACCTCTTTTGTTCCAATGCGTGTGCTGCACCGAGGACCTTGAAAAGCTTGCCAACTAGTCCCAATGTCGTTGGAGACCTGAGCAATAACAAAGGAACGAACGCGAGCGCGAACGTGAGGTCGGCTTCTGCTCTTTCGCTGTGCACTGTGAGTGAATACGTTCCGAACGTGGTGGGGAAGTTGCTGAATCATTTATCCTCCCAAGTATTGCAAGAAGAAGCCGAGGTACAGCGACGGCGCCGTTGTGCATCCGTATTGTGGTAGGACGTGTGCGAACCTTGCGAAGGGTAAGGGACATACAAATGGGAACGCACCGGTTCCGACGAGCCCCATCAAGACCACGAACCCTTTTACCGCTACAAATCCTTTCACCGGTACAAACCCCTTCGTCGCCACAAATCCCTTCACTGGTACAAACCCCTTCACCGCTTCAAATCTTTTCACCGCTGCGAATCCATTCATTGCGACAGATACCCCCACTGCTCCAGACCCATTCACTACTTCAGATCCCTCCATCGCCACGAGCCCATCTGTCGCTACAGACCCTCCCAATGCTACTGATCCCCCCAATGCTACGGATCCCTCCATTACTACAGATCCCTCTATTGCTACAGATCCTCCCATCGCTACAGATCCCCCCATCGTCACAGACCCACCCATTGCTACAGATCCCTTCACCACTTCAAATCCCTCCGTCGCTACAGATCCATCCGTCGCTGATCCATCCGTCGCTACAAATCCCTCCAAACCTGCTACTTGCAGAAATACTACAAAACCTTTGGGTACAGCCGCTTCCACCAACACTAGAAATAGGTCCGTATCCACAAAGAAGAATGTCCCCGATAACGCGAATCTTCAAAGCGGTGTCACACCGACCAGTTCGAACAACACATCTTCTATCAACCGGAAAACGTCCTCAGATTCGATTTGTTTGACTCCAGGATGTTCGTCCCCCGTGCACGCCTACCGAAACGGAATTGTTAGCAAGTACTGCACCAGGGCACACTGGCAGTACGTTTCTCACCGCTACATCGTCTCGTAAACTGGCACCAAATCATGCATAGGTGGGGAGAACGCGGTTGCATATCTTGTCGCAAGGCGTCAATGAAAGACGGAACTGTATTTTGTCAATCCTGTCATAACAGGGTCTTCCGCGTGGCACCGACGATCGTTCAGGTTCCCGGAGACCACGAGAGGCACAAGAACGGTCAGTCAATTCCTGTGATGTTTGATGAAGCAACTGACGCATACACGCCTTCAGTCGCGACACAGTTCCAACAGAAATGGACGAACGACACCCCATGTCCTGAAGTCCGCGCGATCTACAGGATTGTAAGCACCAAAGCGAGCCTGAAAAAATACGAGCAGTACCTGTCTGTCTCGTTTATCATCGGCGATTCCTCACCCTGATCGACGCGCACGGCTACAGAGATAAAGTCGAAGCCAAAGGTAACTTTGCTTCACCAAAAAGACTTCGCGGAAACGAGAAATGTAGATGGAACGGAGCGACGAGGAAGTGTAACGTTGGAGACAAAGGAATAGCGGAGCTCTGTTCGGACCCCTCATGTTCGCTGTGTCGTATCATCAAGACCTCGTTCGATCTCTCTTTTTTTTCCAAACAGTCGAATCGGGGGAGGTTCGGAGCGGGGATTTACACCTCTTCAACTTCGTCAAGGTTTGCACCTATTTTCGTCAAGCGTATTGGAATCACCGACTAATAGCTTTGGTTGGTTTGGTTTCTTAGGTCTGATCGGTATTCGCGCAACAAATGTACTTCCAACTGGAAGGCGATGCTACTGAACAGAGTGGTAGTTGGGAAGGGATACAAGATGACGGATGCCGATCCCACCCTGACGAAGCCGCCTGCTGGTTACGATTCCGTGAGCGTTATCACCTGACAGTTGTTGGCGGAAACTGATGAGGATCCAGGTCGTTGCAGAAGGGAGCACTGGCTTGAGCAATGACGAGCTCGTTGTGTATGACAATGACGCCATTCGGCCGTTGTATCTTGTTATGTATGATATACCATGATGAGGACATTGCTTTTGTATTGATGATAGTGGGTCGTCGTAGCACTTGTTGAGATTCGGATCAGCAGGGATGTATGAGCGAGTGCAGTGGTATTGCTCGTCTTCAGCCTGGTCTATGAGTGTGTCAAGCGAAATGCAAGTGAGAGTAAATAAAACGGCTGTTCTTGGACTAGTTTTGACCAGTTTGTCGATGACAAGTCTCACCAGCTCGTTGGTCGATGATTCGGTGCGGCATCTTTGAAAGAAGGAAAGAGAGGTATCACGAAGTTGTCCAGTATGCCTCAACCGGCAATGGGATCGGCAGATTCGGGGGTTCTGAGGGAATGGGAGGCTCTACGATCTCATACTTCATGGTGATATTGAGCTGATTGATTGAGGACGCCTGGATAGGATACCCTATGAACGGTACAAGTTAGTCATCGGGCGCGAGGAATTGGTCGTCGGGACGCACCCATTTGGTACCCTACGAGGTTCTTTGCGACAATTTGGGAGATAATGTACTGCAGACGAGACGACGAGTACAGGGGAGTCCCGGTATGAAGAGCACGCACACGATTGATCCTTGGGATTCCTTAACGCCTCGCCCTAATCACCCCCACCGGTTTCAGCATCCTCGACTCCAAGCACAAACAGTTTCCTAAACCTCGCATAGGGGCGTATGAGTTTCGTCCGGTGCCTGGTCAGAGCTGCATGCGTAGGGGGACCCGGCTGCTGACCACCCTCCGGAAGAAGGCCCAGCGGGTTGGCAGGGAGAAGGTTGTTTCAGTGGAAGTGTCGTACGGAGGGGAAGAACGACGGTGCAGAGTGCACGAAAAGCAGGGGGAAACCGTCGGGACCGAGCACTATCAGCGATCCATCGTTCTCACGAACTGAGGTGCGCACATTCAAACCGAACCCTAGCTAGTCATTACAACCGGTGCGTTTAGGGCTACGTGGTCCACCGTCAAATCATAAGAACTCAAAGTGCGGCTGGTGGAGGGTTTGGCCGGGCGCTCTTTACTAGGCTGGATTTCGCTTCAAGTTCAGAGGGGACCCCTTCTTTACTTGATTGGCCGCATCCACGAGGCTCTGGAGATGGTTGCGGGGCGCTCTTGGCCATCCTTTGTCCGCCACACTCTCTACTCGGTCAGAAACAACGTTACAATGCGTTGCAAAAAGATAACCGCTTTTCAAAAAGACAGGACAGAATTTCTTTGTTTACACAGCTGTCCACTGTGACACGTAAACAAAGATTTTCAGTGCAGAATCGGTACGGGGATCAACGGGGTTGCTATCCTTTCCAGTCATCCGGATGCCTCGCCACGCCCATGTCCGCACTCAACTCTGCCCCACGCTCACAAGCCAGAACTACACTGTGATTTATACCTCCAGCTCTAACTCCGGAGGTGTTCGGGAGGATGTGAGGGGATGTACAATCTCCGTCGGTCGGGGTGTAAATCTTTGTTTACATGTCACATTTGACAGCTGTGTAAACAAAAAATCCTGTCCCGTCTTTTCGAAAAGCGGTCTGTCGTTTTGCAACGTACTGTAGTGTGAACGATGCTCCCAGTGTTGAACGGTCTGCTCTCACGTTCGAACTCGATCCCCGTCACTTCGGGGCCGGGACCGTGTGTGGTGAGTGCGGGTCACTTCGACCATACGGTCCGTGAGCACGATTGTTCAAGTTTCTCTCACCCTCGTCTATGCAGAAATGCAAGTCCCAGCCGCAAGCGCAGGATCCAACTACAGGGCAGTGCTACCTCTTTTGTTCCAACACGTGTGCTGCACCGAGGACCTTGAAAAGCTTGCCAACTAGTCCTAGCGTCGTTGGAGGCCCGAATAAGAACGGGGCCACGAACGCGAGCGCGAACACGAGGTCGGCTTCTGCTCTTCCGCTGTGCACTGTGAGTGGATACGTCCCGAACGTGGTGGGGAAATTGCTGAATGACTTATCCTCCCAAGCATTGCGGGAAGAGGCCGAGGTACGGCGACGGTGCCGTTGTGCATCCGTATTGCGGTAGGACATGTGCGAACCTTGCGAACGGCAAGGGACACACAAATGGGAACGCACCGGTTCCGACGAGCCCCATCAGGACCACGAACCCCTTTATCGCTACAAATCCCTTCACCAGTGCAAATCCCTTCATCACTACAAATCCCTTCACCGGTACAAATCCATTCACCGCTTCAAACCCCTTCATCGCTGCAAATCCCTTCATTGCTCCAGGTCCCCCCATTACTACAAACCCCTTCACCATTTCAAATCCCTCCGTCGCTACAGATCCCCCCAATGATGCAGATCCCTCCATTGTTACATATCCCTGGACAACTTCAAATCCCTGCACTGCTGCGAGCCCCTCCATCACTACAGATCCATCCATCGTTACAAATCCCTCCAAAACTGCCACTCGCAGGAATACTACAGATCCTTTGGGTACCGCCGCTTCCACCAACGATAGAAATAAGTCCATATTCACAAAGAAGCATGTCCCCGATAATGCGAATCTTCGAAACGGTGTCACACCGACCAATTCGACCAACACACAGAACGACACGTCTTCTATCAACCGGAAAACGTCCTCGGGTCCAATTTGTTTGACTCCGGGGTGTTCGTCCCCCGTGCACGTCTTCCGAAACGGAATTGCTAGCAAGTACTGTACCAGGGCACACTCGCAGTACGTTTCTCACCCCTACGCCGTCTCATATACTGGTACCGAATCGTGCATAGGTGGGAAGAACACGGTTGCATATCTTGTCGCAAGGCACCAATGGACAGCGTAACCGTATTTTGTCAATCCTGTTATGGCAAGGTCCTCCGCGTGGCACCGACGATCGTTCAGGTTCCCGGAGACCATGAGAGGTACAAGAGCGGTCAGTCAATCAAGGGAAATTCCTATGATGTTTTATGAAGCAACTGACACATACGTGCCTTCAGTTGCGACACTGTTCCAAAAGAAATGGACGCACAACACCCAATGTCCTGAAATCCGCGCAATTTACAAGATCGTAAGTACCACAACGAGCCTGAAAAAATACGAGCGGTACCTGTCCGTCTCGTTTACCATCGTCGATTCCTCACCCTGTTTGACGCACGCGGTTACAGAGATAAAGTCGAAGCCAAAGGTAACTTTGCTTCGCAAAACAAACCTCGCGGAAACGAGAAAAGTAGATGGAACGGAGCGACGAGGAAGTGTAACATTGGAGATGAAGGAATAGCGAAGCTCTGCTCGTACCCTTCATGTTCACTGTGTCGTATCATCAAGACTTCATTCGATCTCTCTTTTCTTGCCAAGAAGTCGAATCAGGGGAGGTTCGGAGTGGGGATTTACACTTCTTCGACTTCGTCAAGGTTTGCACCCGTTTTCATCAAGCGCATCGGAGCTACCCACTAATAGCTTTGGTTGGTTGCTTAGGTCTGATCGGTATTCGCGCAACAAATGTACTTCCAACTGGAGGGCGATGCTACTGAACAGAGTGGTAGCCGGGAAGGGATACAAGATGACGGTTGACAATTCCGCCCTGACGAAGCCACCTGCTGGTTACGACTCCGTGAGCGTTACTACCTGACGGTTGTTGGCGGAAACTGATGAGGATCCAGGTTCTGGCAGAAGTTGGTGCTGGCTCGAGCGATGACGAGTTCGTAGTGTATGACAGTGACGCTATCCAGCCGTTATATCTTGTTATGTATGATATACCACGATGAGGGCATCGCTTTTACGTTGATAATAGCGGATTGTTGTAGCACTTGTTCTGAGATTTGGATCGGCAGGGATGTAAGAGCGAGTGCGGTGGTACTGTTCGTCTTCAGCCTGTAGTCTATGAAGAATGTGTCAAAAAGTGCAAGTGAGAGCGAATAAAACGTGGACTGGTTTCGACCAATTTGTCGATGACAAGTATCACCAACTCGTTGGTCGATCATCTGTGACAGAAGGAAAGAGGAGTTGTCCAGTCTGCCTCAACCGGCAATGAGAACGGCAGATTCGGGGGTTCTGAGGGACTGGGGAGCTCATAGAGCGTCGTGGTGATATTGAGCTGATCGATTGAAGACGCCTGGGTAGGATACCCCATGAACGGTACAAGTTAGCCATCCGTGACACGAGGAATTGGTCGTCGGGATACACCCATTCGTGTAGCGCCTCTGCCCATTCTTTGGGGAGTCACCAATACAGTAAGACGGAACGGGTTTCTTTAGCAGGTTCGTACATCATGAGGTTATTTGCGACAATTTGGGAGATGGTGTACTGTAGGCGAGACAGCGAGCACAGGGGAGTCCCGGTATGAAGAGCGTGCGCACGATTGATCCCGGTCGGGATTCCTTAACGCCTCGTCCAAATCACTGGCTTCAGCATCCTCAACTCTAAGCACAAACAGCTTCCTAGGCCTCGCATAGGGGCGTATGAGTTTCGTCCAGTCAGAGCTGCGTACGTAGCGGGGTTCGGTTGCTTCAGTGGGAGTGTCATACACACGAACGTCACTAAAGAATGGTGCAGGGTACGCGCGGGAGGCAGGAAGAAACCCGTCGAGGTCACGCGCATTGACATTTCCCGTCAGGGCAGGGCAGACTTGTCTCAAGCAGCTCCAGCGACTAGCGGTCCATTGCTCTCACGAACCGAGTTGCGCACATTCAAACCGAACCCCAAACATCAACCGGTGCGTTTCGAGCTGCGTGGTTCACCGTCGAACTGATGAGAATGTCGTAAGAAATCAAAAGTGTGGCTGGTGACGGGATTGGCCGGGCGCTCCCTACTTGACCGGGAGACTCTGGAGATGGTTGCAGGGCGCTCTTGGCTATCCTTTGTCCGCCACGCTCTCTACTCGGTCGGAAACGAGAAACGCTGGTGTGAACGATGTTCCCAACGTTGAAGAGTCTACTCCTGGGTTCGAACTCCTCGATTCCCGTCACTTCGGGGCCAGGGCCATGTGTTGTGAGTGCTGGGTCCCTTGACCATACGATCTGTTAGCATGATCGTTCAGGTTTTACTCATCCACGTCTATGCAGAATTGCAAGGTCCAGCCGCAAGCATGGGATCCGACCACAGGACAATACCATCTCTTTTGTTCAAATGCATGTGCTGCACCGGGGACCTTGCCAGGCTTGGCAACTGGTCAAAATATCGTTAGAGGCCCGAGTAAAGGCACAGGCATGAATGTGAGCGTGAGCGCGAATTCTGCTTCCACTCTTTCGTTATGTAATGTGAGCGTATGGTTACGAACGTGGTGGGGAAATTGCTGAACGATTTGTCCTCTCAAGCATTGCAATAAGAAACCGAGGTACAGCAACGGTACCATTGTGTACCCGTATTGCGGTAGGACGTGTGCAAACCTCGCGAAGGGTAAGGGACACGCAAGCAGGAACACACCGGTTCCAATCAGCCCCGTCAACACCACGAACCCCCCTATCGCCACAAATCCCTTCAAGACTACCACTCCCGGAAATAATGCAAATCCTTTGGGTACCACCACTTCTACCAAGACCAGAAACAGATCCATATCCACAAAGCAGAAGGTCCATGTTCCCACGACGCCTCAAAACAATGCCTTATCGACCAATTCGAACAACACACTGAACAACACATCTTCCATCAACCAGATAACGTCCTCAGGCCCGACCTGTGAGACTCCGGGATGTTCATCCCCCGTGTATGTCGACCGAAACGGAGTTGCGAGCAAGTATTGCACCAAGAAACACCGGCAGTGCGTTTCTCGTCTCTACTTCGTCTCATAACGCGGTACTGAAAAAATTGTAGGTGGGGAGAACGCGGTTGCATATCTTGTCGCAAGGCGCCAATGAATAGTGTAACTGTCTTCTGTAAATCTTGTCAAAACGGGGTCCTCCGCACGGCACCGATGATCGTTGAAGTTCCTGGAGACCACGAGAGGTACAAGAGTGGTCAGTCAATCTAGCGGGGTTCCGTGTTCGGTGAAGTAACTGATACATATGAGCCTTCAGTTGCATCCCAGTTCCAACAGAAGTGGAAGCACACCACCCAATGTCCTGAAGTCCGCGCGATCTACAAGATCGTAAGCACCACGGCGAGCCTAGCAAAATACGAGCAGTACCTGTCCGTTTCGTTTATCATCGGCGATTCTTCACCCTGATAGACGCACGCGGTTACAGAGATAAGGTCGAGGCCAATGGTAACTTTGCTTCGCAAAACAAACCTCGCGGAAACGAGAGACGCAGATGGCATGGAACGATAAGGAAGTGCAATATTGGAGATAAAGGAGTGGCGGATCTCTGCTCGGACTCCTCGTGTTCCCTGTGTTGTATCATCAAGACTTCATTCGACCTCTCATTTTTCGCCAAGAAGTTGAATTGGGGGATGTTCGGAGCGGGGATTTACACTTCGTCAACTTCGTCAAAGTTTGCACCCGTTTCGTCAAGCGCATTGGAGCTACCTACTAATGGCTTTGATTGGGTTTATTAGGTCGAATGGTTATTCGCGCAACAAATGTACTTCCAACTGGAAGGCGATGCTACTGAACAAAGTGGTCGTCGGGAAGGGATACAAGATGACGGCTGCCAATTCTGCCCTGACTGAGCCACCTGCTGGTTACGATTCCGTGAGTGTCATTGCCTGATAATTGTTCGGTGGAGACTGATGAGGAACCAGGTCCTGGCAGAAGTTGGTGCTGGCCTGAACTACGACGAGCTCGTTGTGTATGACAATGACGCCATCCGGCCGTCGTATCTTGTTATGTACGACACGCCATAGTGAGGGGGGTCACTTGTACATTGATAATAGTGGATGGTCGCAGCATTTGTTGTTCTGAGATTTGGATCGGTGGGGGGTATGAGAGTGAGTGCGGGGGGTATTGTTTGTGCTCTACCTGTGGTTTATAAATGTGTCAGGCGAAGTGGAAATCTAAGGATACACTCACTAATGACATACCGGGAACATTCATTCCTCCTGAAGGTCTATGATTTTTTCGAAGAGCTCATCCCAAACTTCCTCGCGCCCGTCACACCATTCCAGGGATGGGAAAATATCGATCATTCCCTTCGCTACGGTTTCAATACCGGGGCCATCGAGGCTGAGTGGTATTCGAAAGACTTCCAAACATGTGAGTGGGCACCTCGGGAGCGAGCGTGACTGTTGGAATCGGGGGTCTTCCGAGATGTTCTCAAAATCGTCAACGATGTTCGTGGTGTTGAAGTGGACCTCCAGTCTCTGCAACTTGACACAATGAACGGAGATCGGAAGGAGGCAGGAGACAGTCGTGGAGCAGGTGTTTTCGGGACATGCGCGTCCAAGGAGAAGAGACTCTAGCCGAGTTAGGGCCATAGCGAGCTCGGTGACGTTGTCGTTGTTCAACTTGAAGGTGCATTGGCTCTCGTCGTCTTCGTCATAGCAGTAGAGCTCTATTTCGAGATGGACCAAATTCCGGAATCGTTGAATTGGGAAGACAAAGGAAGCGTCGACGACAGGGACGGGGAAACCCCTGATGTTTAGAGTTTTCAACGACTCTTTCACCTTGGACAATGGTGTCACGTCTTGCGTGGTGGGAACCCCATCCTCTAAACGTTTGAACAGCGAAAGCCATCCGCGTGCGGCGCCTTCCCCAAGTGTCAGCTCTTTAAGTGGAGGGAAGATGAAGGGCAAAGATGCAGCAGAGTAGTTAGGCGGAGGATTGTGGATGCGCCAGGAACAGAAACGCGGAAGGTGAATCAAATGGTTTACCGCCGCATCCGACAATGGGACCGGAGAGCAGTAGTCCCTAAATGATGGTCCGCAACGCAAAACGACAGAGGAGAGCGAGTCCTTGAAATACTCCCAGGGCATCGTGAGAAGGTCGGCGCCCACCATTATTTTCCGAAGACTTGAGGTCGGCAATGCGGAGATGGTCGAAGCCAAAGTTGGCAGGATTTCGGGGGAAAAGTCCCATGACGGTGATGCGAGAATGAAAACCATCTTCAAATGCGGGGAAAAGAATAGGTCGGCGTAGGGAAGATTGGATTCGGTGATATGCCAAGATAAATCTTCCAATGCCGGAAACCATCCACCGGGAGGTGAATTGAGGCGCAATTTGTTGAAGGTGCTCTCCCCGGGGGCATGCCACTCATCCACGGTTAGCATGTGCATCCAAGACGCGTAGCGCTGGACTCTGTTCCAATCCTCTGGTGATGGATCCCCCACGATAAAAAACTAACACAACCCATAGCTTAAGCGTTCGATTCTTCTTCCAGGGGATCAAGGCCACATACCACACGTTTAGTATAACCCGGCTTCCCAAAAATCCAAGTTTCTTCGGGAAGTACCCCTAGAAGGGTACACAATTCATATTGCGTCTCCCATAACGTGCTGAGTACCGGTTCTTCAAGGCGCCGACACGCGCAAGCGAAATTCACTGCGCTTTTTCGGCTGATGAGGACGAGCTGGCTGGCAATGAGCCTCGTCAGTTCGCTAATCCCAAAAATGCGATTGGGTGTGTTGTCATGGATCATGGTGGTCAGTGTAGATTCACACCGAGAACTTAGCGCCCGTTATGTAGCGGGCGCTTGGGGTTACCCCGTGAAATACTCCGTTCCCCAGGGGGCTCATCTGTAATTTTTCTGCACGTAGCACACATCGGGTGAGCCAGCGGTGCGTAGTTGGACAAAGCTGAAAAATCAAAGGAAGGATGTGATGGTGCCGACGTCAACTGTGTCTCCGGTCAATCCACCAGCGGACAGCGACCATCTTCTCGTTGGTACCAAGGCTGCCTCGTTTTTCCCGAACGGGTTTTGGCCTGACCCTCCACTGGCCCATCGTACTGGATTAGTCTCCCACTGCTTTACACTCCTGCTACACATCTTCCGATTTTCGCCATTTATTCCTCATGGCTCTTTCGTCAGGTGGACAGTCCTCGCTTTCGTCTTCGGGGTCGTTCCGTCGAAAGGATTTGAACAATAACGGAAAGGCGTAGTCACCAAGACTGAGCACACAGGTATGCTGTACGGAGTAGACAAAAAATAAATACCATTTAAAGGGCCATTTAATGCCCTTTCTGCCATGCATCGTAGTCTGTCTGTTCTAAGTCCATAAACACGGTTTTGTATGTGGGGGAATTTGC
>Ga0307515_10002616_pt1 | contig 38775 bp, 8 predicted proteins | sample 17_EM_MG_FD_194513 | JGI IMG/M metagenome (GOLD analysis project Ga0307515, IMG submission 194513) | Populus trichocarpa ectomycorrhiza microbial communities from riparian zone in the Pacific Northwest, United States - 17_EM | ecosystem: Host-associated > Plants > Roots > Unclassified | place... | reverse complement strand
GTAAAGTATAAGTATGTAAAGTGAAGTAAAGTAGAGTAAAAGTAAAGTAAGGTAGGAACCTATATTATTAATAAATTAGTAATATCTGGCTTTAGCCTTATACGTTCCGGCTATAATAATAGGCTAAAGCTAGCTAGCAAAGGCCTTAAGAATTTAAAGATCCTTCTCTACTAGGTAGATCCTAAATTGTTAAGCTTAAACCCTACCTTTTATAGTACCTAGGGTAGGGTATATCCCTAGTATTAGCTTACCTTACTTTAGTAGGAGGTAAGATAACTGTAATATGCTGAAGATGCCGTATATAGACGTTCTATATCTTATACCTACTAAAGAAAGTAAGATTAAGTGGTTACAGTTTAGCTATCTCTACGTTACGGAACCACTAGGAAGGGGTTTTATAATTAGTAGTTATATTTAAAAAGGTATATATTTCCTACGGCATTCTAAAGCTTATATCCCTTATTAGAGTCTGCTATAAGCACCCTATCTATTATTAAATATTAGACTGCGCCTTTACATCCCTTATACCCGCGAATATCCTTACTAGGCTAGTATTTAGCAACGTCTATAACGCCCTTATATCTTAGTACTAGAATAACTAGGTAGATAATACTTAAGCCGCCCTCTACTATATACTTATTAAGCCTAAGCAGATATATAATAATAAGATAGTTTGCCTTTAACGTAAAATAGAATGCACTAAGTATAATACTAATAGTGAAGTAAGCAAAACCCTTATGGAGCTAGATACTAACACCGAGGAGCAGCTTTAAAAGCTTAGTATAGTCTAGGTCGGCTATTATCTACTAGGGCTATAGTCTCCGCCAGCTATACTAAAAAGGGGATAGGCGGTAAAAAAGGGCCCCTTAGAAAATATACCTATTGACCTACTCCTCTACACTAGGTCTTTTATAAAGTTATATAATATTAACCTTTAGAACCCCTATACGCGGTTTAACTTCTTTTTTAAAAGTAAGGGCCTTTATATTATAGGCTGCTCTAGGTCTTTATTAGCGTAGCTAATAGTTAATAGTAACGCAGCTACGCGACGGCTGTATTACTTAAACTAGTATAGTATAAAGATACTGCTTAATAAGCTTAAATACCACTTCTAGTAAATAGAATTCACTACTAAAGATAACTTTAAGGAAGCGCGTAGACGCTATATAGCTCACGCTCTTGGCGGGCCGGCGGCTACTAATATTAATATTAAGATACCGACCCTACTCCCTAATAAGAGAATAATAGGTAGGTAGATACTAGGAGATACTCTAGGTGCGGGCAGTTATAGAAGAGTATTCTTTGCCTTAGATTAGTTAGCTAATATAGCCGCTATTAAAGTAGTAGAGCGGATTTCCTAAAATTGTTATAGTGTAAATAAAGAGATTAAGACACTTTAGGAAGTAACTAATCTCGTATAGAAGTCAGATAATAGTAAGCAAATTCTATATATAGTAGAGGTAATCTACTCTAATAGTAAGGAGTTCTCCTCTAAGACGGCCTTTAATAATATTACTATTGTCCTAAAGCTAATAACGCCCTAAACCTTCGGCGACTTAGTAGGGACTTAAAATAAGGGGTAAGCCTCTTATATTTTTAAAATTATAGTTTAAGAGAACGTAGCTAATATATAAGCTTAATAGAGGGTATAAGGGTATAATAATAAAGGCGGCGACTGCATTCCGCGCCGTACTACTAGGTGTTAAAGTTATATATAATAGACGCTAGCTATACTACAACCTAAAGCCGACCAATATCGGCCTTATTGGTAAGCCGCTCTATTCTGTCTTACTAGATATTAGTATATTTAGGTATATTTAGGTAGGTAAGTTATTACGGCCTAAGCCAGGCATAGTCGGTATAATTAGTTATCTCACTCCTAAGCTTAAGCTAGAGGACTATAACCACTCTATTAATATCTAGTCTATAGGCATTATCTTATTTAAGCTAATGTACGACTACCACCTATAGAAGTTCTTTATTAACCTATAGCGTGACGGCAAGGATAATAAGAAGCTGCGCCCTTTCTTCCGGAAGAGTTATTAGAATGCTATTAATAAAATAGCTAGGGATTATAAAAGTATATACATATTGCTGGCTAGAGGCTATATATATTGTAAGTATTCTATGTTATAAAGCTTTAATAGCTTCTAATAGTAGATGGGCTAATCTAAACTTACAGTCGGTGGTCTCTTTATTAAAATAGTAAGATATTAGTAGGTAGCGAATAACTATATATAGCGCCCCGATATTAATAAGGTTCTCTAGTACCTAGCTTAAAGCCTACTGCTACCTAAACCTCTATAGGCGAAGAGATAATAGTTAGAGTATGGCCTTAAAGATAGGGGAGGTATAAGTAAGCGTTATTTAGAAGGCCGTCTGGCTAGTATATTATAGTTATATAAGAGAGAGACTAGTAGCACTAGTATATATACTATATCCAGTGCTTATAGCAATTAAATTCCCGTTTCTTTTAATAATAATACCGCTGCCCTATATTCTGTCGCTTTTAACTATAGTTAGGCCTAGGGTTTGGCTACCCCTTTATTATACCCTATATATTAGATCACATAATAACGTATCCTTACCGCGCCTATGCTAACTTATAAATTATTTAAAGGCTTACCTCCCTACCTTTTTAACCTCCACCTAAAATAGCTTAACTTATAACGTCCCTGTATATAGCCATTACTGGCTATAATATCGCGGCTAGATAGCCTACCTACTACCACAGCTAGCTAAGATCTGCTCATTATAAGCCTATATCCTTTTAATTTAGTTTTATATTACGGCCTATTAAACTAATAGTAGCGCGAACTTACAGGACTACCTTAATATTATTACCACTTAAGGTGCCTACCTTATTCTTTATATGGGTACACTAGTATCCTAGGAAGCCTATAATAACCAATTCGCTACCGCACTTAAATAGTACTTTAATATGGTTATTACCGAACAGATATATAGAAGTATTATATATTATAGCGCCGCCGATAAATGGCCTATAGGGCATATACTACTAGAGATTAAAGAAAAGTATAAGGCCGAATTAAAGGCGCAGGAAGAGTTTAAGGGGGCTACCTTTAGTAATAGTAGTAATAACGACGACAATAATAAAGATAAAGGTGGTAATAATATTAACGCTAGAGTTAGTCTAGGGAAACTAGTAGTAGTACTAGACCGGCCCTAGAGGCCGTGGAGGCTATGCTAAGTAGACTAGCTCCTAATACCACCGCTATCCGCTAAAAGCCCTCTGGCTATACTATATAGGAGGAAGCGGTAAAGGATATCTAGGGAAGATAAGGAGGAGAAAGAGCGCCCTATTAAGAAGCACGTTAGCTTTACCTAAGAAGTCTCCGCTGCTATAGAAGATGCTATACCTAATATAGTACGGTAGAAGAACTGGAAGCGGTGACGGACTCTTAATATAGGTAATAAAGAGGAGGGGGATAAAAAGCGGCTGAGTAAGGTATAAGTTACTACTACTCGCCCTAGTAGTATATAGCTGTAGAGACTATAACTACGGCTAAGATTACTAGCTAATTAATAAAAGGTATTGCTCTTACTATAAGGACTATTTGCTTAACTTAAGGACTTAAAACTAAGGCTTATTTAAACTCTTAGGGCCAAAACCGGAAGTATTTTAGAGTGGCTAGTGCTAATAAGGTTACAGAGTGTCTTTATAAAAAAGTAAGGAGGGATTTCCTTAAAGGATACTATACTTAATATAGGTCTGGTTAAAGGATATAGAGGCCTTTTATATCCTGCTTCTCTCTATAGCTTAGCTAATAGAAAAGCTAATAGTAGGCTCCGCTTTAACTATACCTTAAAAGTTAAGCCGATTTACTAACTTAGGAATACTAGTATAGTATTACGAATATACTATAATATAGCTACAACAGGAGTATAATCCCTCCCTATCTATACCCTACTTTGCTATACCTTTATAGGAGGGTTATATTAAACGGCAAGGGCTAATATTAACCCCTTTCTTCCAGTTATTCTAAAACGGCGATATAGAAGCAGCTAGTTAAGCGTTACTTTATATAGCAATGCCTATCTAGTTACATGGCTTCACTTAAGCCCTATAACGCGCCTTAATATAACTTCCTATTGCCTTAATAAATTAATAGCTAACGAGCCTAGCCTAAGGTTAAGATAAGGTAAATAAGTAACTTAGCTTTTAGATAGCCCTAACAGTATAGGGTTTAAAGGCGTTTATATAAAGTTATAAACTAGAACCAAAAGCTAATAATAACCCCCTAATAACGCCTTACCTAGTAGGAATAGTATTATATAATTTACTCCTAACACCTACCCTTTACGGAGCCGGATACTGCTTAAGCAGTAGACTTATCTTAGCCAGTTAACCTTATATATTTACTCCCTATCTATAGTAAAGGAGCTATTAGTATGTTATAGGGTAGTTTAATTAGTATTTTAGCTAAGCCCTTTATAAGCGCTCCGCCTTATACGGGCGGTATAATAACTCCTATTAATCTGCCTTATGTTAAGGGAGGACTCTACGCATTATATATAGCGGTTATTCGTCTATTCTAGTATAGTGAGGTAGGGTAGTTAGATTACATAAAGGGGCTTAGACTTATGGCTACGCTTATAGGGCTATTTACTAAATCTAGTTTTTAGGATTATAATTTAAGCTGGAACCTAGAATTAGGATATAGTCTTTAAAATTAAAATATGGTCTTTAGAATCGGATCTAGTTCTTAAAATAAGATCTTGTTTTTAGTTAAAACTTAGGCCAATATTAAGGGGTAAATCCTATATTTATTCTTAATATTCCTACCCTATTAATATAAAATTTAGAGTTAACTTATACCCTAGAATGGGAGGACATTTAAATTTAAAAGGTGGTGAGTTAAGGCGGTCGATTTCTTAGCGGTAAAGACTTTTAAAACGCACCTCTGTACTATAAGCGAGTCTCTCTAACTTTAATCTAATATATAAAAACTTGTTCCTTTATACGCAAACGATAATAAGATATTCTTAATATAGAAGTAACTAGATAGAAACAAAATACTAAGCTAAAGAAATCCTAATTAACGCCTTAATTCTTAATAAATGCTAAAAGATAAAATTATAATTATAAATATCTTTCCCTATAAGAAATCTCTTATACCTTAGACCTTTTAGGATTTTTATCTACGATAGGATCTACCTTTCTCTTATATACTTTTCTCCTTAATATCTCTTCTAATAAATCCTCTAATGCCTTTCCTAATTGATCTCCTTGCTTATACGGTTTACTCCTCTTAACTATCTCTATTATAATATCTTTAAGTAGTTTATATATCTTAGCATGACGGCGAAAGAGACGGGGGTTCTTAGTATAGTATAATGCAAGTCTCTTTAGTAGTATATCCACGGCTAAAACCTAGGTAAGATACTAGCATATTACTACAATAGGGCCAAATATAGATATAAATAATTTATAACTAGGGCTTCGGAGATATCTTAAATCCTTTCTTATATAATAAGAAGGCAACCATAAAACGAGATACTTTAGTTATCTACGCGAAATTATAGTATTAGAAATTGTTAATACTTTAAATAGGGGAGATATAACTCTAAGAAACGTTATAAGATTAGCTAAGCTATTCTCTGCTTACTTATTAGTATTGCTAAATAAATATAGGGGTCTTATAAATATACCTTAAGTTACTAGTAAAACGTGTTTAGAAACCGTAACTGTATCTACTAGTTAAGGCAAGTTTATCTTAGCCTCACTATAGTTCTTTATTAGCTTAGGTAAGCCTATTTTAGCTTCGCTATAGCCTTCTAAGTCCTTAAAGTAATTAAGGTATATTTTTTGTATACCTCCCCAAACCGTATCCTCTTATATATCGCCCTTTATATTATCGTTATTCTTATAAGGACTAACTTTATTAGGTATTTAAGCAGGCGTATAAGGTATCCATTTCCGTATAGGGTTAGAAAGCTATAATTATTTCTCCTCCCTACTACTAGATGCCGTGTCTTTATTGTTAATATAATTTTAGGATAATTTAAGGTTTCTAGTAGGTTAATAATTAGGTATATTACCCTTAGGGCAATAGTATATAGTAATATTTCTATAAGTACTAGTTAAGGACCTATAGGTTATATTAGTAATATATTTAAGCTTAGTTAAGGTAATATATATAATATCTAGTATTCCTATAAAGATCGTAAGGGGTATATAATTAAGAAGTTAAGTTTAAAGGTAAGTTAATTTAATAGTATACAAGAACTAAAAGCACGACGTTTATATTCCATTTCTCTCCTAAGGTAAAGTTAGGATAGAAGGTAAAAGGGAAAGACAGAGTATACTAGTAGCCCTTTTCCACCCTATATGGTGTCTATAGTATAGTATTTAGTAGCTATAATTACTCTTAGCTTACATATTGTCTACGCCTAAGACTATAGGCGCCTAAAGTAATCTATAAGTAAGGCATTATTAGGAGTAGTTATTAGCTAAGCTATTACTAAATTTAAATAGCTAACAATCTCTAATGGACGCCGCATACCTTAGTAGGTTTAGAAGCGTTTATATAAAGCCGTAAACTAGAACTAGAAGTTAATAATAACCCCTAATAACGCCTCTCTTAGTAAGAATAGTATTATATAATTTACTTCCGATGCCTATCCTTCCTAGGGTAAGATACTGCCTAAGTAGTAGACTTATCCTAGCCAGTTAATCTTATATATTAACCCCCCATCTATAGTAAAGGAGCTATTGGTGCCTATAGGGTAGTTTAATTAGTATTCTAGCTAAGCCCTTTATAAGCGCTCCGCCTTATACAGGCGGTAATTAACTCCTATTAATCTGCCTTATGTTAGGAGAAATCTTTTACTTAAGGCGTTAAGTAGCCAGTACTTAGAGGTCTATAGGCTTATTCTATATTCCAACAATATTAACTACGATTTCTCCTTAAGTAGTATTCCGTAACCCTAAGTACCTATAAGCGCAGCGTCCCTAAATTATTAGCTAGTAAGTAGGCGTTTATAGATAAAGAAACCGACTTTAGAGATAACGACGGCAATATAGAGGCGTTAGCTAGTTGGGAAAGTGACTTAGAATAGGACGCAGAGACATTATATAATAGAGAAAATGGTTTTAGTACTAAAGATTAAGAAATAAGGGCAGATAGTAATAGAGAGATATTAAGCGATAAGGCTATATAGGCGACGGTTAGATATAGTGGCCTTAACTTTATAGTTTTAAATCTATAAATAAAGGATAAAAATTTAAAGAAGAGTTCTAATAAAAGCTAGTAAAAGGGTTAAAACTTTAGCCTCTTTTTGTTTAGCCTATCGCGAAATAAAATAATATTTCACTATTCCTACTAGAGTCTCTGCCCGCTTAACTTATAGCAAGCTATAAAGCATTCGCGACAATCTATGCTTTTACTTAGATAAATTTATTTACTACCTTAAAAGCAATAACGGAAGGTAAATCTATACTAATGACCTAGGATTTTTTAATTTTCTTATAGACCTGGGACGCATGCCACCTTAGTAACTATTAGTTGTATTTAAGACTACGGTACTTATAGATTTATATCTTAAGGATATAAATATGTTTTTTTATAGTGTTTTCTTTTTATTTAACTTATTTCTCTACTTATAGTATATAGCGGTTATTTATCTATTTTAGTGTAGTAGGGAGGGATAGTTAGGTTACGTAAGGGGGCTTAGACTTATAGCTACGCTTATAGGGCTGTTTATATAGGAACTTCTCTAAGTATATAGGAACTTCTTTAGTGTTTCTAAATCTGGGACTTATATATTTCTTTTTTTTATAGTTCTTATATTTTCCTAATATTTGCTTCCTATTTATATACTAGGCGTTAATAGAGGGCGCTAGGTTAGATTACCCTGCTTATATAATCACCCTGCTTATATAATTACTCTACTTGTATAATTACCTAGCTTGTATAATTACCCAGTTTGCATAATCGCCTAGCTTGTATAATTACCTAGCTTATAGGATTGTCTAACTCCTATAAGCACTATGCTTGTATAATTACCTAACTTACATAATTACCTAGCTTGTATAATTACCTAACTCGCATAATTACCTAGCTTATACAATTACCTAGCTTATATAATTACCTAGCTTATAGGATCGCCCAGCTCCTATAAGCATCTAGCTCGTACGATTAAAGGCAAAGTTATTAAACTTATTAATACCCTATTTACACGCTAGGCATTAATTAGAGGGCGCTAAGTCGGACTACCCTACTTATACGATTACCTACCTTGTAGGATCCCCTAGCCCCTATAAGCCCCTAGCTCCTATAACCTCCTAGCTTATAGGACCGAAGCCGCAGCCATAAAATCTATTAAGATCCTAGCTGTACGTTTAAAGGGCACTACGCCTAATTACCTAGCTCGCTCTTTTTATAGAATTCCTTAATTAATTAATGGTGCCTACCCGGAAAATATCTCTTAATGTTTTTCTATAATATAAATTTCTTATTACGCAAATCTACGAGGAGATTCTCTTCCTTAATTGTCCATACTAGCTCTTTAACGCGAAGAATAATGCTATAATAGCGCTAATATACACCCACTGTTCTCCCTAATAGGGCTTTTATAATATTATCCTATAATAAAACTATAAGTGATACCTAGGGAGCTAACTCTATAAGGATTTTTTCTTCGTTAGGTGTCCATGCGTTAGTTTTAGGCTTTAGCTCCCGTAAGGCTTTATTTACAATAATAATCTTTAAAAAATATTAGTAAAGCTATTAGAAGTTATATTTAAGAAAAGAAACTAACCGGTAATATACGCCAAAACTTTATATTTAGGTTATACTGTTATAAGCGGTCCTATATATTACTTAACCTAGCAAATATAAGTAATATATAGCCTTAGTAGGATAAGGCATAAGATATATATAGCTAGGTACATCTCCGAAATTTAAGCTAGTAAATGCGGCACTTATTTAGCAATATTTATAAATAGAAAACTGTCCTGCCTTAAATAGTATATAATAGCTTTCTCTTCATTTATCCATTTACTACTTACTCTAGCATTAAGAAAAAGGCTATAATATTTCTGCTTATAACCTAATATTAGTCTATTAAGCTTAGACGAAATGCTGTCCTAACTATTACTATCCTTAAAAGTTGTATTTATTAACTTAAATTATTGCTTAATTAACTAAGACTTATATATGGATGCTAAGGGCTTATTATTTATATAAGGGCTAGTTAAGTTATACTTTATAAAGCGTTAGTGGAGCCTTACTAGGGAAAGGCTAACGATATAAACTAATAGTCTGTATGGTCTCTAGAGGGCTAAATTAATTATTATTAAGTAGGTAATCAATGCTGGTAGCTTTAGATTAACTATTATTAGTAAGACCCTCGCTAGACTCTAGACTGGTCGCTCTCCTTAACTTATTAGGAATATCTATAAAGTAAGCTTCGTTATCTAAATTAATAGGTTTTATTAATATTAAAAATAATAGTAATAGATTGCATTGCTAGAGTAATTAATTAAAGTGCATCTTATATTAAAGCTGTAAGAGGTATAGTAGGAGCGTTAGTAGTAATTAGGAGAATATTTAGCGGAACGCATTTATTTAATAGAGCACTAGGCGGCTAATAGATTTAATAACACTACTAGTACGGCTCCCCCTTAATGTATAAGCGCTGCAATTTTAGAAATTTTAGGCGTATATACGTAAATTTACACTATAGTGTAAGTAGATTTATTTAGAGACTAGAGGACCAATTTTAATTATATGCCAAAATCTTAACTCTAAGCTAAATATAAATAACTACTATTAAAGGTCTATAATATTAACGAGTTAATATAGCTAACTGAATTTAATGGAATACGGTAAGTCTTATAATAAAGTAGGGTAATTATTATAGGCTTATAATAAAGAGCGAGATATAAAGCTAGAATAAGCCCCTTAGAATATAAAGAGAACTAGTAAATTAACTAAAGGTAAATATAGGGTTAGGGTACTCGGAGAGGTACCAAATAGTATTATTATGTAGAAGGCGAAAGCGGAGACTAGTGGCGTTAGCCGGTTTTATATTACTAGCGGTTAATTAGGTTAACGTAGTTAATATAGTTAATAGGGTTAACGGAGTTAATAGGGTTAATAGCCCCGCTTTAGCACTCGCCTAGCGACACTAAACTTCTTATTTTAACGCCACTACGTATAATAAGTCTCACCGCTAGGTTTAAAGCTAGTAATATATAGGCTGTTACTGGATATTCTAAAACTTAATAGAAGCGGTTTCTAGTAAGTAGGGATATAAGTATAGCCTTAACCTTTAATAATAAAGATCGGTAGATACTTATATAGGAGGAAGCTAAATAACTTCGCTTATTATATCTAACACGCTCTACTTAGTTTAAGATTTCTATAAACGAATAGAAGGAGCTTCTAAAGTGTTTAAATAACCTACTAGCGGCCGAGAATATACCTAAGGTAGCTATTAAAGTCCTTAATTAGCGTATGGCACAAGCTATTAGAAAAGCCCATTATTAGTTTTATTATATTACGGCTAGGACACTTATACTAATTTATATTTAGCTTTATTAAATATAGTATTTAGGGAGGAAGTAAGCGAATTAACTAATTAACTTTAGGTATTAACTAAGCTATATAACCCTATAAGAGATATAGGACGAGTAACCTATATATTATAGACCCTATAAGGCGTAAAAGTGGGACTAATAGAGGGATATTACTTAGAAAAGTTATTTTAGTATTCTAAGTGGCTTATATATTAATACTAGCAGCGCCCCCGCTTCTAAGTCTTCTTACTTAAAGAGGCTTATTTATACCAGACTTTATTAAAGAGATTTAGCTTCTAAAGGGTTAATAGGGAGGTAAGGAGCTAGATAGAAAACGTTTACGTTAGTATTAGTCTATACCTAGTTTTAAGACTAATACTATAAAAACCGGCAAATCTACTTAGCAATCTTAACTATTAGGTATTTTTGTTCCCTAAGCCGCTTTTTAAGCCTATTAAATCCCCTAAAAATCTCATTTTCTCTAATAAAAAGCCCCCATGTTATACTGATAACGCCTCTTATTATATAAGGCATCCCTTTAGTATATATATAGGCCGTAGTCTTTAATATATTAATTACTAATCCTTCTAAACCACACTAGGATATATAAGCGGTTATCCTTACTAAGGACAACATATACGCCTAGGATTGTTAAAAACCCGCTATAGATATATTTATACTAGCTTCTTACCTAATTTAGAGCTTTAGATAAAGTAGCCTCCCACTATATTACTTACAGTCGCATCCTATCCTAAATCTAAATAAATTAACATTGCTATTCGCCTAGTCCACCTTATCTTAATAGAGAAGCTAGACGTAGTGTCCATAACTATAGTTTAAAATTTAGGCGTAAAGATTATAAAGAAACCTTCTAATTAACTAATTGTTTATTTATACTCTACTCCTAAGCAAAGATAATATACTAACTATTTTATAAAACAGATCTAAGAATACGCGTGCGTATATCTAAGGTGTCTATATAAAAGCATATATAGGAATAATTAGTTCCGTTATAATAATTCTCTACACTTCTAGATAGATATATAGGTATGCCTATAAAAAACGGCGACTAGCTAATAATATTTAGACCTAAGCTATAACACATAATGCTTTAAGCAGCATCTTTAAACATATAAGGGTACCGTTCCTTTTAAGGATATTAAGTTATCTTATATAGGTTAGAATGGCCAATTTTAATATTAGTATAGCTTTTACGCGCAACTATAGAAATTAGAAAGGGTGTGTAATAAGGCTTAGTATAAGCGTACTAAGTATATCCTTAATCATTTTAATAAAGGATATACTTTTAGTAATTAGTAGTATTTAGAGTTAAAAGGATATAAGGGTAAAGTTAAATAGAATAACTCTTAGCTTTTATCTACCGTACTTCTATAGTCTTTAATTTTTAAATTATAGTGGCAAATATTATAGGGTTCGTAATTTTATAGAATGTAGTTTATATTAGATTCCAAGGTCTTATTACCTAAACTTTATAACTATAATTTATCTATTAACCCGTCAGCGCTTAATAAGTAAGTAATCTATACACAAACACCAGTTTTAAAATAACGCATACCTATATAGATTCCATTAATTAATTACCTGCTATATTATAAAATACGGTTTCTTAAGAAGGATAAGTGCTAGCTACCTTATACTAAGCGACTTAACTCCTAAAATTAAGCGTATATATTAAATTACTATAAAATTAAAAGTTTTATATTCCTTAGCACGAGCGTTAAATTTTAGCTTAATTAATTAGCTAGTTTTTATTAATAACCGTTAAACGCTAATTAACTAGTTAAGGGATAAGTGTAGTTTTAATATAAAATGCTCTTAACTAATCGCTATAAACGCCATAAACGCTATAATAGATACTACCCTAGCCTAAGTACTAGCGTAAAGAAGCGGATACTTAAACGGCTTTAGATATTAGAGTTTCCATCTCTAATCCTATTACTTTCCTATAATTTGTAATTCTAAAAACCTGTGCATTTTGATAAATATATTACTATAAACGTTATAACGCACACCTACTACCTTATATTAGAGGATTTCTTTAAAGGTTAGATAATTTACTTACTAAAAGGTAATAATCCGTCTAAGGTAAGGCAAGGAGAATTATACTTACTATAGTTAGAAAAAAGCTAATAGTTATACCAAGTATAATTATCCACAATACTTTATCCAACTAGATTTATTTTACTATAACCTAAAAAAATATATTATAGTAACGTGTGCGCCACTCTAACTCTATAATAAGCTAAGCTGCAGTAAATAGAACCTACACTAAGACGCTTCCTAAAGCTATTAAGATGTATACTAAAAATCGGCTTAATATTAAGAATAATAGCACTATACTAGAAGGCTAGAGTAGGGAAAGGAATAAAATAGCAATAATAAGCACCTAGCGTGCTAGGTGGGGGTTTTAGTAGTATTACTTATAGGAGTTCTATAGACTTATAACCTAGTTCCCTATTAGTAGATTCCTTTAATATAGTGGCCTTATAAACCTAAATAACTAATATAAGCAATAATAGAGACTCTAGCAACTAAGTTATTAGCTATAATAGGTCTTAAGGCGGGTAGACTTTCTAAAGCTTCTTATACCGCTAAATAAGAACCCTAATAATAAGCTTAGGAAAAACAAAAAGGAGAAGCACCTAAAGTAAAAGATACTCCTAGAAGTAACTTAGCTTATAGTACTAATAAAGTATAATACGGAACAGTATAAAGTAATAAAAGAACTATATATAGGAATACGTAGCGTAGGCAAACTAATAATTATATATTATTATAACCGAAATAACTAAAAGCGGTAAAGGGAGAAAGTAACTATATCTTTGGCCTAGCCAACCTGCCGCTCTTATATCCACGCTAGCAATACTAGAACTTATAGGAAAGTAGCCTTAAATATCCTATTGTAACTTATAAAAGAACTAATATAATATTAGAAATGCTTTTCTAGGGGGTTAAATACTATCTCCTAAGGTAAACAAAGTTAGTATAAGACTGTAGATGTATTAGGGTAGGTAGGACGGGCTAACTTTAGGGGGTAAGGGGGAGGCGTTTTACGTAGTAACTAAATCCTAGATATAGCGCACCGCGACTATTAAATTATAGACGCCTCTATACCGTGACCGCTAAACTATAAACGCCTTTATACCGCGACTACTAAATTATAGATATGCTAAAAATTAGAGCCGCTACTTATGGTTAACGTGGCAATTACTACCTCTTTTGGCTGAGCACATTTAAATCTAAATTTAAGCTTTAATATAGTCGTTATCTCTTAATTAAAGATTGAATAAGCTAGTAATTATAAATAAGGATTAAAATCTGTAAGCAAATATCTAAGTAATATTAAGTTATAACTAAATCTGGCGTATAAAACTTTGTAACGTTTAGAAAACACCAATTAATACTAGTTAGAGATATAGTTGGATAGCTACTATTAAGTAGGAGATTATATAAAAATAAGCCGCTACCTTACTCCTAAGCAGTCGAATTAGAAGAGAAAATTCATACTAGAGGTAAGTATTCTAGGAATAAAAACTGTCCCTTTAAATATATTAGTATATAATAAGTCCTACTTAACCTCTAATCCTTTTTATAAGTTAGGCGTAAGGCTTAGAGGCTAGGTTTAATTAATAGTTGCCTTATATATATAAGAGCTGTCCGCCTTTATGGGTATACTATTAGGCTGACTTATATTTTAAGTGCATATATATAGAGTAGACGTAATAATAAATTTGGTGTTTTTTAGTTATTAAGCCTCTATTATACTAATACCCTAAATTAACTAAATATACTATAAAACTAAAATAAGGTTAGTAATATATATATAGCTAGATAATTACGGAATACTAAGCTAATTACTAGAAAATGCTATTTTAAATAGTAATAAATAACTCCGCTATAAATGGTTTCTAGTAGTTGGATATAATATACTAGGTAGTTATATACCTAGTATATAGTAATAAGAACTAAGAGTATATTGCTAAATATATAATATATAGGGAGCGCCTTATTATTAGATAAATATAAGTTTTATTAGGGTATAGGTTGTTTCTTAATTAAATTTTGCTTTTATTTACGTATTTAGTTTTCTAGTTCTCTTAGTATTAGTAAGGTAACTAGCCCTAAATTTAAATCGCGTTATATAAAGGTTAAGATTTTCTCTAAGCTAAAGATATAAGTTCTTTTGCCCTTAAAGTCTATAGATATTAGAAGGAGTAGTTACTAAACCTATCTAATAAGAACTCTACCCGTTTTATCTTATAGCTTCTATAAGATTAAGGTATTATAGTCCTTAAAGGTATAACTAATGCTATTCTAAAGTGGCCGCAAATTAATAAGAATAAGGTTATACCAGTTTTCTTTCCTTTAAGGAAAAAAAGCTCTACTTGCTAATACCTTTAAAGTTTATAAATGCCCTTATTAGTTTTACTTGGGATAGTTATTTCTAAGTCTTATACGTTAAAGAACACGATTTCCCTTAATATGCCCTACTTATAATTAAACGATCGCCGGATTAGAAATAGCTAGCTAATAACAACAATATTATTACCATTAGTTGCTATTACCTTAGAGGAGATATTAATTAGAGATGGATTATATAGTATAACCTAGCCCTTTAAAAGGAAGAGACTAATAGAATATCTATTATTAAAGCATGCGGAGGGGATATGTAAGTAATTGCGCCTACTAATTAAGCTAGCTCTTATTAAAATTAGTATTATTTAGAATAGGTAGCTAAAATAATTAAGTCTAACTCCTACTATTAGAGAAGGGAAAGTAGTAGTAGTTTATTATATATGGAATGGGAACACTTAATAAGTAATAGAATATAACTAGTTTGCGTTATTTAAGATATATTTTATCTAATCTCTTTATTAAGAGTCCTAAAGCTATACCTACTAACCCTAGCCCGCTCTAAATATAAGATCCTTAAAGGGAATATTAGCGGCGTAAGGTTCCATCTTAAATTTAAAAATCTCCTTACTATAACCCCCTAGTTCGCCTACTAGAAACTCTATATATAGAGCTATATATCTAATACCTCCTTTAATACTATTTCCACTAAACCTAACTATAGCAGCACTTAATAACCCTAACTTAAAGTCTCTTCTAGCTTCGGGTTTAATAGGGGGATTAGTATATAAATCTATAGTAAATCTAAAACCCTTTTTAGCAGCGCTTAGTGCTATAGAGAACTTAAATACCCTTTTACCTTCTTATAATTCAGGTTTAATTACACGTAGTATAGTGCTTAGTGCCATAGTAAATTTAAAGTCTCCTCCTATAAAAGACGTTAGGATAGGTATCTAAGTGCTATCTTTGGTTTTTAAAGTTAAGGGGCCTATTTTAGCGCTTAGAGGAATAGATTCTTCTTAGTTACAGCTATTAAAGCTAGGTTTTAGCAAGTCTATATAAGGCGTATAAATAGTAAAGTCTTCTATTTGTTTTATTTAATTATTAGCCTCTACTAGTTATGAGTCTATATCTTTATAAGCATTTCTAAAATAATATAATCTTATAACGTACTCTTCTTAATATACATTATAAATAGTATAAATATTTAAGTCTATAATAAAGCTTCTATACTATAAGCTTTCCGCTTATATTTAAGAAGACTAGTAAAAGAGTTAAATTAGTAGCTGTATAGTAAACACGTATTCTAGTTAAGATAACGCTTTAGAATCTTATACCTAAACCCCTTTAAAGTTTTAATATGCTTATAATACAAATCTAAACGCTAGTAACTTCTATTATAATCTTTAATAGAACAATCCCACTCTTCTTTTAACTTTAAGGGTTAAAAATATCTAGCTCCTATATAATGCTTAAGGGCAAGAATATAATTAGTAACGGCCTTAATAAAGGCAACTTCGTCCACTTATATCGTAGGCAATAGCCTAAATATCTTCTCTAGAACACTAACTTACGCTTTAAGATCTTTATATAATATAAATAAACGGTATAATTATAGGTTAGCATCTTTTCTCTTTAATAGATATTGACGTTTAGTAGGTTAGGGCTAAGGTGGAGATATTCCTATAAATATTAGTATATATACCGCCTATAGTGTATAAAAAGCTACTTACTACTATCCTATTTAAAAGCTATCGAATATATTTAACAGGCGGGCGGTTAGCGAATGTTATAAGTATATATACCGAGGTTTACCCAGCCTATATCTAAGGTCTTACTATTTAGGGGCTGTTCTAAAGCAAGTTTCGTTTAGGCCGGATATATATAATAACTATTACTTATTACTAGGTTTAGAACACATTAAATACTTTATTAAAGATAGTTTGGTTTCTCCACCCTAAATGCTTATTTATAGTGCATTTATAAAAAAGAGAGTTATATATACCCTTTACCAGTAATACGCAGCCCCCTTTACGTTTATTAACTATCTCCTCCTTTACCTTTTTATGCATATTTAAGTAAGCCTCTTAGTTTAATATATCTTTATAGTTACCTAGAAGAAATTCTTATATAAGCTTCTTAGGCCTCTATATAGAGACCGGCAGAGGCGCACTATAGTTTTTATTAAGCCTATATTTACTATAATAGAAAATTAGTTATATATTAATGGCTTAGGTGTTTACTCTTATATTATAACAACGTTTGCTAAATATCTTTTCTATATCTCCTAGTATTTTATACACTAAGCTCTTATAGTATAGTAGAGATAAGTATACTTATAGTAAACCTATATATAATTACACATTACTAGTAGTAAATAGAAGGGAATGGATATTAAAGGATATTAAATAACAGCAATAAAATTAAGCATTTTATTCTTAAATAAAAAGGATTACTAATTAAAAGAGCGTATATTACTTTAAGCGTTAGAAAAATAGGGTACCTAAGATCCCCGTTATATTAAGAATTAATAAAGTATTTATATAGGAGCTTATATTACGCAATACTATATAGGGCCCTCTAAATAAGCACTAGATAAGCAATAAGTATATCCCCTTTACTATCTTAAGCTACCGGAATCTATTACTAATACTATTAAATCTAGTATGCATATTATAATTGGATTAGATCTTAATGCTAGTGCTTATAATATAGAGCGTTTATAATCTAATAGTCCCGGTATAAAAGTGTCTATAATTTAGTAGTTGTAATATAAAGGCGTCTATAATTTAGTAGTTGTAGTGCAAAGGCGTCTAGGATTTAGTGTTACTATAAGCCACTAAACCATTTAGGGTTCCGCTATAATTTAAACAAGAGCTAATTAAGAAGCTAATATTACTTTTATCCTAGATATAGTCTAAGCCAAATTATAAAAGATCCTTAAGGTTGGATAACCTAAGCCTTATTCTATAAGCTTTTGATATAATTATTTAATAGGCTTAGTAAGAGCTAATTAGATTTATCCCTAAAGCTTATTACCTATTTAAGAAGATAAGCCGTCTTAAAACCAAAACAATTTAGGAGTATATATACTCCAAATAATAGCAATAAGCACCCTATATATTCCCTATAAGTATTATAGGTAATTAATATAGCCCTTTTTCCTCGCTCGCTCCTACCTATATAGCGTTTCCTAGATATAGGACTTTTAAAAACTTCTAAAGGCTTAGCTTAGCAGTCCACTCCCTAACAGTCTATCTTTTTAACTTTTTATATTCTACTCTTTTACTATCTTCTATATATAATATTAGTATTAGCGCCACATTAATACGTAGAAACTTTATATCCCGCCTCCTCTTAGTAGTCTATATCTTTAATTCTATATATTTCTGCATTTTAAGTATATAACCTATGCTCCCTCCCCTAGGGATATTAGAAGTAAAACACTTATATACTACTACTATTCCTCTCTCTTCCGTAAGAATCTTTAATATAGCCCCTTCTAATATCCGGCTGCTATATTGCTATACTAAAAACGGCCGAGGTAAATATTTGTTTAGTTAATTAATATAATCTAATACTAAGTTTTACTTACAGAAATCACGGGAACGTAAGCGTATAAACTAAGCCCGTTTTCACTAACGCCAAAAAGAATTAATTAAAGACCTTAAAAGAAAAGTTAAGCGCCTATTAAAAGAGAATAAGAAGCTTTAAAGCTTGCTAGAAAAGAAAGGAGCCTCTAAAGATAAAATAAAGAAATACAGTTTACGAAATTCTTAAAATCCAGATTAAGAACTTTTGGTACTGCTAGATAAGGGCCTAAAGTAGTTACCAAAACCAATATAGAATGCGGTATATTCTACGGATATATAGTATTTTACGGATAGTGGGTTTACCAACTCTTTTACTAAATCTTCTCTTTCTTAGCAGTGTCCTTTAACTCCTAAAGAAACTTCTATTAACGGCTTTTAACCTAACGCGGAGCCTATTGCTTTAAACGTAAGGCAATATACTAGCCAAAAACGCACTACCTACCTTACTTACTAGAGATCTAAAGTATATTATAATGGAGCTTATCTATATAGTACGTGTAGAGAGAGGAATAAGAATTATAAGTACGAAGGTTAAGACTTTAGAAATGGCAATAAAGAAGAAGAAGTTAATAAGGAAAGCATCTTAATTAAATATTTAGGGGGATTTAATAAATTATCCTCCGTGGAGGAGCTAGGTAACTACAGCTAGGCTATACTGGATATTATATTCCTAATATATTTATACCTATACGCTATATAGGCCAATCCCTTTACTAACCCCTTTACTATTCCTTTAGTTCTATTAGCTTATCCTAGTAAGTATATACCCACCTTAATAAGAAATAAGACGTACTTAATTACCTTAGCGGAAGAGTTCCCTTAAATAAAGATAAAAAGAGGCGAATTATTTCCAGAAAGATATTTAAGAGATTAGTAAAGTAGTCTAACCCTACTTAAGGCTAGGGATATATATATATCGACTAGGATTGGGTTTATCTTAATTACCTATTACCTTATTCTAGTTACCTGCCCCTTCTATTCCACCTATTTTAGTTACTACCCCCTTAAATTCCTATATCTTCCTTATATATATATAGAGGCCCTAGAGCCACATTTAATAGAGAGAGTCCTTATTCTTCTTTTCTAACCTAAGATTTTAGGCCAATAATATAACTATTACGCTTAGACTAAGTTAAAAAATTTAACACCATAACTAATATAAGAGCGTAATTATAAGATATATCGGTTTTAAAGCTATCTAAGAACGTTTATACTTACTAACAGGATTAGATAAAACGAAGGGTAAAGGTTAAAAATTAGTAACCTATATAAACATAGCGACAGGACCCTCCAAAACCGGCAGTTAGATCTCCATTTTCTTTTTTAATAGCCTTATAGTTTGGATAGCCACACCTAATTAATCGTCCCTTTTTAGGGTTAATTAAGGTACTTATAGTAGAGATATTTCTTTAGAACGGCCCGGCTATAGAACTAGTATATACATTCTTCTATTAGCTTCGCTTTATCCTTAAAACAAAATACTTAAAGCCTAAGATCCCCTTAGAGAATATAAACGCGTTTAACCTCTATTATTACTATTAAAGTTTCTTAGCGTTTGCATAAAATAGCCTATTTTATAAAATATAAAAGAAAATTTCTAAGACTACTTACCGTAATTAATCCTTAGTATTAAAACTAAAATTGTACTATTTATAGAGTAAATCCATGTTCTAAATAGTTGCAGCGCTCTATGAGACCGTACCGTATATATTATTAGCATATTATTATAGGTGCATCTTATACGCCAAAACAACCTAATAGAGGTTGCATTAGATCTTTTCCCCTTCCCTGATATTTATAAGGTGCTTCCGCTTAAAGTATTTACTAAGATTACCTAGGGTATAAAACGAATATATGCGCTATTTAATTGATAGGTTTTTGTTGCCTAAATAAAGAAAATATATCTTCGGCCTCTTCTTACTATATACTAACACTTTAGCTACTTTTAAGGCTTTAACTTAAGAGTCAATCTTAGCCTTATCTATCGTTTTAACTAGTCTTACATAACCACTAAATCGTTTACAAAGTTTGGAAGCGGTAGGGTATATTCTACCTTCCTTAACCTTATAGTATTGCATAACTGTATAAATAGCCCTATCGCGTTAATAAATCTCCTCTTTAAATGTGGTACCTAGTAGGCTAATAACCGCATTAACTAATTCCTTTTATTCTAATAACATACCCTTATAGAGATCCGTTATTACCCTAGCCTTTACATTAACTTAAACGCCGGCAAGCTATAGTTTAACATTATATACTAGTTGCTCCTGTTCCTAGGTCTCCTTAATATCTTTAAAAAGTATATACCGCTAGCGTTGCCTTTCCCTATTGATTTCGCCATTAAGCGCCTTATACTTTAGATATTTTATAGCTTTGCCTTTAAGACAGTATTTAAGTTACTCTCTTTACTTAAGCAGAGAACGGATAGTAGGATAATTGTTAACTAATAAAGATTGTTCTGTTATAAGCCACCGCGGTTATTAAGAATTAATTAAACGGCTTATAATATAAGCGGCCCGCATTAATATATCTTAGGGCTAAAGGCCTTAGATAATTGCCTATATATTTACTATAATACATCATAATAGGTAGTGCCTTAAGAACATTTATATATCGGCATGCTACATTATTAGGTTTTATATAGCCTTGCTAATATTACCTATATTTCTCTTTAGTGCTTTTAATAGAAAGGCCAGTCGTAACGGAGCTTACTATTTTTATTAAATGCCTTTCCGGCACTATATCTAAGCAAATATAGGCGAGAAACCTAAGCAAAGCCAGTGATCTCCCTAAGCCCTTTAGTTTAGGGTATAAGGGTAGAGTATAGAAGAGGTTTGTTATAAGAAATAGTCCAGCCATTTAGAGTCCTTACTAACCGGTAGAACACGGGAATATTGTCTAGTTTCTAATTTAGCTATAATAGTAGCTTATTACGACCTAGCTTAATATAAAGCTTACTTAGCTCCTTAGGAGATATAAGGTTATATACTGCAAACGCCCAATTAGCGAAAAGAAGACTAAGAAGGAAGACATGGGGGCTAAAGCTAAGGGATAGGTCGTAAATAATTTCAGGGATAAGGAAGGTATTTCTAGTTAGCAGGTAAGTATTAGTACTTATTTTATAACGTTATAAATAGTAGTAACTAAAAGGAAAGGATAGAACTTTAAGAACTTATATATCTTTTACACTAAGGTACTCCTTCGTAAATTTAAATATAAATTCTAGATATATTTAAAAATAGATTAGAATATATTTAGAACTAAATTAAAACTAAATTAGAATATATTTAGAACTAGATTAAAATATATTAGGAACTTAATTTACTTTTATAGCTATATTTAACTCTAATATACTATTGTTGGTATATATTAACAACGTGCAGAATATATATATTACAATAATATATACTATACGGTGTTATTAGTAGATTCTTATCATTCTATCTACACGTCCTAATAATATATATACGCGACTCGCGTAAATTACGTGCTCTACGCACGTAATATATAAAACGAATATCTACCAATACTAAAGCAACTCTAAAGAAAACCAAATCGTACTATTCCTGTTATTTATAGCGTATACATAATAACTGGCTCTTCCGTCCATAATATACAGTAGCTTCTCCTTTAATTCTATCCTAGTTATATAACGCTTATAACAGCTTATATAAATACTATTAACTTAGTTACTTAGTTAATATATATATAGAGTAGAATAGGATTCGGGTAGTAATCCTAGTAGAACTTAGTAGGATTTAGTAAACTTAACAAAATATAGCAGAATGCCGTAAATTACCGTTAGATTGCTATTAGATTACCGTAGATTACCATTAGGTTGCCGTCTTGCGGTTAGTCTCTAATTACTAAGTTAGTAAAAACAGGTGGACGTATATAAGGTATCGCGGGGTATCCCGTAACAGTTGCTATCCAATAAAAATACTAAGCTAAGGAAAAGGAGGAGAATTATTAGGGGTAGTAGGTAGATATATCGCGAGGGCCGCTAAGGCGCTAGTGGTAAGCGAGCTAATAGCGATTTTTTATACCGGGTATGGAAAATCCTAATTAGCTAGTTAAATTCAGGGTCCATAGAATATGGTAGGTAGTATGCCCTAGTACCGTTACAACGCTAAGTTAAATCTAAGTTTATTTATTTAACCTACTCTATAGTCTATAGTTTTAAGTAATTAGTATTAATTAACTTCTTAAGAGCCGTAGATGCCTTACTCTTAGTTATTAAGTTAGTAGGGTTACTGTCACCATTAATCCACTTAACTTCCGTAATCTTTTTATGTTTATATAACTAATAAAGACACATAACGTCTATTATAAGACGTTTCTCTTATATAGTGCCTAGCTTAATAAGACATTTATAAAGTAATTTTAAGTCGGTATAAAGTATAAGTAGAAGTTCAATCTATAGAAGTTATTTAACGGTTAACTTAATTACAGCGCCGATATTAAATTTATGGGTTATTACATAGAGTTCTAAGGCTAGTACGCTTCTAGTAACTCTCTTACACTTAATTAACGACTAGTAAATAATATTAGCCTTATATAACGCGTCCTCTAATACTAGTATATATCCTATTTATAATAAGAGGTCCTTATTATTAGTAAATAAGGCGTTAATAAAAGCAAGTAGGCGTAATATATTAATATCCAATTTAATAAACATAAGGCCTCTTATTAGGTTGTCAATCTACTATTATAGTTGTTTATTAAGTGCTATAATATCTTCCTTCTTAGGGTTAATTACCTAGGCGGTAAAAGAGAGATTAAAGGAAGCTTCTAGTTAATATATAGAGGTAATATATATACCTCTTACGCGTTACGCAACGTATTATTCCTTTATAGTTAGTATATTACAAACAATACCTCTTAAGCTTATAGTTATAGCTATCTTACTAAGGTAGACCGTATTTAGGTTTTTACACTAGTGTTCCTAAGTTATTATAATATTATCTTCCGGAGAGAGTTAAATAATATATCTATTAAATTTAAGTGACTGCTCAACCGTAAGCTGCTCGCGCTCTTTTGCAAGAAATTAAGCCTTTTTTAGATGTTATTGCTCCACGTCCGCAAAGGTAGTATCGGCTAAGAAGAGAGTATTATTAGTTTAGAAGCTAACAATGCTAAAGTAGTTAGGAGTATTGCTCTATAAAAGGCAAGGGTTATATATTAATAAGTTTATATCTAACTCCTTAATATAATGGTTATAGTAGGTTATAAACTAGTAATTGCCTACTTCTAGAACACCATATAAAGGCTTAATTACCTTTAGAATAGAGTCCTTTCCAATACCTAGTTAGCTTCCTAATTTATAAGGTAATCGGATATAGAAGTCTTAATTTAGCTTTATAAGAGACTAGACGTACACCTAGGAGATATCTTATAGGTATAACTATATGCCGTTGCCTTATAGTATCGCTACAATGCATAGAATAAGGCGTTAGCTGACTTATTAAATAGTAGGTGACTAGGTTAGTATAATACCCTTTTTAAAATCGTTATACGCTTAGATAATAAGTCTTAATTTCTTAAAGGCTTTATTAGTACTAGGGTTCTTAATCTTATCTATAAATTATAAGTTAAAGATTCTAACTCCTACGGGTACGTCCTAAGGGTTAGTTATCTTAAATACGCCCTTTTTAATTAGTTCTGTGATTTCCTTTTAACGGGACGTTTTAAACTACTTATAGTTACTATCCTCTTATAAGAATACGGTAATATCGGCGGTATTAATATAAGGGGGATACTTACGGGGTCTTCCTCTTCCTTAGTAAGGTGGTTGTGCTTCTCTAGTTTTAGTAGGGGACGGTTTCTATATAGAAACGGTTTTTATAGACGGTTCGTATATACGGATAGTTTTATTAACTTAAATATTATTAACTTAGGTGCCGTTATCTTAAATATCTTTAACTTAAATATTTTTAGAGTCTGTTAAGTACGGTTTAATAGTAGTGCTGCGGAACTTCATAGGGCCACTAAGTAGGTTAACAGCACACGTTTCTTCTTTAACATTTAGTAGGCTATATAGTTCTACCTAGTATCTAGATTATCCTATATTGCCTTCTCTCTAGACCAGTACTAAAGAGTTAAGGGGTAGATTATAAATTGCGGTAGTGCTGGGGCTATTACATATATTAAGTATATCTGCGACCTAGCGTTCCGCTTATATCTTCTTCACTTCCTCTATAGCTTTCTTAAATGTAATCGCACGCTCTATTACTATAGGTAAAGGTACATCAGACTCTGTTATTTAGGGGTATACTTTAAATACTAATAGCGTAGGTATTAGACCATCTAGTCCTGTGGAGTTATTAATTGCTTTAAAGGCCATTTATAGTATTATATCCTTATCAATTCCTAGAACCTTAGAAGTAATAATATAGTATATACGTCGTAAGGGGCCGTAGTAACGTTCTACTATACTAATTAAGTTATAAGCTTCAACCGGTATACTCTTTATAGTAGTGCCCATATTAACCACGTATTACTTAAACTCTCTACTAATAAAGTTCTTTCCTATATTATGTGTAATTACGTCTAGGGGGCCTAGGTATATATTAATCTAGCACGCTTATAACATGTCCTATATATACTTAGCGCTAATATTCTATAGCTATCTACCTGCTTAAAATCGGGTGCCTTTATTAACAATATAAAGTACGGGCTTACTGTCAATATATATAATATTAACGATAATACAGTAGTTAAAATTAATGTTGTCCTTTAAGGTGAATCTAAATCTACTTAGTAACTTTCTGTGCTTTTAATAGTATAAGCAGTAGCAGGTAATATGCTTAAGGGTCTTGCGATTAGCATCGTTTTTATAGCTAGCGTAGTCTAATATTCTCTTAAGTCGCTCTACTAACGGATATCCGAAACGTCGGTATAGGCGTCGCAATTCTATATTAGTTAAATAGTATAGGTTTTGGTTAAAAGACTCTATAATAAATATATGCAATAAAGTATTCTATAGTAGAAACGGGTATCCAAATCGGCATACAACTAGTACGGTCTTTAAGGGGGTTATTAGGACATTCTTTAGGTTGTTAAAGTATACTTATAAGTTATCTATATCTGCTAGGTAAAGCAGGAAAGGGGTATTAACCTTAACAATGTAAAACTCTACTATACCTATTAGTGTAGCTACCTTAATAGAACCAATAGAAGATATAGAACCTATTCCAAATTATACGCTAACTATACCTCTCGTGGACTTGTTTAACTGTACTTTATTAATCTTCTAAAGTATAAGAAACTAGCCGTATCCTACTATAAAACGTTTAGAGGCTCTAGTGTTAATTATTATACCTATAAACTTTATAGAGGTGTAGCGTGAGGTTATATTATATATAAACGGGTCTATATCGGTAAGAAATGCGTCTGTTATAGTATTAATAGTTATAACTGCGTAGCTATATACTCTATTAGCTAGTTCTAAGGCTGTAGCGGTTATATTATCTAGTTTAATCTTACCGTATAAAGTATAGTATACTATAGCCTAGTTGTCCTTATTTAGTAGAGTGCTAGGGTCCATATTAACTACCAAAGCGTTAAATATATCGGTAATCTTATCGTCTAAATTATTATCCTTATCGTCGTCGCCTTTATAGTCTATAATATATTGCTTTATTCGCTCCTAGAAGCGGTCCTTAAACTTATTTTTAAACTTAATCTTAGACTCCTTTTACTCCTCCTTAGTATGTTTCTATAAGCGATATCCTTCCTTATTATATACGAAGCAATATAGTTTCTATTAGTTGCGGTTATAGTTATTATCTCTTCTATAGAATTGTCGGTCTATAAAGAAAGCTTATATCTTCTCCGTATATTCTTTCTTATATGCTATAATAGACGATTAAAGTTTATTAATAAGGGCTCCGAGGTTGTCCGGTAGGTTAGCGACTGCATATCTATATACTAGTATTCCTTGGCAAGAAGTGACAATTTTATTATAGAGGAAGTCTATAGTTTATAAGGTAGGTCTAAGGCCATACTATAGCTAATAGAGTCTATAAATTAGTAATTAGAGGCATTCGCTTATAGACTTGTCTATATTTTCTGCCATTACTATTATAAGTGTAATAGTATTCCACTTGTCTAGGTTCTTGCGTTAAAATCCTAGTCCTTTAAAGAAATTCCAAAGGTGCTCGCAAGCTTTAGTAAATAGTAGACGGGACAGTTAGTTTGTATAGAAGTGGTCTAAGGCTAGTCCTTTTAACATAGTAGGGAATACCTTAAGGTAGGCTTCTTAGGGTACGTCCGCTTAATTACAGATGTTATAGAATATTATTAATTTATAGTTAAGGCTTTTATTTATGCCACTATATTTCTATTCCTTAGTATATATCTTAGCTATATTCGCGATCTCTTTTCTATAGCCTTGTGTCGCGTTTATAGGGGCATATATAATTACCAGAGTTTATATAGGTGCGGGGGCAGTATATACAGATATAGGAGCAGTATATACTAGTGTAAAGGGATAGGTGGTCGATAACATAAGGGGGGGAGTAGTCGGTGTACCAGTTAGTTAGGTTACAGTAGCTTTAGCTTATTATTACTTCTCTAAAGTGCCCTCTATTATATATACCTTAATTAATCTAGATAGCGTCGGTCCGTACTTATTCTTAGCTAATTTAATTATCTCTCTATTCCATTTGGTTTAGTCTTCTTCTTATACTATATTATATAAAGACTAAGAAAGCGTTATACCTTATTTATAGTTAAAGTTAACCTATATTCCTCTATTATTTAGACAATTGCGTAGTTTTTAAAGCCAGTATAAATGGATTTGCGTAAAAATATTAACCGTAAAGTCCTTAAAATCTCCCTAGAACAATTCCTAGAGTATTAAGTCTAGCTAGTTATATATCTCCGTATATACGTACATCTTACATTATACATAGTTAGTTAGGTTGTCCTTAGAGGCTTCTATTAGGTTAATTTCATCTTCCTATTTAGCTGCTTCTTTCTCCCAGTCTTACTCCGTTTCTAATATCTTGTATTATTTAAGTAGGTAAGGGTATTTATAGGTAGGGGTAGAGGGAACGGTTAAGGAGGCGGTTAAGGAGGTAGTTAAGGAGGTAGTTAAGGAGGTGGTTAAGGAGGCGGTTCAGGGAGTGGTTTAAGTTATTTAAGTAGGGTAAGGTGTTCTACGCAGTAATTCTTCTAAAATAGATAGAACAAGATATTTAGAAGTGGTTATAGATACTAGATAAGTACTCCTAGGTGGTTTCTCTTCTTCTCTTTAACTAAAATAGGCTAATACGAAAGGTGGATAAGTATAACTATCTTTTAATCTACTGTAAGGTGGACAGTATAACTATCTTCTAAGCTATCTACGTCTTTCCTAATTTATGCGCGCTTACTAATTAGTATTAGTATACATTAACAACGTGTAGAATATATATATCACAATAATATATACTATGCGGTGTTATTAGTAGATTCTTGTTGTTCTATCTACACGTCCTAATGATATATATACGCGACTCGCGTAGATTACGTGCTCTACGCACGTAATATATGAAACGAATATCTACCAACAACTATTTTATAGCTTAAAATTTTTTATTTTAATTATTACTAAAAAGAAGTATTTTAAATTAGAATATATATTAAATATGTTCTAAATATGTTCTAAATATATTCTAAATATATTATAACTAGTTATTTATAATAGTTAATTTTAATTAAGAGGTAAGTTGTGTGGTAGGATAAGCGATTTAGGCTCGGTTAACCACATGACTTTGTATTTTAAGTTAAGGCTGCCCTGTACAGGGATTGTGCATTAGCGCTTATGGTAGGCCGACCTTTTAGCGTGGCCTAGCCGACCTATAACCACTGTGGGGACTACGGTGTGTACCTGCACAAAAAATGCGGCTGCTAGTAAGCTTTTCCAGATATCATCACGTGACTTGGCGAGTTCCTAGGGAAGACGCGCGGTTCCTCGCCATCCACGCGCGCCTAGCCCCCTGGATGCGTGGCCTTCTCGCCCTCTACACGAATTTCGGGGGCAGATTGATCATCATCCCACAGTTATTTTCTTTAACAAAATTAATCTCTACCCCATAACAGCTCTTGTCTCAGAAATACTGTCAAACTAATCGGCAGAACCAGCTCTATAATTAATAAAAAAAATATCTACCTATCCGCCCCTATAATGTTAAGTAGAAAGCGCCGCCAAATAGGTAATAACTTAGTACTAGTAAAATATAACAAAGCCTTATAGTAGATACTACGGTAGACTTATTAATAGGTTAGGTATATAGGTAAATAAGAAGTTAATAATATAAATATAATAAGTAGAGTGGTTACCTAATAGATTAACTCTAATTATATTCTAAGATTTACTATAAAGAGAGAACTATCTAGGTAGGGACTGTGGTCCTTTAAATATATAATACTGCGCCTAAGAAATATATTAGGTATTACGGCACTAGTAGAAAATGGCAGAACTTAGTAGAACTTTGCGGTTATATAACTAGAGGACTATATATAAGAACAAATCCTAAATACCTAATCTAAAAAGCTACTATGCCTTATTCTTAGGAGTAGGATTAGTATCTATTAGGCTATTAAGTAATAGCTAATAGGAATGGGATTTAGACCCCTTAATAAGGGTATAAGTAGGTATAAAAATAGGGGTAGGACGATAAGGTATAGCTAGGGTAAAGATCCTTAAATACTTAATACTAATATTAGGTCTAAACTAATACTAATAAAGCTGTTATAGCGTAAGCTTATAATTAACAAAGATACGCTTAAGCCTAGAATAAATAGAGATATTAGCTAGCTAGTATAGTCTAGAACTACTAAGACCTTACTATAGTAACTGTTAGTTACCTATCCGCTAGGTACTTAAAGGGTAACCTACTTAATACCGTATTATATTAAGCTCTTTTAAAACTTAACGCGTATAAATAAACTCCTTTTTATAGTATATAGTGACCTTCTTCTTATTATCCCTATCCTTTACCCTATCCTTAGTATTCTAGCCTTACTTTTATATTAAGCGCTATTAGCTAGCTTACTAAGAGTTATAGGTGGTATAAATAGCTATAGTATAGTCTTAAATTTAACCTAGATATTTAGCATTAGCGCTAAAATAAGAGAGAGCCTAATTAATATAATAGTTAAGGATATTAAAGAAACGTTGCTACTTAGGCCTAGGCTATTAAAGCTTAAAGTTAGTAATGGAAATCTATTAAGGATAGAAAAACTTACATTAGCGTAATAGCCGCTTTTAGTATATATACATTAATTATAAGAACTAAAGGTATTAGATTTAATGTAGTATATCTTATTATAAGCCTTTAAAATCCTCTTATTAGATTTTTAGTCTTTTAAAGATATATAGGCAAAATTATTTAAGTAGGACTAGCACTAGTTATAGGCTAGCGGGGGTTAGGGTTTTATATATAACGGTAGGTATAACGGCGCTAGAGCGCATTATCTACCAAATTCTGCCCAAGTTCTGCTATATTCTGCCACCTGTTATATTATCTTATATTATCACGTACTGTCTAATACTGTTTTCTACTGTTAGCTCGCCTACTACTAGCGCCTTAGCGGCTTGCGCTACTTATTTGTTTATACCAGCCCTAGAAACCCCCTTTCTTTCTCCTTAGCTTAGTATCTTTGTAAGATAGTATTCTACAAGCTTTAGTTTAGAGGCATTTATATAAGCCGTTACATTATACTAAGCTCTCCCTACATTGCCTGGGAAGGCCTTAATAATATCCTACCTTAAATAGAAAACGTCGTCTATAATAACGCGTTAACGCGCTATACTTAGATACTAAAACAACTCTACATTGCCTGGGAAGGCCTAGATAATATCCTACCTTATAAGCTAGATAGGGCTAGACCTATACCCCTAGAATTAAAACTAAAGTATATAATACTAACAAACCCTAGGAAGCTAATAATAGCACCTAAAGTAAGCTTATTTAAGAGAGTTGCCTCTACCTAAGAGGAACCTAAGATCTAATTGGGATCAGAAATTGAAGATAATAATAACATTATAGACGTACGCGAGTAGATTTGCGCCCTCGCAGCTGGCTAAAAAGCCAATTGTCTTAAAGCAAAAAATATATAAGAGACCCTATAAGAGATCCTAGAAAGCCTTACAGCCTTATAAAATAGTCTAGCTTCTCCTTCTCAAAGCCTTAGCCAACCTATTTACTTTACTAAATGCGATATACTAGGGAGTACGGATATAATAATAAAGTAATTAAAGTCCATTAAGCTCCTTAACCCCTTACTACTATCTAATAGAATAGACTTAGTGTTATAGACCTTATATCAGCAGTAGTAGAGCTACTAAGGAGAGATATAAACGGACTAGTAGTGGAAGTACGGGAGGTGCTAGAACCAGTAGAGCTATAAGACGAGGGGTAGCTAAGTTATATAATAAGTTATAAGAGGAGATCTGTTAATCTGTAAGATCTATAAGATCTGCCTATATACCTTACGTACCTCGCGTACCTTACGTACTCAGTATTTCTTAGGCGCAGTGTTGTGTATTTAAAGGACTACAGTCCCTACCTAAATAGTTCTCTTCTTTATAGTGAATCTTAGAATATAATTAGAGTTAATCTATTAGGCAACTACTCTACTAGTTATATTTATGTTGTTAACTATTTTATACCTATATACCTAGCCCATTAATAAGTCTACCATAGTATTTCCTACAAGGCTTCGTTATATATTCACTACTAAGGTTATAGTAAAAGAAGTTAAATAATATGCCACCAAAAGTAGCAGCTACGACGGCGTCTATAGTGGCGACTACCTTAGAATTAAGTAATAATACTAGTATAGTAAATACTGACTCGTAACTAGTTACTATTAGACAGCTATAGGAAATAGCTAATTAATTAATAGACAATAATAGGATACTTAAAGAGAGAATTAATAGAATTAGAGTAGCTAAGGTTAAGTTACCCTTAATTAAGCGATTCTTAGGGGAGAAGTTAAAGCTTAAGGAATTTCTTACGTAAATACACTTTAAGGTTATATAAGAAGGGGTAAAGCTAGGAACGCCTATAGATTAAGTTACTTACGTAGGATTGTTCTTAATGGGAAGGGCACTTAAGTAGTTTAAGCTTTACCTTATAGAGGTATAAGAATACGGTATAACAACTACTAACTAGAAGGTATAGTATATATTTTTAAGTTAAAATAGGTTTACGGAATACCTAACGCAAATATTTAGAGACCTAGAGGTAACTACTACGGTAGAAAGAAAGCTTTAAAACCTAGTATAAAGGACTTTAGTAATTAAGTACATAACACATTTTTAAATATTAGTAATATAAGTTAAATAGAATAATAAGGCGCTTATAGCACAGTATAAATAAGGACTTAAGGTAAAAGTTTAAGACATAATTATCCTAATGGAAGATGCGGATACTTTTAGGGATTTAATTAATTAAGCAATTAAGATTAATAATAGGATCTACTAAAGAGAGTTGACTAAGAAGGGTTAGGATAGAGTTTCATAGTCGTATAAGGCATAGGGCATATAATAATATAGCCAAAATTAGAAACTATAGTATAGCGTAGAGCTAATAGACCTAAGTGGTATTAAAAAAAAATAAGAAATAAAAAAAATAACTATAGAAACCTAGAGGATAAAAATTAAGTAATTAGAGGTCTAAGGAGCAGAGGCCAAACCAGGGATCTTAGTAGTAGAAGACATTTAGGCGGACTCTATATTAGGAAAAATGGTTTTATATAAATTACAGAAAATAAGGTTATTTTATTAAAGACTATAGAAGTAGGCAGAGTTACTATATAGTAAAAGGAACAAGATTAGTAGAAGACACACACATATAGAGGGATAATAGTATACTATAAGGAACAAAAGAATATTTAATTAAAAGTTTTACGTTTTGTTATAATAACGCATACTAAATTTATAAGGATACTAAGTATAGCGTAAGCTATTAGCTACAGGAGCTAAAATTATTAGAGTTTAGAGGAACTAATAAACTATCTTATAAATTGGATATTAAGGATAATAAATTTAATATAGGCGAAATATTCTATAACAATAAGGCAATAAAGGCAGCTTACTAGAAGTATATAGACCTTAGAGATGTTATAAAAGAGGTAGAGGATAATTCTACTATAGAATAGGGAATATTAATAGGGATTAAGACCCCACTAAATATAATATCTATTACTTTATAAGACGCAAGGGAAGTAGGATAGTAAACTACTTTAGCACTTAATAAAGGCAAAAGGCTAAAGGCTTAAGATTCTTAAGAAGAGATAAAAGATAACTAAGATTCTTAAGACAAGATAAGGTAAGCTTAAGGACCTATAATGGATAACAACCGATAGAGTAAAGTAATGGCTTAGTTTAGTAATATACAAATAAGCTTAGGACGAAGTTTCCTAAAGGCACAAGATTCTTAGGACGAGATAAATAAGATTTAAGATTCTTAAAATAAGATAAGAACACCATAGAAGCCTAGTTAGACTAAGGCTAGAGCTAAGCTTAAGAAAGAAAGTAAGCTTAGGATTAAGAATTCTATAGGACTAAGATTTTAGCAATAGAATAAGGACTATTAAAGAGATTGCGAGTAAGGCTTAGTAATAAGATCAAAAAATTAATATTATAATTAAGAAGTAAGAAAACTTCGAGGATTTACTTATAAGGCGAAAACCAAAAGAAACTAGAGAGGTGTTACGGCACTGGCAGAACTTAGCAGAACTTGGTTGGCAGAACTTAGCAGAACTTCGCGGTTACGTGACTAGAGGACCGCATAAAAGAACCCTACTTCGACCGGCGCTGCTCTTCTTCTCCTTTCCTTTCTCTAGCTTTAGATCCTCGTTTATAGACTACCAATTATATAGGCTTGCGCGTCCCTCTTGCCGTGCTTGTGCCTTAATTAACTAAGTCGTTAATATTATCTAAAGCTCGTCTACTCTTCTTTCTAAGAAGGAACTTAAAAAATATCTACGGACTATAAATAAGAATAGAATATAGAAGCAGACCTAAAGACTATTATTAGAACTAGAAGACTAGAAAAGAATAATAAGATCCACAAAACACGTATAGACTAGAACCCCTATAAGAATCCTACCGGAAGTTACCCTAATAACTATATTACCATGCTAAGAACCACAGCAGCCGGCAAAGCAGCCGCAGGACCCTTAAATACCTCTAATGGTAAAATAGCAACTAACTCGAACTCCCAGGTGGAGCTTATAGCAGCCAATGCTAAAATTAAACGACTTTAAGAGCTGCTTAAAGCTAGAGAACCCCTTATACCTAGTAAAGAGTTATTAGACACCTAGAGACTTGCTACGGTCCTTAAGGCCCTAGCCTAACGTACAGCATTAGCATTATTACGGTCCGCGAAGGTTACGGACCCCCCGTTGCTTATAGACGGAACCAACCCTATATTTAATAATTAGAAGCTTTAATTATAGGACAAGCTTAAAGTTAATACGGACCACTTCCCTACCACTTAGGCTAAAATGGCCTATGTCTTCGGCCGTACTGGTAAGGATATATAGACGCACCTACGTCCTTAATACATATAGGACTTGGCAGATCCCTTCCTCTCTAAAGAAAAAATAATTATGTACCTATCTTCTATCTATAAGGACCCCTTTAAAGTATAAAACGCCTAACTTAATTATAAAAGCCTAAATATAAAAACGACGGAGACCTTCTTGGCCTTTCAGACCCGCTTTTTACACCTAGCCGGCCAGGCTTAAATTCCCTAGAAAGATCTAATACCAGACCTATTTAACAAGCTTACCTTAGACTTACAGCGAGCTATACTACTAGTTTTTACTACTATATAGACGCTAAAGGAACTTACAGACTAGTGCTTAGCTATTAACTAAGGCCTCCGCCAAATTAAGGCACACGCCAAACGGTATAAAGCCAGAAACCCTTTAAATTAGACCATAGGCAATATAAGAACGGTCCGTAATGCCCTAGCACGATCGGCAACCCCTATAGTACCACCTATATAGCCCGCCGCTAATTTAGCAGCTAGCCGTGCGGCTAGCCCTACCACAGGTCCAGCGAATACTTGGCCTACGTATAGCAACCCCTATATATAGGCCCTTAGTAATTAAGGAGCTTACTTCTTTTGCGGTTAGAAAGGCTACTATATAAAGGATTATTTAATAAACGCAAAAGCGGACAAGGTCCTATTAATCTAGGAGGATAGCGTAGAGTTAGAAAAAAAGGAACCCTAGAGGAAGACTCCTCTCTAGGGTTAAAAGGGATTAATATATTAGATATTAATCTAGGTCAGCTAGTTAGTAAAAGAAGCTACACTATCCCTTATACTTTATTCCGTAATAGATACTAAGTTTTAACCTTTACTTTAGCTAACTCTAAAGCAAATACCTTTGCCTTAATAGACACCCAGTATGCCGTAAAGCTGGCTAACTTTCTAAATATACCCATTAAAGAACTACCTAAACTAATTCCTATCCGCGGGTATAACGGGCGGATAGGACTACCCATCACAACTATCTTGCGGATTTACCTCTATGTTAACGGACGAAGGCAGTATAACACCCCCTTCCTTATTACAGACCTAGGTAGCTATAATATAATCTTAGGGCGAAAATGGCTAGCCTATTTAGGCTTACAGCTTAACATACGGAGTAGACGGCTTATCTAGCCTAAAACCCTACCCTTAACCCCTTCCTTTATAAAAGAAATTAGTATTATAATAGAAAACCTTATACGGCCCTAGATTAATACTATTTACTAGGCCAATGCTATGCGTAGGGACCAGGCCTTTAAGAAAGATATACAGCTTAATTCGCAACGGATCTATATACTACGTCACCCCCAAACTACCCATATTACGCTACCCGCATTAAAGACCCAAGAAGTTAGTAGTAACCCAAAAAAGCCCCCTATAGAGAGCTTAGGCCCTATACAGCCATAAAGAACAGCAAAAAACGTCGGACGTTACACTAAACTAATAGATTAGAGGGATAACCTGCGGAAGATAAAATAGGAGCTAAGAAAGATTACAAACCCTAAACCGTAAAATACGGTCCGGAAAACGGCTATAAGGAAACTAGCGGACCTCCCACCAGTTAATGTCTGCTATATTAGTGCCGTAGGATTCTACCAGAACTTAGTTTAGCCTAATACCGTCACCTTTACAACAAGCTTATACAAAATTAATTAAATAATTAAGGAAAAGGGAAGCGAGCTTAGCGGATAAAAAAGCGAGCTTATAGATAAGGAACTAGTAGAATAAAAGCTGCCCTATTAACACCAGAAATTTAAGGACGTATTCTCTAAAGCAGCGTCCAATATACTTCTACCTTACCAACCATATAACTATAAGATTAAGATTAAGCAGGGCAAAGAAAACACCCTTAGCTTTAGCCCCCTCTATAAGCAGTCTATTACTAAATTATAGGCCACAAAGCAGTATCTTATTAATAACCTAAATAAGGGCTTTATTAAGCCTAGCCAAGCCCCTTTCACCTTACCCATTTTCTTTATTAAAAAGCCAAATAGAGGACTCCGCTTCTATATTAACTACTATAAGCTAAATAACATAACCCACAAGGACCACTATCCGCTGCCCCTACTTAATAAGACTTTGGCCCAAATAAGTAGAGCTAAAGTCTTTATAAAGCTTAATATCCGCCAGGCCTTCTACCGAATTAGAATAAACCCTAGGTCTAAAGATCTTACTACATTTCGGACCCGTTACGGAACGTATAAATATAAAGTGCTCCCTTTTAGACTAACTAACGAACTAGCTACGTACCAGCAGTATATAAACGATATACTCTTTAACTACCTTAACGATTTCTATACAGCCTATTTAGATAATATTATAATTTACTCCAAAAACGAGCTAGAATATAAGAAGCACGTCTATAAAGTCCTATAACGGCTCCACAAGGCTAGCCTCTAGGTCAATATTAAGAAGTTAGAGTTTAGTGTTAAGCGTATAAAGTACCTAGGTTTTATTATTAGTATAGACAGAATCAAAACCGACCTAAAGAAGACGGCCGCAATTAACTAGTAAGCACCCCCACGGACCGTAAAGGGGGTACAATCCTTTTTAGGGTTTTGTAACTTCTACTAACGCTTTATTAAAAACTATAGTAGGATTACCCGGCCTCTTAACCGTCTTACTAAAAAAGACCAGCCCTTCTACTTTAACGCCATATATAGGTAGGCCTTTAATAAGCTTAAGAAACGGCTGGTATTAGCTCCCCTACTTACCTATTTTAACCTAAAACGGCCCTTAATACTAGAAACTAATGCCTTAGATGGCGCAATAGCTAGTATTTTTTCCCAGAAGCAACCAAACAGAGAGTAGCACCCTATTATATACTATTCAAAAACTATAATAGATACCGAGCTAAATTACCACATCCATAATAAAGAAATGCTAGCTATTATCTCTAGCTTTTAGCACTGGCGTACACAGCTAGAGGGGACCCCTAAGCCAATTAAGGTAATTTTAGATTACAAGGCCCTAGAATACTTTATAACAACTAAGGCCCTAATAGCCCGGTAGGCACGCTAGGCGGATACCCTATCTTAGTTTAACTTCTTAATTATATATAAACTAGGCGCTATAAACCGTGCAGACGCTCTTATAAGGCATAAGCAAGACCTAGATAACTAGACGGCTGTAAAGATCTTACTATAGACCTAAACGCTACTATAACCAGAACACCTTAACCCCTAAATACAGGCAGAACTAAGTACGGACTTCTTAGGCGCCAAGATATATCCTATTAACTCCTCTAAACTTAACCTTATTAATAAACTACTACAGGCTAACCAAATAACCCCCTCTCTATAGGAATACCGTAAAAAGGCAAAGAACGTTACTAGCCTATAGTCCCTCAAAAACGGACTACTTAAGCACTAGGAACGGCTAGTAGTAGCTAAGAAACAGAACTTACGGACCCGGCTTATTACCAAAGCTTATACCTAGGTCTCTACGGCCCACTCTAAAAAAAATAAGACCCGTAAGATTATTAGTAACCGCTACTACTAGCCCGGAATAGTTATAGATATTAACTATTATATACAGAACTGCGACAGCTGCCGTAAATCTACAATTCCACAAGATAAGACCCTAGGACTATTAAAACCTCTCCCAATACCCAACCGCCCCTAGCAGCATATCTCTATAGACTTCTATAAGCTACCTACAGACCACGACGGATATAATATAGTTATAATTCTAGTTAACCGCTTTAGCAAGCGCCTGTTTTTAATTCCCTATTATAAGAATATTAATACTAAGGAGGCGGCCTAATTATATATCTACTACGTCTACCGCATTTACGGACTACCAGATACTATTATATCTAATCACGGCCCATAATTTATATCGGCCTTCTAGAACGAGTTTACCCAAATCCTAGGTATTAGGTTAAAGCTCTCTATAATATATTACCCCTAAATAGACAGCCAGACGGAGATTATAAATTAATATTTAGATTAGAGACTCCGGCCTTTTATTAACTACTTCTAGGATAACTAGGGCGAACTACTACCCCTAATAGACTACGCCCAGGCGACCCTACCCTACAACTCTACAGGATTTACACCTATTTAACTAGAAATAGGGTATTTACCCTAAATAAGCTTTAACTAGGATAGACCAGAAGGACTACGGACCGTACACAAGAAACTGTCTTATAAGGAAGCCTAGCAGTACGCTAAGCGCTTAGAAGAAGCCTAGACGGTAGCCTATACAAATCTAAAAAAGGCCCAGAAATTAATGGAACAGCAGGTAAATAAGTATAGGCGTGAACCCGACTTTACTATAGGTGATATAGTCTAGGTTACAACAAAAAACTAAAAGACGGAACGGCCTAGCTATAAGCTAGACTATTAGATGGCGGGACCGTATAAGGTCCTTAAGAAGATAGGTAACTCGTATAAAGTAAAGCTCCCAGATTTAATTAAGGTTTACCCTATTTTCTCACTAAATAAGCTACGGAAAGCTACAAACAACCTATTACCTAGATAAAAGAACGAACCTCCCCTACCAATTTAAGTTAATGGCGACAACAAATGGGAAATTAAAAAAGTACTAGCCTATAAACTAGTAAGGAAAACGCTAAAGTACCGCGTTAGTTGGAAAGGCTATAACCCAGATCCTACCTAGTACCCTGCATGGAACTTTATTGGCAGTCCCTATAAGCTTTAAGAATTCTATAACCACTACCCTAATAAACTAGGACCCCCAAAGTACCTAGATAAGTAGA
>Ga0307515_10002615_pt1 | contig 38785 bp, 48 predicted proteins | sample 17_EM_MG_FD_194513 | JGI IMG/M metagenome (GOLD analysis project Ga0307515, IMG submission 194513) | Populus trichocarpa ectomycorrhiza microbial communities from riparian zone in the Pacific Northwest, United States - 17_EM | ecosystem: Host-associated > Plants > Roots > Unclassified | place... | reverse complement strand
GTAATGAACGACGCCCCGTCCACGTCGAGTTGTAGCAAGCTCAGATAATAAGCTATTGACCTATTCGGGGCGGGGATGAGTCAGCGGATTAGGATTTGCGGCGAGGCAGAAGAGGCGCGAGAGGGATTGAAGAGGAGAAGGAGAAAGACTAACGACTCGAGAGAGACAGCTCTGGTGGGACAGGACGGAGAGGATGGAAAGAGGAGGAGAATGAGGAGGAAAGAAGAAGGACGGGCAGTGGTGATTGGAAAATGACCATATGGCGCACCCGTATGGCAGGATTTCTATTTTAGGTATATTGATATTACACTCTCGACCAGCCGTCCACGTGTCTCGTCGTCAGTCAGCGGATGCTCGGAAATGCCATCTGCTACAGTTTTGATGAAAGCATGGTTATCCTTCCCAATTTCTGAAAATATTATTTTAGTTTCAGAAAATAAAAATAAAAATTCAACCCCACCTTTGATCGCCTTCTCAATTATCACTTCCACTATCCCTCCCCGGACAACCTCGTTCGAATCTTCGACGCCTTTCTCTTTGAGCTGCTGGATGCACCCCATCTCCAGTTTCACCCACTCTATCCACAGTCGCTCGTCTTTCGGATTCATTCGGATCCCCCTCTCCATCATCGTTCGCGCACCGGACATGTTCCCAATCTTCATCTCTCCGTTCGCTGAGATAACATACAACCAGCTCTCGGTCGGATGCATTTGGATCGCCCTGCACAAAAATAAATAACCTTTTCTTCCAATCTTCCGCCGGTGATTCAGACTCACCTCGCAGTAATCTTGCTGACGAGTGCATTTGCCCCCACCTTTTCCGCAACCCTGATGTATTCCATCCACAGCCCAACATCTCCTTTGAACTTTCTTACTGCTCGTTCAAAGATCTGAAACACCCTCTTCACGATCGCGTAATCCGACACCGACTGCGGTGATCGCTCTCCTGCAAACCAGAAGGAACGCACGGCATCAGTTTTCCCATTCGCGTACCGGTCTGAGCGCCAGGGGCCCACACGTACTGATCTTCCCCACTCGCTTCCGCCTCAGCCGCTCCAGGTCCATCTCGTATGCCGCGTACCGTAGAAAATCACTCTTTCTGCCAACCCGCCGAACCAGCGCCATCTCGAACTCTCGCCGTTTCTTCATGATTAGTTTTGCTTCCGTCTGTCCTCTTTACGTCAAGCTCGCCCAACTAGAAAAAGTTTATGGGAAACCACACACTCGACTGAACAGACCCTTCTCCATTAAATCCTTCAGCTCTGCGAGCATCTACGGTGCACCGCGAGCGTAAGTTTGATCTGTCACATGAAGAAATTTTTCTCAACGTACCTGCTCTTGCTGGAACTGCACTCTCTCCATCTTCAATTCACTCGACCGCTTACAAGTTGGACAAGACTAGGTCGCGAGAACTCTCGACGTAAACGCTAAGATGCTTTGCGTACTGGATTGGTCAAGTTGCGGAGAGGCACAAGGGGGTGATTGGAAAAGAAAAATAATTTTATTTTTGTTTCCCGCGGTATAAGTCCGTTGTAGTCAACGGTGTACGTTCCACAGGGTTCGAAGTGACCATCGTCGTTGCGCCCATCTCTCTCTCAGCGACCACGGCTCTCTTCTCTTCTCCTACTTGGTAGTTCGAAGAGCATGCCGAGCAAGCTCCACCGTCCTGCCGCACTCCAGAGGCGCTCGACCTCAGGTTCCAACACGAAATTGACTTTGGGCAATCTCAATCTCCAGAAGCTTGATTCGAGTTCGAACCTGCAGTTGCAAGTTGCCTTGAACAATGCCACAAAGGACCTGCCCAGGGGGAAGGGGAAGAAGTCTGGTGGACGCCCGAGTGTATGTTGCGTTTCTACCTTTCAATTCTTTCGCTCTAATCCTAATTATCCCTCTCGTTTTTGACCCGACCGTGCCTTCTGTCACAGCAATCCCCAAGTAGGACAGCAAGTGACCAACAAATCAGATCATCCTCTAAATTGCACCTGCAACAACAACAGCCATCCGCACAGCGCACGACGAACGGTGCCACTCGCTCGGCTTCATCTCAAAGAGCCGACACGGCCACCGCCACTAGATCCAGCAAAAAATCTGGCTTTACCCTCGCCAGTCCCGTTGTCGCTGCTCATGAGGTCGAAGGCGAAGGCGATTCAGACGATTGGGTCTCGAGCGAGAGTGTGTCCGTAACCCCCCAGAACCAGTCATCCGACTCGGAATCCGGTGATGAGGACGATGACGTTGTTCGCAAACTTCCTGCGAATCTAAATCTTACCGGCTCAGCCCACGTTGCGACTTCCCCGGATGATCGAGAACCACCCACACCGACCATCCCTCAGGTGAAGATGCAGCCTCCCACGCCGGTGAACAATGTGAAGGAGGAGGGAACACGTCGCCGGCTATCAACCGCCTCCGTACCGAACGAAATGGGGATCAGTGCGGTCGTGGGCGGCGTGGACAGGCACGACATAGATAGGGCAATCGTGCCCACTGCACTTGACTACCAGGCTGATGCCGCCGTGGTGAGACACGTTGATCAAGGAAGCGTCGGGGATCGCGATCATCCCCATTCTGACTATCACGCGTGTCCAGAGGAAGGTCTCGCATCGACGCCACGTCCACGTGCCATTGTCGATCGAGATACCGAATCCTCCCGCCATCTTCCCCCTTTCTCTCCCTCTGACCCTCCCCGTTCCGATTCGACCGCTCGAAAGCTACCCGCCGTCAATCCTCGTCTCAGTGCAGACGTTCAAGGTCGACCGCAGCAACCATCCTTATCAACCCACTCGGCCCCGCAATCCCACCCTCATATCACCAGCGACTCGTCACCAGGTCCGAGGGCTGACAGTGACATACGGGGTCGAGATCAGATTACCATGACACAGGTGAGCGAAGATCCTTCCGTTCGTATAATCACCAAACCCTTCTATGCCTGAAACACCACGAGGTTCCGTCATCCCTGCCCATATTAACCATTCTCCTCGCAGCATCAACATCAGCAACATCAACAACAACTTCGGCCACCAACCCCAACCCGCCGAAAAAATCCCCCCCTTAGCTCCCCCCCAAGCCCGACCCGTCACAGGGACAAGGCCAGAGGCGAGTTATCCCAAGCTAAACACTCGGGCACAACCAAGCGATCCGGAACTCGTCCTCCATCACTCTATTCTCTCCCATTGGGCAAGAGCGACTGTTCCACCATGATGACACGCCCACATCCGCTCATCCGTGGACCATCTCCAATGGCTGGCGCTTCATCGAACCCCAATGCCATCAACATCGGAAACTCTGACGGTCCTGTTCATCAGAACGGGGTCTCGACCGTGGCTTTCGGGTCTGGTGTGGGAAAGTTGGCACCGCTGACCACCGTTACTGCTGTCCCTTCAGTTTCTTCCTCACCGCCGAGCCTATCTCCAGTTAGCGCTAAGCAAAAGGGAAAAGAAGAGGTCGAGGTCAAGGAGAGGCTGAGGAGGCAGAGCATCGCTTCTGTGTCTTCTGTGAATACCCAACGGTCGCTGGGTAGGGCCGCGGGTTATGAATATGCCAATCAGGGCTCAGGTTTCCGGAACCCACAACGAGAGAGGACGTTATCGGCCCTCTCTTCCTCCTCCTATGCCGCTCTATCAGCGTTATACCCCTCCTACAGCCACCAGAGCACCCCTTCCTACTCCCCGAAGTCTCCTGGTGGTCCTTCCCATCCGCTTGGCCCCGCGCATGGGTTCACCAGTTACTTTCCTTCGATGGAGGGGGATAATATTGGGCTTGGTGAACCCACTGCGTCCGAACTGATGCATATGCTGTTACCCGCGCCGTATTTGAGCGCGCATATGACGGTCTTGAAAGGCCGGTGCCCTATCAGAGAGGCTGTCGAAAGGGTGTCGAGAGCTAGGAAGGCACAGTCATCGCAGTAAATGACGATATACCCTTGGCTCGCACATCCTCTCGCCCTCGTCTCCTACTTCCTCACTGCATGCAATACCTGTTGTCCTCCATCCAATTATTTTCTCTTTCGCCAATCGTCATTCTCGTCTCGAACCCCAGTTTTCCCAGGCCGTTTCGTTATCGACGAATGCTGTGTATGTCCTGTGCTTCTCTCTCTTCCTCTTCCCAGCCCACGCCCTGCCACCTATGTTCCCTATAGTACATATTTCTCCTTGCACAGAGTTAATCGCAGGTCCCAAATTTTCTCACCTGTACGGACGTTAAGATCTTGAGATGCGGCGTTGGCGAGGACTGAGGGTTGCGTGGGAAATCTGGGCGTTTGAACTTATCGTAAAGCTTCCGCGAGGCCGCGGCCGGTTCTTGAATATTGACCGGCCGGGGACATGGACACCCGACCGCATGAGTATTTTTCGTGGTTCTTCGTCGTTCTGATAACCTATCCCCTTGCGGCAAGGCACAAAGGCGGGCTCATCAGCCTCGACCGGACCTTCGCACTTTCGGGCCCGACCGCCATGGGATGCCATCTGTAGCAAGCACTACGACGAGTTTGCAAATTAGACAAGTTCGTCGATGCCTATGCGCGCGTTGGCGTCCTGGATATACTACTGGGAACTGACCTTGCCCTACCCTTGGGAGAGGTGTGTAGGCGCGCTTCAATAGGTAATGGACCCTCAGATTTGAGACCCTACAACAGCTGACCTCCATGTCGGAAATCCAACTCCGAAATTCAGCGCTTCAGGGTTCAAGCGTTCAACGCTCACCGTTCAGGTCCTCAGCTCGGCACTTGTCCTCAGGGTTTTTTTACGTGGAATGTACCCCCATTGAGTATCGTGTGTATCTGATTGACGGGTTCAACGTTCATGATTGACAAGCGGAGTCTCGGATCTAGAAGATCTCGGGCCACAGACGAAATGGGAAGCGCCTCCTCTTCAAGCCTTGAGAATGGCTCTTGGTCCTTGGGAGGTTTGGAGGATGTTGTGGCCGCCCTGGGGAACTTGCCGCGTCCGTGTCCTTCGCTCGGCAGTTGAGTGCGGGTGGAGTTGAATCGCTTGTCGGTGACTATTTGGCCAGCCCACTATACACGGTTCCAGTTCGGGGGGGGGGCCTGTCGATTCCCTCCCTTGGTCAGATTCTCCATCTGATTCCCACCGGTACCTCACCCATTGTGCAATCTGGCTTTTACAATTGTAAAATTGTACCCTCAGATCTACCTCGGTTCTCAAATTATACCCTCCATTTCCTGGACTTGCCGATCCCCTCCCACGTTTCCGTTTCCGCTCGTTTGCTCGGGAATGTCGCCGATCCAACCGCATTTGGTCTGTTCCACCGCACATCGTCTTTGAGGCTTACCCATCTACCTCATCACATCTACGAAAGAGCACCATCCCTTTCGGCAGATCAGGCTAACGGTGTAACGTTAACGCTTGAACTCAATGCTCCACTTTTCCAACGTGCCGATCTTGATCTTCGGGTACTGCCAAGTACGGGCGGGGACGATCCCCATTTTTTTTCGTTTCAGAAACCTGATCCACGCCCGTCATGATACTCGGTCACCGCATATGAACAGAACGTGACTCGAAGGAGCAGGGCCATGAATCCATGACGAGTCTCATCTGTAGATTCATTTGATTATGTTCTATTATCCTGGGTCCATGGAGAAAGTCTCATGTGAATTCAACGAGGGTTACATCCACTTTGTTCTCGGGACCTTGGAATGACCTCATGGAGCCCCATGGGCGTTGCGTAGAACGAGGGTTTTGCTTGGATGGATATCAGTGCTAGCCGAGTTCCGGGTTGGCCTTGTTGGGCCCACGACGAGTCCTGTCGGCATGATGCCTTGTGGGTTCACGCTCCCTCTTGCACCGGGACTCGCTCTTTTTCTTTGTAGCATATCTGGTGTGGTGCCCCCTGCTTCTAGCGAGGCCCCTTCCATGGTACACAAAAGGTTTTGATCTCTAACAGTGGAACCAGGTCACCGAACAAATCGGGACGTCAGGTTCGGCACCACAAGACCTGTCAGAACGACAGAGGCAAAAAAGCTTCTCGAGATCTGCGATGGTTCCGAGAATGGAGGATCCTTATCGTTGCTTCCTCGAAGTGGGGTATTGATCTGGGCTTTCCACGGGCCTCCAGATAAGGAATTCCCAATCAGATCACTGTGGAAGCAACTCGGGATCAACATCTGACGAATATCTTCGGCCGCAGCGGCACAGTTCACTGGGAGGCAAGGCAGATCGAGTCATGGTTCCGAACATCTTGTGTAGGGTCCCCGCACCGCCTTCATCTGGTTTCGTGATCAAGATGTCACGGTGTTTATTGATCATGGCGGCAGCTGGCCAACGAATCGGATCGGCTAAGATATCCAATCTATTGTCCGCTACACCTTTGCTGACGAAGTGCATCGGCAGAGATTGAGCGCGAGTAAAAGCTCCCAACACATTGTTGTAGCGTATATAAAGAGGGGTTCTACGACTTCACACGAAACCCAAAGTCGCTGGAGCATGGGGTTTTTACGTATATCAAAGGGGTTATCCTATCCTCGCGCTGGTTGCCCACTCCTATTCCGACGAACCTCGGACTCACCACGGGGGATCTCGAGTCAATCTCCCCACAACCCTGGCAGTGACCCAGAGTCTTCGGGTTGGTCGGTAAAGGACTGCGTCTTCATCGTGGTCGCCTGGTCGATTAGCCTCGTTTCAGCCTACGGTTTGTCCCAACAATATTGATGATCGCCGGTGTCTGGCTTACTTCTTGGGATTTTAAGCTACCGTATCCTACCTTAGAGGGGGGAGGGTGACTGGAGGCAGTAAAAGGGTGGTCTCACCCGTCGATCGAAGGGTTGGAATTGGTACAGTGAATGTGGTAGCCAATAAATCAGAACCAAAGTAGGAACTGGCAACACAGTTAGATACAGCACAACTCCCTTCGATGCCGTCCCCCCCGCTCATTGCGTCGTGGTCGTGAGGTTGTGCAAGGATCTGCGCGGATCAAGTTTTGCTGTTCTCGATCACGAAATTGATCCTTGATTCGACTCCGCTCCTCGGCTTCGAAGGACTCATGACGAGTCGCGTCGGCTACGGCACCCGATAACTGACTCTGTCCCACCGCGTTGGACCACGTAAACACAGCTCAACGAGACCTTTCATCTCCAGGCTTGTTTCCGCATACCGAGCCGTCGGAAGGTTTTCCAACTGTCTTCACTTTGCGGTAACGGTCACGCAGCAGGTCGGCACCCATTTCGCAGGTCGATCCTGTAGGGAGCCAGGCCAGGTCGAGGATTCCAGAGGCCAGCAAGACTAGACTACCCAGTTACATTCCCTTCGCGTTCCATCCCAACTCTGCCAACTTGTCTTTTACCTTTCATTGGGACGGCGCTGGACGATGTTCCCACTCGTATCGCGATCACGCCACCCCGTTTCAAAGATCCTTCGTTCACAGCCAGTGCGCGTTAGGCGGGCCATCCATGCCTCTTCTCCGAGGAGAGAGGGTATATTCCGCAATGCGGAGGGTCATTGGTCGACCACCATAGCCACAATTGGTCTCAGAGAGATCTTCACCGTACTTGGCGGTTTATTGGCTAGTGAGTAACATCGCCAAACCCACCTGGTGCACATTCGAACTCCCTTTATCGCACCAGTCTACACGTTATGCAGAGTCCAAGATGCGGAGAAAGAATGCCAGGAATTCGAGGCACGAGCACACAGCTTCTTGGTCCAAGGGATCAAGGAGAGAAGCGAAGGGCAGTCATGCTTTTGATCGCGGCAAGGGAGTGTTTGCGACAGAAGGAGATAGAAGCGGAAAAGGAGGGTGAGCCCTTCAACGAGAAGGAAGCTAGGCTCAGGGTGGAGACGTTGAAGGTACTCGAACGACAAGAGAAGTTCTTGAATGATCTTGACGCTGGTGAACCTGTTGAGATCGCCCCTGGTCATCACCTTCGTAAGTCTCGGTAGCCTTCAGTGATCGAGGTGTATGTGTATGTTCGGAATGAAACACCCCACTCATTTCTAACCTCCGCAAACGAACGGCCTCGCTCCTGTCCCTCGTATCACTTGCCGAAACGGACAATGTCGGGGGACGCCAGTTGGGTACGTGAACCCGGAAAACTTGAATGAAAATGGGACTCCGTGTTGCGTTGCGGTTTTGGAATACAATGTATAGTAAGTACTATCATCGGCCTCAACCGTGGCAAGTTGCGTCAAGCAACAGCCCTATCGTTTCCAAAGCGCTGAAAGTGACGGGGAGTGGCAGAAAGTGTATAGAAGTGTACACCCGTAAACCAAGCGTCCACCGGTACCCTGCAGGGGTCCAAGGCTCATAAGCGCCAAAATTGGCGGGGGGAAACACTGGTGCTCATAAGTGATCGCGACCTTTCCTGGTGCTTCAAGCACGGAGGGCTATATAAGGTACGTAAGTTTATGATAGATAGCCCACCTCTCTCTTTTCCGAATCCCTACATTTTTCCCTCTCTTTCTCTAGTGCCGCTACCCCACGGTAGCCCCCAAATGCCAAGTTACCCGAACGCGTCGTGGTTAACATAGGACATACTCTCGTCGCGCTCCTTCCAGTAATCTCAGCACCCCATGTTCCGAAGGGCACACCCCCTGGTTCGTTTATCCACCAAACACTTGCCAGGCACCTTCCCCGTGCACCAGTATACCTTCCGCAAGCCGCCGAAAATGATGGCACTAACGCGTACCATTTCAATCTCATCGGTGAATATGGGGCGGGCACGCTCTCGGGAGTCGAGTTATCGACAACCGTATGTGATCTTGCGGGAAGTGGAGAGAAGAGGCGGCCTTTCTTTCGGAACGATTGTTGGGGGCACGTTTCTTGTGGTTATTTGTGAGATTAACTCGACCGTCTCTTTCCCCGCATTTCAGCAATGACCAACTCTGCTCCCAGGTGGCGGGGCGTATTACACATATTTGTGGCTTAAGTCCATTCCCGGGGCAATGTGGGGGGCGGCAGTCGAAGCAAAAGATGTTGCACAGAAGAATATCTCCGAGCGGGTGGCAAAGGTCGCAGGGAGGGCGCGAGAGCTTTCGGACGCCGTTGGGGGGGTCGTAGGACCCAGTCTGAGAAAAACAACGGAAGAACTGCAAGAAACTATCCAACCGGTATACGGCGTAGTCGGGAAAGTGGCAGATGATGCCAAAGGCGCCATCATATCGCACTGGGAGTGGGCCAAGAAGGGGATAGAGGGACGGAGGAGGTGACGAGGCAGGGCACTCCTTAGAGGAAGGGTAACGGTAGGTTCTTTTTGGCCTTTCCAGAGCGAATACATCGTGACCTATGCTTACGCTGAACACGACTGCAGGATGCACAGTTTCAGACATTTTTCAAACAAGATCCACAGTGCCAGCACAGTTGTCCGCAAAGTTTGGCCAGTAGGAAATCTTTCACGCGTTCGCATTGTTTTTTACCTTCTTGTGGTTTTGATCGTTCTTGTAACCCAGTGATGTGTTCGATAGTTGTAGACTCGGATGGGTACTCGATAATACTCACCTCGATGCCCGCCTGCATCGCCTAGTCAGTCTCGGGCAGTAGTTTGTGGAAGTCGCTGAGCAGAGCAGATCTCTCCGTATGCTCCCCCTCTGCCTGGAAAACGGTGGTACGCAAACGCGAAGAATAAGCTCGGAAGGGACACGTGACGGATCCTGGAATTTGTCGATCACGACTGTCAGGTTCCTTGGCGATTTTCTTTCCTTTCCGACATTCAATTCCCCATAGGGTGGTCGTCGGGAACCGCAAAAACCTTTATTTAACCCCATCAAGTGCACATCTATCGTATTGCGATCACAAGCTGCACGCTCGCCGTGCCCACATAACTCGTGAACGTTGAACAAGCTGGCAATCTATCACTATCGTTCAGAGGTCATAGACCCTATCCCAGGCGTAAACACACATCCCAACGCCCAGAGATGGTAGCGTAAAGGTTTCCCCAGTCCCGTGATAAAGGCGGAGAAGCATGTGTCTCACATGGGATGAAGACAATAGGGGGTGAAACTGCATGGGACGACCACTGGAGCTGATGCCCAGTTCCTGAGCACCGGCAGGCTCAAAGGTAAGCCTCCTCAACCATTGTTCCCATTTGTCGTCCACTTGAGGAGTAACTTCAAAGCCAATAGCACATGTCTCAGCGCCCTCGTCCACGCCTCTTCCTGACTAAACTGGACCTTGACCGAAACGTCCCCGATTTTATCCTTGACGATCCTGATAATTGTTTCCCAAGCGTCAGGACCGGAAGAACCCCTTTCATGGTCAAAACGGGACGTAACTGATGTGGGAACTCGACGGCAGGATCCTGAGCTCTTACGGACTCGAGGGTTTGTCGGAGGCAGTCGAGGAAGGCGACCATCGCGTGGTCGAATCGCCTGTTGTGGAGGATACGTCCGAGGTGTAGGTCACCTGAACCATGGAGTTCCAGGCTGGCTTTGTCCCCATTTATCCTCTCGATGCGAGAGAATGATCCCATTGGGACGAGCGTCCAACTGGGGTGCCCGCGTCAGAGTTGTCAGCCGTATCGGAGAATGACAACGCACTTCTCGAAAGAGAAATCTAGCTTGCGGGCGATGGTATACAGGAGTAACAACGTCTGGCCCCAGGCAGCGTTGATCTCGGCCCATTCAACCTGAAAGTCCACTTGTGTATATGAACACACTGAGCGTAGGCAATGGAACTTACTGGGACTCCGGGCACCCGTCCCAACCGCAGACCGTTGATTGTTCCGAACACGCCGTCGTGACCTATGCAGAAGGCGTCATTGTATACGTTCGTTCGTTCCAGTTTCTCCAAAGTAGCAGAGTCAGCAACGTAAGCTGCCTTGATAGCAGCGAGTTGGGATGTCTGTTCAGAGGCTCGAAGCTGCTGCGAGTTGTAAGCTTGCCAAAATCTGTGCAAAGGTTATTTGGAAGAATGAGAAGAGGCAAAAAGGCCACGAACTCCGCCTCTTCCTCCTCCAGAGCCTTCTCTTCGAGTTCTAGAGCTTTCAGCTCTGCTTCCAATTGTTCACGTTCTTTCTCTGCCTCCCTAAGCTGCGAAATCGCAAGCTTCTCTTCCTGCGCCAGCTTCGCAATCCTCTTCTCCGCCTCTTGTGGAGTCAACCCGTCCTTCTCCCTCTCTTTCTCCTTCCTCACCTCCTTCTCAAACGCGATATACCCATCTCTCTCTTTCTTTGTCTCATCCAGCTGTCTCGTGAGCGAGGTCAGAAGCAGATGCGTACACTCTGCGCATAAGGGATGATCCACGTCCGTCCGACTCGATATTAAGTTCATGAGCCGTTGAGTGGATCTGACATGTTGGGATATCGGGGTAGGCTTGTGATACGACGAATCGTCCGCTGATGGTTCGTCCAACTTGGTCGGTGCAGAGACTTTCCCAGTAGTCGTATGAGAAGTCGGTGTGTGATGGACGATGCTGTCTTGAAGCAAAACGAAGGATTCGCTTGGGAGTTGTTCTCGGTGGAGATGTTTGGTGTCATGCGAGATGGTGGATGGTCGGGAGGATGAGGAACTATGCGCGGATCTCTGCCATGCAGCCTTAGCAGCCAGAGGCGACGGGATCCTGGATAACCGTTCTGCATCTGTCGGTAAAGTTGAAACGGATGAACGGGAGGGAGGAAGTGAGCCTGCGATCATGTCCCATGCCGAAGGCGTGAGATCCACCAGGGACGCATCTAACTATAGGGTACGATTCAGCACCACGAGCGGGGATGGACGAGGGTGAACGCACTTGTAGTGGCTGTTTGCATTGCTGACATACGAAGGCCATGGCAGTTAGCCGCAGTCCTGGTGGCGGGACTCCCGACGCGAAGACGGGGGTAAATGGCTTCCCACGTTTACTCATCATATTACTTAGAAACCCACTGGAGATCTAGTACCTAATCGACCCCATTCTTAGGGGACAAATGGCCCGATTGACACTGCACGGCGACCTGTGGTGTCTTTACAACGAAAACAGCAAGAAAGCATGGTTTCAAAGCGACGCTGAATCGTCCGGGCCAGGAGTGACCCCCGGCTCGGACAAAAGCATATAGTATAATGTCAATAGTCCATCCATACTGGCCGACCCAAGAGGACCGTATCACATAATACACGGCAAGGGTAATGAATGAACTAGGAGTCGGCTTGGTTGTCGAGTGCAGGATCCGTAAATGTGTAGTTACACTTGACGCAGACGAAGAATAACGTCATCCGTGTCTGCTTCCGTTTCGACTGGTCCTGGAAGAAGACGCAACTGCAAGTTTAATCTGGTGAGTAACTGTCTTAAGTGTCGTTTGAGGGAACGGATGGGTACTCTGAGCTTGCGCAATTCGGGCAGGTCATGTTTGAGTGAGCCTGTCATGATGAAGTAAAGTTCGTCAACGTAACCCGTGGTCTTGGATGCGAACGAAACGCACCAAAGTCGGATCTGTGCCGAGGTCAGTCGTGACTCCCTTCTGCTCCCTGAACGCGAAAAAAAAAAACACTAAGCGGTAAGAACACGGAGTTTCGTGGAACGCACTTCGTCACGGTCAACAAATCGTTCCTGTACACGCATTTGTTGTCGGCGATCTCGTCGTACTGGCAAATCCTGCACCCGTAGACCATGATCCTCCGCTGTGGGTCTGCTTTAGGGTACAGCAAGTTGTTGCATTCCGAGCAAAAGTGAAGGGAAGCCTGATAACGTTACGTCGTTTCAGCTCTCCGACAATCTGTGTCTCGTGTGACCGGTATACAGACCATAGTCAAGGAAGGAAGATGGAGGTGGCGGACCAAGGGAAGGCAAGCTTATGTAATCACACTAGGGTCGCACTTATACACCTTATTATTTCTAGTAAAGTACCATATGTGTGACCGGGGTTGGATGCAAGCGCAGAGCAACAACATAGGTTGCAGTGGAAAATTAGATGACCTAAAGGCAATTCGTAGGTCAGTTCAATGCTAGGAACTGCTTGGACAGGTCGCTAACCTTCGGGGCGATACTGACAATCTTCCCCCATCCCTTCATCCTAAGGTCCGCGCTGACAACACCACCTATCCTCGTTCCGAGCATGTCTCGCTTGTTGTTCAACAACACAGCGGCGTTGTCGTCAAACCGAATGAGTCGGCCGTCCGGTCTTCGAACCGCCTTTTTGGTACGGACGATGACGGCGCGACGAACGTCACCCTTGCGAACTCTTACAGCAGCACTTGATGCCTGAGCGGCAGCAGATACAGGTCGTGCGCGTTTTACGACGCAGACAATTTCGTCGCCGACGCTTCCCCAGCCGTTGTTGACCTTTTGCTTGAGAACGTTGACGCACTCGACCAAGAGGGCGCCAGAGTTGTCTATGACCTGTTCGTTATCCGTAAGCTCTGTCCTGTACGGTCTTGAGCTAGCTACTTACATTGAGTGTGCCCTTGAGACCAATCATTCCAGCGGGTCGAGGGAAGGGAAATGTCGGAGTTATCCGACGCGTTAAGCCGATCACCAGCACCCAGGAAGCGACGGAGGCATGGCCATGCATTCAAATATGGCTCACTACGATAATATAAAACATACAAAGCTCTCGCGTTAAGACCTGCTATTTTGTACTCTTATGAAGATCCACTCAATTGCAGCTCGTACCCCAGTTCTGTGAATACCGGTCAGCGCATTGAAGAATCCGAACTAACCAGAAACATACCCCTCTAGGGCAGAAACTCCCATGACATCCAGGCTCGCAATGCGTTCCCTACGGTTATGCATATCGGAGGACGAGTCATATTCATACGTCCTCCTGGAATTCTCGATCTTGTTCTGGAACCACTCTTCGTAGTCGCGACGAATCTCGTCAACCGACAAGCTCTGCGGACTGTCTTGCTTGTTTGCCAACAAGAGCAACGGGACGTTTAAGATTTGCGGGTTGGACAGGACGCTGTCTTTATGACCCTTCCGGTCCGTTAGTTGCGATAGAGTTGGACGAGGAAGAGTTGACGTACCGAACACTTCCCAACCCTCTCCAAGGCGTTCACGATCCTCTGCATCAATCACGTAGATCACAGCATGACAGTCATCATAGTACCGCGGCCAGATGGATCGAATACCCTTCTGCCCACCCAGATCCCAGAACTTGAGGATGGTTGAAGGGAGGGTGATCTTACCCACTAACCGAGTATTAAGAACTACCACGGATGACAAGAAGCTTACTCACTGTTCTGCCCAACTGTTGGAGCTATTTTGTCTGGGGTCAAACCTGGCACATCGTTGTACAACGTCTTTATCTTCTCGAGCAAGGTCTGCAGCTCACGTCAGGCACGAAATAAGCCCAAGGTTCAAGCTGCATACAGTCTTTCCGGCCCCATCAAGGCCAACAATGATAACCGAGAACTCCTCTTTCCTGGCTAGCCTCAGTACACCAGAATAGAGCAGCAAACTGTTGCAAACCTGGTTAGGTATTCGTGGAAGCCCTTGAGGAGATGGTACATGAGTGGGATGTCACCCGTCACGGTTGCGTCACGCGCTCTCTCCCTTTCCACAGCCAGAAGCAACGATGGGGTTGGCATCTTACTATACTTATGGTTTACCCACCTTCACCGTCGTTGTGATTGCCCTCTATCTTCTCTTTACTGGTAATTGGCCTCTCTGTTCTGGCTTTGGGACAGGGTTTGCTGAGATTTGGCTATGTAGGTTCGGGTGAAGCTTTCAATGTTGGCCGGTTTCTCGAAGAGACGAGTCCTTATGCGTGGGCTTCGACCGGAATTGGAATGTGCATCGGTCTCAGTGTTCTCGGTGCAGGATGGTACGCGGGCTTGCTGTTGGGATGTTCGAGCGGAAACTCACGCTTGCTACGAAGGGGAATCTTCGTTACCGGTTCTTCAATTCTCGGTGGTGGTGTACGAGCACCCCGGATACGGACCAAGAACTTGATCAGGTGAGTTTACATGTGTTTCGGGGTACGCTGTTTGCTTACACCTTCACAGTATCATTTTCTGCGAAGTTGTTGCAATTTATGGTGTCGTGCGCAGCCAGCTGTATCCCTGATCCCTACAATCCCCTCACTATGCCGTCCTAGATTATCGGCATCGTCTACTCGGCCAAATTGACCTCTGTCCCGGACTCCGGGATGTACACTCGCGATAACTACTTCACAGGCGCGTCACAATCACGCTGCTGCCGCGGTCGTCTTCCTGACCTCTCTCCCGTTAGGTTTTGCCGTCTTCTGGGGTGGCATAACCGTTGGCGCATGCAACCTCCTCTGCGGCGTTTGCGTCGGAATTACCGGCTCGACCGCTGCCCTCGCTGACGCCGCGGACCCAAACTTGTTCGTCAAGATTCTCGTAGTCGAGGTTTTCGGAAGCATCCTCGGCTTGTTTGGGTTGATTGGTAAGTGCCAAGACATACGAACTCGCCTTCTACATTTCTCATGCCCTGTGAAGTTGGTCTTTTGATGGTCGGACAGTCTGGCGCGTTCGAAGCTGGCACTGCCGCCGCCGCAGTAGCCTCACCACTCGTGCACTAATCGAATATGTTATATTGAACGAAAACACCCTGCAAGCATGCACAACAAGCCCGGCTGCTGATGTACGAAAAACACATGATAATTGCTTTGGACGTGGGGTAAGATGAACAAAAACCAACAGCGTGCTCTACTACCGAGTCCGCTGGATCAACATTTGGCGCCGACGTTTCAGCCATATTCGGAGACGCCATCTCGCGGACCAGAAAGCCAAGATAAGCATGACAATCCAGAAAATAGTCCCTTTCCACTTCGCCCACCAGAGGTACGCAAGAGTTTTGAGTAAGTCACGCTTCCGTCGACGCCCATACCGCGGGTTAAGGGAGGTTGGTGAGATCGGATACCCGAAGAATGGGTTGAAGGGCGAATGGGCGGCCGGGGCCGACGTATCCAGTCGTGCTGGTAGTCGCGCTTGTGGGCGCAGGTTCGAGAGACCAAGCTCAGGAGTCTGGAGTTGAGGCAGAGATTGTTCTGAGGAAGATAATGAGCGGGAACGAGGGAAACTTGACGGAAGTCGTTCGGAGGAAGGGTCCTGCAAAGTATTTGATGCTGGCAGCGAACCTCCAAAATCTGGCGAATTCATGGGTGTCTGCGAGTGTTTGTGACAAGAACTACCGACCTTCTGGGAGGGCGTTAGCCCCAAAGTAATTCACGAGTTCCTCTCGGGAAAAGAAGGACACCTTGTTCTGTGCTGATGTCGGAAGAACCCGTCTATTCGGAGGTTGTGAAATGGTCACCTCCACCTGGTCGACGAGGGATAACTCACTTCAGAATATTCCACATGCGAGAATGCACCCACGAATGACCCTGGATGAAGACTGAAAGAGTCAGACGAACATATCCGCACGGGCAGGAAGCCCTTACCAGCAGCCATCATCCCAGCATAGTGCGGTTGGACATCTTGATAATACCAGGTCACTAGATCCGTAGCCTGTCGCAAGTTAACTCTCCTGGAACCAGGAGGGATTGACGAGAACGGACCACGCTCGACATGTTTACACCCTGGACGTTTACGATTGCTACAAATTGGAGAGCCGGGGTTCTTTCACCCGACTCTCTGCTGATCTTTCGAAGGTACCACCTCATGGTGTCGTCCAACCATAGGATGAGATCCTTTGTATCATCTAAGGACCTGGAAACTAGCTCGAAGAAAGCGGCAAGGTTGAACACGAGAGCGGGACGGCCAAGGGGGTCTCTGCAGCTGGGGGGCAGCACCCTGAAGACATTCAAATCCGCTGGGAATTTCATGGAGGACATGTATCGTGAGAGGGTCTTTATTCGCCATACTAGAGTATCGCGAAGAGCTTGGAGAGCGAAGGAGGTTGTATATCTGTGACGCTGCACAAGCGTGTCTGAGCCTCTGCGATCGGTGGGTTGAAATAAACAAACCTTGAGGGTACGAAAGACAGATCCTGTGGGATATGGGGTGTTATGATCATAGTGCGTTTGTGCATTCGTATGTTCACACCTGTATCGTTTGCCCAGTCCTCAAGATCCTGCATGTCATACTGCGTGTCTTCCTCATTCATCTCGTCAAGCACGTTTGGGATGATATCCTCACGCATCGTCTTGCGCAGTGATCGAACGGTGGTTTCATTCTCCTTGTATTTGGACACAAGGGCGTTGTGGGCCGCCTCGAGAGCATGGGGTACCGACATTCGAAGTAGTCCGGGGCGAGAAACGTGTTCAGGGTGGGTATCACACGCTTGGGGCAACAAGGGTGGGGAACATCGATCGGTTTCACACGGCTGCTACTTCGTCCGACTGGACAATATTTGCAAGTAACGAAGGAAGTGCTCGTTCCCCATGAGCCGCAATCCCTAATTGATCTTTCCTTCGACCCACTGGTACGCAAGTCTGGTGCTCACACCACACCTCGGACCCTCTGAAAGGTACTGCACCTATCACTTGCAAGTGAAAACCTCACTCGGCATGAGGGTGGTGACTGAAGTACTGATCGCTCAGCGGGTGAACTTCGTCGGGAGTGTGCGAGAACGTGCTCTTGCCCTTCCGCCTCGTTATGATCTTTTTCAATGACCGAAGGAGATGAGATGGCATCGAAAACAAAAGAAACAAAATAATTGCATGAACGGCGCCTATTCGTCTTCTGATTTACATAATAGCTATTGTTCCTCGAAAGCACCGTCAGCAGCCCAGCTCGGGCCTATCGCCCTCAATGTGTCCGAACTGCAAGCCACAGAACACACTCAACTCAAAACCTCCACTGTCTCAGGGACGCGCTGATGCTCTGGGAGTTCTTTGTGACATTCCTCGCCCTGTGCGGGGCAACATTCGCGTTTTGCTACTACCAGCTTTTCATCGCACCGAGACGGGATCCGCTATGGATATTGTATGGACCGCCACGCCGTAGCCTCTTCTATTCCCACATGGAATTGGTTTTGGAGTGAGTGGTATCGAGTGCTGTTCTGTATCCCGCGTCGTTGACAGGTTTGACCACAGTCCTTCTCATTCCGCCAGGGCTCATGAGTTCATTACCGAACGTTATGGAAGGAGTATCAGGATACAGGGGTCTGGTCCGGTGAGTGTTTCTTGCGTTCCCCGCGTTGCGAAACTTTACTGAAATAGAGCATACAGTGGGACCAACGATTGCTAACACTCGATCCCGTCGCCCTCAATCATGTCACAAGAAACTCGAACATCTACGAGAAACCCTGGCAGACTCAACGGTTCATTACCAGTATGATTGGTTGTGGCTTGCTCTCTGCAGAGGGAATCATCCACAAACGACAAAGACGTGTTGCCACCCCAGCTTTTTCAATTCAAAACCTGAGGGCTTTTGCACCGCTCATGTTCGAGAGAGGTTTCAGGCTGAGGAACCGATGGCGCAATATCATCAGCGAAAATGGTGGGAATGAAGCCGTGCTGGACGTTTGTATGTGGGCCAGTCGAACTACATTCGATGTGATTGGTGCAGCTGGTTCGTGTACAGTGCTTCACCCATTGCCTGTTTGATGCTTAGAGTACCTCAGGCTTTGACTACGACTTCAATTCGATTGAAGATGACACAAACGAACTATTCTGCGCATACAGGGAGATGTTCGAACTCGCCATCTCGCAGCAGCACAACCCAACGCGGCATTTGCTTGGGATCTACTTCCCAATCATAAATGTGCTCTTCGTGAGTGAACGTCATCAAATGGCTGTGTCTCATCCTCATTGGCGTTGATTCAGCCGGACTCGGCAACGAAGACCGTCAAGAGGTGTCACAAGGTGATTTGGAGGGTTGCAGGAACCCTTGTCCAGGAAAAGAAGAGAAAGGTAATGGATACCCTTCAGAGCGGGAAACCATGTGAGGACAAAGATTTGTTGGCTCTGATGTGTAGGTCTGTTTCTGGCGTGCTCGAATCCAGCTGACGGGATCGAGCCAGTGAAATCAAATCTGAGTACGGACATACCCCCAGACCAACGGATATCCGACGAAGATATCCTAAACAACGTCAACACCGTCATGTTCGCTGGGTCAGATACCTCTTCACTCGCTCTCACCTGGACCCTCTGGCTGCTTGCGAAGAATCCCGAAGCGCAAGACCGACTCCGGGAGGAGCTCTCTACCGTCCACTGTCCAGACTCGTTCGGGGACCTCTTAACGGACGAAATTGACTCGCTGTACGGCAACATTTCGGAACTTTCCTACTTCGACAAGGTTATCAAGGAAGCGCTGCGCCTTGTCCCACCAGTCCACTCTTCGATAAGGGCAGCAGGGAAGGATGACGAGATCCCTACTTCTCAACCTTTCAAGATCCGGAAACCGGGAGGTGGTGTCGAAACAGTCACGATGCCGATAAGGGTGACCAAGGGAACGGCGGTTCACATTCCCATCGAAGCATTCAATCTGGATAAGTTTGTTTGGGGGCAGGACGCATGGGAGTTCAAGTATGGTCGCCTTTGTTATCCATGAGCAGGTTGTTCAATTTGTTTTTGGGGTACAGGCCAGACCGCTGGGATAACCTCCCAGACGCTATAAAGTCTCAACCCGGTCTGTATTCGAACCTGATGTCGTTCTCCGCCGGACCCAGGGTAAGCAACATTGGACATTCGATTAAAGCGTGCACACATCATCTCACATCCGCACAGTCCTGCATTGGGATGCGATTCTCAATCATCGAAATCAAGATCGTCATTTATATGCTCGTCACCAATTTTTCGTTCCATGATACTGGGGCCGATATCATTAAGTCAAACGTGTAAGCCGCCTTCTCGTTCCCTTTCCCATTGGATAATTCTCATGCTTTTGCGATCAAGCGTCTTCACGCGTCCATACATCAAGGGTAGGTATAAGGAAGGGAGCCAATTACCTTTGCGCGTTGTCCGTTTAGACAAGTGATTCATCCGCCATATACCTTTTTCTCTTCCTCCCCTTGGACTGGATTTTTGTGATGCATCTGTTGTAGTGTAGTTACCCACAGTTCGTGCTCGTACCAGCGCGTCATTTCGTCCGTTCCTAGGGTGTGATCGTGATCATCAGAGTCTAACTGAATCTTTGATCATCTCAACGTCTCCCACCATTCCCCTACGCCCAACGATCATGGCATCAGAATCCCCCGTTCGCCCAAAGGTCGAGTATGTGATCTTTGACATGGATGGTATTTCGATCCAGTGACTCCGTCAGACCGTCATTTTGATCCTTCGCTCAAGGACTGATGATTGCCTCGGAGGCTGTGTATACCAAAGTCACCAGTCAGACAGACTGCTTCCACGTTCTCCAGATCTTAATCGCAGGTTTGCAGATGATATCCTGGCCGAATACGGTAAAGAGATGACATGGGATATCAAAGCTGGACTCATGGGCAAACGTGAGCCACCATTACGCATTTGTCTCTGTACTATGAATCAAATTCGCGCTTCTTTGCGCACCGACTTGATCCAACCGTTTTCTAGCTGAAAAAGACGCGGCTTTGCACCTGCTGTCGTTTTTCCCAGATATCTCGCTCACGGTAGAGGACTATCTGAGGCGCAGAGATGAGGCCCAAGATAAAGAATGGTCAACCGTACCTCTCCTGCCAGGTATTGAGAAACTTGTACGCCACTTGAAGAAGCACAATATTCCCATGGCCGTGGCAACCGGGAGCCGAAAGCGAAACTACATCCTGAAAACGAGCGGTGTCCAAGTACAATCCGTTTTCCAACATTTCGATCTCGAAAAGAACGTTGTAACGGGTGATCCCCTACCTGAGGATCCCGACGTCCCCGGTCGAGTGTTGAATGGGGAAAGGGGGATCAGGAAAGGTCGAGGGAAGCCCCATCCGGATATCTTCCTGGTCGCTGCGAAAGAGTGCTTGGGGAGAAACGTCGGAGACGTGTCGACTGATGTATCCGCAGATCTCGCGGAAGAATGGGTAATCGAGAGGAGGGGGGGCTTAGTTTTCGAGGATGCGATACCTGGTGTTATCGCTGGAAAACGAGCAGGAATAAACGGTGAGGGAGATGGTGGCGAGCTTCGACCGATCCGCTCATTTTCCTTTGGCTTGTAGTTGTTTGGGTTGCAGTCCCCGAACTTCGCGCTCTTGAGGCAGGTGCGGATGTTGCTGCCGATCAAACCCTCCAGTCACTCGAGGAGTTTCAACCAGAGGAATGGGGGCTTCCACCGTACGATCTATAGGCCTCGATCCACCTCGGGTATATAGCGTGAATTTCAAAAACGGTTTTCACTCCCGCTGGAGAGGACAGCGTATAAAATGGGTGGATGAGCAATCGTGGGAAATGCAAGCCGAGTTGAACTTCATCACGCGTGACGAAACCACCGTTCACCTGACTCATATTGACGCGCGACACTTAAGACAGTCCTCTACGGTTCATGCCCTCTCGATCACGATGATGTCCTCCCAGACCTCCGAAAGTCTCCTCAAGAGGTTGGCAGGGCCGTCAACGGGCAAGGCTGGTCTGGCGAAAGACCAAACGGAAATCAATCGCATCATTGGTGAGGCGTCGAAGGGCTCTCGTTTCTACGAGGTTGGTCTTACCTCCCATGAGTCAACCGACGCGACATTTGAACTTCTGGTTGTACAGAATGAGAAACGCAAGGATAAGGATCTGACTGAACGCATCGGGAAATTACTCAAGCGTCGCGATGAGGTGACGAAGAGCGTCGATCTTGGTGAGAGGCACAATGTCACATTTTGCCTCCCAGGATGCTAATGTATACGTAGCAAATATCGAACGCACCGCGGACAAGATTGTAGGACTCTACTTTTCCACCCTTCTCGGAAATAAGTGACATTTGGTTAAAAGATTGCAGACCTCGAAGCCCACCGAGACCTATCACAACACGTAGTCCACGTCGACATGGACGCGTTTTTTGCCAGCGTGGAGCTCTTACGTGACCCTTCCCTCGCTGGGAAGCCCTTCGCGGTGTGTACTTGTCTGGTCTGGGCTCTTCGAATCCCTCACTGAGCACATCAGGATAGGTCGGAGGCATGGCGATGCTCTCGACCGCGTCCTATGATGCAAGGAAATTCGGCGTTCGGTCTGGGATGCCCGGTTCGTGTGGTTCATCCCGTCACATTTGCCGATGTTGACAAAGTAGGTCTAGGCTTTATTGCCAAAAGGTTGTGTCCAGAGTTGATCATGGTTGATCATCATTTCGACCACTACATGGACATTTCTGGGAAAATCATGAACATTTTTCGTGAATACGACCCTAATATGCTTGCAGCTGGCTGCGATGAAGGATATCTTAAGTACCCCACCTCCTCACGTTCACGGCCACGTCCGTTTGGCTGACTTTGGGAGTACAGTGTAACGGAATATTGTCAGACACATAGCGTAGATGTGGTGAAGTGTGTACAACAGATGCGGGATCGTGTACGAGAAGAGATGAACTTGACGGTTAGCGCGGGGATCGCTCCGAACATGGTAGCTATGCTCTCCTAATCACACTTTACCGAGGTACTGAGAACGGTGACGTTGTAGATGCTTGCAAAGGTATAGCTCTTCAGGCATATCCAATCTCCCAGTGAATAACATCGCCTCGTGTTGATCCAGATCTGCTCGGACAAGGTAAGCATTGGGTCTCATGGCGGCGATCGCTCACGTAACCGGTCTTCTAGAACAAGCCAAACGGACAGTTCCATCTCGATTTTGATGCGGAAGTTATTCGAGGTTTCATGAGAGAGCTGCCGATCAGGAAAATCCCAGGGATTGGCCGTGTGACCGAACGACTGCTGGATTCAATTGGGATCAAGGTAAACGGCGGCTCGCACCCTCCCTGCTCATTTAAACGTGCTCATACGGATCAAGACATGCGGGGACGTGTACACTCACCGCGCTGTGCTTCTCCTGATGGACAAAGAGTTTGGCATGCGGTCGCTACTCAGCGCGTACCTAGGCATTGGGTCTAACGTAGTTGAACCCTGGACGCGGGGAGAGAGAAAGAGCATTGGTGCTGAGAGGTGTGTCCAAACCGGTGAACCTTGTATCCCCGGACTGGTATTTAACATTCCCCCCAGGACTTTCAATCCTCTCGAAGACGAGATCGAGATCCTGCAGAAGCTCGAAGAGATTGCCGAGGAACTAGAAGGCGACATGGCGGAGAAGGGCTGGGCAGGCCGTACCGTTACTCTCAAATTCAAACGGAGTACATACGAAGGTGAGGAATGATCGGGATTTTTCCCTGGGTTGCACCATCCAACACGATGTTTGCGTTAGTATGCACTCGTGCTAAGGCGATGAACCATTGGGTAACGAAGAAGGGTGATTTGTTCAACGTTAGTCCCATCCGTCTTCTGGGTCGCCCATTGCATGACAGCTGAACCTCCAAGGTCAGACTGGGAAGGAATTGTTGATGCCGGAGTTACCCCTTAGTTTGAGATTGATTGGGTTGAGGGTAACCAAACTCAAAGACCTCAGGGAGGGTGAGAAGAAGGGGATCAAGCGGGTGCGTTTAATCTCTGCCGATCACCGTGTGAATCGGATACCGACTCAACTCGAGAACAGTTTTTCGAGCCAACTGGATCGAATCAAACAAGCCCGAGCAAACGGCGGAGAACTGGTGAGGAGATGAGAGGCGGGAATCATGACGACGATGACCCCTGGTTTGGCGAGGGGCTGGAGGAGACCCACTCCTTGAGCTCTTCTCGTTTGACCTCAGCAAGGAACGAAGACAAGACGGAACAACACTGTCCAGTGTGCTCCCGGACATTGGTGACGGACAACCAAGGTTTGAACGAACATATCGACTTTTGTCTCAGCCGCGAAGCCATAAGGGAGGCACGCTCTTCCGCTGGGGTGCGGTAGAACCAGGATAAGAATGACGCAGGAAAAATTGGCGCGGGAAGAGGATGGGTTTCGGACCGGAGTGTTCCGAATGGGGCATGTGACCACCGGACTTAGTCAGCGTTTGATAACACGGACTCGCAATTATAATTTTTTCTCTCGCCATCCTTGCTTTCTCCCTCCAGCACGCAAGACAGGATGCCCCCCTCGAATCTCCAGGGCCTCAACGAGATCGAAACGACCACAAGTCCCAAGTCGTACTCTGACTCGCGGGATCTGCTCAACTTCCCCACCTATTCCGATTTCAATGCCCAGCTTGACTTATGGACCAACATCTCATTCGAGTCGGACGATCACCTCCTCCGTAAAGGTGGTCCCTCCCGCCCGGTGGAAGGAAAATCTCCCAGCGAAGAAGATGAAGACGACGACGATGAGGCCTCTGCTAAGGAAAACGACATACTTTACCCCGGCGATGCCCACGAAAACGTTGTCACCGGCATCCCTCTCCCAACCCAAAACCCTACCTCGGTCCCGGGATCAGGGCCAAGGCAGATCCAGCATCAGATTGATCTGGCTGCTCTCCTTACTTCCTTTGGTGTAAACCCCCTCGGGATTCAACTACAGCAGCAACTTCAGCAACAGCTCCAGCTCCAACCACCAACCACCGCTGGTTCCACGCTGCCTCCAAACGTGCCATCACTCGCACAGCTTTTATCGTTGCCCCTTCCCACCTCCCCCCAAGCGCAAACCCCCATCACCACCTCACCAGTTTCGGATGTGCAGACTCAGCTGAACAAGCAGTCTCCCCCAGCACCTAAACGCTCGAGGGCGACCAAGTCTTCTACAGACACCGACGCGGCCCCCACCAATACCCCAAACGAATATAGCTCCACGCCGCCCGGCCCCGCAGAAGATAAGCGTCGACGAAACACTGCTGCGTCGGCACGATTCAGGTTGAAAAAGAAGGAGAGGGAGGCTGCCCTCGAGAAGAAGGCCAAGGAGTTGGAGGTCAAGGTCAACGAATTAGAGAAGGAGTGCGAGGGTCTCAGGAGGGAGAATGGTTGGTTGAAGGGTCTCGTTGTGGGAGTCACAGGAGGTGTCACTGGACCCCCTCAGTTATCGTCATTGGATATTCGAACTGGAACCAAACGACCGAGGGAAGACGATGGTGCGCTTGATGGATAGAGTCCCACGGAAAGTAGGTACCAAACGTGGACGACATCTTGTTGTACCTATCAACGGTGCTGTGGGGATACATCGCCGGGCGTGTTCACCATTGACCCTATCCTTATACTTTTTGCTTTCAATGTTGTGTTGCTTTACCAATTCTACAGGAGTTGTACTTTTGAACTGAATCAGTGCTTGGCCTCGAGGTACCGCTTCTCTGCCTCCTTGAAGTTGATAACATTCCAGATGGCATTGAGGTACTGCCAGACAATGTCAGCAACGGGTTGGACGGTATAAGATGGGAACATCTTACATCCGGCTTGACGTTCTTGTATTGCAGATAGAAGGCCTATCGAAGTCGCAAAAGTCAGAAACGCAACGTGGTGTGACCCCACGGTGGTTTTACGAACGTGCTCCCAGATATCAATTCCGATGATGGGCTCATGGGCTGGAAGGAAACCAAGCCGTGAGCACGAACCCACTTAACGGCATTCACCCAATCATTACTCACAGAGGAGTGGGTCTTGGTTGGCCGTGGTAACGATCTCGAGCTTCTTGGTAGACTTGCTGTACCCCTGATACCGTTCCGTCAACTCGGAATGATCGGTGGTTGAGCTAGAAAACCAAAGCACGTACGAGCCAACCCCAGCCGCTACCTTGAATAGCAGCAGTGATGGTGTTCATCTGCTTTTTGAAGTCCTCGACGCTGCCAAAGTCAGCAATCAGGGCCTTCTTCAGGTGACCGTCTGGGAGCTTTCCGCCATCCTCTCTGACCGGCGAAAGGTTCTTCCAAAAGAGGGAATGGTTGATGTGACCTCCTCCGTTGAACTTCAACGCGGGTTGCAACGCGATGAGCTCCTTGGGAGAGGTAACCTTGGCGATTGCCGCCTCCGCTGCGTTCAAACCGTTCACGTAGGTTTGGTGGTGTTTGCTATGATGAAGCTCCATGATCTCCTTCGAGATGTATGGTTCGAGGGCCTACAGAGCGCAACCCAATCCGACGGTATCAACATTGGCCTAGCCTCTGTTGGACAGCGAGATGCTAAGCGATGGTCCGGACTTACGTCGTGAGCATAAGGAAGTTTCGGAAGCGTATGTTCTCCCCTCGCAAACACGGCGGGGGTCCTGTTCACCGCAGTGTGAGTAAAGGTGCGCGCAGTGGACCTGGAGAGAGTCGAAAGCAGGGACATGATGGGTAGGACGAGGAAGACGGTGAGGAGCATGTTCTGTCCTTCGTGATTGGGTAATATTTGTGACCCCCCGTAATGTATCACGTGAATTACACGTCATACCCTGTGGCACACGAAAATCCAAACTCGAAAAACGGAAGCAAATGATGGCAAAAATGAACGGGTCCCACTACCGATACATGAGGTAGAAGGTGAAGTGATTATCGCAACAACCTGAGAAGTGGCTGCCAAGAGCCTTTAGATACACGAGTCAACGATACCAATACAAGGCTATCAACCTGAACGTTCTGCGAGCCAACTTTCCAGACGAAGTCTGTACATTCTACGCCGTCCATAGCCTGTAAAAAAAGGATTAGACACAACATTACACCTAGCGCTGAGCGAATCTGACCTCGATGAACTCAGCGATACGTTTCCCCAATTGTGAAACCAGGCGCGCACGGGTTACGGGGCCGCCGCTTCCGCCCCAGTTCTTGGCCCTGAACTGGTGGATGTTCAACAACCCTGGAGAAGTGCGCTGAGATGAATCAAACGCACCTTTCCCGTCCACATACGGTACCCCGGCCACTATGACAAGGGTCAATTCTCCAACTTCCGACCTGCAGACCAAACGAGCAACGCACCTCAATCCTAAGCGAGAAGGTAGAAACGGCAGTGTCGACGAACATGAAGTCGTCACCTCCCACCAAACCGCTCAAGCGGTTCTCAGCCGCGTCGAGAACACGTATACCACAACCTCCCTTCGAAAAGCTGAGAGTCTCTCCATTCCAGTGACCGGGGTCAGGAGACGATTGGATGGGTTGGTATGGTCGTTGTGGCACATCTAGCCCTCCACAAAGCCCGCAGCCACATTGAAGCGGCAGCTGAGAGCCGTGCGCAGAGATTTGGGGGGGTATAGGCATCACTACCTGCGCCCCGGAAACCGTCAGTGGATAAGACAGGTTCGAGAACTCCGCGGGAGTCTGCTGATTCTCAAATCCATAGATTCGCTCGAGGTCGATGATACTGGTGCCCGCCTATCGAAATGCAGGATATTAGATGCAAGTCATGGAAACCACTATCTCACTTGCCTGGAAATTGTCAATACTTTGCAACCCTTCGTGGACACGTCCCCAGAACTCATAGCCGTGGCAAACACACTTGACGAGATGTAGATCAGACATTGGTACGAGATGCAACGTCCAAGACGGTATCCGTTATATACACTTCCACGTGTCCTGGGTAGGCTGACGGAACTCCCTGCCTGAGGGCGGTGGATATTCCAGCAAACAGATCTATCAATATACCCCGAAGATTACCCGTGGATCAAACGGATAGCATCTTATTTTCCATAGTTTCTTCCTGATGAGTTCGCGAGAGGGCAGAATCCCTAAGAGCATCGCCTATTCTAATTCATTAGGCGCATTCAATTCCAAAAGAGCTGAACCAGCTCGACTCACCAATCATGTGAAGAAAGTAAAGGTCCCGGTGGGGGCCCTCGTTTGGTGGTTGGGTAAACAAACGACGGAGACCGGTTCGGATAATGCCAAGAGAGAGGTGGAAGCACCATCAGCTTTTCCGGCACCGGCTATCCCTGGAACCACCAAATCCAGCGTCCGCGGCGTCAATGACGCCACCCGCAATCACTGGTTCATCGAAAACGATTCTGTGGAAGAAAGGAAATGCGACAAGCCGGACGCACAACACAACCTGGCGATGAAACCAGCAATTGCTCCTCCGGTATAACCGGGACTCCACTTCCTTCACACGATCGGTGGGTCGAGCTGGCTCAGCTCATTTGTAATTGAGTGCACCAACTTACTTATTCTTCAACTTCTGGAAGTGACGTATCGGCTATTGAAAGTTGACCCGTATCCACAGGGGAGATCGTATTCGGCCGGTGTAAAAGAAACTGAGGGCCGTGCTGCTGACGCAATCGCTAACATGGTGACTGGAGGGTGCTATATGATGCGGTATGTGGCCTGTTGTCACCTGGACGGAGGTGAGGCGGGGACTCGAGTAGAAAAAGAAAGAAATCAGATTCACTAGCCGCCTGATTCCCCGGGAATCTGATATGGGGGTGTAACAGTTGTTAACGAAGCGGTGGCCGTGCGCAATAAGCTCTGCGGTCGAGGAGTTGAGATGGCTGAAAGCGCTGAAGCGCTGATTGGTGGGCGTGACGGTTGCACGATCGAGAAACGGCTGAAGCGCTGATCGGCGCTCGAAAAAAAATCATCACCCGGGACCAAAATCTCTGCTCGGCATTTACCTACTTCCATTCCTTGGGATGGACCAACTGGTACCATGGTTTATCTCCCAAGGTGGGACCGTAGACACAGAACACTTCGGGCTTGCTGAGTTCCCTGGTCAAGGTTGGGGGGCAATCGCCCTGAAGGACATTCCGGTATGATGCGTGTGCATTGCCTCGATCATTGTTGTGGTGTTTGGAGTCCCCTGAAACCTTTCCAAAGGAAGGTCGTACCATATTTTCAATACCGAGGACCTTGACTCTTTCAGTGAGATCATGCGCTTTGCTCGATCTCATCGGGAGTGATTCCTGGACCTCGTTTCAGCTTCATAGAGGCTGGGCGGGACTAATCCTCTGCATGATGTGGGAGGAATCCAAACTCGAACAGTCTAAATGGTTCCACTATCTCGGTGTGTAATTATTCGCGAAGTTTTCCCGTTTCAGAGGTTCATAGGTTGCTCGAGTCAAGATTCACTACCGTCACACTTCGACACACCGATGTTTTGGAGCGACGAGGAATTGGCAGAACTTCGCGGAACCTCTGTCATAGGTACCCACCCCCGTGATTCTGCCTTACGCACCACCGCTCTAAAGCCAAGAGTCTAGGCAAAATAGGTCGGATCGACGCGGAGAGCCATTATAACAACAAAGTTGTGCCCGCAGTGAAGAGCCGTCCAGATATATTCCTCCCAGAACATTTGGACCGATGGTATACGCTCGAGCGGTACCACATAATGGGCAGCAGGATTCTCTCGAGGAGCTTTCAAGTTGAAAAATGGGATCCTTCGGTAAACGACAACGGGAGAGGCAGCGGAGCGCCCCAAGTTGAGATGGACGTTGACGACGACCACCAGAACCCCGCAGAAACCGAAGAAGCACATGACAGTGACATCGAGGAGGAATGTGATGGTGGTTCTGATGATGACGACGACGACGATGACGACGACTCCGGTGATGTAGCTATGGTGCCCATGGCAGATATGTTAAACGCCAGGTTTGGGTGCAATAATGTGTGTCACCCAGCCAGTGTTTTCACACGTGCCTAATTCGTTCGTAGGCCCGGTTATTCTATGAACAACTGGAACTCAAGATGGTGGCGACTGAACCAATCGCGGCAGGGGACCAAATCGTAAGTTCAAATTCGGGATTGTGGTAGTCACTCTTTGAATTGTCTTGCCATAGTGGAACACATATGGAGAACTCCCCAACCCCGAACTGCTTCGACGATATGGCCACGTTGACGTACTTGATTTACCAGGGGGTGGACAAGGTAACCCTGGAGACGTAGTTGAGGTTCCGGCAAACGTTTTCGTTTCGCCTGTGATCGGTGTGTCTCCGAAGGGCGTGAGCGCCGAGGCGCTGCAAGAGCGTATTGACTGGTGGTTGGAAGAGTCTGGGGATGAGTGAGCTCCCACACTGCGCTCTATGGTGTCCGGCTCAGCTAAGTTGATTGATAGCACGTTCGTGATTGAAGCTGAGGATATCGACCTTCCACCTCCGCTCATCTCTTTCGTCCGGCTGCTCCTCCTATCGCTCAAAGACTGGGAGAAAGCCAAGGAAAAGCAAAAGCACCCTAAACCAAAGCTAAGCGAAGAAGATGGACTGACTGTACTTGATGTGGTTAATCAAGGGTTGCAACGAAGACTGGATGAGTTCCCCTCACCGATAGAGGTAATTGTGTCAGGGCGTCAGGGCGAACGACAGGAAAGCTGACATGTGTTGCAGACCGACTGGGAGCTTCTCTCAAAGCAAAACCTTCCACCGAGGAGACGAAATGCCATCATCGTTCGAGCGGGGGAGAAGCGAATTCTCTTGGAGACGTTGACCAAGGTAGGCCAACTCCAAAAATCCCGAGCCGCCGAGTCGAGAAAACGAAAGCAGCCGGGTGAGATCCAGTCGCGAGCAAAGAAACCCAAGCGGTAGATTATTGTACACAACCATGCACCTGGCTGTATCGTAGTATAGATGTTAGCCCTCGAGTCAACTCTTCATCATCAGATGTGATCCACGCCCGTCTGTTCCGCCACTCGATCAAAGAACGTTCTGGGAATCAATCTGGAATCTTATCTCAACTCCGCCATGAGCGGGTACCTCTACGACCTCCCAACAACAGAGCCACTCTCGTTTTCGAGCTGTTATGGTGATGCACTCGGGTCGTATATAGCTCAAGTGGCGGACACGACCGAACACCGGGCGAACCTGCGCACTTCGCTCAAAGACACGAAACGGAACCCCGAGAAGGATTATCTCAAGCTCGTAAAGGTTCGGGTCTCGTTGGCGTTGGTGGTCGAGAGGATGTTGACCTACTTTGTGCCGAGCTCAGACCCTGGATGACTATCTCCCACTACTGGTTGGGATAGCTGCATGCCGCGACAGCGACGAATTGATACCTCGGTCAAATCCAGGTCCGTCTGTACCGATCTCCTTCCCGCGTCCAAAGTTTACATAACCATTCGTCCCAGATTTTAGCTGGAAATCCACCCTATCGTCTTCTTTCCTTCATTCACCCTCAAAGCTCTCATTTGCAGCGCTTTCAGCCGAGATGGCCTTCTCGATCTTGACATACGGATACTGCCTGTCAAATCTCGCGCACAGTGTGGTGATCTCTCTCGGGGATTACGAGTACGACCGGGCCATCATGGGGAACGAACTGAAAGTCAAAGACGAGCGACTAAACTTTGCCGTGACCCTTCTTTGCAAAGCGTCTGGGATTTTCGAATACGTCGCGAAGACCGTGCTAGGGAAGTGGGAACAGGAGAAATATACGATCAAGAAGGATCACGCTAACCCGCCCGAACTTTCTCGAGAAGTTACAACTGGATTATCAAGGTATTACACCACAAGCCAGATTCTAGTATGTGGCCATTCTAAACACCGGTGTCCCTTTAGGATGGCGTTGGCAGAGGCTCAAGTACTGGCTATCCGAAAGCTGCTTTCCAAGTCGGCGTATGACAGTATCGTCACCCCTGGGCCCCCATTACCCAGATCACACCCTCCCCCGGGGCTCGTTGCGAAGCTACATCTAGAATGCGCATCCCTGTTCTCCTCCGCCCGATCGCTGGTGAAAACCGCGAGCGGGTCGAAATCTAAAACCAAATTCAAACCATCGTTCGGTAAGAACAAAGGCACCGATGACGACACAAACGAGGGGTGTGTGGAGGAAGTTGCTCCGGATTTGAAGAGATACCTCGCTGACGAAGCTGCATTACACTCCGCTTTGGCGAGTAAATGGCTCGGCGTCGACTGTGGTGAGAGTGGGGGGTTAGATCGAGCCGGACAGGCGGTTGGGTATCTTCAGTGGGCGAAGAAGGAACTAGAGGAACTCAAGGACGGCACGAAATCTGGAATAACCCTCCCGGGTATCAACAACGAGAACGAGAAGAAAGCCAGGGAGAGAAGAAAGGCCGTCGTCGTGAAGGAGCTGGGAGCTGTGACCGTCTTCCTGAGACATTACAGGAGCATGAACGACACGGTAAGGACTTCAACCTCTCCATTAGGATCGTGTTCCCAGGTTGTACTCATCTCAATCCCGCCGTTGACAGATTGCATTCAAACCCGTTCTCTCTCAGGCCGAATTACAAGCCATCATCCCAGCGGGAAAAATGGCAGTTTCAGCCCGACAGTATGAGCTTCCTACTCCGGCTTTCGGTCCTGGATCCCAAGGCTACGTTCCACATCAGTTAGGAAACCATTCAGTCACCGAAGGGACATCCACAGAGGACGATGATGATCGCCGCACAACAGAGACCTCAAAATATTCCGGGGCTGGGTCCTACTTCTGAACCCCTTATCGATGTGACTCGCGGGGCTGTGTCTGATGCACCCATGTCTTCCAATGGAAAAGCCGCAGCGTGTCCCCCTCGAGCGCACGGTACGCAACACGCGTTTTGGGACTGTATACTGTATGATGTACATTGTTGTGTCGTATCTCCGGAAATAGGGGCGTTGTTCGCGACACGCGAGAACCAGTTCCACAGGGGCAAGGGACCCGAAGCGCACCGCTTGCAAAGGGGCACATCGTCTGTCGGTGATAGTACTACTTTGTGGGACCCGGGATCACTCATCTCGATCCCTGCACCGACAGTCCGTTATCTTCAAACAGTTCCCTAAGTTTTCCTCCATCGTGTAACGCTTGGAGGTCATCAGCGCCGCCGAGCGAGTGGCCGCGTAGGACCACGTTTGGGAACGTCGAGTGTTTGGTTAGTCTTGTGAGAATGACCTTGAGGAGGTCCCCATCCTCTAATCACGGAGCGCGGCGTCATTGTCTGTCCGGGAAGCGAGGAAAGGATCGCGCCTACCACGAAGGTCAACTTCTACTATCCTAGGAGGAGGGTCCAAAGCGTAAGTCTGTAAGAGGTTCTTGGCGCGTTTTGAATATGGGCAATACGACTTTGAGTGTCCCAACATGGTGAGCGAAAGACGCAGTGACAGCAATATGCGTGGAATGGCCAATGAACATCAGCTTCTCGTTCTTCCGAGGAAACAAGTAGAAATGTGGGAGAAAAACAACTGAAGCATCGCCCAAACGGATATACGGATCGCAGCACGGTGTATACTGCCACCCACAGCGGCCGCATACAATTTTGGGTTCGAGCGCAATTGAAGACACAGCCAATTATAACCGTACCTTGCTAAAAATCACAAGTGGCGAGTTGTTCTGTAACTCCTTTACGTGCTTCACCCAATCGTCATCACCATCAAACGACGAATAAACCTTCAAATCGATCTTTTGCGTCGGATCCAATCTCTTGTGTTCCGCGTTCGGTACCCCGTCGCCGTTGTCGTTGTCGCCATTTCGTAAATGATCGTGCACGGGCACACCTTGGGGTCGGTCCCTGTTGGCCTGGTACAAGACGCTGTGCAAGTTCCAGTCGGAGTTGAGGACGAAGTGTTGGAGACCGTGGATTTCCAATATGTCGCGATGGATTGAGTCTGGTTCCGCCGGTGGTGACCCAAAGAGGTTCGAAGGATACAGAGAGATGGGCGAGAAAAAGAGGAAGGAACAGACAATGCAAGCGAGCAGGAACCAGATCGTTCTCCTCCTCCTGAATACCGGTGAGGAGGTTACAGGATTGGGTAGTCCAGACGTTTGTTTCATGGGTAGTGGTAGGTAAGAATGGGCGACCATGTTGAGTGGAGTGACGATGTGAGGGGCAACATCCCACCTCCGACGACAAAAACGTGATGGATTCTTTTAATAGTACAGACGCTCATCGGTAACATTCCCCCTTCCCCCGATTTATAGTTTAACGCTTCAACATCTTATAGCAATGCATGAGCCCGTGTGCGGACAACGAGAAGGAGGCTGGGGTGTTAACGTACTTGGAGGAATTCATCGTAGTTGATGTGCTTGTCTCCGTCCAGATCTGCCTCTTTTAGGATGGCTTCGAGTTCATCGTCGTCCAATCTTTGGCCTAGAGCGAATCGAGAATCATTGGATGAAATCTATCGGTAGGAGTTGGGTTCAGTAGAAACTTACCGAGGTTCCTGAAGACCTCTTTGAGCTCAGCAACGCTGATGTGACCGCTTCCGTCCTTATCGAACATTTCGAACGCCTGTCTGTGTTCGTCTCTGGCGGGATTATTGAACTTCGGGTCCGACATTAGGGTCAAGAATTCATCAAAGTCGATTGTGCCTGAACCATCGGAATCGACGGAACTGATGATGACCGCGACTTGGTCATTTAAATCGGGAGCATCGCCCAGAACCACTCTCATCAAGGTCTTCAGTTCTGAGGGGGTGATGGTGCCGTTCCCATCTAAAAATGGAGGTGCGTGTGAGAACACGAACCCCCACGATTGGGTCGCAAGCAGGCAGTTGAGCCAAAGGAGGGCACACCTTGATCAAAGACCGTGAAGGCCTCCTTTAGATCTGGTCCACAAACGGATCAATGATGAGTGTCCAGGCAACGAACGGAGGAATGAATCTCACCAGCTATTTGAGCTAGATGGATGCCACAAACTCAAATTCAACACAGCTCGGACGCAGATGAGACCAAGGAGAAAGCTACCTTCAGTCTGTTTGGGGCATGAGTGGGCCGGACAATCTTTTATCAGTAAAGGGGCGTACCAGGGTGAGTTTTTTCTCCATCGGGGAGAGATAAGATGGCGGTTGATGGGAAACTAGGAGAGGAATGGTCGCGTTCTGTCGAGCGTGCCCAGAGTGGACTCGTGATGCCGAATTGAGGAGGGTTTGAAAAAAGCACCCTGAAAAATATCATGAACGCTCCACATAAAATGCAAACGTGCCAGAGAAAAGGGGGAAAGGTCAGGGCACGTCTAAGCGTATAATAAGACGGCCAGGGTAGTTTTCGTCAACGATAAACCTCGCGACTGGTGCACAGCAAAAGATTCATCACTCAAGACAGCCAAAAACTTCCTCACTCACCGTTGTCGCATTTTTTTCCCTGTCAAGTCGCGGGTTGGAAGGAAGCGAAAAACCGAGTGAGTTCACACGCGGGAGTTTTTTTTTTTTTGAATTAGACCGCGACAGGCACGGGAGTTTCCGCATCTTTTTGCCAATAGCCGCAACGAAGCTTAAGGCTCGGCTCCCAACGCTCTTTGTTTTGCCTGCTTTCGTCTCGCCTTCTGTCTTTACCGTCGCGCCAGACAGCTCTTGTAGCAGTCTTTGATTTTTCGCATGTTACTCGACCCCGCAATGCATCGGAGAAACGCAACGCTCGACCTCCCTTCTCCAAGGATTGGAGGCTTCACTGAACCCGAGCCACATTCCCCAAAGTTCTTCCCTCCCCTCTCTGCCTCGTCTTCATCCAAGTTCAGCCGTTCAAGGTTCACCATAAGCCAGTCCCTCATTTCGAGACAGTGGTTACAACGCACCACCTTCCTCGCCCTCTTTTCGCTCTTCTCGGTCTCGGTCTACATCCTGCTCGTGAATGGATCGTCCAACCTGCGCCCAGTGACCATCCCACAGCAAATCAAGTCCCCGTTCCGGGCGGCCATGAATACAATTGTTCAATCCCCTGACCGCCCCTGGCGTCCAACGCATAAGGACGTTCTCGCCTCTCGTCCCCAAATTGCGCTCGCACCAGAAGAAGAGCTAGCGGCGCTTTCGAGCTTCATCATCAGTCTCCCGGACCAAAATATCCTCCCGACGTCCGTGGACCCTTCCCAGCCCATCGACCCTCAGGCGATCCTCGATTTTGACACACGTACGGACGGCGCGGAGGCCGAGCTTAAGCGATTGGTCGCGGCGACTTGGGAGAATAACCCCGTCGTGATCTACACCAAGGTACTCTTTCTGTCAATTCATCACCGAAGAAGAGACTTTTTGACGTGATGTTGTTGTGCGTGGGAAGCCTTCCACGGTCGCGCGTGAACTTCGCTCAACCATCGATTCCTTCGATCTGCGCCCAACGCCTGTTGTCATCGACATAAATGAGCGGGCCGACGTTGACATACTTGAACCTGTTCTCCATCGTCTCACTGGATCGTCGTCACTCCCAATTTTGCTCGTGCATGGGGTTCTGATTGACGTTTCGACCGCCGATCGGGTCCAGGAACTCAGCGAGTCGGGAACGCTCAAGAAATTGGTCAGCGAAGCTGGTGCAATCATCGACGGTGGAAAGCGCAAGAAGGGCAGGCGGTAGTCCGATACGACACCTGGACTATATTTTACTGACATTGTGGGCTGCGAGGCTGAGCAGGGTGGGTCATACTAATATCCCACCCGTCTTATTGGCTCTCATGAAACGAGACAGGCCAGTTATTTGCGATTGTACCATTCTTGTTTTTGGATAATGCTTTGCCTCGCCGTCCGATGGTTTCCATAACTGATATCACCCCGTAGATAAATACTTTGTTATTTTATTACTCCTTGACTTCCGTAGCACATACGTCCCCCACCCAGTTGCGAGGGTGTTTATATAGTAGAGCCACGAACATTAAATGTTAATGACTGAACATAGACTTGATTTCCCTCACCGTCACTCTGCTCACTTGAGTGGTGGCGCCGTGCGCCGTAGTGGAGTGCAAGGCCGATGAATCACCGTGCTTCTGAAACAACGCTTGCTGATGCGATGACTCGAGCGGATTTTGGGCGGACAGCCCAAACCATTGGTTGGTATGTCCTCCAAAACGAATCACCCGGTTCTGATATCTGAGGACCCGCCAAGCTTAAGCTAAACCAAGGTCGGCTACCCCTTCATCTCTCCATGGGGAATGAATTCAAAGCGTACGTCTAAAGCGCGTTGTAAATCCGCGGGTTCGTCATCGCCACTCAGGTATTCAAATATTCACTCTTCGCTCCGTTGCCAGGGACAAGGTTCCAGGGGAGAGCCCCTGTTTGTAAGCAACAGGCTTCTTCTTCACCCACAGGGTCCGGCCCACGGGAAAACCTTTACCATCGTACAGTTCGGCGGTCCACGGTCCGAGCGCTTAAATCGGCAGCTGGTGGGCGTTGTGCAAACAATAGGTACGCCAATATGTACCTGTTAGGACTAGTATACGTGGGGGCGTTGCAGATTCGGCTCACGAAACTCACGAGGAATCAGTTTTCTCTGGGATTCTGCGCGTTATGAGCGGGGACAAGCAGTGGACAGCGCGGCGCCCCCTTTATTCCACCAGCGAAGTTTTTGGGCCGGCATTTTGTCCCCACCCACCCATCAAGGCCTCGGCTCCCAGCCTCAGCCGCACGGTGATGGTGTAAATTTCTCACCCGGGCGCCAAGCTGCGAATCCTATCAACGACCCCGAGCATCACTTTTCTTGCTAGACTTTTCCCACCTCTCACCCTGCAAACCACCGCAACCACATGCGCTAGGTTATTGAGTTTCACTTGACAGGGAACCGGCACTGCATCTATTTTGTACCCGGGTTTTATCAGCAAAACATCCTACCTCCTTCGCAGGACCTGAATGCAACCGACCAGCGCTAGTGCCGAAATTCAATGGGGTCTGGCTTGAGCGGTCAGGTAATGCTTCGTGGGAGGTGGTACGTATTGCTGATGTTTAGTTGAACGACCGGGACGTGAATGGGGTTAGCCCTAAGCCTTGGCATCGGGGCAACATAATTCTGGGGTCGAGATCTGGCACCTGGCACCTGAGCTCAAGGCCCTGGGGGTCTGAATACCTGCTGGCACCAATTGAGATCCCTCTTATTAACCACGGTGGAGCTGCATCCAGTCACCTCCCTACTTCCACCCCACGCGCCAGTGATACCACCCCCGGTTTCCTCACATATGGCGCTCCTCGCATCCTTCACATTCTGCTTTGGCAACAAAAATGCTTTCTCATTCCATTCAGACGGACCGGTCCCTTTCTGCCTCAAACAACTTACGACGTCTATCCCACAAATCCCAGCAGATGTCGACCTCTCCGGTCAAACGGTTCTTATCACCGGTGCCAACTCCGGGATAGGTTTCCAATCCGCCAGATTCTACGCGAAACATAAGGCGAGGCTGATTTTTGGGGTGCGGAACATAGGGAAGGGTGAAACCGCTGCTCGGAAGATTATGGGCGAGTTTAAGTCTGCTGAGGTTAAGGTGATGAAAGTCGACATGGAAAGTTTTGAAGCGATCAAGACCTTTGTGGAAGAACTTGAGCAGACGGAGTCTCGAGTGGACATTGCCGTCCTGAATGCTGGGATTTACCAGTATCATACTTCCACATCTCCCACTGGATATGATGTGCATCTTCAGGTCCGTATTTTACGCCGGAAGCTCCCACAAATTATAGGCCACCGACTAGATTCCCTTCCAACCAGACCAACACACTTGGAGTGGTGTTCCTCGCCCTCCTCCTCATCCCCACTCTCCGCAAGACCCGAAGCGTGAGGGGGAAACCTGCTCGATTGCTATTCATATCTTCCGAAGGCCACGCATTCTCTAACTTCACCAAGAAGTCACTTCCAAACGCTTATCGCATCCTGACGGAAGAATTCCCAAACTCCGCGAATGGTCAGCCATACCACACGTCCAAACTTCTGACGATCCTCCTTGTCAAGGAGTTGGCTGAGAAGGTCGACTCGTTAGAGGTGATCGTTGGTCTCGCCACGCCTGGATACGCCGAATCGGGGTTACAGAACGACATTCAAAATCCTGTCACGAAGGTGGTTGAAACCATCTTCAGCAGGTCGGTGGAGGACGGTGGGAGGCTTTGCACGCTCGCAGCTATCACCTCTACGGACGAACAGTTCCACAAGGGATATAACTCACATGCTAAGTGGGGGCAGTAAGTTTATCTCTCATTCGTCTCCGTGAGTTGACGACCCGGTGCTGATGCGAAAGATCGACACAGGACCTCCTCGTATAGTCGGAGCACCGCAGGTCAAGAATTCGCAAAGGATCTGTGGGAGCAAACCATGACTGTCTACGAGGAGCAAGCCCCAGGCGCAATAAACCTCCCTACTCTCCTGGGAACTTCCTACAAATCAAACTAAGCCGTCCACCAATAACATCCCATCTTCTATTTGTCCATCTACACCACTACGGTCCGAACGCACGGATTGTAGACTCCAACCCACCCCGGGCCGCAACATTGCTCATGCCCTCAAACGTGTCGATATCCCTGTTCTTGTTGTGATTTTGTCTGTTTTTACCACATGTTCGTTCGCTTATCCCGC
>Ga0307515_10002614_pt1 | contig 38786 bp, 29 predicted proteins | sample 17_EM_MG_FD_194513 | JGI IMG/M metagenome (GOLD analysis project Ga0307515, IMG submission 194513) | Populus trichocarpa ectomycorrhiza microbial communities from riparian zone in the Pacific Northwest, United States - 17_EM | ecosystem: Host-associated > Plants > Roots > Unclassified | place... | reverse complement strand
CGCTGGAACGGTAAAAATTAATTGAACATTTTTCTACCCACAATGCACCCCGATGGGGTGCCATTAACGCAATCCATTTCCTGGCTGTGAATGGACGATGCCCCGCCGCCGCTGCAGAGTCCCTTCGAAGATGGAGTATGGTTTCTTGATCCGCAGTGTCCTCCCCGGGCATGATGTTATTACAGCTCCCGAAGGGAGAGACACTGCGTGCACAGTCTGGTGGAGGGGATCTCAGCGGGATATTCGCGCAGCACATCAGACATCATCCCATCAGCCATCAGACATCGTAAACTGAGCAAACGACATCAGACATCCTACATCAGACATCAGACATTTCTTTGCGGTTAGATGACCGCATTCATTTTAAGCAAGTGGATGGTATTGCAACCCGCGAAGCAGAGACTGCTGAAATGAAGTGGTTTTCTTCAGCCGCAGTGTCCTCCATGGGCATGTTGATATTACAGCTCCCGAAGGGAGAGACACTGCGTGGATAGTCTGATGGAGGGGATCTCAGCGGAATATTCGCGCAGCACATCAGACATCATCACATCAGCCATCAGACATCGTAAACTGAGCAAACGACATCAGACATCTTTTACATCGATGCCCACCTCCAGTTGGTCGAAATAATTTTAGAAGCAAACAGGTCACCGTTAGCTTTAGCCTTTGTTAAACGGTAATGATAAATTCAAAATTGTTCGATAATTTGTTTCACCATCCTAAACCGCAACCTGATGGAATATGATAATGACCGGATCATAAAGGGTACCTATAAAACGGAGATTGCTTGCTGGGCCATATTTGTGTTGATACAACCACTGGTAAACAGCCTCGGGGTATTTCCGCGCCAGCCGGTCATTTGGCCGGTGCTGCTGGTAACCAGCCTTATTCTATTACCGCTGTACCTCGTGTATGCCCGTATAGTGGTGTGGAGATGGCTGTTCGAAAAAAAATACATGCTCTTCGGACTTGTTTCTTTCGGGTTTTTCTTTTTGGTACTGACCATCATCTTTTTGTTGTACCTGCTGCTGCCGGGTTCGGTAAGCGCAAAGGGACAGGGTTATTTTCTCTATAACGCCACCAGCATCGCCCGCGAAAGCAGCTGGATAATAATAAATGGCTGCCTGGCCATTGGCATTGCCTGGTTGCGCAAAAAACTGGATGAGGTGGAAATAATGGAAGCCCTGCAAAAAGAAAATAACTATTATAAACTGCGGTATTTCCGCTCCCAGTTAAACCCGCACTTTCTTTTTAATACGCTTAACAGCATTTATTCACTCAGCCTGAATAACCCCGCAAAAACACCGGATGTGGTTATCCGGCTGGCAGATATCATGCGCTTTCTTATCTATGAATGCAATGAAGAAAAGATCCCGCTCAACAAAGAGGTGGAGTTTATCAGGAATTATATTGAGATTGAAAGGTTGCGGTATGATGCCGATATACAGTTTACCATTGAAGGCGATACCACAGGCATTATGATTGAACCATTTCTATTCATCTCTTTTATTGAAAATGGGTTTAAACATGCCATTGATACCTCCTTTGCAAAACCTTTTATTTACATCACCTTAAAAGTAAGCGAGGGACAGATAGCGCTCAACGTAATCAACAATACCAGCCTGGAACTGGAATCGCAGGCAAAGAAAATCCAGGGCAAGGGACTCGAAAACAGCAAAACGGTGCTGGAACTATTATACCCCCATGCCTATGCACTCGATATAATTCAGACAGAGAAGAAAGAGCGAAAAGAGAGCAAGGTCCGGTTAAGAAATGCACAGGAAAGGTTGCAGCGCCTTTACCCCGATACCCACACACTTGACGTAATTTTGAGTAACAATACATTTACTGTTTCATTAATCTTAATAACCGGTTTGCTTGATAAGATGCATCATTATAGAAGATGAAAGGCTGGCGCAGGATGTTATAAAAAGCCATTTGGATAGATCCGGGCGTTTTAAACTGGTCGGCGTATACCGCAATGCCCCTGAAGCCATGGAGGCAATAGAAAAAGAAGAGGTGGATCTTATTTTTCTTGATATACAACTGCCCGGCATGACAGGCCTTACATTCCTGCGCTCACTAACCAACCCGCCGTTGGTGGTTTTCACCACCGCATACCCCGAATATGCACTGGAAAGTTATGAATTCAATGTTATCGATTACCTGCTGAAACCTGTATCGTATGAGCGGTTTTCAAAGACAATCGACAAAATCATCGATGGAAAAATATTCAAAACGGCCGAAAATGAAGTGCAGCCATTTTACCGGGAACATATTTTCATCAGGTCTAACAGCAAATTCTTCCGGATCAGCTTTTCAGATATCGTTTATATAGAGGGTATGAAGGACTACCTGAAAATTCATACGGGTGAACATGTGATAATTACCCATCAGACCATGGGAGAAATGGAAAACATTCTTCCCGCCAGCCAGTTTATACGCATCCACAAGTCGTACATCGTTGCCTTTGCAAGAATCAAAAGTGTTTATGGCAATTCCGTTGAAATGGAGAAAGCACTGCTGCCCATTGGGTTGGTTTATAAAGAAAAGGTCATGAATTTTATTGCCGGCAAACCTTACGGCGTGTAACAACAGTCATCTCAGATTGCCCCCGATCAATTTAACTAGTTTTTGTTTACACCCCACCGAACCTTTTTCGGGCCGTTTTCGTTTATAACTTACCGCCGGGTACCACAGGAAGTTAGTAGAATTGATTGCTGTAGTTTTGAAAATAAGACAGGGAGATAGGTTGATTTTGAACAGGTTGCGAGAAACAACGGCGGCCCTAAAAGCAGTATTGTCCTAAAAGAATGTTAATGGTTTTTTTCAGGACAATTTTATTTGATAAAGATAGTTTACCAGCATTCCTCATTATTATTTTCAATTTTTTACTGTTACATGAAAAGAGCAACTTCCCTTTGTTTCTTTGGCCTGTTATTGCTATCGGCCACATCTGGCTATGCACAATACACTGATACCATTCCAGCAAATAAAAGGTCGGCCGATTCTGTTTCCTCCCTTATTAACTGGAATACGCCCCCTGTAAAAAGAGTTTTCCCGTATAAGAAATTTTTCGTGCCCGCTGTAATGGTGGCTTACGGCATCACCTCGCTCAAGGTAGAGAAACTGCAAAACCTTAATGATAAAGTAAAAGACGAGGTATATACAGACCGTACCAACAAAAACGGCCTGCATATAGATAATTACCTGCTGTATTCACCGGCAGTAGCGGTATATGCATTGAATGCGCTGGGTATCAAAGGCAAACACAATTTCAGGGATCGTACCATGATTTATGCGATGTCTCAACTCATACAATCAGCTATTGTCTTTCCCGTAAAATCGCTGGTGGCTGAGAACCGACCCGATGCCAGCAACCGGTTATCGTTTCCTTCGGGTCATACGGCCTGCGCATTTGTTTCGGCCGAATTTATGCGGCAGGAATACAAAGATGTGTCTCCCTGGTATGGAATTGCCGGCTATGCGGCTGCGGCAGGTACTGGTTTCTTGCGCATGTACAACAACAAACACTGGTTCAGCGATGTAGTGGCAGGCGCAGGCATCGGTATCATGTCTGCTAAGTTGTCTTACTGGATATACCCCGTTATAAAAAAGAAACTTTTCAAAGAAAAAGAAGTCAGCACTATGGTAATGCCTGTTTATCAGGACGGAGCAGTAGGGCTAGGGCTGGTGCATCACTTTTAATAGTTGCCCGCAATTTATTACTTCGCCATTGCCCGGTCAGTAAAATGATCAGGGAGTGTCAATGGACCTGATAACCACTTTGTTTTCCACGCTTCCCTTGCCATATTTATCGGTAAAGACCACCGATACATTGTATTTTTCTTTGCGTTGCATTGGTTTGCCGGTATTTACAATACAGCGGAGATAGCCGGCCTTGTCTTTGTCGAACTTGTCATTTCCTTTAAAAAGATCCGGTTCTGATAATAGCACATTGCCTTTTTTATCGGTAATCAGCAGTGAGCAGCCCACCGATACTTTTTCGTCTTTTACAGTTAATCCCCGGATACCTTCGTTTACAATAAAAAAACTCTCACCCAGCGGAATATCCGAATCTTCCAGCACCTCGTCATTCATGATCATCCTGGCGGAACCAGCCGTCATTCCCCTGCTGGTGGTAACCATGCCGGTATTCAGGTCCTTTTGAATATTTATCGATACGCCGCTGCAGGCAAATAAAACACTCACTATTATAAGCAGGGCCATCGTTTTTACCAGGCGCCATTTAACCCTTGCAATGCCGGTATAAACCTGCCGTTTATTCTCTAACACAAAAATGAGCCCGTTGAAGCCGCCAATGCAAATGGCTGCCAGTGTCCAACCGGCAAATAATATGCGGAGAATAAGGGTGGTTTCCTCAAAAAAGTTGAATGGCAGTTCATGAAATAATAGTCGTACCCAGGCATAAACGCAAACAGATAAAAAAGAGCCCAGGCAAATCACGGGCTTCATAAATTGTTTGAATGCGGGTGCAGACATAAAACGGTTAAGGGAAGAAAGGGGGGGTGTAAAATGTTGTTGTTTGTACATGTTGGTTTGATTTCGGATGGCAAAATTGCGTTTCTGCAACACACCCGAAAAACCCAAGTGCGTGAAATGCAGGAAAAAGGCGGTAAAGCGTAGGAATGGCTGGTTTGTCCGCTGGCCACGCCCGGAAAAAAATGGGTGTGTTGAAAGATGAACGAAGCTAAATGCATCGGCTAAAGGTCTCCCGGATTTGCGCAAAGGGGGTTACCGGCTGGGAAATATCATGTCGCTTTTATCCTGTTCAAAGTCGTTTTCGCACAGTGGTTTATTGAAATTCTTTGTAGATTTTTGTATGGTCAAAACAAACACATCATTTAAAAACTATAATGCCATGGAAACAAAAGAAAAAACAGTTATTACAGTAAAAAACATCGTCAACGCACCGGTAGCAAAGGTTTGGGAATTCTGGTCAAAGCCAGAACACATCACCAAATGGAACTCACCATCAGACGACTGGCATACGCCACGTGCAGAAAATGATTTACGTACCGGCGGCCGCTTTTCTTCAAGAATGGAAGCCAAAGATGGCAGCATGGGTTTTGATTTCGCGGGTGTATATGATGAAGTAAGGAACAATGAATACATTGCTTACACCATCGGCGATGGTCGTAAAGTGCAGGTAAATTTCACCGGCAAAGGCAATACCACCGAATTAGTTGAAACCTTTGAGGCAGAAGATACCCACACAATCGAAATGCAGCGCGGTGGCTGGCAGGCAATCCTGGATAGTTTTAAAAAATATACCGAAGAAGCCAAATAGCGCGCGGCAGCTTTTTCCATCATAACGGCCTGTGGCACTTCATGCCACAGGCTTTTTTATATAAGTTTGAATGGGCCATGCTGCATAACGGGTAATGCCAGCGTATTTTGGCTGTATAATTGATACACACGTAATTGGTTAAGAGGAGGAAATGGTAAACCTTGTACAAATCCCGTTATAAATATGCTGCGAATGCTTTGGCCGGCCCTACTTTTTTTAGTGCTGTTCTGTGGTTTTTCACAGGTAAACGCACAGGATACAATACCAGAATCCAAACATGCCGCAATTTTTTTTCCCTACCCCATGTATACTGAAAAATGGCGGTCGTCCATTGGGTTTACACTGCTAACAACGCCGGAAGATATAACCGAACAAGTGCGGGTGCGGGTACCGGCCATCGACTTCCGGGTATTGCGGCGCATCAATCCATATTTTATTGCCGAAGGCAGGGCCACTGTGCAGGTATTGCAAAATCAGTTTATAGCCGGCCTGCGTTTTACCACACCCTTATCGGGCAAACTATTTTTCGCAGCCGGTGCCCATGCCGGTTACTGGTTTGGCTTTCTTTCTACTGCTGGTTTCGATAGCAAGGGTTCTGGTTGGCTGGCGTATCCCAGTATTTCATTGGGGTACAAAACCAAACGAAATCTTTTGATAACCGTTGCGGCGCAATCTTCGGTTAACCTGGCTTACAGCGCTTACAACGGCAATCAAAAATCTTCTGAAGGCAAGGTCTTTTATAATGGTGAAACATTTACCATTGCACTTGAACAGCCGTTTTACCACCACAAGCATTTATCACTGGCATTTTCTGCTATTAATAACTATTTCTACTGGCAAACCTGGTCTTTATTTTACCGGGTAAACAGGAAAGTTTTTTACCCGCAAATAACAGTAGGATTTATTTTATGAGATCATGTATTATCATAGTATTGGTCATTGTTGGTTTTTCCGCCTGCCGTAAAAACTACCAGGCACCAGTACCCGATTTCAATAACTGGGATTTGTTTACCAGCGCCGGCAAACTCTTGTTATCACCGCAATCGAGAACGGCCATGGAAGGGGTGTATACTATGACGGATGGTGCAGCCAATTTTGGCGATTCGGTAGCCGTTAAATGGAATTATTCCATTAGCGGCACGGATACTACCTGGCACCTGTCTGTTTTTTGTGAAAAAGATATTTCCTATCTTATCTGCGAAGGCAAAAAATTAAACGGCGATATCCTGCTCAACGGTTACTGGCGAAAAATGACCGGTGTGGAAACGGGTATTGTACGGCTCACCATCAGTGCGCAAAAAGGTGCCACACTAATCTCCGGCACCAATCCCGTTTTGTTGCCGGGCGATGTTACCATCAGTGGTGTCTTTGGTAATGGCCAGGAAATTCCGGCGCAAGCCATACAGTTCACTTACAAACGCAAACTGTTTAATAGAAGGCCTTTCGAAATAATTGCACACCGTTCCGGTGGAAGAACGTCCGACCTGCTACCGGCGTCTGAAAATTCGCTGGAGATGATACAAAAAACGCCTGAGTTTGGATCAACCGGTATTGAAATAGATGTGCGGTTAACCAGCGACGGTATACCCATTCTGTACCACGACAATGCCATCAACCTGCGTGAAACCCAGAAAAGCGGGCTGGTGGGCCCTATAGAAAATTATTCCTATGAACAGCTATCTACCTTTGTGCGACTTATTCACGGCGAAAAAATTCCTACACTGCGCCAGGCGCTGGATGCTGTTGTATACCGGACCGCCTTGCGTTTTGTATGGCTGGATACCAAATACACCGGCGGATCATTACAGGTAGTAAGGGATATTCAGAAAGAATACCTGCAGAAAGCTGCCGCAGCCAACCGTAATTTAAAAATTGTAATAGGGCTTCCCACACAGGATGCCATGAACGAATTTCTTGCATTGCCCGATTTTGCCGTTACACCCAACCTCTGCGAACTGACGCTGGACGATGTTGACAAAACCAATGCAGAAATCTGGGCGCCACGCTTTACGCTGGGCACGCAAAATGAGGAAGTAGACAAAGTACATGCAGCAGGCAGACAGGTATTTGTATGGACGCTGGACGTACCCGACCTGGTGCAGCAATATTTACGCGAAGGACAGTTTGATGCCATCCTGTCCAATTATCCTTCTATGATAGCTTATTATTATTATGTACAGCCATAAACATACACTCATATCATTTGCTTTAATAGCAGCCATGTTTACAACAAAGCTGGCGGCGCAGGATTCCACCTCCGGTACGGTAAAGGATTCTACAGAAGTAAATGTGCAGCAGAAAGGAAAATATGCATTCATATTATATATTGGTGGCGGCATGTCATCTTATATCGGGTCAATTGGTTCGCCGGGATTAGCCAGCAATACATCTGTTGGCCGTATCCAGCCGGCAGGCACTGTAAGAATTATGTGGCACCCGGATCATTTATTGCGATTTGGAATTGAAACCGGCTATGTAAACTTTTATTCCTATACCGTTCAAAATGGCAATACTTCCGGGAAAGTCAGTTTGACTGGCATTCCTGTATTACTGGTTTGGTCGATGGCGCTTACCAAACGGCTGAATATTTTTGCAGGTGTGGGTTCCTATTTTCTTGCCACGAATCTCAATTATAAGGGAAGCGTTACTTCAAAAACAATAGGATTGGGCATCAATGCATCGGTAAATTATGTACAACCCATTACCACCAAACTGGGTATAGCCGCAGAACTGAAATGGATAGACGCCACGCAAACAAAAGACTATGCGGTATCCGCACAGCTGATGCTGGTGTGGAAATTTTTTGAATGGTAATGCTTTATTTCATGAAAAACGGGTTCATTGTATTTTGCACCGGTTGGCTGGCGATGGCTGTAAATGCGCAGGCACTTCCACCGGATTCACTTTCGGCACCACTCCTGGAATTTGTAAGCGATACACAGGAACCCATGGGTGTTGAAAGATTGTACCTGGCAGCCACGCAAAACAGGCGCGCCACGGCAATGATCTATTCTTCCATACTGCATGATAAACCTGCCGCGCTTTTTATGCTGGGCGATGTAGTGTCATTGGGCTACCGCAATAAAAAATGGACAAGAACAGATCATTTCCTGGACAGCGCCCGGAAAGAAGGCATAAAAGTATATGGCTTACTGGGCAATCATGATGTTATGTTCAGGGATCGGCGCGGACAAATAAATTTCAACAAACGTTTTCCGGAACACAGGCATACAGGCTACCTGCAGGTGGTTGATTCAATAGCCATGGTCATGCTCAATTCAAACTTCGGTAAATTAACGGCAAAAGAAGATGAACAGCAGCAACTATGGTATACCAAAACAATCGATTCGCTCAACAACCAGCCCGCTATTAAAGGAATTATAGTGGCATCGCACCACCCGGCATTTACCAACAGCAATATCGTAGGTCCGTCTGCTGGTGTACGCCAGCAATTTTTACCCGGTTTCCTGGCTACCAAAAAATGTGTATTGTATATAACCGGCCACGCTCATGCGTTTGAACATTTCAAATACCAGGAAAAAAATTTTCTTGTCGTAGGTGGCGGGGGCGGATTGCACCAGCCGCTCACTGTAAAAGCAAGTATGCCGGTAGACCTGGCACTTTCTTATAAACCATTCTTTCACTACCTTCAGATAAGACGGTATGGTAATTTTCTGCAGTTGCGATCGTGGGGGCTGAAACCCGATTTCTCCGGTTTTTTTTCGGGGTATTCGTTTATCATAAACCTGCAGTAGCCACAGGTTCACCGGCGTATTTTAACAAATCGTCCATTTGTACATTGGTATCTTTGTGTCCACTAAATTATACATTATGAACAGGCTCAATTGCTGGAAATGTGTGTTGATACTTTCATCGCTGATGGCCCTTGCCGCTATGGCATAAACATGTTATTGAGCGGGCTGGTGCATTATTAAATCATTCAGGATTTTTTCCATTTCGGGCAGCGGCAACTTGTGCACCAGGTAATAATCGCGGGTGCCGGCAGTGTTCCAACCGGTTGTTCCATCCGCATTGCAAATAATTTTTCCTTTTACTGCATCAAAATATTTTTCATAGCCACGTACCGCCACCAGTACAGCTGTTTCATCCCAGCTCATGCGGCCATTTTTATCGTGCGGGTCAAGTGGTATGCTGCGCGCAAAAACATCTTTTACCGGAGAATGCTGTATTGCTGCGTTGTTTACAATAGGCAACCCGGTAAAAATCTTGACGCCGATTTCAAAACCGCTCAGTATAACGGGTGCAGGCCACTCATTAAAAGCAATTACCGATGCAGCTGCGTCTTTTACCACGTTGAATTCTTTAAACCTGGCTGCTTCGCTATCGAACCGGCCAGCCATGCTCACCAGCAATTTTACTTTTTGTTGCACCAGTGCCTTGCCGTCTTTTGGAGAAAATGCATCGGGCCCCGATTGCAACAGGTTGGCCATATTGGTTAAGAAGCCTACTGTAACAATGGTTATACTTTTGTCTGGCGCCGCAGCCAGTATCTTCCGGTAAAGCGCAGTAGCGTTTTCTGCTTCTGCATTAGACCGGATGCGGTGCGGGTAATCGGCCACCAGCATCGAATCCCATTTTTGTATGGCACTAATGTTTACGGCATTGCCGCCTGCTACTCCAACGGGTATGCCTGGCCGCTTAAAATAAGTATTCAGTACATTCAATACCGCAGCAATATAAGGATGCTGGTTGCTGCCTATGGTAGCAAGTATGGTGCATTCGCCGCTGTCTGCCATGGCATGCAGCAACGCAATGGCACCTACATCATCGTAATCGGGACCCATATCTGTATCGAAAATGATGGATACCGGCCGTTTTTGCTGGCACCAGGAAGCGGTATTCATAAACAGGCAGAAAAAGGCCAGTATTACAGCAGATTGTATAATTTTATTCATCCGGTATTATTTATGGGTCAGCAAAGCATGTTTTAAGCCGGTTAAAATTAATTAAATAAAAGCAGTATCAATGCACCTGGCAACAACAGCGCTCATTTCTGCAGGAATACTTTTTGCAGGTATACAGAATTGTACGGCGCAAGCCGGTAAAAAGGAAAAAAAGATGGACAAAGATAGTTGGGCCACCGATGGCTACCGGCTGGTTTGGGCCGATGAATTTGATAAAGACGGAGCGCCCGATTCAACATCCTGGCATTTTGAAAAAGGTTTTGTACGCAACCAGGAATTGCAATGGTACCAGGAAGAAAATGCGTATTGTAAAAATGGTAACCTGGTCATAGAAGGGCGGCGCGAAAACAAACCCAATCCCGGTTTTGAAACAGGCAGTACCAACTGGAAAAAAAACAGGAAAGACATCAGTTATACCTCTTCCAGCATTAATACAAAAGGCAGGGCTTCGTGGAAGTATGGCCGTTTTGTAATGCGTGGCAGAATTGATATCAGCAAAGGTTTGTGGCCGGCATGGTGGACGCTGGGCGTTGCAGGACCATGGCCGGCAAATGGTGAAATTGATATCATGGAGTATTACAATAATAAAGTACTTGCCAACGTGGCCTGCCTTGGTGCAGATAAAAAAGCAGAATGGTTCAGCCAAACAAAACCGGCAGATTCTTTGGGCGGCGCTGCCTGGGCGGCTCAATTTCATGTATGGAGAATGGATTGGGATGAAAATGCCATCGGTCTTTACATGGATGACCAGCTGATGAACCGGGTTGAACTAAGTAGACTGGTCAATAAAGATGGGTCCGGCGTCAACCCGTTTAACCAGGAGCACTATATGCTGCTGAACCTGGCAATGGGTGGAATGAACGGGGGCGATCCTTCCGGCACAGTATTCCCCAATAAGTTTGAAGTAGATTATGTGCGGGTATACCAAAAGCATGCAACGGGTAAATAAGATGCGCTGTTAACCGGGCACAATTTGTGATATAGTTTGTATTATAAATCTTTACAACGACGCAGGCTTTTGCTGCAATAAACTTCTAAATAAAAAATCATTATGAAAATTTTTCTCCTGGCTTTATCGGCTGTTGCCATGATATGCAATGCCAATGCGCAGTTAGCCGCGCCGGATACGCTGCAAACAAAAATGGGTGTGCTTACCATACAACCTATTCAGCATGCCAGCCTGGTTCTTACGGTGAATAATGTAACCATTTATGCTGATCCAACCGGGGCAGATAATTACAAGGGGATGGCAGCACCCAATATTATACTGATCACAGATATACACGGCGATCACTTTGATATGAAAACCATTGAAGCGTTGAAAACTGCTACCACCACACTGGTAGTGCCGCAGGTAGTAGCCGATAAGATAATGGGTATCGATAAATCGCACCTCATCATATTAGGTAATGGCGGCAGTAATACGGTGGCTGGTATTTTAATAAAAGCCATTCCCATGTACAACCTCCCCGAAAGCCCGTCATCGCGGCATACAAAGGGCAGGGGCAATGGCTATGTACTGACCATTGGTGGAAGAAATATTTATATCTCCGGAGACACGCAGGGCATCCCCGAAATGCGTTCGCTCAAAGACATCGATGTGGCATTTGTTTGTATGAACCTGCCCTATACCATGGACGTAATGGAAGCGGCCGATGCCGTACTGGCTTTTAAACCAAAAATTGTGTATCCCTATCATTACCGTGGCCAGAATGGTCTGAGTGATACCGGCGCATTTAAAAACCTGGTAGATGCCGGAAAGAAAAAGATAGAAGTGAGGTTGCGGAACTGGTATCCGGAGAAACAATAATGCAGATTGCTGATTTCGTGATTTTGGGATTTTGTGATTGCGTTTGCGGGGCTGGTTTCTCGCAGCGGACTGGCGGCGGGGCAGTGGGTATGATTGCTGATTTTTGGATTTTGTGATTTTGAGATTGCGTTTGCGGGACTGGTTTCACGCAGCGGACAGGCGGCGGGGCAGCGGGTATGATTGCTGATTGCGATATTTTGGGATTTTGTGATTGCGTTTGCGGGGCTGGTTTCACGCAGCGGACAGGCGGCGGAGCAACGGAGTTTTGCTGCGCCCGCTGCTCCGCCAACCCGCCGCGAGAAACAGATACCGGCAAAAGAAAATCCCAAAATCAATATCCCTTGACTACGATCACTAAAACCCTGTAAAAATGTTAAGGTTGCTGATTTATTGAAGAATTTCGATAAATGAGTTTACATTTGTGTTGTAATATTTTTTTATGGACGCAAAAAAAGCAGAGAAGATCTCGAAGGCGCTGGCCGATCCCAACCGGCTTACGATTCTGAAAGAGATAAAGAAGAGTAAGAGCTGCCTTTATTGTGTTGACCTTAATAATACGATTAATCTGGCCCAGCCTTCGATTGCCCACCACCTGAAATTATTAATTGACAGTGAACTGGTGACCTCCGATAAAGAAGGCCGTAATGTGCGGTATTATCTTAATAATAAATTGCTGGACGAGTACATCATTTTCCTGGAAGCTTTCAAGATGTAAAATTTTTTTTCTTTAATTTATTGAATTATTTAAATATATCTATACTTTTGCTTTCCTTTCCGGTTCTGCCCCATGAAGTTCGTGAATATTTATCGAATAATTTGAATAAATCTAATAATAATTTCAATTATGGCAACACAAACATCAACCAACGCACCCATTCCTGCTTCAAAGCAGTACCTGGCTGTCTTTCTTTCTGCAGCACTGTTCTTTTTTATGCTCACCCTGCTGGCCGGCTGTTACGCCAGCGCAAAGGAAAACGATAAAGCACCCGCCGCTCCGGCTGCCGTACTGGCAACACCGGTAGACGGCGCCATTATTAAACCGGCTTCATTAAAAGAAGAACTGGAGATTACCGGTACGCTTGCTGCCAATCAGCAGGTAGACATTGTTAGCGAACTGACCCGTAAAATTGTACGGGTTAACGTAAGGGAAGGCGCACCCGTACTACAGGGTCAGTTGCTTTTTGAACTTGACAATGCAGATCTGCAGGCACAGTTGGAAAAGCTCCGCCAGCAAGAGAAACTGGCAGCGCTGAATGAAGAGCGTTTACGTGATCTTATTGCACACGAAGCAGTTGTGCAGCAGGATTATGACCAGGCCTTTACCAATCTTAAAGTACTGCAGGCGCAAATTGCAGAACTGCAGGTGGCCATCGGTAAAACGCGCATCAGGGCGCCATTCAGTGGCCAGGCCGGTATAGTACACGTTTACCCGGGCGCCGTGGTATCGGTAAATACCGTGCTCACCAATATCCAGGACAATAGTGTAGTGAAGCTAGATTTCCAGGTGCCTGAAAAATATGCGCATATTATTACCGCAGGCAGCGAGCAAAAATTTACGGTTGCATCAGATACCAAACAATATACTGCCAAAGTAATTGCCAGGGAAGCATCGCTCGACCAGAACACCCGCACATTGATGGTTAGGGCCGTAAGCGCAAATCCCGGCAGGGCTTTATTACCCGGCCAAAGTGCACGACTGCATCTTGCATTGCATTCATCTGCCGATGCTCTTATGGTTTCTTCGCAGGCATTGATGCCTTCATCTCAGGGCTACAGTGTTTACACCGTGAAAAATAATCACGTACAGCTGTCACCGGTAGAAATTGGACAGCGGGGACCCTATTCCGTAGAAGTATTGCATGGATTAAACAATGGTGACACCGTTGTTACAAGCAACCTGCTGAGACTGGCTCCCGGAGCCGCCGTGCAGTTTGTTACTTTAAAATAAGTGTGTCTGGTTGATTGGTTGATCTGTTGATCAGTTGATCGGTAAGAATCGGTTGATCGGTTGATCAGTTGGTCGGTTAATCAGTAAACGGCCCTGATCAGTAAACCGGTTCAAATAAAAATTTTTCAGAACTCAACCAATCAACCAATCAACCAATCAACTGATCAACTGATCAACTGATCACCGAAACACTAATCAACTAATAAAAAATACAATGAGCGCTATTTCACAAGTAAGTATATCCCGCCCGGTTCTGGCCGGTGTTATGTCGGTGCTGCTGGTACTGTTTGGCATTGTGGGTTATACATTTTTAGGAACAAGAGAATACCCGGTAACAGATTCACCGATAGTTACCATTACCACCGTTTATCCCGGTGCCAGTGCAGACATCATTGCCTCACAGGTTACCAAACCACTGGAAGAAGCAGTGGCCGAAGCAAACGGCATCAAGGCCATGTCTTCACAGTCCCGCGAACAGGTAAGCATCATTACCGTTGAGTTTAACCTCAATGCAGACCTGGAAGCAGCGGCTAATGATGTACGTGATAAGGTGTCAAAATCGCGCCAGCAATTGCCTGCCGATATTGAACCAACCATCGTGGAAAAATCTGGTCCGCCCGATTTCCTGGTGTTCCTGACCGTGCAGAGCGATACTAAAAGCCTGGAAGATGTAACCGATTTTGTGAACATCAATATTAAGGAACGCCTGCAATCAATACCCGGCGTGCGTTTGGTGGATTCTTATGCCGGCCGTAAAAGGTCGATGCGTTTGCGCATGGATCCCGTAAAACTGGCAGCTTACCAGCTTACACCCGCAGATGTGCAGGCAGCGCTGCAAAAAGAAAATGTTGACCTGCCTTCCGGTCGCATTGAAGGGCAAAACACGGAGGTAACGCTCCGCACGCAGGGCCGGTTGGTTACAGAAGATGATTTCAACAATATGATTTTGAGAGAACAGGCTGGCGCTATTGTAAGGTTCAAAGATATCGGTACCGCCATCATGTCTTCGCAAAATGAAAGAACGGCAATGATTGTAAGCGAAGGAAATACGGCGCGTTACGGGGTAGGCACCGGTGTACAACCACAACGAGGCGCCAACTCACTGGCCATTGTAGATGAATTCAGGAAACGCTTCGATGACATCGTAAAAACAGCACCCAAAGATTATATCATTTCATTGGGAAAAGATTTTACAGTACCCGTGCGCAATTCCTTATCTGAAGTAGGAGAGACGTTGTTGCTGGCATTTGGACTGGTAGCAATTATCATCTTTGTTTTCCTGCGCGACTGGAGAAGCACCATCATACCACTGGTGGCCATACCGGTATCAATCATCTCCGCATTCTTTATCATGTACATCGGTAATTTTTCTATCAATGTATTAACCCTGCTGGGCCTGGTACTGGCCATTGGACTGGTGGTAGATGATGCCATTGTAGTGCTGGAAAATATTTACAGTAAAATTGAACAGGGCATGACACCGCTGGAAGCAGCGCGCAAAGGCTCCAATGAAATTTATTTTGCGGTAATATCTACCACGGTTACACTGGCCGCGGTGTTTCTGCCCATATTATTTCTGGGCGGCATTACCGGTAAACTTTTCCGCGAATTTGCCATAGTAGTGGCCGGCTCCGTGTTAATATCGGCATTTGTGGCGCTTACACTTTCACCAATGATGAGTGCGTATCTTTTAAAAGCCGGCTCATCTCATAACTGGTTGTATAAAAAAACAGAACCCTGGTTTATCGCGCTGAACAATGGATATGAAAAAGCATTGCGCGGTTTCTTCAGGTTCAGGTGGCTGGGTTTCGTTTTACTGTTATTATCATTTGGCATAGCCTGGTTGCTGGCGCCTAAATTGCCTTCAGAGCTTGCACCACTGGAAGATCGTTCCATGGTTGGCCTGGCTGTGATTGCGCCCGAGGGCACATCTTATGAAAGCATGGAAGAAACCATGAAGGCTATCAGCAACTACGTATCGGATTCTATTCCCGATTTAAATAATAACACCACCTACGCAGGTATTGCCGCGTCCATTGGTACACTGGTGCAGCCCGTTAATGGCGGTTTTCAGTGGATATTTCTGAAAGATCCAAAAGACAGGAAAAGCAAGTTAACGCAGGCACAGATTTATATGAAACTGGCGGCGGCATCACAAAGATTCAGGAATGTAATCTGCATACCCATACAAATTCCAACCATTGGTGGTTTCTCCAGCAACCAGCCACTGGAATATGTAGTACAGGCACCCGATCTCAAAAGCCTGGTAGAAGTAATGCCCAAATTGATGGGTGAAGTATACCAAAGTAAAAAGCTATCCTTTCAAAATCCGGATTTTAAAGTAGACCGCCCGGAAATTGGTATTACCATCGACCGGCAGCGTGCCGCACAATCAGGTATCAGTACACAGGAGATTGGCCGCACACTGCAGCTGGCACTGAGCGGAAGGAGGTATGGTTATTTTATACACAACGACAGACAGTACGAAGTAATTGGCCAGCTCGACAGGCAGGAACGTTCGGCCCCTGCGGATTTGCGTTCTCTTTTCCTGAAATCATCCAATGGCGAAATGATTTCGCTCGACAACCTGGTAAGCATGAAAGAAAGTGTGAGTCCGCCCGCATTGTACCGTTATAACCAGTCGTACAGCGCCACCATATCAGCCACACCGGCACCCGGTGTAAGCCTTGGTGAGGCCATAAAGGAAATGGACGCCATCACCGCGAAAGTATTGCCACCCGGATTCAGAACGGCACTGGCCGGGCAGAGCCGCGATTTTTCTGAAAGCAGTTCCAGTTTAATATTCGCGTTCATCTTTGCCATTTTGCTGATTTACCTGGTACTGGCAGCGCAGTTTGAAAGCCTGGTTGATCCGTTCATCATACTATTAACAGTGCCAATGGCGGTAACCGGTGCTTTGCTGAGTTTATGGCTGACAGGCCAGTCTGTAAATGTATTCAGTGAGATCGGTATCATCATGCTCATAGGCCTGATTACCAAGAACGGCATCCTGATAGTTGAATTTGCCAACCAGCGTAAGGCAGAAGGTATGACGGTACGTGATGCTGTACTGGCTGCGGCAATTTCAAGGTTCCGTCCCATACTCATGACCACACTCGCCATGATTTTTGGTACACTGCCCATTGCATTATCGTTGGGTACTTCTTCGGGCAGCAGAACTTCATTGGGAATAGTGGTAGTGGGCGGGTTGATTTTTGCAGGTGTGCTTACTCTTTTTGTTATTCCTGCCGTGTATTCTTATTTCTCACGGCCCTATAAACAAAAAGCAGCTGAAAACATAGGGGTTAACCCATTGCAGGCAGAAACCATTCCTGCATAGATATATTGATTTAACAGTCGCCCTGGTTTGCCAGGGTGGTATTCCGAACTTTTGAATTTATTTTTATGACACACAAACAGGCATACATCTATACTTTTACAGTATTTGCGCTTATCTGTCTTTTTTCTTACCTGGCATCGGCACAGCCCCGTAAGCTGTCTTTACAGGAAGCGCTTTCACTAACGCTGTCAAACAACCGCGAAATAAAAATCACTTCGCTGGATGTAGACAGGTCGCAGCAACAGCTGGTAGTGGCCAAAAGCCAGCAGAAACCGGTAGTGGGCGTAACAGGCCAGCTGGCGCACTATTTTAAATCGCCCGCATTCTTTGGTTTTGGCAATACCACCAGCACCAGTGATAAAATTCCCTATGGCAGATTTGGTGGCAAAGACCAGGTGGCGGCTACTTTATTTGTAATACAGCCCCTATACAATGCCGGCATACAGCCAGCCATTCAGCAGGCCAAATTGCAGGAACACCAGAACCGCTTGCTGGTTACCGGCAAACAGGTTGAAGTGGCTGCCCTTTTAAAACAAACTTATATACAGGTGCTGGTATTGCGGGAGCGGATTAAACTGCAGCAGGAAAGTCTTTCACGCAATGAAAAAGCTTTGAATGATGCCAAATCATTGTTGTTGCAGGGCCGGGCATTGCGGGTGGATACACTACGGGCTTATACTTCGGTAAAAAACCTGGAACCAGGTATACTGAAACTGACATACGCCATTGAAGTGGGCAAACAGCAACTGAAAACATTGATGGGAATAGACAGTACCCAGCAGATAGAACTCAGCGATTCCCTGCTGTTACCTTCTGCCGGCAGCATACTTACAGAAGAAGAAGTATACAATGAAGCAAAATTACACCGTGCAGATCTGAAAGCACTTGATATGGACCAACAGCTGGCAGAACAGCAAATAAAACTGGCAGCAGCGGGTATGAAACCAGTTGTGTCATTAAATGCACAGTATCTGCTGCAAACACAGACCAGCCAGTTCAATTATTTCAATGCCTATTATCCGTCAACACCATTTGTAGGTGCCCAGGTAACCGTACCCATTTTTAATGGCAACAGCAACAAAGCGCGGGTAAAACAGGCGAAGATTGAAAAGGATCAGACCGTAACCAGGTCTGCCAGTGCATACGAACAACTGAAATCCGAAATAAAACAGGTAGTGGCAGATGTAACGGAAACGGCTGCCCGCATTCAAACCAGCGCCAACGTAAAAGAAACAGCGCTGCTGAGTTACGATATCACACAATACCGGTATGCAAAAGGAGTAGCTTCCCGCCTGGAACTTACAGACGCGGAATTGTCGTTGACTGCCGCACAATCCAATTACCTGGAAGCTGTGTACGATTATCTTTCAGCCCGGATTGCACTTGAAAAAAGTATGGGAACAATAACACAATAGACAGGATATACATTTGATGAGCCAGGGCAGGAGACAGCATACCACTGTCTCCTTTTTTTTAAAACACTTCTCCAAGACTAACGTACAATGCACTGTAGCCTTTGCTGAATCCAAAATCTATCCCGATATTGGTACCGGAGTTTTTATTGAATTTAATGCGCAATCCCGCGCCGGCAGCCGGATGCAGGTAGGCGAATTGCGTCTTGTCGGGCTCCGTTACCGAATTCAGATTGGCAAACACCACAAAACCAAAAAGGCCGTTTGCGGTAAGCTGTTTGCGGTATTCTGTTTCCAGGTACCACAATGTTTTACCGGTATACCGGCGGTTATAAAATCCCCTTCCGGAACGTTGATTGGTATCCCAGCCGGTGGCGGGTAAATCCAGGTAAGGAGATTTGCTGCCCAGCGTTGTCCATAGATAACTCCATACAGCCAGCACATTTTGTTCCTCCCTGCTAAAGGGTATGTATTTACGCACATCTATATAAAGCGAATTCCAGTAATCATCACTACCCAGGAATTTGGGGTTCACCCTGTAAATAACATTGGCAAAGAATCCCGGAAGCGGGTTAATGGAGTTTACCCTTGCATCGTACAGGAAATTAAACGTAAGACCCGAAGAAAATGAATTGGAGTGGTTGACAGTGCCATATTTATATCCTGTAAACTGCTGCAGGTCCGCCGTATCTTTTTCTGTATGAATGGAAATATGGTAATCCAGATTGTATCCGATACCAGCAAAGATATATGGCCGCAATCTTTTCAGTGCACTGAAATAGAGCCGTACATATGAATAGTTAATGAGCATTTTATTCTCTTCATCCTGCCTGCCGCCGAGGCCCCAGGTATATTGCGGAAAATAGGAGTAGCGCACATCACCTTGAAAATTCCATTTATTGCCGGGTGACCAGATATTGCCTTTAAAAGGGAAATTAAAAGCGCCTTTAAAATTGGTGCTGGGTGAAAACGTTACGGTAGACAAATAAGTAGATCTCCTTTCGCCCAGGTAAAAACCGGCTTGTGTGGTAGTTACCAGTGCGGTTCCGCCACCAGGTACGGAAGTACCAATGGGTAACAAAGAATAATAAACTTTTCGGCCTTGTTCCCTGGCTGGTTTTTTAATATTGATATGGGTAAAATCCTTTAATACGCCCAGCAAATCCCGCTGACCCGAAGTATCCAGCGCATGGCTTTTTGTCGGAGCGATCATCCCCGATGGATTTTGTGCCAGCAAACAGGATGGGGGAATACAAAGAAAAGCAAACAACCAATTTTTAAACATACTAATAGTGAAACCAATATTATGCTAAATTTTTCAAATGGCTTGTTTTCCCCATTGGAAGCAATATTCACAGGAACGCTTACCGGGTAACAGATACATGATTTTTATTTGCAGATTGCAAACTACCCGTGTTGGACCATTTCCTATCCGGGAATCAATGAATGGAATAGAAGGATGGAGCTATTACTGATAATAGGATGTTGTATATGCCAGGGCGGAGAATATTGAGTATCTTTTTGACTTATTCAACCTGTAAATTTCAACAAATGCTGCTGGTATTTCAATATTGATGAGATGACAACAACGCGAAATCCCCTCCCTGTACTAAACAGCGTTCAACCCTTTGGGTGATAGATGGGTGCATTGGAATGCACTGTATTTTTTATTCATCTTCTGCATTGCCGGCTTCTAACGTATTCCTGGGGAAATAATTACTCATTATAAACAGCGGGAATGTTTGCAGACAGCATATGACAGCGTTATTAGCTGCTTATGCATCCACAGGCTTTGGCATGTTTTTATAACCATAGGATATATAATAACTCGTAAATCATGAAAAAAACAGCGCCATCGCCCAAAGGCACAGACAGAACAAAAAAAGGATACAACGAAAAAAATCCCGGGCAACCGGAAGGTGCTTTTCCGCCGGGCAATCACAAAACAAAAAAACAGGATATAAAATCAAATGCGGCTGATAAAAAAGCCAAAGAAGACGAAGGTTAGTAAATGCTGAAAGTCAACTTGCTCCACCGGCACAGATAACCCTAAAAAATAATAATGGCATTTAAAAAAAACAGTATCTCCTTCGGGAGATCTTTTATCATAGTTATATCCATCATACTGTTACTCGTACTGGCGGGCATTATTGGCTGGAACCTGGTTAAGTATAAATTCATTAAAGGCAAAGTAAAAACGGCGGTGTATGAAAAAACCAACGGGCTGTACACCATCCGTTATGATAAGATGGATTTGGATGAAGCCGGTGGCTATCTATATGTAACCAATTTACAAATCATCCCTGATACGGTTAAATACAAACAAATGGTGGAGAATAAAACCAATCCACCGCTTCTTTTATCGTTGCTGGTTCCGGAATTAAAGATTGCAGGCGTTAAAACACCTGATGCCATGGTTAATAAAAAAATAAGCGGCAGAAAACTGGAGATCAGCAACGCCACCGTGATTTTTTATTACGCAAAGTCATACCCCGATACCAGCCAGGATGCCATAAAACAGGAAATGTACCAGCAATTGCTGGGTGATCTGAAATCGATTCAGGCAGACACGGTGGAAGTGACACATGTTTCGCTGAGCTTTATAAATATACTCAGCAGCAAGACTTCCATTGAGGCATCGGCTATATCTGTTCATTTAAACGATGTAATCATAGACAGCCTGCACAGCAATGACAGCACCCGTTTCTTTTTCTCAAGAAAAGTAACGGTAACTGGTGATAAAGCAGTTATAAAAAATAAGCCAAGCACGTATTTTTACAGGTTTGACGGTTTTTCATTTAACAATAACAACGGCGAAAATGGCACGGGTTCATTATTCATAAAATCATTGCAGATAGAACCGCAGTTAAGTGAAGCGAAATTTGCCGCCTTTTCACAAGTGCAGAAAGACAGGTTCAAACTTGATTTCAGCAATGTATCGTTGAAAAAAATTAACCTGCGACGCTTAATGCTCAGCGATGTGTTGGCAGACAGTATGATAGTTCAGCAATGCAATGTGCATATTTACCGCGATCGAAATTATCCGGGCGATCATGTAATACGGGTTGGGCAATATCCGCAGCAGTTGCTGATGAAAGTGCCTGTTTTGTTATCGCTTAAAAAACTGGTGGTAAGAAGTGCATTTATTGAATACAAGGAAAAGAACCCCAAATCCGATTTCAATGGAAGGGTGCAGTTTGTAAACGCACACGCGGTCATTGATAATATTACCAATGACCCTGAACAGATAAAGAAAAACAATCATTGCGTGGTTAATTTTAATGCCCGTTTTCTTGATTTGGCAAAAGTGCATATACGACTGAACCTGCTGCTAAACAATCCACAGGGCAGGTTTTCATTTTCCGGTGGGCTCGACGAAGGTTTTGAAGCCAGCAGGCTGAATAAATTAATAGAGCCCCTGGGGCTTGCAAGAATTGAAAAAGGCTATGTCAATGACCTCGAATTTAATTTTACCGGTCATAATTACGGAAGTAACGGAACAGTTACTTTATTGTACGATGATCTTAAATTGAACCTGCTGAAAAAAGACAGTGCAGAAAATAAACTGCAAAAGAAAAAACTGGCCAGCTTTGTGGCCAATATGGTTGTTAAAAATTCAAATCCATTGCGCCGCCAGCCGGTACGGGTGGAAACACTGGAGTATAAACGGGATACCAACCGATCCTTTTTCAACCTGATGTGGAAATCTGTCTATTCGGGCATGAAGAAAACCGTGGGCATGTAAATAACTAAAACAGTGGATAATTACGCTTAGTCAACAACGGGAGTCATTAAGGCGCCCGTTTCTTTATTCACTATTTAGAATGGATAACCGATAGCAATATTAAGAATGAGGTTGTCTCTCCGCCATGCGCCGCTGCCAAAATCTACCTGGTTAATCACCCATTGATGTCCATCGGGCAGCCAGGGCTTCCTGAGCGGAAAGGCAACATCCAGCCGTAGTACCAGGAAAGATACATCCACGCGTAATCCAACTCCAGCGCCTACTGCCAGTTGCTTCATAAACTGGTTGGTAAATTCTGCGCCGGGTTTCAACGGGTCTTTATTGTATAACCATATATTGCCTGCATCTACAAAGACTGCCCCGTTTACCACACTTACCAGTTTCATACGGTATTCTGTATTTATTTCCAGTTTTATATCGCCCGACTGATCCGGGAAAAATTTGGTAATGGTATCCCTTGCACCGAGGTACGTGCCTGGTCCGAGCGACCGGCTACGGAAAGCGCGTATGCTGTTATTACCACCAATGAAGAATTGCTTGATAAACGGCAGCGATGAAGAATTACCATACGGGTAGCCAACACCAACAATCAACCGGTTTGCCCAAACACTGTTTGTTCCGCTTTTCAGATAGTAACGAACATCTACATCACCCCTGAGGTATTGCGAGAAGGCCGCATTGAAAATAGTAACTTCTTTACCACTCTTCACGTTGGCGCCCGAAACCAGTCCCGCAATATTTCCCGATAAATCTATGGTGCCATTAAAATACAAGCCTGTCTGCGGTCCGTTGCCGGTTAAAGGATTGTATGTATAACTGTAATTGGAACCAAGAATAAACTGTTTGTCGATCGCCTTTTGTAAAGTTGGGTTGGTGTCGATGGCAGCGCGGTATATATCGGTAACATTTACCGGTTGCACATAGGTAATGCTTATCGGGTTTAGCTGGTGTTCTTTCTGTACACTTTCTTTCCAGCTATAACCATAAGATGCACGGAAAGAGTTGAGCGTATATAATTTTTGTTTGTTCAGCAGATCATATCCCAGCTGGATGTTTGTTTTTGGTACAAACCCACTCCGCGTATTGAAATTAAAAAAAGGTACTATAAACCTCGGTATGGCCAGGTTGGTTTCCAGGCCGCCGCGGTAAGTATTAAAGCCTGCATACTGGCCGCTGTATTGTACTTCAAATCCGCCCAGTGCGGTAATGCTCAGCAATTCACCCGCCTTAAAAGTATTGCGGTTGCGCCAGCTGGCACTTATCTGCGAACCGGTAAGGTTGTTAGATTTCGTGCTGCCGATGACTTCTACCCGCAAAGATTTTTTAGGCATGGGTGTCAGGTAGTAATAGGTATTGAGTTTGGGCGTGTCCTGCTGCGGCGCCAGCTCAAACCTGTTTTTTACAAATTTGAAAAGTCCGAGTGTAATCAATCGGTTGAGCGTTAGGTTGTGACTGGATCGTTTGTAAGGGTCACCGGGACTGAACAGCATAATCCGGTTGAATAATTGTGGCTTGTATAAATGTTGTTTGTCTATGATTTGGTAACCCTTATAGGCAACCGCTGCTTTTTTTATGGTGTCGCTAGTGGCAGTGTTAAGACGATAATTGGCGAAAATAAATATATCGTTGATGATGTAGGTGTTTCTGGACTGTTCGGGGATGATGGGTTTTTTTATGACTTCCAGGTTTACCGTATGATTGCCGATGCTGGAATCTACACTTACATACAGGAAATCTGCATTGAAATAGTAAAAACCTTTTTCTTTCAGGTAAGCATCAATACGGTCCCTTTCCGCTTTTATTACGTCGAGGTTGTAGGGTTTGCCGGGTTTAAGAAAACTGGTAGTCGAAGATTCAACAATTGTTTTCGACAACAGGCTGCTGTCTTTTTCAAATGCAACGTTTTTGATGGTATACTGGCCTCCGGCTTCAGCAGTAAAAACGGCAGTAGCCTTCCTGTTTTTTACTACTGTATCGGCTGTTGTGTTTGCCTGGAGAAATCCCCTGTTCTGCAGGTTGCTGGCCAGCACCTTGTTGTTGTGATCTATATTAAAATCGCTCAGCAATACCGGGGGTTCACCAATTTTATATTTCAGTTTACCTCTTAGCGAGGTTTCTTTTTTGGGATGGCCTGCAATATTGTAAACAAATAATTTGAAGCGCAAACCCAGTATTTTTTTATTGGGCCTGGGCCGGGTGAGATCTTCCAGCTCTGAACGAATGGTTTTGGTTTTTTTATCTGTGGGCCCCTGTGTATTTAAATGCACTTTTGACCCCGTGTACAAAGATTCGCCGGCCGGCAGGTATTTGAGGTTGCTGCAGGAGCAAATAAGCAACAGCAATGCCGCGTAAAAATATGCGTATCTTCTTTTACTCATTGCTGGTTTTGATTGCTTGTTTTTTCTGTGCGTTTTCCAGTTCACGTGCTTTTTTTCTTTCTGCCCTTAATTTTGCTCTTTGTTTGGCGCTCATAAATATTTCCCGGAAATGATTATAGTCAACCGTTAATATAAAACCAATACCAGTTTCAATTATATAGCCTTCTATAATTCCCTGGTAATCGTTTTTCCTATAAGCCCGCAGCATATACCGGCCGTCTTTGCTCAGCTGGTAATCAAGGGCCACATTACCTGCCAGGTTGGTTGACTGCCGCCCGGTATTTTGCGCACCTTCCAGTTCAAAATTACTGCCTACGGTTACCGTTAGCCGGTCGTTGAGCAGGCGTTTCGACAAGGCAACATTCAGATCCGTTTTGCTGGCGCGTTCACCCGACGTGTAATCATCATCCTGCGAGATAACATCAAAATTGATGTCTACACCTTTTATTAAATCTGAGGCAAGCTGGTTTAACTGCTCCGTCAATAACTTGCTTACGCTTGCGCGGGCAAAAGACTCCGCGGTCATTCCGCTTCCACTGCTCTGGAACGGGTTTTCAGTTACAAACCTGGTGAGCAACAGCAGTGCAAAGACTTGTTTATTCAATTCCGAGGGTTCTTTTCGCAGATCTGTCAGTTTCTGGTTTACGAGTTCTACAATATTTTTTGATACATTATAGTTCTTGTTGTCCGGTAACAGGATATCGAAAGTGATAGTTGGTTTCATCAATGCACCTTTCATTTTAAGGTCCACTTCAAACGGAAGTTTCTGCAGATAGGTATTGCGTATGGTAGCTACGGAACCTTCCAGCTGGTCTTTTACCAGATCTAGCGGCGCAGTGTTGGCAATGTATACAGCCGTGAGATCTACTTCGGCTTCTGTGGGTTCTCCTTTCCAGATAATCTTACTGCCCTTTTGAATATCAAATTTTCTTTTCAGCAAATTAAAGGTGAGTTGATAGGAACCATCTTCCAGTTCATATGAACCGGTAAGCGTTATTTTACCACTGGGGTCAATGCCTGCATTCAGCAAAGCTTCGCCGCGTACATTCAGTAAATCGCCATTGCCTTCATCAATAATCAGGCTCAGCTCTGCTTCTTTCTTTATTTCAATGTTTACAGAAACATCCATTCCGGTTGCCGAAGTCCGGTTCAGCGAATCTTCGGCGTTAATTAAATCAAAATCATTGGGTGGCGCATTTGCGTTTATAAATTTTACGATGCCTTCTCTTTCTTCAATACCCGGTTCTTCCTGTGGTAGTACAACGGTCAGTTTTGTTTTATCGTTGATGGTCAGGTTGCCGTCTACTACCGGGGCCAGCTCAGTTCCTTTAATGGTAAGGTTAGTGGTAAAATACAACTGGCCATAATACAATTTATTGTTCTTTTTGGTGGTGCTGAGTGCGTGAAAGTCCCTGGCATGCAGGGTCAGATCAAATTTATAATGCTGGAAATCGCCTGTATAGGCTGTTCCATCCAGTACAGCTTTGTTACCGCTGCTATCAACAATGGTGAACGTATTGAATTTGATGCCTTCGGGGTTGAAGGCAATTTTTTCCTGGTCAATACTGAAGTAGCTGTTCAGCATACCCAGGTTAAACCGCGTTTTATTAAAGTTAATATCACCGTTTACCTGCGGCTTGTCGAGGTTGCATGTTATGGAAAGTTTACCATTTACCGTTCCGGTTGCATCACGGATGGCCTGGTTGGTAGCGCCTTCCAGGCTATGAATTTGTAACTGGCGGATGTCTGCCACCAGGTCGAAACTGCTCTGATTACCGGGTTTCATAAAATAACTGCCCTGTAACTGCACATCATTGCCACGGCCAGACAATAGTACGTCTGCAGCAAACGTATTGGCCTGTGTATTGTTTACCTGCAGCCGCAGATCGCCCAGCGTGTCCTTATTCATTGCCAGGTTATTAACGGTTAGATCGCTGGTGAAATTGGGTTGTGTCATCAGGTCGTTCAGGGTGGCTTTTCCATTGAGCGTTCCGTCTATAAACAATGAATCCTGTTTTATAAATGCGGACAGTGTTGCCAGCCGGAAGTCTTTAAAGTTTACATCCACCGGCGCATCGGGTGCAGGCGATTGGCTGTTTAAGGACAGATGCTGGTTGTCTTTGCCGAGATCAAATTTGCTGATGTTGATGCCCTTGCCATCGTACACAATTTTGTTGTCGTTATTGACGGTCCACTTATCATAATTCAGCATCAGGCTGTCTGGCTTCAGCGCAAAAGCATACTGTCCTTTAGACGGCTGTTCAAGCAATCCGGAGATCCGGTATTTGTTTTTTGCAGCTTTGTCTTTATTGAGTAAAGTGAAATCTATTTTATTATTGGCAATGGTGGCATTGAGGCTGGTGGCATACACATTTAAACTGGTACCGCTCTGTATATTGGCCACTGAAGCATTTACAAAAAGTTTATTATCCCGGGTGGTTGCTTTCAATTGAAGGTTGTTAACCTTGTTGGCTCCATTAATTATCAGCGGCGCCTGTACATTTGCATGCCATCCGCTGTCGCTGCTGAAATGGCTTTGGAGGGTAATGTCTTTGAGGCTGTCCAGCTGGGGCACCAGCGCTTTCAGCAACGGTTTGTTGACTACTATTCCGTTGATGGTAAAATTGTAGGGGTCAGTTTTTACCAGGTTGCTATCTGGTACCCGGGAGAAATAAGGTTCCATGGCCTGCTGAAAAACACTGCCCATCTGCGTTAGTTTGTACTGGCCATTTAATTGCAGGTTTACAATATCGCTTTCCAGGTGTACAAATTGTCCGCTGTCTGTTCTTCCTGCTGCCATCCGGATGGTATCCATGGGAATACGCTGCTGGTTGTTGAGCAGTACTGACTGGGTAACCAGTAAATCTCCGATGAGGCTGTCGGGGTTAGTGGCTGCAAAATCGGCAGTAATATTTCCGCGGTAAAAAATGGTATCGGTGGTCAGGTGCAATGGCAGTGTACGAAGGGTATCCACCTGCATGGTAAGCTGAACGGCCGGGTATTTGGTTGCAAAATTTCCGGTTGCATCCAATGCAATGATTACGTTGGGGTCATTTATATCAGCAACTGCTTTAAACTGCTGCCTGGCAATGCTGGCATCAAACCGGAAATTCTGGTAATTGTATTGTTTAAGTTCCGCAGCGTTTACAATTCCATGCAGCCTTGCGTTGGCATACTGTGGGTCATAGCCTCTTCCCCTGGCGGTGAAACCGGCGGTAACCACGCCAAATGTTTTGCTGGTATCTTTTAATAAAACGCCCAGGTTTACTTTATTCAGGGTGATGGCCAAATCATACAAAGCATTTATTTTATCATCAATTTTTGAAGCCGTTCCTTTAACGGTGGCATCGCCCAGGCTGGAATTCATTTTCAGATCTGCCGCCATATCATTCATACCGCCTTTAAACCGGCCCGATAATGATACCCGTTCGGGAAGGGTGATATTGGAGGGCAGGGTATTGGGCGGCAGCATGCCGGTAATATCATTGCTGGTGCTGGTAAAATTTTTTATCAGCACATCGGCATAGAATTTCTTTGGTTCTGTGGCATTTTTAATAGTGCCGGAAATATCCAGACGGGTATTTTGCAGTCCGCTGAATTGAAGTTCCGGTATGCTCAGGTTGGTCATACTGCCTTTTATGCGGCTGTTTATCAGCAAAACCGCGTTGCCGTTTTTAAAGGCAGCCTGTTTACTCAAAAATGGCGCAAACGTAAGAATGTCTTTTACCTGTATTTTACTGTTGCTGAGATCGAGATCGATATTCATTTTGGAAGGGTCTTTCGCAACCGCTTCAAGCGACGGGTAGCTGACCGCTAAAGAACGCTGTATGGAACTGCCCGGGGTTTGAATGCTTAAATTTTTCAGGTAGGCCTGGCTGTTGGTATACAGGAAGCTGGTGTGAAAACTGTTCAATACAAAACCGCTTTGTTCACGCAAGCTGCCTTTTGTGATTTCACCGGTAATAGAATCTTTTCCATATTGAAGGTCTTTGATTGCCAGGGTTAATCTGGTGGCATTGATATGCGCAAAATCCATTCCACTGGTTGTTTTTTTCTTGCTGTCATCATCGAACCGGATATTGTTATCTGCCAGCGAAATATTGGCTACCTGCAGCCGCCAGCCCGCATTGGCTGAATCAATACCGGTTCCACTTTTTTTGTCAGCACTTCTGCCGTTTCGCGTTTACCAATTCTTACGGTTGTGCTGGTATTATTCAATTGCAGGTCGTTCAACAGAATGACCTGTTTGTCCATGTCAAAACTTTTTACATCGCCTTTTAATGTTCCCAGTGCTATATTGGTGTACAATGCATCAACTGCATTCCGGTACTCCAGCTGTATATCCGAGAGATCTATTTTTTTAAGGGCCAATGCTAACGGGTTGGGCAGACCTATTTTTTTGATGACTTCCGTATTTTCTTCCGGTGTTTGCAATGGCTTGGTCTGGTAGGCCCTTGCTACCACTCCTTTCATTTCAATTAACGGGATGCTGTATTGCATATGCGTGGGATCCAGCTTGTCGATGATTGTTTTGCTGTGTTCAACCCATACTTCAATATCGTTTCCGGTTACAATATCCTTGTAAACAAGGCGCACTTTGGTTAGCTGCAGGTTGTCGAGCGAAATTTTCAGTGCGCTTGTGTCTTTTTTGCTGGTTGTTGCGGAAGGGCTTCCGGCAAACGCGTCAACAATAAACTGGAAATTATATGTGGTATCCGTGAGTTCTCTTCTGATTTTAGCGGTAATGCCTTCCAGTTTTACTTCGTTAATGGCAATTTCACTGTGGAGCAATTTCCACATGTTAAGATTCACTTTCAGCAGTTTACCCGCCAGCAGGGTATCTTTCTGAAGATCTTCAATGTAAATATTATCCAGCTCTACTGTTTGCGGAAAACCGATGTATAATTTACCAATGACAACTTTTGTCTTTAATTTACCAGACAGGTAGTTCTCTGCCTTTGCCCTCACTATGTTCTGAACATAAGGGGTTTGCACCAGCACGATTACCACCAGTAATAAAATGAAAATTCCTAAGACAATTTTAAGAAACAGCCTGCCCGCGCGCGACAAAACAGATCTCCGGGGTATGTTAACAGGCTTGTTTGATGACATATAAACTAAACTTCTGAATGTTAAATGTAGTAATACTCTAGCAATGCAAAAGGCAGTCCATAATTAATTGTAAAGGGTTAGTATACAGCTATATTGATGAATATTTGCAGAACCGTCCGGCGTTAAATAAACTGCTTTAAAATTTTCATTAACACCCTTTCTTCCGCGGTGAGGCCGCCTTTGTTATCGGGTGCCTCCAGCCGGTCCAGTTCCTTGAGGTAGGCCGATAAATTATTTTCTTCATACAGTTGTATCAGTGCCGGGTGCACATAATACTTTTTGCAAACGGTTCGGGTGTTGCCGAGTTTTCGGCTTACTTCGTCCAGGGCCGAAACAATATTCTTTTTGCTTTCGGTAATGGTAACGGCCTCACCCAGTGAACGAAAAGCTTGTAAAGCATGCAATGAACCAGCCCAGGTGCGAAAGTCTTTTGCGCTGCAGTCATAACCGCTATTGTCTTTGATATACTGGTTTACCATGCCCGAGTCAATTGATTTGCGGTTTCCATCTGCGTCATAATACTGGAAGAGTTCTTTGCCCGGAATATCGCGGCATTGTTTAACCATTCTGGCCAGTTTTTTATTGGTAAGACTCACCTGGTGTTCAATCCCTTTTTTGCCTTTGAAAGTAAAATGCATTTTATCGCCATTGATGGCAACATGTTTGTCTTTTAGCGTGGTGAGTCCGTAAGAGCCGTTTTGTTTTTCGTATTCATTGCTTCCTATGCGTATATAGGTTCTTTCCATTAAGCTGATAACCGTAGCCAGTACTTTCTGCTGGGAAAGCTCATTTGCGGCCAGATCTTTTTCCAGCTTCAGGCGCAGTTCGGGAAGTACTTTACCAAATTCATACAGGCGGTGGAATTTGGTTTCATTCCTCAATTTATTCCAGAGTTCATGATAGCGGTATTGTTTTCGTTGGCGCAGATCAAATCCGGTAGCCTGTATATGGCCGTTGACTAACGGGCATATCCATACGTTTATCCATGCCGGCGGGATAGCCAGTTTACGGATGCGGTTGATGTCTTTTTGAGCCCGTACGGGTTTATTTTGAAAATAGTAGGCAAAGCCCTTTCCTTTCTTCATTCGGGTGATACCAGGTTCGCTGTCTTTAACATACAGGAGGTTGGCAGCAACGGCAGCTTCTTCATAATGCTTATCTGCCTGTAAAAAATCTTTATGTGTAAGCCGCAGTGCGGTAGCGCCCATATTTTCTTTTTGCATAACTATTGAAAATACAGTGCCAGAAAGGAGTTAAGAATTATGAATTAAGAATTATGAGTTATGAGTTATGAGTTATGAGTTGAAAGTTTCGGTTTGCGAAATAATTTTGTGACACATGCAACGCACGATACCGAAAAAGGCTCCCTGCTAACAGCTAACAGCTATCTCCCAAAAGCATCAGCAAGGGTATTGATTTCTTTTGGACCGATGGTTTTATTGCCATTGTCTACTACTATCCTAAACCTGAATACCACCGTTTCCCCTTTTTTTAACTGCAGGTTCTTAGCCGATGCACCATTGGTGAAGATTTTTTCACCGAGTGGATTGGCGGCAAACAGGCCGTACCCACGTGCATGCCAGAAAGTGGGGTAGTTGGGGTTTTGCGGGTGATCTATGATGACCACGCTCACTGAATCTTTTCCCATCTTACCATACACTTTGCACCAGCGGCCGCGTGTACTCCAGGCAGCATCGCCCTGTTTTCCTTCACTGGTAATATAGTTGCCATTGGCGATACTGTCTTTGGTGCCTTTTACGATGGTCACGATGCCTTTATCGTCTGTAAACTTTTTATCTTCTGCAGTAGGTATTTCCAGCGCATGCGCCAGCCTGAAACCAAGCAACCCGTCTTTGGCATCTGTAAAACTTACCAGGTCTGCAACGCCTTTGAAGGTAGTAACGCGGTCTATGATCCTGAGCCGGTCCGTACCACTGAATGTAAACTGGGTGGTTTCTTCCAGCAATACTTCATTTTGCTGGTTGGTCCAGTTGGCATGGTATGAAAGCAAACCTTTTGTTCCATCTTTGGTTTCAATTATGCGATCCGTTTTTATCCAGCCATAATTCTTTTTCTTTTCCTGCGGGATGGCAAAAGAGTTATTCCAGAAATCAAGCCCGTTTACATTTTCAAAATTCAACCAGAGGCCAATATGATGCGGGTGATCAGTAGGATCGCCCGGTTGCGGGTTAAGCGGAAAGCCGCGTGTTACAACGGTGCCGTTGGCGGCGTAAACCGGGTAGAGCACTGGTTTCTCGAGTGTATCGGGATAAAAAAAACTGGTGAAAGGCTTGTCGCCTATCAGTACATTGATGCGGTTTACATTATTTTCTTTTACCAGCTTTACCATTTGTTGCTGGGCGGTAGACACAGAAAATAATATACAAGTAGTGATCGAAAGCAGTAAGACGGACTTTCCAGCGTGCATGTATTTAATTTTTGCGGCCGGTAACATCACCGGCCGCGGTTATCAGTAACTTAACAAATGATTGATGGCCGGATGGCTAAAAGCTAATAGCTAACAGCTTTCCTCAATATTTAAACACCTTGCCGCTGCACATTACTTCCTGTGTGGCTTCATCAAAAGTAGCTTTACCACCCAGGTGTGCAGAGGCGGTAGTCATGATATTCGCAATAGAGTGGCTGTAGCCTGCTTCAACCGGTGCATTGGGTTCTTTGCGGCTGCGGATGCACTCCATCCAGTTGCGTACATGGTTGCTCGTTAGTTTGTCGCCCCCGGTATTGGCCGAAGCAATCACTGCTTCAACTTCAGACAGGCTCATTTCGGGTAGAAGGTTTTCCGGCAGGTTCATTGCTGCTGCCATTTTTTTGGTGAGACCGCCTTTGGGTGAAACTTTATTTGTATTTAAATTGAGTTCACCGCCATTGGAATAATAAATTTCGGCGGGGTTCTCATCTCCATTGTCCATACGTGATCCAAAAGTAACCTGGAAGCCGCTGGAAGCATCGTTGGCAGGGCCATAATCAAATACTGCGGTGATGGTATCCCAGTTTCTTCTGCCGTCTTTCCACATGTAAATTCCGCCATTGGCAACTACACTGCGTGGATGTGAAAGTCCGCTAAACCAATGCACAGTATCGATCTGGTGACTCATCCACTGGCCGGGTAATCCGGAAGAATATGGCCAGAATAAACGATACTCCAGGTATTTGCGCGGATCAAAATTTTCGAACGGGCGGTCGAGAATGAAACGTTTCCAGTCGGTATCTTCTTCTTTCAATTGTCCGAGCAGGGCGGGTCTGCGCCAGCGTCCCGGCTGGTTAACATTCCAGGTTAATTCCACCATCTTTATATCGCCAAATTTTCCGGAGCGAATGTACTCGTTGGCTGCATGATAGTTGGCGCCGCTTCTGCGTTGTGAACCTATCTGCACAATTTTCTTACTGGCCTTGATGGCTTTCAGTGCCGCACGGTTGTCTGCCATAGATTCTGCAAAGGGTTTCTCCACATAGGCATCGCATCCGGCATTGACAGCCTGTATGGCATGCTGTGCATGCTGAAAATCTGCGGTGCTGATAAAAACGGCATCCGCCAGTTTTTTATCGTATAATTCTTCGTTGTTGCGGCAGGCAACAATATCATGACCCATTTTTTCTTTCCAGACAGCCGCGCCCTCTTCGCGCCGCATCTTCCAGATATCCGATACTGCCACCACATCAAAATTCAATTCTTTATAGTGGTTCATGAAACTGGGTATATGACTGGCTTTGTGCCTGTCGGAAAAACCTACTACACCAACACGTACACGGTCGTTTGAACCAATGATCCTGTTATAACTTTTTGCGCCAAAAACGGCTGGTGCGCCCAGATAAAAACCGGCTGTGCCCATTGCTGCCTGTTTTATAAAATTGCGTCTTGAATGTGGCATGTAAATCGTTTTTTGTTTTATAAATGTAAGAGAATGAAAGGCTTGATAGTTACGGTTAAAATTACTTCATCAGGATATTAAAACAACATTAATTTCAACTTTTTGCCCCAAAATATGCTACATCGTTTTACCTACTGCGGCTTTCCTGATATCCGCTGCAATGCTGGCTATAAACTGGAACTGATCCACGATAGGTTTTAATTCTGAAAGGCGTAACCGTGTATCTGTTAATATGAGCCCCTGCTGCAGTTCGGCATTTCTTTTTGCCACCAGTTCCTTCACATGCACACCGGGTATAAAAGGGCTTTTGGTGTTAACGGGCAGACTGCCGGTGGTACTGCCTTCTTCCGTAAGTTGTGCAGCTGCTACGAGCTGACCGGTGGTATCGTTTATAATGGGCAGAAAGTCGGGCGACTGGTACTTGGCAGCCAGCGTTTTACTGAAATGTGCCAGCGTGGCAATATGAGAGGTAAGGGTGTGTGCAAGCACCACAAACTGGTGTACCTGAAGCGCATTTTTTTGTTTGCTTTTCGGTTCAGACAGCAATCGCGAGAATGCATCCGATAAATTGGCCAGCGCCACAAAGGCTTCCTTGCGGCTTAACCGGAACTGCGTGTCTGAAATGGCCGCGCCGGTAAATGTTTGAGAGACACTTTTATAATATTCCAGGCTGGCGGTAATGGCTGCGGCCTGGTATTTTTTTATCTGCTCATGTTCCCATGCGGGCAGCAGGAGGAAATTAGCGGCAAAAGCGATACCCGACCCTATAACCGTATCTATAATCCGATCAGTAATAATTGTTTTGAACTGGCCGCTGTTCAGTAAATGAAACAAGAGCAATATATAAGGCGTCATGCAGATCACCGCCAGCAGGTAATTGGTGCGTATGAAGCTGTAGGTGCCCGTCATCAGCAGCAGCATAATGATAAACAGTATTGTATTGTCTTTTATAAAATACAGCATGATAAGTCCGGCCAATGCACCCGCCACCGTACCCAGTACACGCTGATAATTTCTTTTTTTGGTGAGGCTGTAAGCAGGTTTCAGGATAACGATGATGGTAAGCAGTATCCAGTAACTGTGTCCCAGCATAAAAAAGTTCGATAAAATATATCCCGCGGTAGCGGCAATGCTTACACGCAGGGAATGCCGGAAAATATCAGATTTGATGCTGAGGTTATCACGCAGCAGTTTCCAGTTGATATCTGTGTGCGTAACAAATTTGTCGTGATCTCCCGTAGGCTTAAAATCCTTTGCTCTTTTCTTGTCGTATTTTGTTTCGTTGTGAAGGGTATTGATTCTTGCCGCCATGTCTTCTATGGCCTGTAATATTTTGCGCAGGGTAATAATGGCTTCCAGGTTCTCGGCATTGAGTCGGGTGTTTCGGAATCCGGTAAAGTATTGTTGAAGGGCCGTCATTTTTTCCTGCAATGCTTCCGGAGGATCAGAAGCACGGCCGCTTTTTACGGCAATGCCGGTATCATCCAGTGCATCCGCAATTGAAATCACTGCATCTTTATAACGTTGCAGTATATCCGTATCGTCAAAAAAATGATGCAGGTTTTCATAAGGATAAAAAGCAGTAGCCGCTTTTTCGAAAAGATCAACCGTATCAATAAAGAGCATCATCAGTGTACGGCTGGTAACCGTGGAATCTTTTACAATGGTGCGGCTTTTATACAATAGTTCGCGCAGCAGGTCCTGTTTGTGCTGTACTTGTACCTGTTGTTCCATGAGCTGCCGGTATACTTCATCGTATGATGATTTGCTTTCGTAAAACTGTGCACGGATACGCAGGTAGTCGGCTGTGGCCATGATGCAATCGCCCAGCGCCTGTTGTATTAATTTGTATGGGCGTACATGGTACAATACCAGGCTCAGCAGCATGTACCAGATAGCTCCCCCGGCAATGTACAAGGCATTCAGCAAAACGTTCCAGCCATGACCGGGGCGGGTCATATTGAGTACCATAATCAGTAATGCCGCAATACCAATGGAGATAACACGCCCGCCATATACGCCTATGATGGAAAATATAAAACAGGCAATGGCTACCCAGCAGCCCAATGCAAAAGGGTAGGGGGCCACATAACCGGTAACCAGGCAAACAAAAAACATGATAATGGTGCAAACCTGCATGCCATTGCGCCGGTGGTGAATGGGGCCCGGACTATCGGCAGCGCTCACGCATACGGCACCTAAAGAGACGAGCACGCCTACCGGCAACCATCCAAAATAATTGAGAATAAGCGCCGGTATTACAGCACCGGTAGTAATACGCAGCCCTTCGCCCAGGTAATAACTGTTGATGAAGCTTTTATATTCCTTGATTAAATCCATGCGTTGGTAAACATGCTGATCTGGTTATAAAGATACTTATTCGCAGAACGCTGCCCGGTTATTTAAAACGGCGAATAAATATTTTGCTCATTCACCATTGCCTTTCCGTTAAATCTACAATTCATACATCGTAATAAACGGTTCATGGTATTGCTGATAGCATTTTTTTTCATGCAGGTGTAATATTGCGCCCTAATCAACATTAATCAAACAAACCAGTACATTTTTTATGAAAAAGTTTTTATTTCTCGCAATCACCGCATCATCACTTGTATTTGTATCATGCAAAAAAGACAAAGACACCGTTCCGCCACCTGCACCGGAGGCCCCTGTGAAACTGTTAACCAGGATCACAAAAACAGAAAACAATACAACCACCGTATTCAATTTTTCGTACGACGCAGCCAGGCGACTTACTTCTTACAGGAGTACCGATAATAAAGTGGGTATTATTTTCACGTACGATGGCAATGGCAATATCATTAAAGTGGAAGACAATGAAGATCATTTCAAAAACATCTATACCTACACGTATAATAACAATGTGCCGGTATCCGGAACATTCAAAAGCTGGCAAAAAACAGCCGGTGAACCAGATGATTTAATTGAAGATGATCTGCTGGGTTATACAGTAAGCAATAACCAGGTTACCAAAATACATGTAAGTTTTACGCAGTCTCAGGATGCCGCAGATTTTGACCTGGTATATGGCAACAATGGCAACCTTACAAAAGTAACCGGTGGTAATACGGGTTACACTGCCAGCTTTGGTTATGGTACCAAAAAGCCAGTTTTCCCGGTAGTATCTAAATATGTGCTCGACCAGGCTGGTTTCTCGCTGCAGTTTGCCGCAAAAAATGAGCTGCTGAGCATTGCATTCGATTTTCCGGGTAACCAGTTCGATGAAAACACTACCAATCAATATACCTACGATTCAAATGGTTATGTGCTTACTTCCAGCGACGGAACTGCGCACATCATCTATGAATACCAATAAGCGGCCGGCCTGGCATTCCCAAATCCGTCTAAGCAGGATGGATTTGGGTTTTTTTATGGTTAATTGGTAATCAATAAGTTGAAAAAATATAAAAAAGGTGATGCAGACGAGCGTTTCGGGGCCAAAACAGCGGTAACAAAATCCGTGGGAGACACCAAAAACCTGCAAAAATCATCCAAATGACGGCCGTTCACCACCCAAAAAATGCCGTTTACCGAGTTTTTTGGAAATGGGCAAAAAAGGAATTTCCGCTGAAATGGCCTACTGTAGGGCATTTCAGCTAATCAATGGTAGCTGTAGATTATTAGATCTAATAAAAAGTAAGTACTTTGTGTTGCATAGTACTGTTTTTTCTCTATCTTTGTGTTGTCAATGTAGCGAAAGAGACAAAAAAACAACCTCCGGTGCAAAAGACATAAAAAACAAGCTTTTTAAAAAAATATAAAAAATTTAGTCATGAAAACGCAAACTACCAGCTTATTTAACCAGCTCAGCAAAATACAGTTAGTAAGCCTTACCGCCGAAGTAAAAGAAATCCTGGCCATGCACCTTGCAGTACCTGCCGGTAAAAAGATAACCGCCGCCGATGTTTGGAACATTCAGCGCCAGAAAAGAGCCAGGGTACAACGCAGGTTTGTTTTGTAGAAAATTAAAAGTTTAAAAGTTAAAAGTCAAAAATCGTTCGACGCCAACAACAATCAAAAACAGTTAAAACATTTTTTATGAACACGCAGATAATCAACACCAGCTTTACAAAAGAAATGAGAACAACCATCTCTGTAGTATACAACCAAACACGCAGCAAGATCATCAGTGCAGCCGATGTATGGAATATACAGCGCCAGAAGAGAGCAAGAGTGCAACGCAGGTTTGCTTTGTAGAAAGTTAAAATTCAAAAGGCAAAAGTCAAAAATCAAAAATCGTTCGACGCCAACAACAATCAAAAACAGTCAAAATATTTTTTATGAACACGCAAATAATCAACACCAGCTTTACAAAAGAGATGACAACCGCCATCTCTGTGGTATACAACCAAACTCGCAGTAAGATCATCAGTGCGGCCGACGCATGGAATATACAGCGCCAGAAGAGAGCAAGAGTGCAACGCAGGTTTGCTTTGTAGAAAGTCAAAAGTTAAAAATCAAAAGTCAAAAACAAGAGCGACGCCACGGGAAAAACATTGGTAGTAAATACTGGCTTAGATGCAAATCCCGGCATCTCTCAATCGCGAAATCAGCAATATTCCGCTGCGTCCGCTGCCCCGCCGCTCGTCCGCCGCGAGAAACCATCGAAGCAATTGCAATCGAAGCAAAAGCAATCCCAAAATCCAAAAATCCCGCAATCAGCATTATTCCTTTGCGCCCGCTGCCCCGCCGCTCGTCCGCCGCGAGAAACCATCGAAGCAATTGCAATCGAAGCAAAAGCAATCCCAAAATCCAAAAATCCCGCAATCAGCAATATTCCTTTGCGTCCGCCGCCCCGCCGCTCGTCCGCCGCGAGAAACCATCGAAGCAAAAGCAATCCCAAAATCCAAAAATCCCGCAATCAGCAATATTCCTTTGCGTCCGCCGCCCCGCC
>Ga0307515_10002613_pt1 | contig 38791 bp, 32 predicted proteins | sample 17_EM_MG_FD_194513 | JGI IMG/M metagenome (GOLD analysis project Ga0307515, IMG submission 194513) | Populus trichocarpa ectomycorrhiza microbial communities from riparian zone in the Pacific Northwest, United States - 17_EM | ecosystem: Host-associated > Plants > Roots > Unclassified | place... | reverse complement strand
GGCGGGAGGCGGCCGACGTGTGGCACGCGGCCGGGTTCCGGTACGAGTACGCGTTGGCGTTGTCCGAGAGCCCCGACCCCGCCGACCACCTGGCCGCACTGTCCACATTGCACGCGATCGGCGCCGCCCCGTTGGCCCGGCAGATCCGCGCCCGGCTGAGGACCCTGGGAGTCGGCCGGATCCCGCGCGGCCCCGCACCGCGCACGCGGGGCAATCCGGCCGGGCTGACCGGACGCCAGACCCAGGTCATGCGACTGCTCATCGAGGGCCTGACGAACGCCGAGATCGCCCACGCGCTGGTCCTCTCCGTCCGGACCGTCGACAGTCACGTGGCCGCCGTGCTCGGCAAGCTCGGCAGCCGTACCCGCCGCGACGTGGCGGCCCGCGCCGCCGACCTGGGCCTCACGCCCCGCCCCTGACCGGTCCGGGGCGGCACCCGGTCGGGTGCCGCCCCACTGATCAGACGAAGATCGGATCGGTGGCGTAGGTGTACCACTTGTCGTCGCGGCAGTCGTGGTACGTCACCTCGGCGAACACCTTCTCCGCGGCGGCCTGCCTGTTCAGGTACATGTTGCTTTGGAAGAAGCCGGCAAAGAGCCCGCTGGGATTAGTTCCGCTGTGGGGAGAGCCGGGCTGGAGCGGGACGTACCCGCGGAAGTTCGCCGAGTTGGCGCTGCTGTCGCGCCACATGGCGGCGAACATGGCGCTGCCGTCCGGGCAGCCGAGAAGGGCGTCGGCGTCGGACTTGGACATGTAGCGATCGAAGCCGATGGAGACGTCGTAGCTAACTTGATTCGTTTGGTCGATCGTCAGGCAGACGTTGTAGATGCCGACCTGGTAGGCGCACCTCGGCCCGATTGCGGCCGAGGCCGGTGCGACAGTCGTGGTGAGCAGGCCGGCGGACATCAGTAGCGCGGCGGCGGCACCCACGAAGCGGGCACGCCATGTCGTTCGAGGCACGATCCTGGACCTCCAGTGTCGGGCCGGGCCACGGTCCGGCCCGGCGGTTCTGATGGTCGAGTCTCGGCGGCGCGGCCGGGAGCGACATCCGTGCTAACTACCGAGAACGGCGGCTCGGAGTACCCAAGTCGGTGAGCAGCCCGCGAGCAGTGCCAGCGCGGGGCGGGGCGGCGTTGCCGGCCGGCGGCGTTCCCGCCCGGAGACGGCCGGCCGCCGCGCCGGCGGTAGCGGCGGTCGAAAGTGCTCACCGCGCGCACCGCACGGTCCCGCGCGGGCCGCGTACGCAGAACCTGGCTCGCGATCTTGGTCAGCGTCGCCACCGCCTGCTGCGGCGTGATCGCTCGGCCGGCCCGCCGCGCGCGGGATGAGCTTGGACGCGATCGGCACCAGCGCGCCGAGGAACGCCTCCGCGTCCGCCTCGCTCGAGGTCTGCGCCGCCCTGGTCGACAGGTGTGCCATCAGCTCGGCATCGGGATAGATCCGCCGGACGGGATTCACGAACGCCTCGTCCTCGTACTCCTCCTCCGACTCCTGCTCGGTCTCCGCCTCGGCCTCGAACTCGAACTCCGCCTCGTACTCGCCGTCACCACCGCCGCCGAGCAGCCCGCCGAGCACCTTGCCGATGCCGCCCGCCAGGCCGAGGAAGTCCTCGTCCTCGTCCTCCGCGTCGAACTCGCCCTCGTCCTCGGTCTCGAATTCGCTCTCGAACTCGTCCTCGGTCTCGAACTCGTCCTCCAGCTCGAACTCGCCCTGGATCTCCGGATAGTTGCGGTTCAGTGCGGACGTCATGGTGGTCCCTCCAACCGGTTCGGACGTCGATGTGTCGGTGGGTGACGGATCACCGCGAGCGGCGGCCGGTGGTGCTGATCGGCCGCCCGGCGGGCACGGTGCCGCGGGGCACGCGCACGTCGCTGACCACGCGGACCACGCGGGCGGGCCGGCCGCCCTTCGGCGGGATCCGGACCGGGGTGGTGATCCGCACGAATCCGGGCCGCGGGCGGGCCACCCGGCCGGCGCCGACGGTGCGGGTACGGGCGGGCTGACGGCGTACGGTCGCGGCCTGACGGGTGCCGTAGCGACCGCCGCCCGTCCCCCGCCGGCCCGGGTAACGCGTCCCGGTCCGGCGTCGTGCGTACCCACGGCGCCGCCTCGTACTCGCCGTCACCGCCGCCGAGCAGGCCGCCGGCGACCCGCGCGATCGGCCCGAGCAGCCCGAGGAAGGCCTCGTCCTCGGCCTCCTCCTCGCCTTCGTCCTCCCACTCGCCCTCCTCCTCGCCGAGCAGGCCGCCGATCGCGTTCACGACGCCGCCCAGGCCGGGAAAGAACTCCTCGGACTCGTCCTCGGACTCATCCTCGTACTCGGACTCGCCCTCCTCCTCCCACTCGTCCTCCCACTCGGACTCGTACTCCGTTTCGAGTTCGGACTCGTACTCGGTCTCGAACTCGTCCTCGAGGTCCGCGGTCTGACGCGCCATGGTGGCCCTCCTCGTTCGGCCAGGGCAGCTTCTGCCCTCCATGGCATCCCGATCGCCGATTTCCGGTCAGTCACATCTGGGTGTGACGCACGTCGGTGGCGGACCGTCTGTGCGACCAGGGCCGGGGTAGCACAGCCGTGTTACCTACCCGGGCGCCACCGGAACAGCCGGCGGCTGTTCGTCACGACGAGCAGGCTCGAGCCACCCTGTCCGGCGGGGAACGTCAACGTGTGCTGCTCGCCCGCGCGCTCGCCCAGCAGTCACCGCTGCTCGTGCTCGACGAACCCACCAACCATCTCGACGTACGCGCGCAGCTTGAACTTCTCGAGCTGATCCGCTCACTGCGGCTTCCCGACCACGAACGCACGAGCTCAGGTCGTCCTATCGATGAATTGCCCCAGGAGGGGCTCTCGGCGGCGGCTACGGGAGGCCGGTACGACCATCGGGGTGCCGGTCTCCGGATCGTCCATGACCCGGCACGGCATCCCGAACACCTGCTCCACCAGTGCCGGCGTGATGACCTGCGCGGGCGGGCCTTGCGCGACGAGCGCGCCGTCGCGCATGACGACGAGCTCGGTGGCGTAACGGCAGGCCTGGTTCAGGTCGTGCAGCACCGCGACGATCGTGCGGCCCTGCTCGTGCAGGTCGGCACAGAGATCGAGCACCTCGAACTGATGCGCGAGGTCGAGGAACGTGGTCGGCTCGTCGAGCAGCAGGATTCCGGTCTCCTGGGCGAGCACCATCGCGAGCCACACCCGTTGGCGCTGACCACCGGACAGCTCCTCGACGAACCGGTCCGCCAAGTCGAGCACCTCCGTCATCCGCATCGCCTCGACGACCACGGTCTCGTCGGCCACCGACCACTGGCGCAGCAGCCGTTGATGGGCGAAGCGACCGCGGGACACCAGATCCTCCACGACGATGCCGTTCGGCACCACGGGCGACTGTGGCAGCATGCCGATCTGCCGGGCGACGTGCCGCGAGGCGTACGAGGAGATCGGTTCGCCGTCGAGATGGACCGTGCCGGCGCGGGGTTTCAGGACCCGGGCGAGCGTCTTCAGCAGGGTGGACTTCCCGCACGCGTTGGGCCCGACGATGACGGTGAAGGAGCCGTCGGCGATCCGTACGCTCAAATCACGAGCGACGACGCGTTCGTCATAGGCGAGGGTGAGCTCCCGCGCCCACAATCGTCCATCCACTATGGAATCCTCTCCCGCTCAGCCCAGTGCTCGTCCGCGCCGCCACTCGCGCGCCAACAGCCAGGTCAGGTAGGCGCCGCCGAGCGCGGCCGTCACCACCCCGACCGGCACATCCCTGGTCGGCAGCACGCGTTGGGCGAGCCAGTCGCCGGCCACCATCAGCACAGCGCCCATGGCCGCCGCCGGCAGGATCCCCGGCCCCGGCGCCCGGGTCAGCCGGGTGGCGAGATGCGGTGCGGCGAGCGCGACGAACGCCACCGGCCCGGCCGCGGCGGTCGCGGTCGCGGCGAGGACGACGGCGCTCAACGCGAGCGCGACGCGGCTTCGCTCGACCGGAACGCCGTTGAGGGCCGCGGTCTCGTCGCCGAGGTTCAGCATCGACAGCTGGCGGGCGAGGACGAGCAACACGGGAAGAACCACGGCCAACGGAATACCGACCAGGGCCACGTCGGTGAACGACCGGCCGCCGACGCTGCCGATCAGCCAGACCTGCGCGGCGAGCGCGTCGGACAGCCGGGCCCGCACGAGCAGGAACGAATTGGCCGATTCGAGCAGGGCGGACACGCCGATGCCCATCAGGATCAGCCGGAACGCGTTCGTGCCGCGCTGGAACGCGAGCAGGTAGACAGCGACCGAGGTCGCGACACAGCCGACCATCGCGCCGACGGCGACCGGCAGGCCGCGCTCGTCGAGGATCAGGATGACCAGCAGTGCGCCGGTCGACGCGCCGGTCGTCAGGCCGATGAAGTCGGGGCTGCCCAGCGGATTGCGGGTCAGGCTCTGGAACACGGCGCCGCTGGCCGCGAGCGCCGCGCCGACCAGCAGCGCGACCAAGACGCGGGGCAGCCGCAACGTCACGACGATGAACTCGGCGCCCGCGTCGCCCTGCCCGGCAAGAGCCCGTAGTACGTCACCGAGCGGCACCGGGAAATCGCCGGACGCCAGGCTGACCATCGCGATGGCGATCGCCGCGACCGTCAGGACCACGCCGACGACAAGCGTTCGAACCCGCAGCCGCAATGCGACGGGGCCGCGGCGCACGACCAGCCGCCGCGCCGAAGCCGGCCGCTCGGACCGCACGACGCCGGTCACAGCTGACCCAACCGGCGCCGGCGGCACAGGGCGAGGAAGATCGGTGCGCCGACGAAGGCCGTCACCACGCCGACCTGCAGCTCCGACGGCGCGACCACGACCCGCCCGACGACGTCGGCGAGCAACAGCACCGACGGTCCCAGCACGACGGAGTAGGCGAGCACCCAGCGGTGATCCGGGCCGGTGAGCAGGCGGGCGACGTACGGCACCGCCAGGCCGAGGAACCAGATCGGGCCGGTGGCGGCCGTCGCGGCACCGCACAGCAGCGTGATGGCGAGGACCCCCAGCGCGCGAATCCGGTGGGGGTGGGCGCCGAGTGCCGCCGCCGCCTCGTCGCCCAGGCCGAGCGCGTTGAGCCGGCGGCCCAGCGACAGCGCGAGCACGATGCCCACGACGAGAAACGGCGCCACCCGCGTCAGGGTTCCCGCGTCGCGGTCGGCGAGCGAGCCGACGTCCCAGTAGCGGTACCGGTTGAACGCCTCCGGCTTGGTGACCAGCACCGCCCAGACGAAGGCGCCGAGCACGGCGGTGACCGAGATGCCGGCCAGTACCTGCCGCTCCGGCGTCGAAGCCCGGCCGGCGCCGCCCAGGGCGAAGACCACGGCGGCCGTCATGGCGGCCCCGGCGAACGCGAACCAGACGTAGCCGCTCAACGAGGTGACGCCGAAGAAGGCGATCGCGGCGACGACGGCGGTCGACGCGCCCAGGTTGACCCCGAGCAGTCCGGGCTCGGCGAGCGGGTTGCGGGTCAGCGCCTGCATCAACGCGCCGGCCAGGCCGAGTGCGCTGCCCACGCCGATGCCGAGCAGCGTGCGCGGAATCCGGATCCGGTGGACGATGTCGGCGGCGACCGACCCGTCGTCGTGCCACAACACCTGCCACACCGTGCCGAGCCCGATCGACCTGGTGCCCACGGCCACGCTGAGCGTCGCCACCGCGATCAGGGCGATGAGGGCGCAGATCAGCACCGTCAACCGCCGCCGGCCGAGACGTCCCCGGCCGACAGTGGAGGCCGGCGCGGCGAGCGCCGTGTGGCCCTGGGCGCAGGACGAACTCGGCGGCGCCGCGAAACCGGCGGTGCTCACCAACACCGACGGCTACCAGTTCGAGAAGATCGCCGCCCAGCGTCCCGACCTCATCATCGGCATCTACTCCGAACTGACCCAGGCCGACTACGCGACGCTGTCGAAGATCGCGCCGGTAGTGGCTCAGCCGAAGGACACCATCGACTATGGCGTCAGCTGGCAGGACGTCACCCGCACCGTGGGCGCCGCGGTCGGCCGCAAAGCCCAGGCCGAGAAGATCGTCGCCGACGTCGAGGCCAAGATCGCGCAGGCGAAGGCGGCCAACCCGAAGTTCGCCGGCGCCACGGCATTGATGGCCACCACCTGGGAGGGCTACTACGTATACGGGTCGCAGGACGCCCGCGGCAGATTCCTCACCGCACTCGGCTTCAAGCTGCCGGCCGGCCTGGACCAGTTGACCGGCAAGGAGTTCGGCGTGAGCCTCAGCCGGGAGCGCACCGACCTGCTGGACACCGACGTCCTGGTCTGGCTGATCGAGGACCATGCGAGCGACAAGGCAAAAATCCAAAGCGATCCGCTGTACGCGAAGCTCAACGTGAAAACCCAGGCGCGCGACATCTACCTCGAGAACGAAGAACTCCTGGGCGGGGCAACCTCGTTCGTGACCGCGCTCAGCGTGCCGTTCCTGCTCGACGGACTCGTGCCACAGATGGCCGCGGCCGTCGACGGCGACCCCGCCACCCAGGTCGTGCGCGCGTCGCCGGCGGCCTCGAAGTAGGTCAGCCGGCTTCGGCCCGGCCCAGGCGCCAATAGCCCATGAACGCGAGCACAGGCCGGCGATGATCTGCAGGCTCTCATCCAACCTTTCGGCCCGCGTACGCGCATCCGACGCGAAGCCGAAGTGCCCAAAGTCCGGTTCGGCGGCGTAGCCCAGCGCGGCGCCGAGGATGAGCCGGCCTTCGGAGAGCCGGTCCAGGGTGATCACCTGACGGGCGACATCCCACGGTGGACGACGCGCGAGCTGCGCCACCATGGGTCCGACCTTGACCCGCGTCGTCTTGGTGGCGATCACCGCGAGCACGGTCCAGGACCGCCGCGCGGGATCGGGATCCCGCGCGGCGGCCACCGGGAGATCCTTACGGGAAGTTCGTGACGGTCGACGGCACCACCGCGCTGGCCTGGGCCGGCGCGCCGATGTTGTTGACGACGTGGTCGATCGTGCCCGAGGCGAGCGAGATGGTGAAGATGTTGTGCAACCGCACTCCACCGTTCGCCGGTGCCTGGAACCCGTTCGCCGAATGCACATCGGGGTTGACGTTGAAGTAGGCGTAGCTGCCCATCGCCCACGCCTCGTGGCTGGTCACGCTGTCCGCCACCTTGTACGCCGGATACCCGACGCCGTCGCTGCGCCAGGCGGCGTTGGACGGCGGGTCGTAGGGCTGCTCGTTCTGCAGGAAGTAGGTCCGGCCGCCGTTGCCGTTCCAGAGCACCTCGTTCTTCTGATAGTGCTCGACGAACAGGCCGTACGCCGTGACGTTCTGGCCGTTCACGATCAGCCCGCTGTCGGCCGTGTTGATCGTCCAGCCGTAGCTGCCGGCGTTGCCGTGGTCGGCGCGCCACGCCCAGATGTGGTCGATGATCACGTTGTTGCTGTTCACCAGCAGGCTGTTGGTGGCCTTGCCCGGGATGTAACCGCCGATCCGGAAGAAGACGTCCTGGATCGTGGCCGGGTTCGCCGCGTGGCTCGCCGACGCGCCGGACGGGCCGACCACCAGCAGGTTCGGCGAGTTCGTGGTGCCCGCGTCGAAGAGCAGGCCGGCAATCTTCACACCGTCCACATCGGCCACCTGCATCGCGGTGACCCCGTTGTCCGGGATGATGGTGGCGTAGCCGAGGCCGAGCACCACCGTGTTGGCCCGCGTCACGTTGATGGTCTGGTCGACGTGGTAGACGCCCGGCTGGAAGATCAGGTTCAGGCCCTGGGCGAGCGCCTGGTTGATCCGCGCCGCGCTGTCACCCGGCTGGGCCACATAGAACTGGCTCAGCGCGATGCTGGTCCCGGGCGTGTTGCCGTTGGCCCAGGTCACCCCGGCCGCGTTGGTTTGCAGATTCGGTACGAAGACCGCGTAGTCGGCGCCGGACAGGTACAGGTACGGCTTCTCCCGGATCACCGGCGTGCTGGCGATGGTGGTGTAGGGCGGGGTCGGGTAGGAACTCGCCGGGGCGCCCTGCACGCCGACGAACGTCTGGTTCCACACCGCGTTGGTGTTCGAGCCGATCTGGCTGTTACGGGTGAACCACTGCTGCTGCGAGTACTGGCCCTCGCTGCCGCTGATCCGCGAGTCCGCGATGTAGCCGCCGGACGCCCAGCCGAAGCCGTTCGGCGCCAGGTTCAGGTCGCCGTGCACGTCCATCCGCCGGAACGGCGCGGCCTGCGAGACGGCCCAGCGGTCGGCGCCGCTCACCGGGTAGACCGAGAGGTTCTCGGTGGACCGCCAGAAGTTCTGGGTGGCGTTGCCCTGCAGCCAGCCGGCGTCGACGGTGATGTCGCCGTTGATCCGCACGTCCTGCGGGTTCTGGCCGAGTCCGACAACCGAGGTGTAGAAGCCGACCTGGATGTTCAGGTTGTTGTAGGTACCCGGCTTGAACGCCAGCACGTACCGGCCGGTGCCGAACTGGGCCGTCTCCTGCTGGCGGAAGATCTCGTCGGCCCGGGCCTGGATGGTGGCGCTGGCCATCGACGGGTCGAACACCACCACGTTGGCCCCGAGGCTGCCGCCACCGGGGATCGGAGTGGTGGTGCTGCCGCCGAACACCTTGAATTCCCAGAGTGAGTAGCCGTAGCCGGTGGTCCGCTGGGTGCCGTACATCCGGACGTACCGGCCGGTTCCGGTGACCGTCAGCGACTGGTTGCCGCCGGTCGAGGTCGTGGTCGAGTAGACCGAGGTCCAGGCCGCGGCGTCGTTCGACACCTGGATCTGGAACGCCTTGGCCGCGGCCGTCTCCCAGTTCAGCTCGACCCGGGAGATCGCCTGCGGGCTGCCCAGGTCGACCTGGAGCCACTGGGGGTCGGAGAACGCCGACGACCACCGGGTGCCGGTGTTGCCGTCGACGGCCTCGGCGGCGAGGTAGGCGCCGGCCGCCTCGGTGGACGACGCGATGGCCGGCTTGCCCTGCGACAGCAGGGTCTCGGCGGCGTTCGCGCCGATCGCGGTGACCGCGCCGAAGCCGGCGACGACGGCGGCCACGAGGCCGCCGATCGCGGCGAGGCGCCAGGGGGAGCGTCTCCGCGGGACCGCGGAGGTACTGGGGATGGTCATTGCTTCTCCTTGGGCGGGGAACTGCACGGGGACTGCTTGCACCCTGGGAAGCCGGCCTCTCCACTTGTACCGGGAGAGCGCTCCCCCGTCGTCGACGCTAAGTAGGGGTCGATGCCCTGTCCAGGCTTTGCCACGGTTCCGGAACCGATCGATAACCTTGACGTACTTGCGGATGACACATTCGCCCGCCACGGCGATCTGCCCGTCGGGGCGTTTCCGCAGCTAGACGGGTTGTCCTTGAATCACACCGTCAGGCCGGGGCGACCGATAACGGAAACTCCCGGAACCGGTTCCGGCGTACATCAGGAAAAGCGCTATCGAGGTCATTTCACCTGGAAAGCGCTTCACGGCAACCGGGCGGCGCCCGGTGTCAGTCCGCCTCGCGCTCGGTGCCGTCGTCGGGATACCGGGCCAGAACGCCCGGATCCACCCGGCGCAGCCGTACCGACGGCAGCAGGCCCTCGATGTCCCTCGGCGGATAGCCCGGCGCCATGACCAGCGCACCACCCTCCGGAAGGCAGAAGGCCAGCCGGCTGGGCGCGTCGGCGTCGCGAAGAACCCACCGCTCGTCGCTGCCCAACCTGCAAAGCGCGGTTGCCTCCGCCGCTCGGCCGATCCAGACGTCGATGCGCTCCGGACTTGCGCCCTTCAACAGCAGGATCAGGTTGCTCTTTCCGGCGTAGGCGCCGGTGAGACGGTATCCCGGAACCTCAGGTAGGTACGTCGGCAGGCCTACCCGGGCGAACTTCTGAGTGCGCCAGCGATGTTGCCCTGCCACGGTTGCGCCGGACGCTGCCACGCACACCACGACCAGCGCGAAGAATGCGATGACCCGCCGCCGGACCGGGCCGGCACCGGCCACCAGGGGGATGAGCAGATGCGCGAGGACCGCCGTCGCCGCCCACAAGACGCCGGTCTCCCCGTTGTTGCGCTCCCCGCCCGCCCCGGCGATACCGAGCAGGATCAACAACCAGAGCGCGAACGGCATCGCGGTATGCGCGATCCGCACCGGGCCCTCGATCCCGCGCCAGATCCGGCACAGCACGACGATGACAAGCGCTGCCCCACCGGCCACCAGCGGAGCGCCGAAGATGGCGATCGTCGGATCCCCGCCGTCGTACGGACCCTCGACCTGGTCCTCACTCAGCATCGCGAACACCGCCAGGCAGGCTCCGGCGCTCACGATGCCGCACGCGGCGGCGCCGGCCACAACGTTCCGCATCGGCGGACTGGTTCGGGCCGATGCCGCTGACATACGCCGATACTCGCATCCGACGTCCAACGTGGTGCTACGCGCCGCGGCGGCCACCGAATGCTCGCAAATACCTGCCGATCAGGCCGAATCGCGGATCACCAGGGTCGGCTGGAACGTGACCGAGCGGGGCAACCGGCCCGGCGAGCCGATCTGGGCCATCAGCACCTCGGCCATCTCGGCGGCCATCTCCTCGACCGGCTGCCGGATGGTCGTCAGCAATGGCCGGCAGTCCAGCGCCGCGCTGCTGTCGTCGAAGCCGACCACAGCGACGTCCTCGGGCACCCGCCGGCCGAGGTCCTGCATCGCGCGCAGCGCCCCCACGGACATCAGGTCGCTGGCCACGAACAGGCCGTCGATATCGGGGTGCGCCGTGAGCAGCCGGCGCGCGCACTCCTCACCGCCGGCCCGGGTGAAGTCGCCCTCGATGGACGGCACGTCGCCGAAGCCGCGGCCGGCCAGGTAGGACCGGAAGCCGTCGAGGCGGTCCTGGCCGGACGGGGCGTCCAACGGGCCGCTGATCGTGGCGAGCCGGCGGCATCCGCGGGAGAGCAGGCGCTCGGCGGCGAGATGGGCGCCCAGGCGCTGATCGACGTCGACGTAGCTGGTGGCGATCGGCGAGCTGGGCTGCGCCGACACCACGGCCGGGATGCCCAGCTCCCGCAACTGGCGCGGGAGCGGGTCCCGCTCGTGGCTGCTGATCAGCAGCACCCCGTCCACGTGGCCCTGCCGCAGATAGCGCAGGACGTGCTGCTGGTCGCTGGAGTCGGTCGGGATGATCACCAGGTGGATGTCGTGCGGGCGCAGCGCGCTCGTGGCCCCGGCGGTGACCCGGCCGAAGTACGGATCGGTGAAGACCCTGTTCAGAAACGACGTGTCGTTCGGCCGCTCGGGCTCGGAGATGACCAGGGCGACCGAGTTGGTCCGGCGCGTCACCAGCGTACGGGCGGCGATGTTGGGCACGTAGCCGGTCTGCGCGATGGCGCGCTGGACCATGTCCCGGATCTTCGCGTCGACGCTGGGCGCGCCGTTGATGACCCGGGACACGGTGGCCCGGGAGACGCCGGCCGCCTCGGCGACGTGGTCCATCGTGGGATTCTGCCCGCCCCGCACGGGCCGCGTGCTCATGGCGTCTGTTATAGCACCGGCCGGGATGGCCGTGAGAGCGCTTCCACGCGGCGGGACCACCGGGCGCGAACGCCGGGGACGGGATGGGGGCCCGTCCCCGGCTTGGGCGCCGCGGCCGTCCGGCTTACTGGTAGACGTGGACGTAGTCGACCACCATCTGCGACGGGAACGGCGTGGTGGCGTCGACCGGGCCGGGGAAGTCCCCGCCGACCGCCAGGTTGAGGATGATGTAGAAGGGGTGGTCGAAGATCCACGGGCCGCGGGTGGCTTCCACGGTTTCCTTGCTGGCGAAGAACACCTGTTGGTTGTCGACGAAGTACGTGATGCCCTTGCTGTCCCACTGGGCGGCCCAGACGTGGTAGTCGTTGGCGAAGTCGCCGCCGCCGGGCAGGTTGTACTTCAGGCCGTATCCGCCGGCGCCGTTGTAGGCCGGGGCATGCAGCGTGGAGTAGCTCTCGGTGGTGTTGCGGCCGAGGACCTCCATGATGTCGACTTCACCGTTGTACGGCCACGGGCGCCCGGTGAGGAAATCCGAGCCCATCATCCAGAACGCCGGCCACAGGCCGTTGCCCTTCGGCACCTTGATCCGCGCCTCGACCCGGCCGTACTGGAAGCTGAACTTGTTGCCGGTGTTCATCCGGTGCGAGGTGTAGTCGCGGCCGCCGACGGTCTCCTTGCGGGCGGTCATGACGAGGTGACCGGCGCCGTCCATCGCGGCGTTGTCGTTGTTGGTGTAGTACTGCACCTCACCGTTCTGGCCGGTGCCCGGGTCGATCGTCCACTTCGATCCGTCCGGCTTGCTGCCCGACGCGCCGTTGAACTCGTCCGCGAACACCAGGCGGGTGGCCGGGAACGTCGGGTCGGCGGGCTTGGCCGGCGGCGCCTGCGGGTTGCCGCCGGTGCCGTAGATGCTGAACTCCCAGAGCGAGTAGCCGTAAGCGCTGCCGCGGGCGGTGCCGTACATCCGGACGTACCGGCCGCTGCCGGTGGCGTTGATGACGTCCTTGAGCCCGTCGCCGGTGGTGGTGGAGTAGATCGAGGCCCAGTTGGTGGCGTCACCGGAGACCTGGATCTGGTACGCCGTGCCGTACGCCGGGTCCCATTGCAGCACGACCTGGCTGATCTGTGCGGTGGCGCCGAGGTCGACGTAGATCCACCCGGGGTCGACCCAGCCGGTGGTCGAGCTGGTCGCCCAGCGGCTGGCCGGGTCGTTGTCGAACGCCTTGTCGGCCGTGCACGGGTTGCAGTTGACGTCGTTCTGCTCGCTCGAGGCGAACGCCGGCTTGTTGTAGGACAGCAGCGTGGCCCCGCCCGGCGCGGTGGTCGGCGGTGTGGTCGGGGTGGTGGTGCCGCCGGCGAAGACCTGGAACTCCCAGAAGGAGTACCCGTAGATCTCGAGCGCCCGCTGGGTCAGATCGATCCGGACGAACCGGGCGGTGCCGCTGACCGGGATGCTCTGCTGGCCGCCGGTGCCGGTCGTGGTGCCGTACGCCTGCGTGTAGTTGCTGCCGTCGGTGGAGAACCGGATGGCGAAGGCCTTGGCGTACGCGCCCTCCCAGTTGATCGCGATCCGGCTCAGCTGCTGCGGGGAGCCCAGATCCACCTGGAACCACTGGGTGCCGGCGAACGCGCTGGACCAGCGCGTGCCCGTGTTGCCGTCGACGGCGGCCTCGGCCGGGGTGCCGGCCCACTCGACCGACGACGCGGTCACCGGCTTGCCCTGGGAGACGATCACCTCAGCGGCGCTGGCCGGCCCGACGGTGCCGACGAGGTACACGCCCAGCAGGCCGAGCAGGCCCGCGGTGAGGGCGAGCATCCTCGCCCGGCGTCGGGCCCCTCCACTTCGGAACGCTTCAAAAGTCATGCGGGAGCTCCTCCTGACAGGGGATGTGTCGGAGCGGTTGCGGGGAAAAGAAGTTTGTGCGAGAGAGCGCTCTTTCGCAGCCACTGTGAACGGCAGGTTCGCGACTGTCAATGCCAGGCAGCCGGCCCGCCACCCGGGTCACCGCCGCGCGTTCGTCGATATTGGGCACATCGTCGCAGGTGAGGGCCCATGTGACGAGGGTCCGCCGAGGGCGCGAAAGTCGAGGTTCCGGAACCGTGGCTGCCCCGGGTTAGGTGGTCAGCGTCGGCCGAACCGACGACGATGAGGTTCGTTCTGAGGAAGCGCTTTCTCATTTTCGATCACATGCGCCCGAGAACCGCAGGGCCGCTGCCCGGTTGCACACTCATATCCTGCGTGTTTCTTCGCATGACGCCGATAATCTTCGATCGGTCATTGAGAGAGCGCTTCCCCACTGGCATGCTCTGGGCACCCGCATGGCGGCCGCCGCCCCGCCCACCCCCATCGGCGCGGCGGTGGCCCGACCCGAAGGACAGGTATGAAGACATCCCCAGCTCCAGCCAGATCTCGAAGCCGCACCCTGCTCGCCGCCACCCTCACCGCGACGCTGACCGGCGTCGTCGCCCTGGTGGCCGCGGCCGGCACCGCGGAGGCGGCGACAACCGTCGTCCAGGCCGAGGCGTACGCCGCCCAGTCCGGCGCGGTGCTCGAGCAGACCGCTGACACCGGCGGTGGGCAGAACGTGGCCTACCTCGCGAACGGCGACTGGATGCGGTACGACGGCGTCGACCTCGGCGCCGCCGGCACGCTGGTCGTCACCGCGCGGGTCGCCTCGGCCGTCGGCACCGGCAGCATCGAGCTGCACACCGGATCGCTGACCGGTCCGCTGCTCGTCCAGTTCCCGATCACCGCGACCGGCGGCTGGCAGAACTGGACCACCCTGACGGCCACCACCGCGACCCACCCGACCGGCGCGCAGCCGGTGTTCGCCGTCCTGAAGAGCACCACCGGCGGCGACTTCGTCAACCTCAACTGGTTCTCGTTCGGCGACGGGAGCCCGCAGCCCGGCTGGGTCGACATCGACCAGGCCAAGTGGAACGCCCAGCTGGCCGAGTTCGCCGCGATGGTGCCCAAGCCGGTGCCCGCCAACAACGTGCGGGTGCCCGAGTTCAACGCCTCCTGTTTGTACAGCCACTCGAAGCCGGACGACCCGATCGTCTTCCCCGGCCTGCCCGGCGCGTCGCACATGCACAGCTTCCTCGGCAACACCAGCACCAACGCGAACACGACGACGCAGACGCTGCTCAGCAACGCCGGCACAAGCTGCAAGCCGGCCGAGGACCTCTCGGCGTACTGGATTCCCACGCTGTACGAGCGCGGCGCCGTGGTGGAGCCGAAGGACGTGGTCGTCTACTACGGTTCGCGCCTGATCGACCCGACGAAGACCGTACCGTTCCCGCAGGGCTTCCGGATGATCGCGGGCGACGCCAAACTCCAGGCGCCCACCCCGGCCGGCACGGTCAACCAGTTCTACTGCGCCGGCGCGGGCGGCGAGATCGGCCGGAGCGCGGACGGCAACTGGCCGGTCTGCGCGCCGGGGGCGACCCTGATGTTCCAGCTCGTCTTCCCGGACTGCTGGGACGGGGTGCACCTGGACAGCCCGACCCACAAGGCGCACGTCGCGTACACCTACGACGGCACGTGCAGCGGCGCCTACCCGGTCGCCATCCCGTCGGTCTCGTTCCTGATCACCTACCCGACGAGCGGCTCGACGAACGGCTTCCAGCTGGCTTCGCTGATGGCGTCCTCGATGCACGGTGACGCGTTCTTCGCCTGGGACAACGCGGCCCTCGGCCACCGGGTCAAGGACTGCGTCCTGCAGCGGGCCAAGTGCAACACGGCCGGCAACTTCTGAGCCGTACCGGATAAGTGGCCGGCCCGCGCCTCGGCACGGGCCGGCCCAGCAGAGGCCGGGATCAGCCTGCGCTCGTCGCGGCGAGCGGGACGCCGTGCCGGCTGCGGGCCGAGATCGGGTCCGGCAGGAGCAGTTCCACGTTGCGGTCCGACAGCTCGCCGCGGCGGGCGTCCGTCCGGTTCGGCAGGTCGTTGGCGGCCAGCTCGCGGGACAGCGACGCCAGCGTGGCGGTCTCGGTCAGCCGGCCGCCCCGGGAGATCGGGCCGCTGTGGTCGACAATCGCGCAGAAGATCGACAGGGTGTCGTCCAAGTTGTCGGCCACCTCGACGATCCTCGACTGCTGCGGCCAGTCGATGTGCGCCGCCGTGTTGATCTCCCAGAAGCCGCCGCCGACAGCCGCCCCGGCCGGGCGCGCATGCGACAACACCTGATTGCGGTGGGTGTGCCCGTTCACCCAGGCGATCACGTTGGGATAGCGCAGCAACAGCTCCCGCACCTGCGCGCCGCCGAGCCGGCCGCTGCCGTCGGACACGTTGGTCATCGACCCGATGGTGTGATGGCTGAAGATCATCACGTACTTGTCGGCGCCGCCGCGGCGGCGCACCACCTCGCCCGACGGGGCCAGCCACTGGCCGCTCGCCGCCTGCAACTGCGCCTCCAGCCAGGCGAACTGCGCCGGCTCCAGCGACCCGTCGGGGCCGCCGCTGCTGGTGACCGTGTCCAGCACGATGCCGCGCACCGGCCCCCGGTCGAACGTGTAGTAGGCGGTGCCGGCGGCCAGATTCGCGGCCGTGAATCCGTGCCCGACCGGGCCCGCGGTGGTGTTGAAATGCTCCCTGATGGTGGTGCCGCGGTCCACGATCCGGCGCTGGGCGTCGGGGGTGACGAGTCGCCGGCCGCCCTCCGCCAGCTGCTTCGCCACCGCGGCCGGGTCCAGCCCCAGCAGAGCGACGATGAACTGAACCTGCGTGGACAACGGCGCCGCCAGGATCGACGGCGGCAGGCTGGTCAGCTTCACCGGGCCGGTCGCGATCTGTCGTAACAGGTCGTTGCTGGGCAGGTTGCCCTGGACCAGGCCGTCGTGGTTGCCGTAGACGGCGTACCACGGCAGGTCCAGGCCGACCGCCCGGAACGGCGCCCGGGCGGCATCGAGCAGGCCGGGCACCCGCGGGAACCCGTACGCCGCGGTGGGCTGGCCGAACCCGCTCTCCGGATGCCAGAAGTAGGGGTTCGGCGCCACGTCGTCCAGCACGCCCTCGTACCGGGCGGGATCTCCGGAATCCGGCCGCACCCTGCCGCCGTCGAGCAGGTCGATGTACCAGCGCAGCTCGTTGAACTGGCAGTTGTCGGTGTTGTCCCCGGTGACCACGGCGAACCGCACGGGCGCGCCGGTCGCCGGGCCGCGGCGCACCCGGCGTAACTGAGCCACCATCGCGTCCGCCACCTGCGCGCTCAGCAGCTCCTGTGGACGGTGGGCGCTGCCGAGCTCCGACAGGCCGGGAATGGCGCTGTACTGATCGAAATACTCGAACCGGGCCGGCGACTGCACGTCCATCACGTGCACATCGGTGAGCTGCGCGAAGCAGGTCAGCACCCGCCGGTGGCGGCTGGCGTGGCGGGACACGCCGGCCAGCTCGCCCCGGAACAGGAACGGCTCGCCGGCCGCGGCAGTCAAGGGTGCGTAGCCGCCGGCGCCGGCGGGGCCCCGGACGATGGTGCGCGCCAGCGTCGTCCCGGCGCCGGAGCCGACGCCGGCGGACGCGGCTCGCGGAGAGAACGGATCCAGCGCTCCGGCGGCGGTGATGCCGGCCGCGCCGAGCGCGCCATTGAGTATCGTGCGCCTGGTAACTCCCACGCCGTGCCCCCTCGAGCCGCCCCGTTGCGCGTCCCTCCACCATTTCGAGCAGGTTTCGTGATCGCCATCGGCCGAAGGGGCGGCCTCGGATCATCCGCCGCGGACCGGATCGGGCCGAGCCACGTCGCCGGCCGGGTCGCCGGAAGCCGCGCGGCTCGTTGCCGGCTCGTCGGCGGTGGCCCGGCGTTCCGGCCGGATCAGCCGCAGCAGCGGGCCGGTGAGCGCCGTTGTCACCAGGGCCATCACGACCATCAGCGAGTACAGCGACGGGCTCAGGATGCCCAGGTCCAGGCCGACGGTGAGAATGATGAGCTCGGTGAGCCCGCGGGTGTTCATCAGGACGGCCAGGGCGACGGACCGGCGCGGGTCGACCCTCGACAGGCGCGCAGCCACATAGGCCGGCACGGTCTTTGCGGCGATCGCTACCGCGATGATGAGTGCCAGGTCGAACACGGACTCGCCGGTCAGTCCGCTGAGGTCGACCTTCATCCCGGCGGTGAAGAAGTAGATCGGCAGCAGCAGCACGACCGCGAGCTGCCCGACCCGGTCGAGCACTTCCACTCGTACGGTGGCTGTGCCGTCGTCGCGGGGCATCACGAGCCCGAACAGGAACGCGCCGAAGATGAAGTGCAGACCCAGTCGTTCGGTGACCGCGCCGCACAGCAGTGTCCCGATCAGGGCGACCGCCAGCATGACCTCGCCGCGCGAGATCCGAGGCAGCAGCCGGCGCAGCAGCGGCTTGACCACAAAGACCACGACCATCGCGAACGGGACCACCAGCAGCACCGTCCACGGGCTCGTCCCGCCGGTGCGGGCGTACGCCGTCGCCACGGCAAGCAGCGACCAGGACAACACGTCGCAGATCGCCGCGCTGCCCATCGCCCAGGTGCCGAGCTGCGTACGCATCAGGCGTTGGTCGAACAGGATCCGGGCCAGCACGGGAAACGCGGTGACCGCCATGGCCGAGCCGAAGAACAGCTCGAACGCGGTGCGCCGGTCGCCGGTCAGCCCCGCGCCGAGGTGCAGCGCCAGCGCCGCGCCGGCCAGGAACGGCACGATCGTCGCGGCCAGGCCGACACCGACCGCGGTGCCCTGGCGGGACGAGCGGCCGATCGAGACCTCCATGCCGACCACGAACATGAACATCGCCACGCCGACGCTCGCCAGCGCGCCGAGGGCGGTGCCGATCCCGACCGGGAACAGGGCGTGGCCGACGGCGCCGTGCAGCACGGTGGGCCCGGCCAGGATGCCGCCGAGGATCTCGCCGATCACGGCGGGCTGGCCGAGCTTCTCGGCGGCGGCGCCCAGCAGTCTCGATGCGGCCAGGATCACCGTCAAGGCTAGGAGCAGGAAGACTATCTGCTGGCTGGTCACATGGCTCCCATCGACATGACGGCACGGGGTCAGTTAAGTAGTGAGTCAGTTGAGCAGCGAGTCAGTTGAGCGGCGAGAACGCGGGGCGGGCCCGGGCGTCCGCGGCGAGCAGCGGGCGGTCGGCGGCGATCGGATGCGCCATCAGCTTGCCGGTGGGGTCGAAGAGCCGGTCCTGATAGAAGGCCTGCAGGTAGGGCGCGCCCGAGGTGCCCCCCGAGCCGGGCATGTCCTTCGGCAGGTAGCGGTGGGCGAGGCCGAGGTGGGTGCGGCGCCAGTGGAACAAGACGTCGTCGAGGTGCCGGGCCGCGGCGAGGACGTCGGGCCCCCCGGGGGCGGACTCGGGCACGTGCTCCAGCGCGCGGCGCAGCGGCTCGAACGCGGGATTCACGTGCATGAGCAGGTAGGCGTTCTCGGGCACCTGGGCCATCGCCGCGATCTTGCGGGGATGCACCCCGACGAGATGGATGTGCAGCAACTGCCCGGACAACGTCTGGACGGCACTGGCGTCGCCGGTCGCCGCCCGGAAGCCGAGGAAGTGTTCGACGGACATGGTGCGGCGCAGCACCAGCAGGGCGTCCAGCTGGGCTTGGGCCAGTTGCCCGGCACGCCGCAGGCACCCGGCGGCCTGACTCCAGCGGCCGGTCTTGAGCCATTCGATGGCGGACATGACCCGGGCCACCATGCCCCAGGTGGTGGCCTCGGTCATGTGGATCACCCGCAGGAACGCGTTCTCCTCATGCATGGCCGTCTGCGGCAGGTTGATCAGGTATTCCAGGATGTTGGCGCGCCCGTCGACGCCGGTGTAGGCGCCCCATTCCCGCGGTGGCCGGGCCGGCGCGGCGGGCTGCCCGGGTGCGGTCAGGGTGTCGCGCAGCGCCGCCAGCCGCCGGATCCGCTCGTCGAGCGCCGCGCTCGCCGGCATCTCCCGCCCGCACCACGTCTCGTCGCCGGTGCGGCTGCGCTGCTCGAAACCGAGCCAGGAGTCGCAGAGTGCCCGCAGCACCTGGCGGCAGCGCCGGTCGATGGCATGGTCGCTGGCGTGCCGGCGGGTGCCCATCGCGGTGTTCAGCAACCGCATCCCGGCGTACGCGAGGTAGCGCTTGCCGGGCACGTCGGGCGGCTGGCCCGGATGCCAGCGGATGACATGCTCCGTGCCGGCCGGCAGCGCCAGCCGCCACTCGCTCTGCAGGACCAGCTCGGCGAGCCGCAGCATCGCGCGTTCCGCGCTGCCGAGGCCGGTGACGGCGTCCGCCGGCGCCGAGCGCAGGTCGACATACAGCTCGGCCATCCGGGCACGCAGGCCTGGATCGAGGTGTTCCCGGCCGGTCTCGCGGGCCCGCGTCACATAGTCGCCGACGTCGAACTCGAGGACCGTCCGCACTACCGTCGTGCTCAGCACTGCTTCCCCCGATGGTGATGATGAGGCTTACCAGCCGGCCCGTGCCGCCGCCGGCGCGTCGGCCGCCGCGCGCAGGCTGTCCACTCGTTGCTCGAATTCCAGGCCCATCCGCAGAGCGCCCTCGGTCAGCAGCAGCCGCGGCTCGACGGTCGCGGCGCGCGTGGGTGGCGCCGCGGTCACTCGGCCGGTCAACGCGGCCGCGGCCAGGCGCCGTGCGGGCACGCCGACGGGCAGTGGCAGCTCCGCGTCGCCGAGAATCCGGTTGACCGCGGTCGCGATGATCCGGACGGCCACCGTGACCTCGGGAACCGTGCCGACCAGATCGGTCGCGCCGGAGCCGAGCACCGTCGCGACGGCCGTCCAATCCGGATCGACGCGCACCCGCCGGCACGGCTGCGCGCCGACCCGGCGGGTGAGCTCGACGAGGGTGCTCAGGCCGGCGACGGCCGACGGCCGGTAGAAGATCACCAGCGTCGGGTCGCAGCCCTCGGCGGCGAACCGGCGCACCAGGTCGTCGGGGGCCGGGTCGTCGGGGGCCGGGTCGTCGGGGGCCGGGTCGTCGGGGGCCGGCCGGCCCGGCGCGGCGTCCGGCAGGCTGACGTAGACCCCGCCCAGATACTCATGCTGCCAGCGCCGGCACGCGACGATCGCCTCGCTGGTGACGGTCGCCGGCTGCGGAATCCGCAGGTCGATCAGGAAGCGCCGCTGATGCACCGGATAAGGCTCCGTCTCCTGGGAAATTCCTGAAGCGGTCACGTGGCTGCTCCCCCGCGATGCTGCGTTGTGCCCGGTTGACTCGATCTGCGGATTGGGCCAAGCTCGCCGCTCCACCACGATATCGAGAGCGCCTTTATACCCCGCCCAGAACGCGATACGCAACCGGTCGAGGATCGGACAGTTCGCAATCATCGGCACCGTGTAACAACATTGTTGAGATGTCAACAGGCTCCCGCTCACCGCCATGTGACACAGGTCACTTTCTGTCCGAGACTTCCCCCGACCCACCTAGGCAATACGCGTTTGACCTGGGGATATGTGTCGGCTAGCTGACGGATGGCAGTAACCCAGAGTTGGTTGCCGGTTGCTCAGCGACTCGATACAGTCGCCGAGTCGGGCACCGCAGCCGAACGGGGGCTGGCGCACCGAGTTGCCACACAATGGAGTTCCACACCCTCTTGCATTCGCCTGCCAATGCGTTATCGCTGATGGCAGATTTGATCGCGGATCTCCATTCGGCACCGGTGATCGGCGCCCCTCAACGCGTTGACCGAGGTCAGTTCCGTCAGCATTGGCGTGGGCACGGGGGAGGGCGGGAGCCGTGACGGCATCCATGACCAGCAGGATTGAGCATGATCGATTGGTGCCCCCCGACCGGGGCGATCGGCACACGGAATCCGCAGCACCGGACGAGTGCGCCCCGCCGGGCGACTACACCGCGCTGATGGGCATGTTCCCGACCGGGGTCGCGGTGATCACCAGCGTCGACGGCGCCGGGCGCCCGCACGGCATAACGTGCTCGTCGCTCACCAGCGTGACGTTGTCGCCGCCGACGCTGCTGGTGTGCATCAGGTCGAGCAGCCCGACGCTCGACGCGCTGATGACGGCCGGCGGGTTCGCGGTCAACCTGTTGCACACCGGGGCGAGCGCTACCGCCACCCTGTTCGGGACCCCGGTGGCCGACCGCTTCGCGCGGGTGGGCTGGCGCCCGTCCGCCACCGGGCTGCCCTGGCTGCACGCCGACGCGCTGGCTCTGGCCGAATGCCGGCTCGGCCGCGCGTTCCCGGTGGGCGACCACGTCGTCGTGCTGGGCGAGGTGCTCACCGCGACGCGCTACGACGGCGCCCCGCTGCTCTACGGACTTCGTCAGTTCCTGCCCTGGCCCGCCGACCCCGGCCGGCCCGCCGCCCCCGCGAATGGAGAGCTCCATGACTGACCACTCGATCACCTCCGTCGTCATCCTGGGCGGCGGGACGGCCGGCTGGATGACCGCCGCCTACCTCGGCAAGGCCATGCAGGGCACGATCCAGATCACGGTGCTGGAGGCCCCGACCGTGCCCAGGATCGGCGTCGGGGAGGCCACCATCCCGCTGCTGCAGAACGCGTTCTTCAACTACCTGGGCGTGCCCGAGGACGAGTGGATGCGGGAGTGCAACGCCGCGTTCAAGATGGCGGTGAAGTTCGTCAACTGGCGCACGCCGGGCGAGGGCGAGGCCGGCTCCCGGCAGCGGGACGGCCGGCCGGACCACTTCTACCACCCCTTCGGCCTGCTGCCGAGCCACGACCAGATCCCGCTGTCGCACTACTGGCTCAATGCCCGGCACCACGGCGAGACGGATCTGCCGTTCGACTACGCGTGCTTCAAGGAACCGGCGATCATGGACGCACGCCGGGCCCCACGGTTCGCCGACGGACGCCCGGCAACCCGCTACGCATGGCACTTCGACGCCCAGCTCCTGGCCGACTATCTGTGCCGATTCGCCACCACGAAGCAGGGCGTCCAGCACGTACGGGACGAGTTGGAGCACGTCGACCTCGACGAGCGGGGCTTCATCACGGCGCTGCGCACCAAATCCGGTCAGGTGCTGACCGGCGACCTGTTCGTCGACTGCTCGGGCTTTCGCGGTCTGCTCATCAACAAGGCCCTCGAGGAGCCGTTCGTCGACATGAGCGACCTGCTGCTGTGCGACAGCGCGGTCGCGGCCCAGGTGCCGCACGACGACGCCGCCAACGGCATCGAGCCCTACACCTCCGCGATCGCCATGAAGGCGGGCTGGACCTGGAAGATTCCGCTGCTCGACCGCTTCGGCACCGGCTACGTCTACGCCAGCCGGTTCGCCGAGCGCGACGAGGCCACTTTGGACTTCTGCCGGATGTGGGGGCTGGATCCCGAGACCACGAAGCTCAACCAGATCCGCTTCCGGGTCGGGCGCAACCGGCGCGCCTGGGTCAACAACTGCGTGAGCGTCGGCCTGGCGTCCTGCTTCCTCGAGCCGCTCGAGTCGACCGGGATCCACTTCACCTACGGCTCGATCTATCAACTCGTCAAGCACTTCCCGGACAAGCGCTTCGATCCCGTGCTGGTCGAGCGGTTCAACCGCGAGATCGAGATCATGTTCGACGACACCCGCGACTTCGTACAGGCCCACTTCCTGCTCTCACCGCGCAACGACACCCCGTTCTGGCGCGCGAACAAGGAGCTGACGCTGACCGACGACCTGCGCGAGAAGATCGCGATGTACCGGGCCGGCATCGCCATCAATCCCCCGGTCGCCGAGTCGGAGACGTACTACGGCGACCCCGGCGTGGAGTTTCGCAACTTCTGGACGAACGGGAGCTACTACAGCATCTTCGCCGGCCTCGACTTCCTCCCGCAGCACCCCCTCCCGCTGCTGCGTTACAAGCCGGATTCGGTCAAGGCCGCCGAGGGGCTGCTGCGCGATGTACGGGAACGCCAGCGGGAGTTGGTCGAGACGTTGCCGGACAACTACGAATACCTTCGTCAGCTGCACGGGAGATGAGCGCACCGATGTATCAGGACCTGACCCCAGTGACCCACCACTTCTACCCGCTGCAGAAATACAGCGACCCGGCCGACCCGCCGTATCAGCACTTCCTGAACACGCTTCGCGGTCCCAAGCTGCAGGCCACCGACAACATGATCTACCTGCACATTCCGTACTGCGAGAAGCGGTGCACGTTCTGCCCCTTCCATGTGCGGGTGAAACGCAGCCCGGAAGTGTACGAGCGCTATGTGCTCGCGCTGGAGAAGGAGATCGCCGCCGTCTCCCGGTACCGCTACGTGCGGGAGATGACATTTACTGCTGTCTACTTCGGCGGCGGGTCGCCGTCGTTGCTGACCGTCGACCAGATTCGCCGGCTCTATGACGCGCTGCGGCGCTCGTTCGACATCGCGCCCGACGCCGAGTGGACCTTCGAGGGCGAGCCGGCCGGCCTGTCCGACCCGGCATTGCTGGGCTATCTCGGCGAGCAGGGGACCAAGCGGATCAGCTACGGGATTCAGACCTTCGACGAGGAGCTGCGCCAGCGGCTCAACATCGCCGCCACCGTGCAGGACGCGCTGACCACCATGGAACGCGCCCGCGCTGTCGGCTTCCAGGACGTCAACGTCGACATGATGTACTACCTGCCCGGGCAGACCATGGCAGATCTGGAACGCGATCTGACCGAGCTGGCCGCGTGCGACTTCGACAGCGTCGACTACTACTACATGTCCTACTACGCGATGCCCAAGAGCGCGTTCCTCGGCATGGAGAAGGGGACCTATCCCAAGAAGCCCCCGGCCGAGCTGCGCATGGAGATGGGCCGCTACGTGCGCGAGCGGATGGTGCAACTCGGTTACCACCAGGTCACCGACCACGTGTTCGCGAAGAATCCGGCCGGCTCGCACTACTACCGCATACTCTGGGGCGGTGGCTTCGGCGAGCACAATGCCGAGACGCTGGCCCTCGGCGCATCGGCACGGGGATATCTCAACGGCCAGAGCTACGCCAATATCCTGGCCCCGGACCCCTATGTCGAGCACATCGAGCAGCGGGATACCCTCCCTCTCTACAAGGTTTCCGGGCTGCTGGACGACGCGCGAAACAGGGGCATGGTGTTCTTTCCGAAGTTCTTCCAAGTGCCTGAGTCCCGGGTGCCCGGCGATCCGAACACGCGCATTCTGCTCGACAATCTGATCGAGGCCGGCTATGCGACTCTGCGCGACGGGCTCATCTCCTTGACGGAGAAGGGCAAGGACTGGATTCCCAACATCACCGTCGACCTCTTCGAGCACGAGCAACGCATGATCAACGATGCCTGGGTCGCCGACCTGGATTCCCACTACTCCAACCGCGTGACGCTCTAGCGGCGTTCGGATGGGATGCGCAGGGTGACCAGAACCATTGTGCTCGTCGGCGTTCCGTGGAGCGTCGACGAGCTCCCTACGGCGGTCAGCCAGGCCGGGTCGGCCGGCGTCCGGCTGGTCGTGGCCGACACCGAGGCCGAGCTGTCCAAAATCGACGGACCGCCGGCGCTCGGCCGGCTGCCGGTCGCCGCCCTCAGCCCCGAGGCGGTCGCCGCCGCGGCCGCCGCGCTGCGCCCCGATCAGGTCGTGTCGATCACCGAGATGACCATGTGGTGCGCCGCCCGGGTTCGCGAGGAGCTCGGCCTGCCCGGCACGTCCAGCGCGGCGGAGTCGACCGTCAGCGACAAGCTGCGGACCCGGACGATCCTGCGGGAGCGGGGACTGACCGGCGTCGGGTTCTGGGCGACGACCATCGCCGACGTGGGTACGCTGATCGACGGGCTGCCGCTGCCCGTGGTCGTGAAGCCTCGCGCGCTGACCGGCAGCGCCGGGGTACGCCTGCTCGAGCGCGCCGCCGACGTCACCGAACTGATCCGGCAATACGACGCCGCCACCGCCGCCGGGTTCGGCCGCGACGAGTTGCTGGTCGAGACCTACATCCCGGGCGTCGAGATCAGCGCCGAGGCGATCGCGGTCGGTGGCCGGGTCACCCTGCTCTCGCTCACCGACAAGCTCAACACGGGCGCACCGCACTTCGTCGAGACCGGGCATGTCATGCCGAGCCGGCACAGCGCCGCCCTGGCCGGCCGGGTGCACGACTTCCTGCAGACGCTCGTGACGGCGCTCGGGATCGAGACCTCCGCCCTGCACGCCGAACTGAAGGTGGCGGACGACCGGCTGGAGCTGGTCGAGATCCACAGCCGGTACGGCGGCGACAAGATCACCAAGCTGCTGGCCGAGGTCTACGGGTACGAGGCCTTCCGGGCGTACTTCGCGGCCGTGCTCGACGGCGTCGCACCGCCGGTGCCGGCCGCCCGCGCGACGGCGGGCGTCGCGTTCTTCACCGCGGCGCTGGACAGTCCGTTCGCGGCCACGTCGTTCGACTTCCCGCACCCGTCCGCGGTGGTCGCCGTCGACGTCGACCGCCGCCGGCAACCCGCACTCCTCAGCTACGAGGGGGTACGCCTGCTGTACTGGCGCGCCGGGCACGCGCTCTTCATGTCGTCCGACTACGGCCAGGTGCACGACAACGTCGCCTTCGTGCACAGCCAGGTGCCGGTCCTCGCGAGCGGCCGCAGCGATGGCTGACGTCCGTTCCGCGCTCCCGGTGCGGACCCTGCCGGGTGTCGTGCCGCTGGATCTGGGCCGCCGGGCGCCAGCCGCCTTCGCGGCCGAGTGGACCGACTTCGGCCGGCCGTTCACCGCCGCCCATCCGGGCTATGCGTGGATCAAGCCGGCGCTGCTGCCGGTGCTGGTGCCACAGTCGACCGCTGACGCGCTCTACCGCGCGACCCAGCAGGCACTGGCCGCGGTCGGCGCTGTCGTGCGGCGGCGGATGCGGCGGCAGCCGGCCGACACGCTGCGGGCGCTGGGCTACGACCCGGCGCAGACGGCGTGGTTGTCCGGCCTGGCCGAGACCATCGAGCTCGAGTCCACGTCCGCCTTCGCCCGGGCCGACTTCGTGCTGGGCGCCGAGGGCGCCCGCCTGGTCGAGCTGAACGTCGGGCCGACCGTCGGCGGGCTGGGCATCCTCGACCGCTACGCCGAAGCGTTCGACGCGACGGTCGCCCGGCTCGAGCCGGCCTGGGCGGGTCGGTTGCGCACCGACCGTCCCGGCGAGGCGTGGGCACGCTGCCTGCACCGGTTCGCCTCGGCGACCGCGACGCCGGGCCGGCCGGTGCGGATGGCCCTGGTCGTGGCCGACGACGAGCGAGCCGTGCCGCATCCGTACGAGGCGGCGCATTTCCTGCGGGCGGAGGGCATCGAGGCGCAGGTTGTCCCGGTCGGCGACGTCCGCTTCGACGGCGCCGTCGACCTCGTCTACGGCTGCTTCACGTTCGACCAGTTCACCGACGAGCGGCACCGGGCGTTCACCGACTCGGCCCTCGCGGCACAGGCCGCCGGCGGCCCGAGCTACCTGTCCGCGCCGCTGTTCACGCTGCTGGGCAACAAGAAGACGCTGGCCTGGGCGGCGGAGGAGTTGCCCGCGCAGGTGGCCGAGACCGACGACGCGGACGCCGGCGCGCTCGACCGGGCCCGCGCACACCCGGAGCGGTACGTGCTGAAGCCCGCCCTGGGCTACGGCGGCAAAGGTGTCGTCATCGGCGCCACGGCGACCCGGGAGCAGTGGCACGCCGCGCTGGAGTCGGCGCGGCACGCGCCCGCGGCGTACGTCCTGCAGCGCTACGTCCCGCCGGTGCCGCTGCGGATGCCCACGCCGAGCGTTCCGACCGGCTACGACATCGGTATCGGCTGCATCGTCTTCGGTGGCGAGCCCGCGGGTCTGCTGGTCCGGCACGTCGCCGGCGGCTCGGCCGGTCCGATCAATGTCGCGCAGGGCGCGACCTTCGGCGGCGCCTGCGTCCTGCCGGACGACGAGGTCGCCACCTGGATCAACGGAGGAACGCCATGACCAGCAACGCGACTGCCTTGGTCATCCACCCCGCGCCCGAGCAGGGACTGCTCGAGTCCGTTCTCCGCGAATGCGCACAGGTCCACGTGCTCAGCGCCGGGCCGGCCTACGTCGGTGAGCGGGACGCCCGCATCGTCCGGCACCGGTATCCGCCCGGCGACGACCTGCTCCCCTTCGCCCGGCAGATCCAGGCCCGGTACGGGATCGACGTCGTGGTCCCGGCCTGGGAGGGCGCCGCCGAGCAGTCCGCCGTGATCGCGCGGGCGCTCGGGCTGGCCGGGAACCCACCGGAGGCCGCCCGGGCGGCACGCGACAAAGGGCTGGCCGCCGAACGCTGGCGGCACGACGGCGTGCCGCACCCGCGCTCCGCGTTGTTCCCGGCCGATCCCGCGCGGATCGAGGCCATCGAGGCGGAGTTCGGCTATCCGTTCGTCGTCAAGATTCCGCGGTCGACCAACAGCCAGTCCGTCACGCTGGTCTCCGGCCGGGCCGAGCTGGCGACGGCCCTCGCCGCGATCGACCGGCTCTACCAGCAAGCGGGTCCCAACCGGCTGTTCGACCTCTACGGCGGCCGGGTGGACGGCCGGCCCGTGCTCGTGCAGCAGTACGTCACCGGGCTCGAGCTCAACATCGACCTGCTCTACACCGAACGGGAGCACCGCGTCCTGGGTGTGTTCGAGAAGTATCCGATGACCGGCCCGACCTTCGCCGAGGTGCAGAGCGTCTACCCGGTCGCGCTGGACGGCCGGCAGATCGAGGCGGCCGTCGCCACCGCCGTCGCGGCCGTCCGCTCGCAGGGAGCGACGATCGGCGCCGCCCACGTCGAGCTGCGGATGTCGCCGGACGGCCCGGTCGTGATCGAGTCCGCGTTGCGGCTGGGCGGCTTCCTGACCCCGACCGCGATCGGCCGGCTGACCGGCGTCGACCCGGTAGCCGCCCTGGTGCGCCTGCTGGCGACCAGCGAGCTGCCGGAGCTGGATCCGTTCCCGCCGCTGCGGGCCTGCCTCTACGGCGCGGTCAACGTGACCACCGCCGGCCGGGTGCTGGCGATCCACGGCGCGCGGCAGGCGTCCGCCGTGCCCGAGGCCGTGCTGTTCGACGTGCTGAAGAAGCCCGGCGATCAGCTCGTCCCGCTGCCCGAGGGAACCGACTACCATTTCGCGCGTTTCCTGCTCGAGAGCGACAGCCGCGCGGAGGTCGAGGCGGCCGCCCGCCGGATCCGCGCCGCGGTCACCGTCGATCTGGCGGTCGCGTGATGACGCCGCGGCTGGCCGTCGTCGGCGTGCCCAGAACGGCGCACACGCTCGAGGAGTCGGTGCTGCGCGCTCAGCTGCGCGGCTTCGAGGTCGTTCTCGTCGACACGCCGGCGGCGATCGCGGCGGTGCCGCGGCGCCTCGGGGTGCGCGGCACGCCGGTCGAGACCATGGACGCGCCGACGGTGGCCGCGGCGCTGCGCGGCGGGTTCTCCGCGCCGTCCGAAGGACCAGGTGCCGGCATCAGCACAGCCCCGGAGGGGCCCGGGTTCTCCGCGCCGTCCGAAGGACCAGGCGCCGGCATCAGCACAGTCGTCTCGTTCTCCGAACTGCATCTCATCACCGCCGCGCGGGTACGTGAGCTGCTCGGCCTGCCGGGCGGCGCGCCGGTCGTCGAGCAGCGGACCCGGGACAAGGCCGAGACCCGCCGGCAGCTGCGCGCGGCCGGCCTGTCCGGGGTGGAGTTCGCCGTCACCGACGTGCCCGGGCTGCGGGCGACCGCCGAGCGGTTCACCGCGCCGTTTGTCGTCAAGCCGGTCGATCTCACCGGCAGCATCGGCGTACGCGTCGTGCGCACCGGCCACGATCTCGACGCGGTCCACGCCATGCACGCGGCGGGTCCGGACGCCCGGCGGCTGCTGGTGGAGTCCTTCATCGCCGGCCGGGAGTACAGCGTCGAGGGCATCTGTGTCGGCGGCGCGTTTTACCTGCTGGCCGTCACCCGCAAGTACACCAGCGGGTTTCCCTACTGCTACGAGGTCGCCCACCTGCTGCCGGATCCGATCCGGGAGCAGGACGCCCGGATCGAGACCTATCTGCGGAGGGTGACGTCGGCGCTGGGCATCGACACGGCGCCGGTCCACGCCGAGGTCATGGTCTCCCCCGGCGGCGTCGAGCTGGTGGAGATCCACACCAGGTTCGGCGGCGATCTCATCCCGCTCCTGCTCGACCGGGCCTTCGACATCCACGTGTTCGACCTGTTCTACGCCGCGCTCACCGCGGATGTGGTGCCGGTCGTGCCGCCGGCCCGCCGCACCTGCGCGGTGCTCTTCCTGGAGGAGAAGCAGACCGCGGCCGGGCTCACCCTGCCGCCGCCGCTGCCCGGTGTGGAATACCAGGTGCGGCTGCACCCCAGCGGCGACCCGCAGACGCTCGCCGGGCTGCCCATCGTCAACCGGCGCACCGGTTACGTGCTGATCGAGGCCGACCGCCTCGAGGACGCCGAGAACGCCCTGCACACCCTCCGACGAGATACCGAAACCAAGTGATGACTCTAGAACTGGTCACGTTCAAGCTCCGTACCGAAGTGTCCGATGTGGATTTCGACCGCGCCAACATCGGGCTGGAGGCGTTTCTGCGCGAACGCCCCGGCTTCCTCTCTCGGAGCCTGTACCGGCCCGCGGGCGGGGCGCAGTGGATCGATCTGGTGCACTGGGCGGACCTCGAGGCCGCCCGGGCCGCCGCCGACGAGATCGGGGCCGACCCGCGCTGCGCCGCTTTCCTTGGCTGTATCGAGCCCGGCTCGGCGACGCTGACCCACGCCGCGCTCTCGCGCACGACCGGCGAGCCCGATCGTGGCTGACCCGCGGCGCCTGCTGCGCTCACCCTTCGAGGGCCTGCCGCGCACCTACTGGGTGATCTGGCTCGGCGTCCTGGTCAACCGGGTCGGCACGATGGTGGTGCCGTTCCTGGCCCTCTATCTGACCGGGCAGCGGCAGATGAGTGTCGTCGCGGCGGGTGCCGCGGTCACCGCGGTCGGCGCGGGCGGCATGGTCTCGCAGCTGATCGGCGGTTCGCTCACCGACCGGTGGGGGCGCCGGTCCACGTTCGTCGCGGGGCCGGTCTGCGCCGCCGCCGCGCTGCTGCTGCTCGGCTACGCGCGGCACCCGGGGCTCATCTTCGCGGCCGCCGCCCTGTACGGCCTCTCCCTGCAGGTCTACCAGCCGGCCTCGGCGGCCATCGTGGCCGAGGCGGTGGCCGCCGGCGACCGTCCCCGCGCGTACGGTCTGCTGTTCTGGGCGGTGAACCTGGGTTTCTCCATCGCCGCCGTGGCCGGTGGCCTGCTCGCCCAGCACGGGTACGCCCTGCTGTTCTGGGTCGACGCGCTGACCTGCCTGCTGTTCGGCCTGGTGATCTGGCGAGGACTGCCGCCGGACGCGCCGGCGACCGGCCCGCCGGCCACCTCCGCGCCCGGCGGCTATCTGGTGGTGCTGCGCGACCGCGCGATGACGGTGTACGCGCTGCTCCTGCTGCTGCACGTGACGGTGCAGTTTCAGGCCACCACCACGCTGCCGCTGGCCATGGCCGGGGACGGTCTCGGCCCGTCCGTCTTCGGCGTCGCGGTCGCGCTCAACGGCGTCGTCGTGGTCGTCGTCCAGCCGTTCGTGCTCGAGCGGCTCGGCCGCCTCGATCACAGCCGGGTGATGGCGTCCGGCGTCGCGCTGCTGGGGCTGGGCTTCGGGGCCACGGCCTTCGCGCACACCCTGCCCGCGTACGGCGCGACCGTCGTCGTCTGGACCACGGGCGAGATCGCCATCGCCGCGGTCGTGCAGAGCATCGTCGCCGGGCTTGCGCCGCCGGAGCTGCGCGGCCGTTACAACGGCTTGTTCGGGGCGGCGTACGCCCTGGCTGCCGTCGTCGCGCCGGCCTGCGGCGCCGCGCTCTTCGCCCACCTCGGCCCGCGGGTGTTGTGGCTGGCCTGCCTCGCGGTGTGCGGGGTCGCCGCGGCCGGCCAACTGGCGCTCGGACGCGCGATCCGGGAGCGCGCCGCGGCCGAGCGCGCCGAGCGCATCCGGCAAGGTCTCGTAGCCCACGACAGCGCTGGAGGACAGCGATGACGCAGCCGCCCGCCCGCCAACTCAGGCGCGACCTGTCCAGCCGGCAGATCGCGATGATCTCGCTCGGCGGGGCGATCGGCACCGGGCTGTTCCTCGGCTCGGGCCTGGCCCTGTCGGCCGCCGGCCCGATCGCCGTCGCCGGGTACGCCGTGGTGGCCGTCGTCGCCGTGATCATCGCCTACGCGGTCGCCGAGATGGTGTCCGTACGCCCCGAACCCGGTGGTTTCGCCGCGGTCACCCACCGCTACCTGGGTCCGCTCGCGGGGTTCGTCCTGCGCTGGCTGTACTGGGCCGTCCAGGTCATCGTGGTGGGCAGCGAAGTGGTCGCGGCCGGCATCTACGTCGCGTACTGGTGGCCGGGGGTGCCGCTGTGGCTGCCGGTCGCCGTCTTCGCGGCGCTGATCGTCGGCGTCAACGTCGCCGCGGTCAAACTCTTCGGCGAGGTCGAGTACTGGTTCGCGATGATCAAGGTGAGCGCGATCGCGATCTTCGTGCTGCTCGGCGCGCTCTACATCGTGGTGGGGCTGCCCGGGCACGCGCCGGCCGGGTGGTCGCTCTGGACCCAACCGGACGGCATCGCCCCGTACGGCCTGCACGGGCTGTGGCTGGCGCTGGCGGTGATCACCGTGAGCTACGGCGGGGTCGAGGCGGTCGCCGTCACCGCCGCGGAGTCCTCGACGCCCGCCCGCGACCTGCCCCGCGCGGCCCGTCGCTCGGTGGCCCGCCTGGTGCTGTTCTACGTGCTGGCGATGGCCGTCGTCGTGTCGGTCGTGCCGTGGCGAACCTCCGCCGCCGGTGGCGGGCTCCAGCAGAGCCCGTTCGTCGTGCTGTTCCAGGTCGTCGGCGTGCCCGCGGCGGCCGCGCTGATGAACTTCGTCGTGCTCACCGCCGCGCTGTCGGCGGCGAACACCAACCTCTATGTGGCCGCCCGGATGATGCACGCGCTCGGCAACGACGGCTATGCGCCGCGCCGGCTCGGCCAGCTGGACCGCCGGGGCACGCCGGTCGCGGCCGTCCTCGCCGGCGCCGCGGGGCTGGCGGTTGCGGCCTGGATCTCGGCCGCCTCGCCCGGGACGGTGTTTCCCTTCCTGCTCGGGCTCGCGCTCTTCGGCGGGCTGAGCACGTGGGCGCTCATCCTCGCCAGCCATTACGCGCTCCGGCGCCGGGAGCCGGGAACGGCCCCGATCCGGGTGCCGGGTGCGCCGGCGACGACGGGCGCGGCGTTCGTCTTCGTCATCGCCGTTCTGGTCACCACGGCCTTCTTCCCGCCGTTCGCCACCGCGTGGAAGGTGGGACTTCCCGCGATCGTCGCGCTGGTGGCCGCGTACGCTCTCGTGGCACGGCGCTCGAACCGCACTCTGCCGCCGGTGCCCTCGCAGCCCCGCGATGCCGCGGTTGAGCGCAGCCATCAAGAGTCGGACAGTCGAGGAGCCTGATGACGAACACCCGCGACCTGCGTACGCCGCGGCTGGCCGAGATCCATCCCGAGATGCGCTTCAGTACGATCACCGCGACCGGGCTGGACGCCGCGCGCTTCGCCGAGCGGGCGGACCGGCTCGCCGCGACGGTGCGTGACGAATTGCGCGAGCCACGGCCCGAGGTCGCCGAGACCGTGGCCGGCTTCGCGGAATACTTCAGCGCGCACGGGCACGCGTTCCCGCTGCGGCAACAGATCGCGCGGGCCGCCAAGCGCGGCTTCCCGAAGGCACCGGCGCCGGTCCTGGCGCTGCTCGCCGCCGAGGCCGGCACCGGGGTGCTGATGGGCGTGCAGGACGCCGACGCCGTTGACGGCCGGCCCTGTCTGGATGTCGCGCGGGGCGGCGAGCAGTTCACCGGCATGCGGGACGCCGTGCTGACATGCGCCGACCTGGAGGTGGTCGTGCGCGACGGGAGCGGGATCATCGCATCGCTCTTGCAGGGCCCCGACCAGCGGACGGCGCTCACCCCGCAGACCCGCAGCCTCGAGTTCTACGTCTTCGACACGCCGGACGGTCTCGGCAAGCGGCACGACGCCGCCGTCGAGCTGCTGACCGGCCTCGTCTCCGGGGCGGCCGAGTCCACTACCGTTCGTCGCGAATAAGCGGTGAAAGACCTGCCCCGGTGGTGGACATATCCGAGGGTGGACCTTGTGAAGCTGGACGGGCGGCGGGCGCGGTTCGAGGCGCTGGCGCCGGTGGTGATCGACGCGGTGCGCCGGTATCTGGCCCGGCGTACCGATCCGGCCACGGCCGATGACGTGCTGTCCGAGACATTGGTGATCTGCTGGCGGCGGCTGGACGAGGTGCCCGCGGATTACCTGCCTTGGGCGTACGGCGTGGCTCGTCGATGTCTGGCCAACGCTGAGCGTGGGCGGCGCCGCCAAGCCCGGCTGGTCGCCCGGATCGCGGTTTTGGATCCGCCGCGCGGTGTGCTGGACGGGCCGGTGCCGCCGGACGGTGAACTCGCCGCCGCGCTATCCCGGCTGCGGGATGAGGACGCCGAGTTGCTGCGGTTGTGGGCGTGGGAGGATCTCGCGCCCGCGCAGATCGCCCTGGTTCTGGGTATCTCGGCGAACGCGGCCAGCATCCGGTTGCATCGGGTGAAACAGCGGCTGCGCGAGGAATTGGGAAAGAGTGGTCCGCCGGGTGGACATGAACAGTCGAGAGAAGGGAGACGGCCATGACCGAGGACGACGATCTGCGTTCGCGGCTGCGGCGCGCCGATCCGGCGGCGTCGCTGGCGCCGTTGGCTCCCGATCAGACCTCGCGACTGTTGGAGGAGACCATGACCACCACTGTTTCACCTCGTGTCAGCACCGGCCGGGGGCGGCGGTTCGCCGTGCTCGTCGCGGCGGCGCTCGTGCTGCTCGCCGGCGGCGGGACCAGCTGGCTACTGACCCGCTCCGAGGTGGGTAAACCGTCCGCCGTGGTTGTCAGCCTGAGCATGCCGGACGGCGCGCCGCGCAAGTGTGTGCCGCCGACGGTGGAGGTTCTGGCGGGCGGGGCTGATTTCGCGTTCGCGGGCACGGTGACCGGCATCGCGGGCGACGCGGTGACCTTGAGCGTCACCCACATCTACAAAGGGGCTGAGGCCGATGAGGTACGGGTGGCGCAGACGCCGGGCAGCTCCGAGCAGATGCTGGGCAGCGGCCGGTTCGAGACCGGCCAGAAGTATCTGATCGCGTCTTCTGCGGGTGGTGTGCTGACCTGCGGCTACAGCGGCGAGGCGGACTCACTGGGCCTGCAGGACCTGTACGAGAACGCGTTCTGACGGGTCGGGTTCCGGCGGCGTGCCAGCGCCGCCGGTGTCCGGCATCCGGGGGCGCCGCCGGGGCCAGGGGTCTGGGCGTCGCTACGGCCGGTGGCTACGTAGCTGGGTCGGCGGACGCGCGTCATCGGCGCTCTGCTTCGGCGGCCGGGCCGCATCCGCGGCGTGTGTGTGGCGCCTCCGGCTTCCGGTCGTCCGCGGTCGCCAGCCGAGGGTCCGCCGTGAAGACGGCGCGGCACGCTGTGGGCTCGACCTCTGTGCCGCACGCCGTGGGAGGCCGATAGTTGGCCCGGGCCGGTGACGATCACGGTCGCCGGAGCCACCGGCCGGCGCCTGGCGACTTTCCGGGCGCTAGTAGGACTTTGTTAGGTCGTTGCCGATTCACGGCTGGCCGTAGGAGATCAGGAGCACGCGGTCACGCACAACATATCGAAATCCCTATACTTCTTGCCATCGACAGAGGTTGATGGGAGCGCGGTGGCTCGACGATCTGATGCGGGTGCGGCGCGTGCGGCGGCGGTGCGGCGACTGCTGGGGTTGGACTCGGCCGGACGGTTGACCTCGGTGCAGGTTCGGTTAGTCGCGGCGCGTGCGGGCGTCTCCGAGCGGACGGTCTGGCGCTGGCTGGGACGGGCGCGGGCCGGGGATCCGCGGATGATCGAGCGGCTGGACGACGACTCCGGGCTGCCCGATCCGGGATCGGTGCACACTTTGGATGCCCTCGTGGAGCGGCTGCGGATGTTGAAGGTGTACGCCGGTGACCCGTCCTACGAGAGCATCAAGGACCGCGTCAACGTGGGTTGGGCGAAGACCGGCCGGCCGGACGGGGAACTGACGGGCCGGAGCACCGTGGCGGATTGTTTCCGGCTCGGCCGGCGCCGGATGAACACCGATCTGATGATCGCGGTGGTGCGGGCTCTGCATCCGGAGGCGGGATATGTGGCCCAGTGGCGCCAGGCGCTGCAGCTCGTGGGCGCCGAGAACGCCGCGGCCGCGCAGGTCCGGGTCCAGGGCAGCCTGCCGCCCGACCCGGCCGGGTTCACCGGCCGGACCGCCGAGCTCAGGCGGCTTCGCGGTGCGGCGGCGGTGATCAGCGGGATGGCCGGGGTCGGCAAGACCCAACTCGCCGTGCACGCCGGGCATCTGCTCGATCGGGAGCGCCCGTTCGATCGGGTGCTGCTCGTCGATCTGCGCGGGTTCCATCCCGACCCGGCCCAGCCGTCCGCCGACCCGGCCGCCGTCCTGGAGGGTTTCCTGCGGCTGCTGGGAGTGGCCGGGCCGGAGATCCCGCACGATCGGGACGCCCGCGCCCGGCTCTACCGGGCGCTGCTCGCCGGCACGCGAACCCTGGTCGTGTTGGACAACGCCGCCGATGCCGAGCAGGTGCGGCCGCTGCTCCCGCGAACGCCGGGCTGTCCCGTGCTGGTCACCAGCCGGCGCGATCTCACCGGTCTGGACTCGGCCACCCACGTGGTGCTCGACGTGTTCACCGCCGGTGAGGCCCGGCGGTTCCTGACCCGGGCCGCGTCGCAGGCCCCGGTCGACCCCGATTCGGCCGCGACCGCCCGGATCGCCCGGCGCTGCGGTTACCTGCCCTTGGCGCTGGGCTTGGTGGCCGGGCACCTGCGGACCAAATCCGGCTGGACCCTGACCGATCACGCCGACTGGCTGGACGAGCGCCACCGCGATCGGCGCCTGGACACCGGGGTCGAGCTCGCGCTGGACCTGTCCTACCACCACCTGCCTGCCGACCGGCAACGGATGCTGCGACTGCTGGCGCTGCACCCGAGCCATGACTTCGACGCCTACGCCGCCGCGGCCCTGGCGGGCGAGGACCTCGGCGCGGCCCGGGACCACCTGTTCCACCTGCACGGCGATCACCTGCTGCAGCAGAGTCATCCCGGCCGCTACACCTTCCACGACCTAGTCCGTCTCTACGCCGCCACTCAGGCCCAAGATCAAGATCGAGGGCCGGTACGGCGTGCAGCACTCACCCGATTGTTCGACCATTACCTTGCCGCCGCCGCGACCGCCATGGACACGCTGCACCCGGCCGAGGCCGAGCTGCGGCCACGGATCCCGCCGGCCGGCACCCCCGTCCCGGACCTGGCCGACCCGGACGCCGCCCGCGAATGGCTGGACACCGAGCGGCACACCCTCGTCGCGGTTGCCGTGCACACCGCCGCGCACGGCTGGCCCACCCACACCACCCGGCTCGCCCGGACCCTGTTCCGCTACCTCACCGACAACCACCTCACGGACGCGGTGACCGTGAACACCCAGGCCCTCCAGGCCGCCCGCCACAGTGGCGACCCGCTGGGCCAAGCTCATGCCCTGACCGAACTCAGCGTGGCCCGCTGGCGGCTGGGTGAGCTCGAGTCGGCGGCCGAGGAGCTTCTGCAGGCCCTGCCGCTGTTCCGGCAGGGCGGCGATCAGGCCGGCCAGGCCCGTGCGCTCAACAACCTCGGGATCGTCGAGACGCGATTGGGCCGCTACCAGCCGGCCACCGACCACTACGCCGAGGCCCTGACGCTGTTCCAGCAGGCCGGCCACCTGATCGGTGAGTCCAACGTGCTGAACAACCTCGGCACCGTGGAGACCCGGGTGGGGCAGTACGAATCGGCCACCGACCACTACCTCCAGGCCCTGGCGCTGTGCCGGCGAACCGGCGATCAGATCGCCGAGGCGCGCGCGCTGAACAATCTGGGAATCGTCGAGGGAGCACGGGGCCGTTACGACCCGGCCGGCGAACACCTCCAGCGCGCCCTGGACCTGTGCCGGCAGCTCGGCAACCGCACCGGCGAAGCCAATGTGCTGGACAGCCTCGGCCTCCTGCACGTCCGCCTCGGCCGGCCCGCCGAGGCCGCCGCGTACCACCAACAGGGCCTGACCATCTGCCGCGAGACCGGGTATCGGGACGGCGAGGCCTCAGCCCTCAACGGGCTCGGCGAGGCGGCCCGAGCGGCCGGCCTGCTCACCGAAGCCCTCGCCCACCACACCGCCGCGCACGCCCTCGCCGCCGAGATCGGCGGCCGCGAGCAGCAGGCTCGAGCCGACGCCGGCCTCGGCCACACCCACGACCTCCTGGGCGAGCCCGGAAGCGCCCGTCAGCACTACCAGGACGCGCTGACCCTCTACATCGACCTCGGCATGCCGGAAGCCGAAGAGATACGCGCCCGCCTCTGACCGTCCTTCCGGATTCATCCGGGATTGCCGTGCTACCCCGGCCGCTCTGCCACCTTCGACTCATCGACAGTCGTCGGTGAAGAGCGGAAGAAGGGGTTCACGATGCTCGCTCGGGGGAGTAAACCGAAACGCAGAATCGCCGGCGCCGTCATGGCGTTGACACTGCTCATCGGCGCATTTCTGGCCGGCTCGGCCACGCCGGCCAGCGCCTCCATCTACTACGATCAGTACCGCAATGACGCGACGGGTCTGTGTCTTGAGGAGACCGCCGCGCACACGGTGCGAACAGCCGTTTGCAACGGCTCGGGTGCTCAGGGGTGGAGCTCGGGCCCGAACGGCACCATGCTCAAGAACCTGAGGACCGGGTGGTGCCTGGACTACAGCTTCCAGTTCGGCCTGAGGACGCTCAACACCAATGGATGCAGCAACTTCCCGTATCAACGGTGGTACCCGTACGTGACCTATTCGTCGGTTCCGCCACATCTTCACTTGCAAGGCGGAGAAGGATGGGGCTGCCTCGACGACAGCAAAGAATTCCACCTCCGCTCGTTCGGCTGCAACGGGCTGTCGTATCAGTCATGGGTGGCCGACTGATGGTCGCGGGGCGCTAGAACAGTTGGGCCTCGTCGAGGCCGGGGGGCTCGGCGGACCAGTCGCCGGTGGTGATGCCGGCGCGTAGGAGGGTGGCGGCGCGGCTGCGGATCACGTCGACGGGGGCGCCGGCCAGCAGGTCGGTGATGTCGTCGCGCTGCCACTGCAACTCGCGGGCCACGCCGGGGTCGTCCAGGACACCGGAGAAGCCGCCGTTGTGTTCGGAATACAGGGCCTTCAGCATCCGGATCTCGGCCCGGGCGGCCGAGGTGGCCCGGCCAGCAGGGTGGTCTCGTCGTCGATGGCGGCGGCCGCGGCCACCGCGTAGGCGACCGTGATGATGGCGTCCCAGCGCTGCTCGTGGAAGTCGCCGAAGTCGGAATCCTCGTCGGTCTCGTCCAG
>Ga0307515_10002611_pt1 | contig 38797 bp, 32 predicted proteins | sample 17_EM_MG_FD_194513 | JGI IMG/M metagenome (GOLD analysis project Ga0307515, IMG submission 194513) | Populus trichocarpa ectomycorrhiza microbial communities from riparian zone in the Pacific Northwest, United States - 17_EM | ecosystem: Host-associated > Plants > Roots > Unclassified | place... | reverse complement strand
CGAATTACATTTCAATTTCTAATGTATATAACAATTATTATTTACAAGACTGGGAGTTTAGGTCACGAATTGAGGGTGGTGGCCGGCCCGGAAAACTTCCGGCCGAGTGGCGGTGTACATACTGTAAGCCTAGTGGCCCCCTGTTCCGTGTGTGGTATTGACAGATCCGGCTGGCCCGTTGACAGTTTAACAGGCACCGGGGTCAGCTGACTGAGAACTGTGTGACGGCGTGACGAAGGTTGGTGGGGGCAGCCGTATTGAAATGGCGTGTCGCGAACGCGTTAGTAAAATAAATAAATATTAATAAATTAAAAATTATTATGTATAAAATGGCTGACGGCGTCATGGCCGTTGGGTTTGAGGCTGGAGAAATGAAGACTCTAACATGTGACATTCAAACTCCGACTGCCCAATGTCAATCTTGGACCTTACCTCAACCAGACAACCAGCAGACGCAAAAGGCAAGACGCGTCGAGGGCCATACTGCAATAAAATTTGTAAGTACTGTGGTGACCTGAGTCGGAAAAGTGTAGGAATGTGGGGTTATAGCCGTTAGTGCATTTTCGCGGCCTTGAATTATTTTAGTGAAAATGTGGTGCTAACCATAATGATACACAGGAGCTAGCTTTGCATGGAATGACAAGGAGAAGAGCCAACAAGGCTGCTCTGGAGCATCTGGAGCGTCCGGAGTGTCGACCGCAGAATGAGAACAAGGGTGTTGCGTTGGATGCATACTTGGTGTAAGACATAGGACGTAGGATGCTTATGTATCTAATCTAGGTATATGACACGTGAAGACTTGCCTGCAAAGCACCAGCCCTCATCTGGTCACCTCGCAAGCGGCCTCAGCAGCTCCAGCAGCTCTTGCCATCACCGTTGCCACTTTCCGCCATTTTATATGTAATAAAACTTATTTATAATTATAAAATATAAAACTTATTATATTCACTTGTTCGTCAACGCGCCTTTTCAAATGGCTTGCAGCAGCCCCAAATGCAGCCTCCAACCGTTGGTCATGTTCCAACATTTTATACGCAATAAAATTTATTTATTATTATAAATTCTAAAATTACAGAAGCCATTATATTACTACTGTTCGCTGACGTGCCATTTCAAAAAGTTGGTACCGGCTTCAAACCCAACGATAATTCTTTTTTTTTTTTTGTTTTTTTTTTTTTTTTGGTGGGTCAGAGAGGCGGCTCTGCCTCCGACACGAGCAAGCTTCTGTGCCGGGGCCCCGCGCCAACGAGGGAACCGACCTGCTCTCTAGAGCTCTCTCTACCGTCACCCGCAGGAATCTGGTTTAAGACCTCGTTGTCTGTTGGAGACACCTAGACAGCTTCTCAAGGCATAGGAGTCCCGAAGGATTCTGCAGCCCAAAGCTTCCGAGGCCGAGAGTGCGGGGGTCGCCCAAGGCGGAATCGCCAAAGGAATACCCGCTAAACCTGCAGGGGGCCTCCAGTCCGACATTGGCAAGGTGGCCCCCCTCCACGGGCGGAGGGGGGCGCCGTACCGGACCGCCCTTAAAGAGTTTTACGTCCCCCTTAGGGGCTCGCCAGGGGCCCCGCAGCAGAGCCACAGGCCCGAGGCAATCCCGATATCGGCTGCCTTACAGCAGGAGTGACCTCGCACGAGCAAGCTTCTGCGCGTGGAACCTGATCCCATTGGACGACCGAAAGGTTTGTGAGACGACAGGAAGGGGACACAGGCGGGTGGTGGGCAAGACAGCCAAACCAACCCTTTCCCACGAAACCAGCGACGTCAGCAGAAAGCCCATCATAGCAGGCAGGGGAGCCAACTGTTTTGGATGGTGCGGGTGGAGTCTAAAATCAGAGCGAAGGAAACACAGCAGGCATGCCGTCTATTATTTTTCCGCCCCTCGAGAGGGTGCGGCATTGGCTACCTGTACGGAATGACACTCCCCCCACTGGCAAGTCCTACTGCAGGATGTTCGACCCCACTAGCTACGGGAGGGCCCGCCCAATGTCACTGACTCGCGATCAGTGCCAAAGGCACAGCGTGAACTTGGCAGCGAAAGGGCCACCAGGCACTCAAGAAGACCCCGGAGGGCATGGCAATAATGGGTGGGGCACAATGCTGTCAAGGGCACAGTATGTCGTGCCCCCTCTTCAGCTGGGTAATGCGCGGAACTCGAGGAGGCCTCGTGGGCGACCAAGAAATTCCCAGGAAAATCAGCAAGTGTCGCTGGCGACCCCTGGTGTCCCCAGAGCGGCCGTAGCGGCTAAGAGGCCCTGCCTGCAGGCAGCCAGGGGAGTCGCAGCGACGACAATGCCGCTGTGTACCAGTTCCCCGGGGGGTGAGGCGACGCCCGCTAAGGACCGCCTAGCCCGGGTACCACTATTCTATGGATCAAGGAGAGTCTCGTAGACGCGGGAGCACGACCTGCGCCACGGTTTCCTACCTTCTAGACAGCTTACGCGTCGCACCGAATGGCGACCAGAAAACTATTCTACATACACCACTGCCAGGGGCCAGAGCCAGAGGTCATCTGTAGCCCATGACAAGACTCACCTTGACCACTCTCAGCCGCCCCGAGAGGGGACGTTGCCCGGTCGGAACCACGAGGAGGTGGTGGTCGGGTCCAACCCCCAACGATAATTCTTGTTTTATTAGTATTTATTTTACTAATGCGTTCGCGACATGCCATTTCAATACGGCTGCCCCCACCAACCTTCGTCACGCCGTCACACAGTTCTCAGTCAGCTGACCCCGGTGCCTGTTAAACTGTCAACGGGCCAGCCGGATCTGTCAATACCACACACGGAACAGGGGGCCATTAGGCTCAAGTGTGTGAAGGGTCGCTCATTCTGGACAACTACGGTATTCATGCTAAAATAGTCCCTCCTCATCTCTAGTCCATCGTGTATTATCGGAAACCCACACAGGCAATCTACTTTCCAATATCGAGAGCAGCCAGAACTGGAGTTCAGCTGACCTCCCTTCCACGTATCAAACTACTACTCAACCCTTGCTATTTCTGCTCGAGGTTCTTTGATGCCACTTGAAAACCCGTTCTCTCGCTTCTCTCGCACTTCAAGGGAACCACTTGCGGACAAGCTGCCAAACCGATATCTCCGTCCACTATCTTCGTCTCTTCAACACCTAACTTCTATCCTCTGTACCCCTCTCTCTTCTGGCTTCTACGATTGTACGAGACCATGGCAATTCACGAGCACTCGTGATAATATACCCGAGTCTGATATCATGACGCATGTTCGTGAGAGATTGGTGACGCAGGTCATAGGTCGTCGCTATTACTCATTCCCTTGGAACACCGGAAGTAGCTATCTGTCCTCTCCGTTCATTACAAGGTTGCATCCCATTTGTCTCCACTCTGGCCTCACATGTTCTTTCGACGGTGCATACTGTTCCCTATGTTCGCACTCTGCTGCTCTTCGCCAATTGCTGATGCCTCCCTAAGAGCAAGTACGACCCTCGTTCCACTTTCGGTCCATATATAGCCACACTTCGCGGTATCATGAACAGCGGGCTATCCGTTCTATCCGTTCAAAATGCTTTCTCCCACTACGTACCAGACCCACCACTTTGGGACCCACTCGAACACACATGGCAATCGATCAACCTGCACTAGATACACCGCTCGATACACCCCACGCATTATGTCGTACGCCCCCTTCTGTGCTCTCATGAGTCCATGGTCCCCGCGTTGGGTGCAAACCGGTGATCACTCGACACCCTTACAACTGGTTCGGACATCGAGATAGGCCCGCACCTCTTGGACGCGATACGCGATATCGCGTGAAGATTTCGCGTGAAGTCCTTCGGCCCGAGAACTAACACTGGGACTAATCCATCCATGCGCCTCGCGCATCCATCTCTTCCTTCAAGTGAAACCAACGAGTTTCATCACGTCCTGCTTGTTTAGTGAGTGTTGTCGCTATGTTTGTTGTTTGATCCCTGTTCTGGGCGGTCGTGACGTAGATAGGACAATGTATACACTGAACCTATTTTTCCATATAATATTGACCACGAACTAATGGGTACAAAGAAAGCTGGGTTGGTAGGAAAGTAGCACTGCGTAGTGCATATTGACGTTATGAGTATGCATGAGGCTCTCCGGCGTGGTTGGGGGGGCAGCTGAGTGCTGGTCGCTCCATGGCTCTCTCCAAGCACTGTAAAGTGTGGAAACCTACAGTGAATGCGCTCGTTCAGAGCCTCTTTACATCACGCAAGGTCGTTCTCGCTTCGAGCTGTGCTAGCGCAAGGCACCTACATACCTTGTGCACCAACTAGGGTATGAAGCGGTCACTGTAACGAATACAACGAACGACGCATGGAGTGGCGCCCTGCTTTTCTTCTCATTTCCAAGATGTCGGTGCGCGTCAGGCTGGATCCTTTGTTCTCGAATTTCGTCCCTTTCCTTTCGACGGACGATCGCCACGCGCCTCACGTGGTCAGCGTGCAGAGAGAAAATCTGTTCAACGCCCGCGAGCCGTTTCATAACTCGGCACGACGCTCATTTCCTCCCAACGAATACTTACTTACTTTTCCCGGCCCAATCGTCCTCCTCGTCAACGGCTCATTAGGATCAACCACCCGTCCCCATTATCAACCTTGTCCTGCCTACTTCTGCACGAGGTCCTTCTGGGAACCACGTTCTCTCGCATGAACGAAGGGAACGACTCGCGGGCGACCCGCCATCCACTATCTTTGCCTCTACGATACCTAACTGCTATCGTCCTATACAAGGCCATGGAAATTCACTCGTGATATACTCAAGTCTGATATCATGGCGCACCCGAACACGCATCATGTCGTGAGCACAAGCCGTCGCTATTACATATTCTCACGGAGCACCGTAAGTACGTATATGTTCTCTCCGTATGCATACTATTCCTTATGTTTACACTCTCTCGCTCTCCGCCAATTGCTGCCGCCTTTCTAAGAACAAGTACGGCCCTCGTCCCACATTCGATCTATATATGGCCACACTTAGCGGTATCGTGAACAGCGAACTACTGTCCTATCGGCTCAAAATGCTTTACCCCACCACGTACCAGACCCACCATTTCAGGACTCACTTGAACCCACACGACAATCGATCAACCTCTGCACTAGACACACCCCACGCATTATGGTGTACACCCCTTCTGTGCTCTAGTTTCCACGCATGATTCCATGGGCTCTGCGTTAGGTGCAAACCAGTGACCACTCGACACCTACCCAAGCTTCGGGTGGTACAAAATGGCTCGCAAATGAAGATCGAGTTTGCGTTCCGCTAATCCTGCTCTCGCTCTTCTGTTCAGCATGGAATGGATCCGAAACACGATATCGAATAGGCGAACGTGTCGAGACCGATGAGGCATCTCAAGCGGCTTCTTCCACCAATAGTCCATTGGGAGGTGGTTGGGTGAGCCAGAGACGGCAATTCTCATTGTGTGCGTCGTGCGATCCTTCTTCATCTCAGCACCTCCGTCGCGCAGCTGCCCGACATGTCGCACGTACAAACTGGAAAATGTACAAACGACTATTCGAAATAATGGTCAATTACTGGTTCAACATCCCCTATCGTCCTCGCTGGCTCGGAATCTCAACAATTCCGAAAATGTAGTGTTATCCACTATCGTCACGACTATGATGTCCACCGCGTTTGCGCCTTCGTGGAGAGGGATATGGGTGCGAATCACCAAGGCGCAGGTGGGGACCATGTGGTGGGTGGTGGGTACACAGTCGGTGGCCACAGATGTCCGCTGGCCGTTCGAGTGGCGCTTTAACGCGAGAGCGATCGGATATGAGGAGCGCAACCAGAACGCGTTCGACTCAACGGACAAGCACCCGTAATCTCTCTATTTCCAGTGGCGCTAATTGTTTTCCGTTGGCCGAATGAGCAGAGAATTGGACACTTACGATCCACATTGTGCAATTTTCTTTCTTTCTTCCTTACTAGAGGGACTAAGTACTAATGAGGCTATATTTCTAGGGCAGACTCCCACTGCCAGTGAAGGAGCTCTATTGTGTGATTTCCTACCGCAGCTACACGGCGCATTGCACACCGGTTATTCGAATGAAGTTCCCTCTTCTCTGTCGTCATTTTCCAGCTGGAGAGAAGCACGGGCCAACCACTCGGACAAGCGATGCTCTCTTGCATAGGCGATGTGAGCGGATCAACTCTCTGGATTGCCTCGGTGCACTCGTCTCTCGTCACCACAATTCTCGTCCTCACCGCTCGTTGCCTTCAGCTAGACAACCAGCCCGCTATTCCACTACGCATTCAACAACAAGACCATTCTCCTACTCATCACCCGACAGGAATACCCTCGAAAACGGCCCTACTTGCTCACTCTTACTCTCGTCCACGATGATTTCGACGAACCTCGGCGGCCTTTTACCCTTCCTCCGCGCCGGCGGTCTCGCCCTCACTTCACTTCGCGCATCGTCCTACTCGTCGAAGACAATTCGAACGATAGCGCGGTGATCGGCGAGCAGCAGTCCCGACTCACCAGCTATCAACGGCGGAAAGTCGGCCTAAGTAAGCAGGCGCGCGAATGGTCCATGCGTTCGCAATCGAGCTTTTATGGATATTTATCCGTCCAGAGGAACGTCACGGGTTCCCAGCTACGATCACCGATACTGCCCTGCCCAGTCACACCAGCGCCCGGTGTTTCCAAAACGGTTATTTTGGTGCGGTTCTATCGCCTGTTAATCACCTTATCTATGTGCTTTTCGACCGTCCATCTCGCTGATACTCGACCTCATAGCCGTACCACCCTCACCTACGAGTCCATCACCCACACAAGCTTCATCGGCGGCACCCATGCTATCTATCGCGAAGCCGATCATGCACTGCCATGTGCGTATCGCCTTCTTTCGTTTTCCGTTTGTCCACTTGGCTCACATAACGTCACGCTTCTCATTGCTCTTTTCCTCGATGACGCTCTGAATCCACCTTCATCATCGCCTCCGCCGTACCCACGTCGACACGTACTCGCCGCGCGATCCATTATTATTTGTCCACGACAGACGACAGGACCAAGCTACTCGCTGAGCACGCCGAGCACGTGCACAACCCTAGCGACTCGCAGCGCAACAGCAACCCCAACTCAAGTCACATTCACCTGCACCATTACGAACGCTGCCACGATCATGACCCTATCAGGTGTCGCTCGGCCGTTGTCATAGCCGTATTCGCATAGGTCATCGTGAGCCACGACAACTCTACAGTCACCTCGTATAGACAGCCTACTCTCTCTGGTTTTACCGGAAGTATGGGGATGAAGTGAAGGTATACACTGTGCTACACGGTGTAAATTCGGGGGATGTCCGTACCACCCATCGCGAATCCATTACCGACCCGATTCACGTCCTTTCTACCAACAGTCCCTCGTTCGCCCGTCCGCCTGTATATATACTCTATTGCCTGCGAGCGAGCTATACATCCTCTCGTGTTTCCTAGCTTTGCTCATCGTTGACGGACGCTCAGAACGTCCTCTTGGAACACTCAGTCTCCTTACCTGTGACTATGCGACTGGGCTTGTCTTATACTCGTTGCATGTCCTAATGCCAATATGCCATTCTTTTACTCCTCTTCTTGTCGCTCATGGACCCCTCTCCCCCCTTGATGCCCTGAGTGCTGTAATTTGCCACCCGTCCAGCGTCCATTTTCTATGACATCTAGTTGGCTTACCTTTTGTTACCCTTGATAGATATAAAGCCCCAGGTTTTGTCATGGCCCATGGCTGAGGTCATGCTTTAAGTAGATGATTTGAAGGGTCGATCGATCTGTTCATGAATCGGCTACGGATAGTTGGAAGCTTATTACTTATCATAGGGTGCGCTGAAACTCCTCTTTAAAGTCCAATGAAAATACCGAACAACCCGATTGAAAGCAATTAAATTGGAGTATGACAGCTGAACGGCAAAGCGTGCTCCTGATCTACCATCTGTACAAGGCCACTCACATGGATGCTCTGACTATTACGCTCCCTTTTCCCTTGGTGACTGTGAACGATTTCCACCATTTCTCATAACGCTGCTGGTGTCCAACTGTCTGGTCGAAGAGGGAAGGTGCTGCTGGGAAAAGTCCAACCGATATCTCCACTTCCACATTTCTGATATCTCGCCATACTCCGTGCTCCGATGCCCCACAAAAGACAAAATCAATCAAGGAATCTATCCCCAAACCCCAGTAAACAAAAATATTAAGGTTTTGCAAACAGGGAAGATTGAATAAGGAATCATGGAATAAATTGAATGCTGCCAAATCAAAGGTGGGCCCGAATGAGTATTGGAACCAACGAAGGTTTTGGACATTTGAACAGGAGAGGAAGCGGAGATACTTCATTGAACAGTACATCAACTCCAATGTTGTGCAGGCAGGTAGGTCCACCTGCAGCCCCGCATGCCCAGAATGGTTCTCGGGTTCGTCTGGCGGATGATCAACCCTGAACACTCTCAGGGCCTTGAAGGTCCTCCCAAGCATCCAAAGTGGTGATGAAAAATGTAGTTCAAGCCACTGGAGAGTATGAGTCAATGGCAAGTCAAGGTTCAAGTTATATTCAGGAATGGATCCGTTCGAAATTTTCAGCCTCTCGAGTTGTTCCAGGTATAGCAAAATACGGATTCCATGACTAGATATGAAGTCGAACTCAAGGTGCTGGAGCTGCCTAAAGAGAACAGTGGAACTGAGTCGGAATAATGGACTATCCCAATTGCGGATGGCCAGATGTCGTGTGACTATTGCCCCGACAATCATTGCGTCAATTTCTGTACTTGATACTCCAAGGTGCTTATCCAGATAGCTGGTGGAAGTGTAATCAACCGCAATGTCACCCCTGCTCCCTCTCCCCTCCCATACTTTCAAAAGCTTCAAAGGGGGAGTCAGGTATGCCCTAGTCCATCCAATGACTCTAAGTAGTGGGACATTGTCAAGGCGCTCAGACTGAGAAAAGCCTCTGGGGCACCGTATGGACAGGAATTTCAGGTGCGGGAGGACATTGGCATGCCAAGTTTGACAGAAGCACCATTCCCTCCACGCTCCACGATAATTACTCGATGAGGACCATTCAGGCCATTCCTCTGTAGATGGTTTCGCAGCCAGTGACCCGAGAAAGTTTTGAAAGGACGGTGAAGGATGGGTAATGGATAAGACCAAGTTTTGTAGATGGATCAAATACTTCACTACCTTCATTAAGACTTGTTCGCTGCACTGAAGGGTGAGGTGTAGTGTAGTGAGGTTGGAAAGCCTTCCATTTACTCTGCATAGATAGCGTAGGTGTTGATAGACCCTTCGCTCATTGCAATCATGAGATCTGAGGTTCATCTCTCTCATTTTGGGAACATCGAAATATTGAGCTGTGGTCATTGGATAACCGTGATAGGCCAATTTCGTGCAGGATGGCAATTGCACCTCATGCTGCTGAATTTGCCCCCAATGACGAGGAAGGAGGATTGCACACTCCTCAAGGCACGGAAATTCTCTCCCAGCCATCCATTGGATTGAACAGGCTCTGAGCTTCAACTTCCGAAGAGTAAAAAGAAGAGGCATCTTGGTATTGGGCCCATACAATGGGAGACAAAGACGATCAGCCTCAAATATCTGAAGCTGGGTAAAAGTAGGAAGAAGCTCAAATGGCTCATCCATATCTTTGCCACTGACAATAAGTACTGTGAGATTCTTCAAAACAGGATACCAATGGCGTTGGAGAAAGTGGGTGCCGACAAATGATGGGCGGAGTTTCAGCTCACAAAGCGGGGCTTGCGTTGGAACGAGATTGAGCAGATGAGCAAATGAGGGAGAGTTCACACATCCAGCTGCTATGCGCAGCACTTTCAACTCATTCATTTGGCTTGCGAGTTGAAAGCCGAGCTGACTGGCCACATTCTCCGGAGGAAATGAGGAAATTGTAAGCTCATGCCACTGGTGAGTGCCTGAAAGAGCATCCTGGAGTGCTGCAAATGGAACAGTATTGGATGACAGCTGACCATCTCTCTGGGTGTCAATAAAAATCTTCTTCGGATGTGCCCTCTGCAACCAAATAGCAGCGTGTTCCCTCTCGGTCCAGGTTCCAACCCTCAAGGTGGACCATAAACTGGGCAATGTGATGATAACAGACCTCCAGTAGCGACACACAGAAGCCAATCGATTGGACCTCATTTGATTCGATTCAATGATATATTGAAAGATCTCGCGCATAAGCTCCATAGGAAGGTAGGTATTAATGGTTTTGCCATAAGGCGGGACCAGAAGTATACGTTGCCCCGCACGGCGAGTACAGGTTGAGCGCGGGTAGTAGGTCTCAATGTCCTCGTCAACCCGACGCGTACGCCTCCTGGCACGTCGAGCAACGGTCGAGCGCGGGCGGTTATGGTTAATGGCGGACATATCCTAAGCGTAGACGGGTTATTTTGTGAGTGAGATGATCGCGAGGACACGGTTTGAATGGGCGGCAAGGTAACTGAGGAACTCGAGTGTGACGTGCAGCGTTTCAAGAGCGAAATAGTCAATGGCGTGGGGAATAGGCGAGTGAGGTGGTGGTGGTGGTGAGACAAGCAGCGCAGGCGCGCATAGTTGACGCCCCCGTGCTGCTTTCACGCGGTTGCCTTGGACACAGGCGCCAAGGCGGTCCAAATTCTTGTCAGCTAACTGGTCCGATGAACCCAGGATCAACACAAACGAGCGCTACACAACATCACCCAGCGCGCCGGCATGTTGATGGGTGTCTCGGTGGACTGTTCAGGCCAGTCTGAATACAGGGATACGCGATAGTGTTCTACGTGTATATTCCACAAAATGAAGTGTGTACAGCTACCACCATCGATGAGATGCGTGGAGGTCAGTCTCCCGAGCGTCATTCTTCTTGAGGGCGGCCATCGATCATCGTTACCAGATGAGGATACAATTGGCACCTTTCAACTGCCTTGAGGGTCATGTAGCAATCGGGAAGACATGGCGACCGCCTTTCGAAGACAGCGGGATATCCCCTGCCGTTATGGGTGGCTACGATTGTGGAGATCGGACCAGCTATTTTGGGTTGACCATTTGGTATTGCCCTACTGTCTAAGGCCTAGAAGAGCGTCACATCGCTGCGCTTCGTCGGATATGTTGTTGTCTGCATTCACCTTCATTTCCCGCAACCCCTCGGAGCGAGCCACCTCGACAACACCCACAGTATCCAGGACTAACCAAAGCGGTCACTGTTACGAAGACAAAGAACGACGCATGAGTGACGCCCTACTTTTCTTCTCATTTCCAAGATGTCGAGGCGCAGGCCAGGGCTGGATCCTTTGTACTCGAATTTCGTCCCCTTCCCTTCGACAGACAATCGCCATGCGCCTCACGTGGCCAGCGTATAAAGAGAACGATTTGAGCAACACCTGCGAGCTGTTCATAACTCGTCACGACGCCCATTTCCTCCCAGCGAATACTTACTTCTCCCGGCCCAATCGTCCCTCCTCGTCAACGGCTCATTCGGATCAACCACCCGTCCCCATTATCAACTTCGTCCTGCCTACCTCTGCACGAGGTCCTTCTGGGAACCACGTTCTCTCCCCTGAAGGAAGGCAACGACTCGCGGCCGACCCGCTATCCACTATCCTCATCTCTAACTGCTGTCCTCTGTACCTCGCGGGGCAAGACCATGGCAATTTACTCGTGATATGCTCAAGTCTGATATCCCGGCGTACCCGAACCTGCGCCATGTCGTCAGCACTGGCTTCCGCTATTACTTATTCCCTCTGAGCATCGTAAGTAAGGATATGTTCTCTCCGTATGCATACTATTCCCTATGTTTACACTCTACCGCTCTTCGTCGATGGCTGCCGCTTTTCTAAGAACAAGTACGGCACATTCGATCCATATATGGCCACACTTCGCGGTATCGTGAACAGCGAACCACCCCACCCCGTACTAGACCCACCATCTTGGGGCCCACTCGAACATACATGGCAATCGATCAACCTCTGCACTAGACACACCCACTCGATACACCCCACGCCTTATGTCGTACATGTCGTACGCCCCTTCTGTGTTCTAGTTTCCACGCATGAGTCCATGAGCCCCACGTTGGGTGCAAACCAGTGATCACTCGACACCTATCCAAGCTTTGGGTGGTACAAACTGGCTCGGAAAACGGAGATCGAATTTGCGCTCCGTTAATCCCGCTCTCGCTGTTCTGTTCAGCACAGCACAGATCCGAAACACGATATCGAATAGGCGAACGTGTCGAGACCGGTGAGGCATCTCGAGCAGCTTATTCCATCATCAGTTCATTGGGAGGTGGTTGGATGAGCCAGAGACGGCGATTCTCATTGTGCACGTCGTGCGATCCTTCTTCATCTCAGCACTTCCGTCGCACAGCTGCCCGACACGTCGCATGCACAAACTGGAAAATGTACGAACGACTATTCGAATAATGTTTTCTTCTCCCGTGGAGAGGTGAATGGTCAATTACTGGTTCAACATCCCCTATCTTTCCCTGCTGGCTTGGAGCCTCAACAATTCTCAAAAATGTAGTGTTATCCACTATCGTCATGGCTATGATGTCCACCGCGTTTGCGCCTTCGTGGCGAGGGGCATGAATGCGAATCATCAAGGCGCAGGTGCAGTCGTGGTTCGAGTGGCGCTTAACACAAGAGCGATCGGTGGGCAGCGCAACCAGAACGCGTTCGACTCAACGGACAAGCACCGTAGTCCCGCTATTTTCCAGTGGCGCTTATTATTTTTCGTTAGCCGAACGAGCAGAGAATTCAACGCTTACGATCCACATTGTGCGATTTCCTTTTTTCCTTACCGGAGGGACTAAGTCCTGATGAGGCTATATTTCTAGGGCAGACTCTCACTGCCAGTGAGGGTGCTCTATTGTATGATTTCCTACCACAGCTACACGGGGAATTGCACACCGGTTGTTCGAATGAAGTTTCCTTCTTCTCCGTCGTCATTTTCCAGCTGGAGAGAGGCAAGGGACATACCGACTACTCGGACAAGCGGTGCTCTCTTGCCTAGGCCATGTGAGCAGATCAACTCTCTAGATTGGTTGCGTGTTATCCTTACCTCTTTCCTCCGCATAGTATTCGCAGTTCGCTCTCCTGTTACGACCTGATGATACAAGGTCATCTCCCAACAACATACGAGTGCTTACTGGGATACTCCGATGTGGTTTATTCAATATCCCTAGTTCCCCGCCCGTGGTGAACTTCCTACCCCCCAGCCACGGCCGTCTTCCATAGTTTCGACCAATTGCACACTCCGTCTCTCGTCACCACAAATCTCGTCCACTGCGTACTCACCGCTCGTTGCCAGCACTCCATTCAGCTAGACAACCAGCCCGCTATGCCACTGCGCACTCGACAACAAGACCATTCTCCCACTCAGCAGCCGACAGTAATATCCTCGACAACGGCCCTACCTGTACACTTTTACTCCCGCCCACGATGATCTGGTAGACCCTCTCCCCGCCCCCGACATTCTCGGCGACCTTTTACCCTTCCTCCGCGCCGGCGGTCCCGCCCTCATCTTCACTTCGCGCCTCGTCCTACTCGTCGAAGACAATTCGAACGATAACACGGTGGTCGACTACCAACGGCGGAGGGTCGGCCTAAGTGAGAAGGAGCGCCAATGGCCCATGGGTTCGTAATCGAGCAACTATGGCGATTCTCCTGTCCGGAGGAATGCCACGGGTTCCCCAGCTACGGTCACCGTTACTACCCAGCCCAGTCACCACCAGCGCCCGGTGTTTCCATGAAGGTTATTTGGTGCGCACCTATCGCGCTTGGCCCTAATCTTCATCTTATCTATGTGCTCCTCGACCATCAATCTCGCTGATACTCGACCTCACAGCCCCACCACCGAGTCCATCACCACACAAGCTTCATCGGCAGCACTCATGCTATCTATCGCAAAGCTGACCATGCACCGACTTGTGCGTCTCGCCTTCCTTCGTTTCCCGTGTGTCAACTTGGCTCACTTAACATCACGCTTTCTCACTGCTTTTTTTCCCGATGACGTTCTGAATCCACCTTCATCATCGCCACCACCACGCCCACGTCGACACGTATTCGTCGCCGGTATCGCTGTGTCAACCCTGGCTATATATCATTCTCCCTCTTCTTCCAAACACCACCCGCGGTCCATTATTATTTGTCCACGACAGACGACAGGACCAAGCCACTCGCCGAGCGCGTCAGGCACGTGCACAACGCCAGCGACTCGCAGCGCAACAGCAACCCCAACCCAAGTCACGCTCACCAGCACCATTGCGAACGCTGCTACGACTATGATCCCATTAGGTGTCGCTCGACCGTTGTCGTAGCCTTGTTCGCGTACACCGTCGTGAGCCATGACACCTCTACAGTCACCTCGAATAGTCACCCTACGCTCGCTCAATATTTGTCGGGTGCCAGAAGTGTGAGGATAAAGTGAAGATAGACACTGTGCTACACGGCATAAATGCAGGGGTGTCCGTACCGCCCACCGCGAGTCCAGTACCGACCCGATTCACGCCCTTCCTACCGACAGCCCCTCGTCCGCCCATTCGCTTGTATCTATACTTTATTGTGCACGAACGAGCTATACATTCTCTCTTGTTTCTTAGTTTTGCTCATCGTTGACGGACGCTCAGAATGTCCTCTTGGAACACTCAGTATCTGCTTACCTGTGACTATGCGGTTAGGCTCGACCGATACTTGTTTCATATTCTAATGTTAATATATCATTTTTCGGCTTCTCTTCTTGTCGTTCATGGCTCCCTTTTCCCCCTAGATGATCAGTCCTGAGTGCTGTAATTTGCTACCCGTCCAGCGTTCACCTTCATTTTCTATGTCATCTGATTAGCTTCACTTTTGTTATCCTTGATAGATATAACGCTCCAAGTTTTGTTATGTCCCATAGCTGAGGTCATGCTTGAAGTAGATGATTTGAAGGGTCGATCTGTTCATGGATTGGCTGCAAATAGTTGGAAGCTTATTACTTATCATAGGGTGTGCTGAAAATCCTCTTAAAAGTACCGAACAATCCATATGAAAGCAAAATGTAGTATTACAGCTGACCGGCAAAGAGTGCCCCTGATCCACCCTTTGTACAAAACCGTTCACATGGATGCAGTGAGTGTGACTACTAAGGCGTGTCTCCTGACTGTGAACGATTTCCAGCATTTCTCGTAACGAGGCTGGTGCCCAACTGTCTGGTCGAAGAGGTGAGATGCGTCTGAGGGATAATTAAACCAGATCTTCACTTCCACACTCCTGATATCTCGCCATACTCCGTGCTCCGGTGCACCACCAAAGACAAAATCAATCAAGGGATCTATCCCCAATCCCGGGGGAAAAGCAAAATTAAGGCTTTGCAAACAGGAAGGATTGAATAAGAAATCATGTAATGAATTGAACGCTGCCAAATTAAAGGTCTGGAATAAGTATTGGGACCAGCGAAGGGTTTGGACATTTGAACAGGAGAGGAAGCGGAGATAGTCCACTGAACAGAGCGTCAACTCCAATGTCGTGCAGGCAGGCAGATCCATCTGCAGCCCCTCATGCCTAGAAGGGTTCCCAGGTTGAGTAACCCTGAATTCCCTCAGGGCCTTGAAGGTCCTCCCGAGCATCCAAGAACATGCTGAAAATTGCAGTTCAAGCCAATGGAGAGTATGAGTCAATGGCAAATCAAGGTTCAATGAATGTTCAGAAACGGGTCCATACGAAATTGTCAGCCCCTCGATTTGTTCCAGGTATGGCAACATAACGATTTTATGGTTAGATTTACCGACGAGATCAAGATGCTGGAGCTGCCTAAAGAGGACAGTGGAATAGAGTGGGAATAATGGGCTATCATAGTCACGGGTGGCCAGATGTCGTGTCACTATTGCACTGACAATCGTTGCGTCAATTTCTTTACTTGATATTCCAAGATGCTTATCTAGATAGCCGGTGGAATTGTAATCAACCGCAATATCATCCATGCTCCCTCTCCCCTCCCACACTTTCAAATGCTCCAAAGGGGGGGTCAGATATGCCCTAGTCCATCCAATAGCTCTAAGGAATGGTAAATTGTCAAGGCGTTCAGACTGAGAAAAGCCTTTAGGGCACTGTATGTGCAGGAATTTCAGGTGGGGGAGGACATTGACATGCCAGGTTTGAGAGGAACACCATTGCTCCCATTTTTCATGATAATCCGTCCATGCGCGCCATCCAGGCCATTCATTTGTAGATGGTTTCGCAGCCAGTGACTCAAGAAAGGCTTGGAAGGACGGTGAGGGATGGGTAATGGATAAAACCAACTCTTGTAGAGGGGTCAAATAATCCAGCACCTTCATTAAGACTTGTTCACTGCACTGAAATGTGAGGTGTAGAGTAGTAAGGTTGGAAATCCTTCCATTTACTCTGCATAGATGGCGTAGGTGTTGACAGACCCTCTGCTCATTGCAATCATGAGATCTGAGGTCCATTGCTCTCATTTCGGGAACATGGAAATATTGAGCTATGGTCATTGGATAACCATGATAGGCCAATTTCTTGCAGGATGGCAATTGCACCTCATGCTGCTGAATTTGCTCCCAATGACGAGGAAGAAGGATTGCACACTCCTCAAGGCATGGGAATTGTCTCCCTGCCATCCATTGGACTGAACAGGCTCTAAGCTGCAGCTTCCGAAGAGTACGGAGAAGAGGCAGATTGGTATTAGGCTCATAAAATGGGAGATGAAGACGATCAGCCTCAAATGTCTGAAGCTGGGTAAAAGTAGGGAGAAGCTCAAATGGTTCATGAATATCTCTGCCATTGACAGTAAGCACTGTAAGATTCCGCAAAACAGGAAACCAATGGGGTTGGAGAAAGTGGGTGGTGACGAATGGGGAATGGAGTCTCATCTCACAGAGAGGAGCTTCGGTTGGAACAAGATTGAGCAGATAAGCAAATGAGGGAGAATGCATACATCCAGCTTCTACGTGTAACATCTTCAACATACTCATTGGGCTTGCGAGTTGAAAGACAAGCGGACTCGCCGCCGGAAATGAGGAAATTGTAAGCTCATGCAACTGGCGAGTGTGTGCAAGAACATCCTGGAGTGCAGCAAGTGGCAGGGCATTGGATGACAGCTGACTATCTCGCTGGGTGTCAATGACAATCTTCTTCGGGTATGCTCTCTGCAACCAAATAGCAACCCGCTCCCTCTCGGTCCAGGTTCCAACCCTCAGGGTGGACCATAAACGTGGCAATGTAGTGATAACAGTCCTCCAGGCGCTACAAACAGAAGCCAATTGGCCAGATTTCATTTGATTCGATTCAATGCAATATAGAAAGATCTCTCGCATAAGTTCCATAGGAAGGACGTGTATGGTTTTGATTGTAGTCATAACACACCTCCAGTAGCGACAAACAGAAGCCAATTGACCAAATTGCATTTGATTCGGTTCAATGCTATATAGAAAGACCTCTCGCATAAGCTCCATAGGAAGGTAGGTATTAATGGTTTTGCCATATGGCGGGACCAGAAGCATACGTCGCCCGGCACGTCGAGCAATGGTCGGGTGCGGGCGGTAGGTATCAATATCGTCAGCATAAGGCGGGACCAGACGTGTACGTCGCCTGGCACGTCGAGCAATGGTCGAACGCGGACGGTAACGGTCAATGGCGGACATGTCCTGAACGTGGATGGGCTATTTTTCGAGTGAGATAGTGGCGAGGACACGGTTTGAAGACGAGAAATTGCTGGTGAGGCGCTGAAGTTGGGCGGGAACAATTGGGACTAGAGCGATAACGTGACTCGAGTGCGGCGTGCAGCGTTTCAAGAGCGAAGTAGTCAATGGCTTAGGGACGGACCAGCGTGGTGGTGAGACAAGCAACGCAGGCGTAATTGACGAGTCCCTCGTGGTGCTGCTTTCACGCGGTTGCCTCGCGGGTTACAGACGGTTCAGAGTCTGGCCAGCTGACTGCTCCAATAATCCAGAATCAACATGGACGGGCGCTACAAGGCATTCGCGCAGGTCCAATGTGTGCGGTTCGGCCTGATGGGTGCCTCGGCGGACTATTCAGGCCAATCTGAGTACGGGAATACGCGATTATTCCACATTTCAAAAGGAACTGTGTACAGCTACCACCATCGATGAGGCGCGTGGAGGTCGGTCTCCCAGCCTCATTCTTCTAGAGGGCGGCCATCGATCATCGATAACAGAAGGTGGTACACTTGAAATGAATTGCCACCTTTCAACTGCCTTGAGCAAGCGGGAAGAGATGGCGACAGGCCTTCGAAGGCAGCGGGATATCCCCTGCCGTTATGGATAACTGGGTGGTTACGGCCGGGCGTGGTTAGTCCGGCTTTTATTGACAAATGTGGAGGTCGGGCGAGCTATTTTGGGTTGACCATTTGGTATTGCCTTACTGTCTATTGCGCAGAAGGGCGTCACCTCGCCGTGCTTCGTCGAATATGTCGTTGTCTGCATTCACCTTCATTTCCCGCAGTCCTTCGGTTTATGATCCTCTCCGCTGCAGGTGGAGACAAAGCATCTGTACTTGAGTTGCTACCTCAAATGGGCCAGCAAGGGTCCCACCACATCCACGCCGGCAGCGACGACGACAAGGTCATCTCGCAGACACTCGTGTTGTGGAGGATCGCTCGTTCTGGACAATTACGGTATTCACGCTAAAATAGTCCCTCCTCATCTCTAGTGCATCGTGTATTATCAGAAACTCACACAGGCAATCCGCTCTCCGATATCATCGAGAGCAGCCCGGACTGGTGTTCAGTTGACCTCCCTTCCACGTATCAAAACTACTCCTCAACCATTGCTATCTCTGCACGAGGTTCTTCGATGCCACTTGAAAAACCCGTTCTATCGCATCTCTCACACTCCAAGGCAACCACTCGCGCCATCCAGTGTCTTGGTCTCTACAACACCTAACTGCTATCCTCTGTGCCCCTCTCTTTCTGGCCTCTGCGATTGTTGCCTTAACAATCCGCAGGACCATCTTGGACGAGACCATGGCAATTCACTCATCACGAGTGAGAGATTGGTGATGCAGAGTCATAGGCTGTCGCTATTACTCATTCCCTCGGAACACCGTAAGTAGCTATCTGTCCTCTCCGTTCATTACAAGGTCGCATCCCATTTGTCTCCACTCTAACCTCACATATTCTTTCGACGGTGCATACTGTTCCCTATGTTCACACTCTGCCGCTCATCAGCAATTGCTGATGCCTCCCTCAGAGCAAGTACGACCCTCGTCCCCACTCTCGGTCCATATATAGCCACACTTCGCGGTATCGTGAACAGCGGGCTTCCGTTCTATCGGCTCAAAATGCTTTCCCCCACCACGAACCAAACCCACCACTTTGGGACACACTCGAACACGCATGGCAATCGATCAACCTCTGCACTCGATACACCACTCGGTACACCACTCGGTACACCCTGTGCATCATGTCATACGCCCCCTTCTGTGATGAACGAGAAAAGGGGGGGATCAAACCGTAAATATATGTGGGACAAACATCGCGCAGAATATATACAGAAGAGAGACCAAACAAAGTACGTAATAGTGTGATAAGTCATAGCACTCCAACATTCTGTGCTCTAGTTTCCACGCGTGAGTCCATGGGCCCCGCGTTGGGTGCAAACCGGTGATCACTCGACACCCTTACAACTGGCTCGGACATGGAGGTCGGCCCGCACCTCTTGAACGCGATACGCGATATCGCGTGAAGATTTCGCGAATACTGGGACCAATCCATCCACGCGCCTCGCGCATCTATCTCTTCCTTCAAGTGAAACCAACGATTTTCATCACGTCCTGCTTGTTGAGTGAGGGTTGTCGCTATGTTTGTTGTTTGGTCCCTGTTCCGGATGGTCGTGACGTAGATAGGACAATGTATACACTGAACCTATTTTTCCATATATAATTGACCACAAACCAGTGGGTACAAAGAAAGCTGGGTTGGTAGGAAAGTAGCGTTGCGTAGTGCACATCGACGTTATGAGTATGCATGAGGCTCTCCGGCGTGGTTGGGGGGCAGCTGAGTGCTGATCGCTCCATGGCTCTCTCCAAGCGCTGTAAGCTGTGGAAACCTACAGTGAATGCGCTCGTTCAGAGCCTCTTTACATCGCACAAGGTCGTTCTCACTTCGAGCGGTGCTAGCACAAGGCACCTACATACCTTGTGCACCAACTAGGGCACGGAGAGAAATTCTCTCAGAGGTTATATAGACGCTGCCATTTGTTTCTGGTCTTCGTGCTCAGGGGTCATGGCCTTAATCATGCCAAATACTTACTATATCGGTTCCATCCCGGTCCAACCGGGTCCACACCTCGACGACACCCGCAATATGCAGGACTGACCAAAGCGGTCACTGTAACGAATACAACGAACGACGCATGGAGTGGCGCCCCGATGTTCTTCTCATTTCCAAGATGTCCGCGCAGGCCAGGGTGAATCCTTTGTTCTCGAATTTCGTCCCCTTCCTTTCGACGGACGATCCCTATGCGCCTCACGTGGTCAGCGTGTAGAGAGAAAATCTGTTCAACGCCTGCGAGCCGTTTCATAACTTGGCACGACGCCCATTTCCTCCCAACGAACACTTACTTTTCCCAGCCCAATCGTCCTCGTCAATGGCTCATTGGATCAACCACCCGTCCCCATTATCAACATTGTCCTGCCTACTTCTGCACGAGGTCCTTCTCTGAACCACGTTCTCTCGCATGAAGGAAGGGAACGACTTGCGGGCGACCCGCCATCCACTATCTTCGCCTCTACGATACCTAACTGCTGTCGTCCTATACAAGACCATGGAAAATCACTCGTGATATACTCAAGTCTGATATCATGACGCACCCGAACACGCATCATGTCGTGAGCACAAGCCGTCGCTATTACACATTCCCACGGTGCATCATAAGTAAGTATATGTTCTCTTCGTGTGCATACTATTCCTTATGTTTACACTCTGTCGCTCTCCGCCAATTGCTGCCGCCCTTCTAAGAACAAGTACGGCCTCGTCCCACATTCGATCTATATCGTGAACAGCGAACTACTGTCCTATCGGCTCAAAATGCTTTACCCCACCACGTACCAGACCCATCATCTTAGGCCTCACTTGAACACACACGACAATCGATCAACCGCTGCACTAACACACCCCACGCATTATGGCGTATACCCCTTCTGTGCTCTAGTTTCCACGCATGATTCCATGGGCTCTGCGTTAGGTGCAAGCCAGTGACCACTCGACGCCTACCCAAGCTTCAGGTGGTACAAACTGGCCCGCAAACGAAGATCGAGTTTGCGTCCCGCTATTCCCGCTCTCGCTCTTCTGTTCGGCATGGAATGGATCCGAAACACGATATCGAATACGCGAACGTGTCGAGACCGATGAGGCATCTCAAGCGGTTTATTCCACCAATAGTCCATTGGGAGGTGGTTGGATGAGCCAGAGACGGCAATTCTCATTGTGTGCGTCGTGCGATCCTTCTTCATCTCAGCACCTCCGTCGCGCAGCTGCCCGACATGTCGCACGTACAAACTGGAAAATGTACAAACGACCATTCGAATAATGGTCAATTACTGGTTCAACATCCCCTATCTTCCTCGCTGGCTCGGAGTCTCGACAATTCTCGAAAATTTAGTGTTATCCACTATCGTCACGACTATGATGTCCTCCGCGTTTGTGCCTTCGTGGAGAGGAATATGGGTGCGAATCACCAAGGCTCAGGTGGGGACCATGTGGTGGGTGGTGGATACACAGTCGGTGGCCACAGATGTCCGCTGGCCGTTCGAGTCGCGCTTTAACACGAGAGAGATCGGATATGAGGAGCGCAACCAGAACGCGTTCGACTCAACGGACAGGCACCCGTAATCTCTCTATTTCCAGTGGCGCTAATTGTTTTCCGTTGGCCGAATGAGCAGAGAATTCGATACTTACGATCCACATTGTGCAATTTTCTTTCTTTCTTCCTTACTGGAAGGACTAAGTACTAATGAGGCTATATTTCTAGGGCACACCCCCACTGCCAGTGAAGGAGCTCTATTGTGTGATTTCCTACCACATCTACACGGCGCGCTGCACACCGATTGTTCGAATGAAGTTCCCCTCTTCACCGTCGTCGTTTCCCAGCTGGAGAGAAGCAAAGGACATACAGACTACTCGGGCCAGCGGTGCTCTCTTGCATAGGCGATGTGAGCAGATCAACTCTCTAGATTGCCTCGATGCACTCGTCTCTCGTCACCACAACTCTCGTCCACTGCGTACTCACCGCTCGTTGCCAACGCTCCATTCAGCTAGACAACCAGCCCGCTATCCCACTGCGCATTCAACAACAAGACCATTCTCCTACTCATCACCCGACAGGAATACCTTCGACAACGGCCCTACTTGCTCACTCTTACTCTCGTCCACGATGATCTGGTCGAACCTCGGCGACCTTTTACCCTTCCTCCGCGCCGGCGGTCTCGCCCTCACTTCACTTCGCGCATCGTCCTACTCGTCGGAGACAATTCGAACGATAGCGCGGTGATCGGCGAGCAGCAGTCACAATTCACCAGCTACCAACGGCGGAAAGTCGGCCTAAGGAAGAAGGCGCGCGAATGGTCCATGCGTTCGCAATCGAGCTATTGTGTATATTTATCCGTCCAGATGAACGTCACGGGTTCCCAGCTACGATCACCGTTACTGCCCTGCCCTGTCACACCAACGCCCGGTGTTTTATTTTGGTGCGCTTCTATCGCCTGTTAATCACCTTGTCTATGTGCTCTTCGACCGTCCATCTCGCTGATACTCGACCTCATAGCCGTACCACCCTCACCTACGAGTCCATCACCCACACAAGCTTCATCGGCAGCACCCATGCTATCTATCGCGAAGCCGATCATGCACTGCCATGTGCGTATCGCCTTCTTTCGTTTTCCGTTTGTCCACTTGGCTCGCATAACGTCACGCTTCTCATTGCTCTTTTCCTCGATGACGCTCCGAATCCACCTTCTTCATCGCCTCCGCCGTACCCACGTCGGCACCTACTCGCCGCGCGATCCATTATTATTTGTCCACGACAGACGACAGGACCAAGCTACTCGCTGAGCACGCCGAGCACGTGCACAACCCTGGCGACTCGCAGCGCAACAGCAACCCCAACTCAAGTCACACTCACCTGCACCATTACGAACGCTGCCACGATCATGACCCTATCAGGTGTCGCTCGGCCGTTGTCATAGCCGTATTCGCATACGTCATCGTGAGCCACGACAACTCTACATTCACCTCGAATAGACAGCCTACTCCCTCTGGTTTTGCCAGAAGTATGGAGATGAAGTGAAGGTATAACTATGCTACACGGTGTAAATGCGGGGGATGTCCGTGCCACCAACCACGAATCCATTACCCAGCCGATCCACGTCCTTATCGACAGTCCCTCGTTCGCATGTCCGCCTGCATATATAATCTATTGCCTGCGAGCGAGCTGTACATCCTCTCGTGTTTCCTCGCTTTGCTCATCGTTGACGGACGCTCAGAATGACCTCTTGGAACACTTAGTCTGCTTACTGTGACTATGCGGCTGGGCTCGTCTTATACTCGTTGCATATCCTAATGTCAATGTGTCACCTTTTTGCTCCTCTCCTTGTCGCGCATGGACCCTCCCCCCGTAATGATCAGTCCTGAGTGCTGTAACTTTCTACCCGTCCAGCGTCCACCTTCATTTTCTATGCCATCTAGTTGGCATCCATTTGTTACCCTTGATAGATATAATGCTCCAAGTTTTGTCATGGCCCATGGCTGAGGTCATGCTTGAAGTAGAGGATTTGAAGGGTCGATCTGTACATGAAGTGGCTACGGATAGTTGGAAACTTATTACTTATCATAGGGTGTGCTGAAACTCCTCTTAAAAGTTCAATCAAAATACCGAACAATCCGATTGAAATCAAAATGTAGTATTACAGCTAAACGGCAAAGTGTGCTCCTGATCTACCATTTGTTTAAGGCCACTCACATGGACGCTCTGACTATTACGATCCCTCTGTCCTTGGTGACTGTGAACGATTTCCACCATTTCTCATAACGCTCCTGGTGTCCAACTGTCCGGTCAAAGAGGGAAGGTGCTTCTGGGAAAAGTCTATCCGAGATCTTCACTTCCACATTTCTTATTTCTCGCCATACTCCGTGCTCCGATGCCCCACAAAAGACAAAATCAATCAAGGAATCTATCTCCAAACCCCAGGAAACAAAAATTTTAAGGTTTTGCAAGCAGGGAAGATTGAATAAAAAATCATGGAATAAATTGAATGCTGCCAAATCAAAGGTGGTGGATGAGTCTTGGAACCAGCAGCGAAGGACTTGGACATTTGAACAGGAGAGGAAGCGGAGATACTTCATTGAACAGTTGTCCAACTCCAATGTTGTGCAGGCAGGCAGGTCCACCTGCAGCCCCTCATGCTGGTTCTCGGGTTCGGCTCGCGGATGATCAACCCTGAACACTCTCAGGGCCTTAAAGGTCCTCCCAAGCATCCAAAGTGGTGTTAAAAAACATAGTTCAAGCCACTGGAGAGTATGAGTCAATGGCAAGTCAACGTTCAAGGAATATTCAGGAATGGATCCCTTCGAAATTTTCAGCCTCTCGAGTTGTTCCAGGTATGGCAAAATACGGATTCTATGACTAGATATGTAGTCGAACTCAAGGTGCTGGAGCTGCCTAAAGAGAACAGTGGAACTGAGTCGGAATAATGGACTAGCCCAATTGCGGATGACCAGATGTCGTGTGACTATTGCCCTGACAATCGTTGTGTCAAGTCCTTCACTTGATATCCCAAGGTGCTTCGCTAGATAGCCGGTAGAAGTGTAATCAACCGCAATGTCATCCATGCTCCCTCTCCCCTCCCATACTTTCAAATGCTCCAAAGGAGGAGTCAGATATGCCCTAGTCCATCCAATAGCTCTAAGGAATGGGAAATTGTCAAGGTGCTCAGACTGAGAAAAACCTTTGGGGCACTTTATGTGCAGGAATTTCAGGTGCGGGAGGACATTGGCATGCCAGGTTTGAGAGGAGCACCATTTCTCCCATTCTTTACCATTATATCTCCATGAGGACCATTCAGGCCTTTCGTCTGTAAATGGTTTCGCGGCCAGTGTCCCGAGGAAGTGTTGAAAGGACGGCGAAGGATCGGTGATGGATAAGGCCAACTCTTGTAGAGGGATCAAATACTTCAGTATCTTCATTAAGACTTGTTCGCTGCACTGAAAAGTGAGGTGTAGTGTAGTGAGGCTGGAAATACTTCCATTTACTCTGCATAGATGGCGTAGGTGTTGAAAGACCCTTCGCTCATTGCAGTCATGAGATCTGAGGTCCATTGCTCTCATTTCGGGAACATGAAAATATTGAGCTGTGGTCATTGGATAACCGTGATAGGCCAATTTCTTGCAGGACGGCAATTGCACCTCATGCTGCTGAATGTGCCCCCAATGACGAGGAAGAAGGATTGCACACTCCTCAAGGCACGGAAATTCTCTCCCAGCCATCCATTGGATTGAACAGGCTTTGAGCTTCAGCTTCTGAAGAGTACAAAGAAGAGGCAGATAGGTATTGGGCCCATACGATGGGAGACATAGACGATCGGCCTCAAATATCTGAAGCTGGGTAAAAGTAGGAAGAAGCTCAAATGGCGCATCCATATCTTTGCCACTGACAATAAGCACTGTGAGATTCTTCAAACCAGGATACCAATGGCGTTGGAGAAAGTGGGTGCCGACAAATGAAGGGTGGAGTCTCAGCTCACAAAGTGGGGCTTGAGTTGGAACGAGATTGAGCAATTGAGCAAATGAGGGAGAGTTCACACATCCAGCTGCTATGTGCAGCACTTTCAACTCATTCATTTGGCTTGCGAGTTGAAAGCCGAGCTGACTGGCCACATTCTCCGGAGGAAATGAGGAAATTGTAAGCTCATGCCACTGGTGAGTGACTGAAAGAGCATCCCGGAGTGCTGCAAATGGCACAGTATTGGATGACAGCTGACCATCTCCCTGGGTGTCAATGACAATCTTCTTCGGATATGCCCTCCCCAACCAAATAGCAGCCTGTTCCCTCTCGGTCCAGGGTCCAACCCTCAAGGTGGACCATAAACTGGGCAATGTGATGATAACAGACCTCCAGTAGCGACACACAGAAGCCAATTGATCGGATTTCATTTGATTCGATTCAGTGCTATATTGAAAGATCTCTCGCATAAGTTCCATAGGGAGGTAGGTATTAATGGTTTTGCCATAAGGCGGGACCAGAAGCATACGTTGCCCCGCACGGCGAGCAATGGTCGGGCGCGGGCGGTAGGTCTCAATGTCCTCGTCAACCCGACGCGTACGCCGTCTCCTGGCACGTCGAGCAACGATCGAGCGCGGGCGGTTATGGTTAATGGCGGACATATCCTAAGCGTAGACGGGTTATTTTTTGAGTGAGATGACGGTTTGAATGGGCGGCAAGGCAATTGAGGAACTCGAGTGCGACGTGCAGCGTTTCAAGAGCGAAATGGTCACTGGCGTGGGGAACGGGCGAGTGAGGTGGTGGTGGTGAGACGAGCAGCGCAGGCGCGCGTAGTTGACGCCCCCTCCTAGCGGTGCTGCTTTCACGCAGTTGCCTTGGACACAGGCGCCAAGGCGGTCCAAATTCTTGTCAGCTAACTGGTCCGATGAACCCAGGATCAACACAAACGAGTGCTGTACAACATCCCCCAGCGCGCCGGCATGTTGATGGGTGTCTCGGCGGACTGTTCTGGCCAGTCTGAATACGGGATACGGGATAGTGTTCTACGTGTATATTCCACAAAATGAAGTGTGTACAGCTACCACCATCGATGAGATGCGTGGAGGTCAGTCTCCCAAGCCTCATTCTTCTGGAGGGCGGCCATCGATCATCGTGAACAGAAGGGGATACAATTGGGACCTTTCAACTGCCTTGAGGGTCATGTAGCAAGCGGGAAGACATGGCGACCGCCTTTCGAAGGCCGCGGGATATCCCCGGCCGTTATGGGTGGTTACGAGCGTGGAGGTCGGACCAGCTATTTTGAGTTGACCATTTGGTATTGCCTTACTGTCTAAGGCGTAGAAGGGCGTCGCCTCGCTGTGCTTCGTCGGAATATGTTGTTATCTGCATTCACCTTCATTTCCCGCAACGCCTGGGAGCGAGCCACCTCGACAACACCCACAATATGCAGGACTGACCAAAGCGGTCACTGTAACGAATACAAAGGACGACGCATGGAATCACCCTAGATGTCGAGACGCAGGCCAAGGTTAAATCCTTTGTTCTCGAATTTCGTCCCCTTCCTTTCGACGGACGATTGCCATGCGCCTCACGTGGTCAGCGTATAAAGAGAAGGACTTGAGCAACGCTTGCGATCCGTTCATAACTCGGCACAACGCCCATTTCCTCCCAGCGAATACTTACTTCTCCCGGCCCAATCGTTCCTCCTCGTCAACGGCTCATTCGGATTAACCACCCGTCCACATTATCAACTTCGTCCTGCCTACTTCTACACGAGGTCCTTTTGTGAACCACGTTCTCTCGCATGAAGGAAAGGGACGACTCGTGGGCGACCCAACATCCACTCTCTTCGCCTCTTCGCCTCTACAACACCTCTCTGCTGTTGTCTTATACAAGACCATGGAATTTCACTCGTGATATACTCAAGTCTGATGTCATGGCGCACCCGAGCACGCCATGTCGTGGAGCACAGGCTTTCGCTATTGCTTATTCCCTCTGAGCATCGTAAGTAAGTATATGTCCTCTCCGTGTGCACTCTACTCCCTATGTTTACACTCTGTCGCTCTCCGCCAATTTCTGCCGCCTTTCTAAGGACAAGTACACGGCCAGAGAAGGTTATCCGTTCTATCAACCCAAAATGCTTTACCCTACCGCATACCAGGCCCCACCACTTATGGAAATCGATCAACCTCTGCTACACCCACTCGATGCACCCACGCATTATGTCGTGCGCCCGCGCCCTTCTGTGCTCTAGTCTCCACGCATGAGTCCATGGGCCCCGCGTTGGGTGCAAACCTACAGTGAATGCGCTCGTTCAGAGCCTCTTTACATCGCACAAGGTCGTTCTCACTTCGAGCTGTGCTAGCACAAGGCACCTACATATCTTCTACACCAACTAGGGTTTGGAGAGAAATTCTCTCAGAGGTTATATAGACGCTGCCATTGTTTCTGGTCTGCGTGCTCAGGGGTCATCGCCTTAATCATGCGAAATAGTTATTATATCGGTTCTCTCGCGGTCCAAACAGGTCCACATCTCGACGATACCCACAATATGCAGGACTGACCAAAGCGGTCACTGTAATGAATACAACGAACGACGCGTGGAGTGGCGCCCTGCTTTTCTTCTCATTTCCAAGATGTCGGTGCAGGCCAGGCTGGATCCTTTGTTCTCGAATTTCGTCCCTTTCCTTTCGACGGACGATCGCCACGCGCCTCACGTGGTCAGCGTGTAGAGAGAAATTCTGTTCAACGCCTGCGAACCGTTTCATAACTCGGCACGACGCCCATTTCCTCCCAGCGAGCACTTACTTTTCCCGGCCCAATCGTCCCTCCTCGTCAACGGTTCATTAGGATCAACCACCCGTCCCCATTATCAACTTTGTCTGCCTACCTCTGCACGAGGTCCTTCTGTGAGCCACGTTCTCTCGCATGAACGAAGGGAACGACTCGCGGGCGACCCGCCATCCACTCTCTTCGCCTCTACAACACCTACCTGCTGTACTCTTATACAAGACCACGGCAATCCACTCATGATATACTCATGTCTGATATCATGGTGCACCCGAACACGCGCCATGTCGTGAGCACAGGCTGTCGCTATTACTTATTCCCTCAGAGCATCGTAAGTAAGTATGTGTCCTCTCCGTGTGCATACTATTCCCTATGTTTACACTCTACCGCTCTTCGCCAATTGCTGCTGCCTTTCTAAGAACAAGTACGGCCCTCGTCCCACATTCGATCTATATATGGCCACACTTCGCGGTATCGTGAACAGCGAACTACTGTCCTATCGGCTCAAAATGCTTTACCCCACCACGTACCAGACCCACCATTTCAGGACTCACTTGAACACACACGACAATCGATCAACCTCTGCACTAGACCCACCCACCCATTATGGCGTACGCCCCTTCTGTGCTCTAGTCTCCACGCATGAGTCCATGGGCCCCGCGTTGGGTGCAAACCAGGGACCACTCGACACCTATCCGAGCTTTTGATGATACAAACTGACTCGGAAATGGAGATCGAGTTTGCGTTCCGCTAATCCGGCTCTCGCTCTCGCTCTTCTGTTCAGATCCGAAACACGATATCGAATAGGCGAGCGTGTCGAGTCCGATGAGGCATCTCAAGCAGCCTATTCCATCAATAGTCCATTGGGAAGTGGTCGGATGAGCTAGAGACGGCGATTCTCATTGTATACGTCGTGCGATCCTTCTTCATCTCAGCACTTCTGTCGCGCAGCAATCCGACACGTCGCACGCACAAACTGGAAAATGTACAAACGACTATTCGAACAATGTTTTCTTCTCCCGTGGAGAGGTGGATGGTTAATTACTGGTTCAACATCCCCTATCTTTCCCGCTGGTTTGGAGCCTCAACAACTCTCGAAAATGTAGTGTTATCCACTGCCGTCATGGCTATGATGTCCACCGCGTTTGCGCGTTCGTGGCGAGGGACATGGATGAGGCGCAGGTGGGGAGGATACACATTCGGGGGGCACAGATGTCCGCTGGCCGTTCGAGTTGCGCTTAACACGAGAACGATCGGAAGTGGGGAGCGCAGCCAGAACGCGTTCGACTCAACGGTTGAGCACCCGTAGTCTCATTATTTCCAGTGGCGCTGATTGTTTTTCGTCGGCCGAACGAGCAGAAAATTTGACACTCACGATCCGCATTGTGCGATTTTCTTTTTTCCTTACCGGAGGGACTAACCTAATGAGGCTACATCTCTAGGGTAGACTCCCACTGCCAGTGAAGGAGCCCTATTGTATGATTTCCTTCCCCAGCTACACGGCGCGTTGCACACCGATTATTCGAACGAAGTTCCCCTCTTCTCCGTCGTCATTTCCAGCTGGAGAGAAGCAAGGGCCGACCACTCGGACAAGCGGTACCCTCTTGCCTAGCCGCTGTGAGCTGATCAACTCTCTAGATTGGGTGCGTGTATCGGCCTAACTAAATAGTATTCGCAGTTCGCTCCCCGTAGTTTCGACCAATCGCACACACTACCTCGATGCACTCGTCTCCGTCACCACAAATCTCCTCCACTGCGCGCTCACTGCTCGTTGCCAGCACTCAGTTCAGCTAGACAACCAGCCCGTTATGCCACTGCGCACTCAACAATAAGACCATTCCCCCACTCATCACCCGACAATAAACCCCTCGACAACGGCCCTACTTGCTCACTCTGTCTCTCGCCCACGATGATCAGGTTGACGCTCTCTTCGCCCCCGACATTCTCGGCGACATTCTGGGGCCTCTGACTCTTACTCTGCGCCGGCGGTCTCACCCTCATCTTCACTTTGATCCTCGTCCCACTCGTCGAAGACAATTCGAATGATAACAAAGTGCTCAGTGAGCAGCAGTCACAACTCGCACGCTACCAACGACGGAAAGTCGGTCTGAGTGAGAAAGAGCGTGAATGGTCCATGCATTCACGATACTACGGCTATTCTCCTGTCCAGAGGAACGCCACGGTTCCCCAGCGTTACTGTGCAGCCCAGTCACCACCAGCGCACGGTGTTCCCAATGGAGTATTTGGTGCGCATCTATCACACCTGGTCCCTATCCCTCACATCCTATCTATGTGCTCCTCGACCGTCCATCTCGCTGACACTCGACCTTATAGCCGTACCACCCTAGCCCACGTGTCCATCGCCCACACAGGCACCATGAAGAGCACTCATGCTATCTATTGCGAAGCTGACCGTGCACTGACATGTGCGTATCGCCTTCTTTCGTTTCCTATTTGCCAACTTGGCTCACATAACATCGCGCTTTCTCATTGAATTTTTTCCCGATGACGCTCTGAATCCACCTTCATCATCGCCTCCGCCGAACCCGCGTCGACACATATTCTTCGGCGGTATCGCTCTGTCAACTTCTGGCCATCATTCTCCCTCTTCTTCCAAACGCCACCTGCGGTCCATCATTATCTGTCCACGATAGACGACAGGGCCAAGCTACTCGCCGAGCACGTCAAGCACGTGCACAACCCCAGCGACTCGCAGCGCAACAGCAAGGTCACACTCACGAGCACCATTGCGAACGCTGCTATGACTATGACCCCATCAAATGTCGCTCGACCGTTGTCATAGCCTTGTTTGCGAACATCATCGTGAGCCACGACAACTCTACAGTCACCTCGAATAGACACCCTACTCTCGCTGGATATTTGTCGGTTGCCAGAAGTATGGGGATGAAGTGAAGGTATACACTATGCTACGCGGTGTAGACGCGGGGGATGTCCGTACCACCCACCGCGAATCTATTACCGACCCGATTCACCCTGCGTACCGACAGCCCCTCGTCTGCCCGTCCGCCCCTACATATACTTTATTGCCTACGAATGAGCTATACATCCTCTCGTGTTTCCTAGCTTTACTCGTCGGTGACGGACGCTCAGAATGTCCTCTTGGAGCACTCAGTCTCCTTACCTGTGACTATGCGGCTGGGCTCATCTTATACGCTTTGCATGTCCTAACGTCAATCTGTCATTTTTTTCCTCGTCTTGTCGCTCATGGACCCCTCTCCCCCCTTGATGATCAGTCATGAATGCTGTAATTTGCCACCCGTCCGGCGTCCACCTTCATTCTCTATATCGTCCAGTTGGCTTCCCTTTTCTCATCCTTGATAGATATAGCACTCCAAGTCGTCCCATGTCCCATGGCTGAGGTCATGCTTGAAGTAGATGATTTGAAGGGTCGATCTGTTAATGAATTAGCTGCAAATAGTTGGAAGTCTCATACTTATCATAAGGTGCGCTGAAAGTCCTCTTAAAAGTCAAATGAAAGTACCGAACAATCCAAAATGTAGTATTACAGCGAATGGCGAAGAGTGCTCCTGATCTACCGGACCATTTGTACAAAACTATTCACATGGATGCATTGATTGTGACCGCGTCGGAGTCTCTCCTGGTGACCGTGAACGATTTCCACCATTTCTCATAACGTGGCCGGTGTCCAACTGTCTGGTCGATGAAGTCAGATGCGTCTGAGGAAGAATTAAACCAGATCTCCACTTCCACACTCCTGATATCTCGCCATACCCCATGCTCCAATGCCCCACAAAAGACAAAATCAATCCAGGAGTCTATCCCCAAACCCTGGGGAGCAGAAATATAAAGTTCTTGCAAACAAGAACGATTGAATAAGAAATCATGTAATGAATTGAACGCTGCCAAATCAAAGGGCTGGAATAAGCTTTGGGACCAGCGAAGGATTTGGACGTTCGAACAGGACAGGAAGCGGAGATGTTCGATTGAACAGTGAAACAACTCCAGTGTTGTGCAGGCAGGCAGGTCTACCCGCAGCCCCTCATGCCTAGAATAATCCTCGGGTTCGTCTGGCGGAAGAGAAACTCTGAACTTTCTCAGGGCCATGAAGGTCCTCCCAAGCATCCAAAGTGGTGTTGACGATTCCAGTACAAGCCACTGGAGAGTATGGGTCAATGGCAAGTCAAGGTTCAAGGAATATTCAGGAATACGACCACTCGAAATATTCAGCCCCTCGATTTGTTCCAGGTATGGCAAAATAAGGATTTTATGATTAGATTTGCAGATGAGCTCAAGATGCTGGAGCTGCCTAAAGAGGATAGTGGGATAGAGTGGGAATAATCGAGTATCAGGAAACTTAATGGCCAGACGTCGTGTGACTATTGCCTTGACAATCGTTGCGTCAAATTCTTTACTTGATATTCCAAGATGTTTATCTAGATAGCCGGTAGAAGTGTAATCAACCGCAATGTCATCCATGCTCCCTCTTCCCTCCCATACTTTCAAATGCTCCAAAGGGGGGGTCAGATATGCCCTTGTCCATCCAATAACTCTCAGTAATAGGAAATTGTCAAGGCGCTCAGACTGAGAAAAACCTTTGTTACACTGAATGCGCAGGAATTTCAGGCGCGGGAGGACATTGGTATGCCAGGTTTGATGGGAGCGCCATTCCCCCCATTCTTCACGATGATTCCTCAATGAGGACGATTTGGGCCGTTCATCTGTAGATGGTTTCGCGGCCAGTGACTCAAGAAAGCTTTGGAAGGTTGGTGAGGGTTGGGTAATGGATAAAGCCAACTCTTGTAGAGGGAGCAAATACTTCACTACCTTCATTAAGACTTGTTCACTGCACTGAAATGTGACATGCAGAGTAGTAAGGTTGGAAATGCTTCCATTTACTCTGCATAGATGGCGTAGGTGTTGAAGGACCCTCTGCTCATTGCAATCATGAGATCTTAGGTCCATTGCTCTCATTGCAGGAACATGGAAATATTGAGCCATGGTCATTGGATAACCATGATAGGCCAATTTCTTGCAAGATGGTAATTGCACCTCATGCTGCTGAATTTGTACCCAATGACGAGGAAGGAGGATTGCACACTCCTCAAGGAATGGGAATTGTCTCCCGGCCATCCATTGGACTGAACAGGCTCTAAGCTGCAGCTTCCGAAGAGTACAGAGAAGAGGCAGATTGGTATTGGGCTCATAAAATGGGAGACGAAGACGATCGGCCTCAAATATCTGAAGCTGGGTAAAAGTAGGAATAAGCTCAAATGGTTCATTCATATCTCTGCCATTGACAATAAGCACTATGAGATTCCGCAAAACAGGAAACCAAGGGGGTTGGAGAAAGTGTGTGGTGACGAATGGGGGATGGAGTCTCATCTCACAGAGAGGAGCGTCGGTTGGAACAAGATTGAGCAAATGAACAAATGAGGGAGAGTCAACGCATCCAGCGGCCACATGTAACACTTTCAACACTTTCATTGGGCTTGCGACTTGAACGCCAAGCCGACTAACCAGGTCCTCGGGAGGAAATGAGGAAATAGTAAGCTGGTTCCACTGGCTAGTGTATGTAAGAGAATTCTGGAGTGCAGCAAACATTGGAGCCTCAGATGGGCTCTGGCTATCACTCTGGGGGTCAATGATAACCTTCTTCGGGTATGCCCTCTGCAGCCAAGTAGTAACCCGTTCCGTCTCAGTCCAGGTCCCAAGCCTCAAGGTGGACCATAGATGAGACAATGAGGTGATAGCAGACCTCCAGTAGCGAGAAACAGAAGCCAAATGACCAGATTTCAGTTGATTCGACTCAATGCAATATAGAAAGATCTCTCGCATAAGTTCCATAGGAATGTCGTTAATGGTTTTGATTGTGGTCATAACAGACCTCCAGTAACGACAAACAGAAGCCAATTGACCAGATATCATTTGATTCGATTCAATACAATATAGAAAGATCTCTCGCATAAGTTCCATATGAATGTAGGTATTGATGGTTTTGCCGGAAGGCGGGACCCGAGGGTTCCAGGGGACTCGAGGGTTCTGGGATTTCCAGAGTCCCAAAGGGGTCCGGTGTACCCTAAAGATGGAGGCATCGATGCCCGAGCGTGGGAGAAAGCAGCCTGGGTAGATGTCCGAGTCCGGAGCTGAATTGTCTTCTGGAGCAAAGGCCCAGTCTGGACCGTTACGGTTAATGGCGGGCATATCCTGATCGTAGATGGGCTATTTATTGTTCGAGTGGCGAGGACACGGTTTGAAGAGGAGAAATTGATGGTGAGGCGCTGAAATTGGGTGGGGCAATTGGGACTAGAGCGATGACTCGAGTGCGGCGTGCAGGGTTTCAAGAGCGAAGGAATCAATGGCTTAGGGGACTGACCAGCGTGGCGGTGAGACAAGCAGCGCAGGCGTCGTTGGCGAGTCTGGGAATATCCCTCGCGGTGCTGCTTTCACGCGGTTGCCTCGCGGGTTACAGACGCCAAGGTTTTTTACAGACGGTTGAGGGTCTGGCCAGCTGATTGCTCCAATGAATCCAGAATCAACACGGACGGGTGCTACAAGACGCCAAATGGGTGCGTCCTCGGCCTGATGGGTGCCTTGGTGGCCTATTCGGGCCAGTCTGAGTACGGGAATACACGATAGTTTTCTATGTGTATATTCTACAAAATGAAGTGTGTACAGCTACCACCATCGATGAGGTGCGCGAAGGTCAGTCTCCCCAGCCTCATTGTTCTTGAGGTCATCGATCATCGATAAGAGAAGGTGATACACTTGAAATGAATTGGTACCTTCAACTGGGGAGATGTGGTGACAGGCCTTCGAAGGCAGCGGGATCCGTTATGGGTGATGTCGCCGGCCGTGGTTGTCCGGCTTCGAGGTGACGAATGTGAGGTTGGACCCGCCATTGTTGGTTGACCATTTCGTATTGCCCGTCGGGATAGCTTCTTTGCCATCTCGACGACATCTGTAATATGCAGGACTGACCAAAGCGGTCGCTCCAACGAATACAAAGGACGACGCATGGAGTGACGCCCTGCTTTTCTTCTCATTTCCTAGATGTCGAGGCCAGGGCTGGATCCTTTGTTCTCGAATTTTGTCCCCTTCCTTTCGACGGGCGATCGCCATGCGCCTCACGTGGTCAGCGTGTAGAGAGAAGGATTGAGCAAGGCCTGCGAGCTGTTCATAACTCGGCACGACGCCCATTTCCTCCCAACGAATACTCAAATTTCCCGGCCCAATCGTTCCTCGTCAACGGCTCATTAGGATCAACCACCCGTTCCCATTATGAACCTCGTCCTGCCTCCTGCTCTCTCACCTGTGCCCAAGCAGAGAAAGGAAAAGCAGAAAAGGGCAACGCGATCTGCTATGTCTCCCCAGCGTCGGCCGAACGTTTCTCTCTGACCGTACCATACTCACCAAAAGTGACGGTACTACCAGCAGAACTGAACATACTCGCCGCCGAGTAGACGAAAAAAAACTCCCAACACCAGATGTGAAGGACGACTCGCACGCTGCAGAGAATTCCACGGGCTAGGCGGTTAGATTTATAGTAACCATATGATTCCCTCGATGTTGGGTTCCGCGTGGCGCTCAAGCCGGTCCCTCGTTGGCTGCTTGCAGCGCACCAGGATGTGATCGCCGCTGGTAGGCCGGACGTGTCGAAGATACGACCCATGGTCCCACGATGAAGTATGGATGCTCGTACACTGGCTTCTTCGTTGTGCTGAGGGTGTCAAGGTCACCGTACCCAGCCTAGGAATTTAATAGCCTTGGGGACGGACAACGCGAAGGTGGGACAGTTTGTGTCCGACTATTCAAACGCAAAGAAAATCCGGACTGTATAATGGCTAGTTTTTTCCCTGTGCTGGCGGATTTGGGCGAATATTGACTCATTTCACACAATTCGCGTTTATTGGTGATGAGACGATCAAGGTGGAGAGCAGGGAGAAGAAGCTAGCTCTATACCGTCGAACTCCCTTATCTGCTCCCTGTTCGTTGCGTTGTCTTTGGTGAGCCACCTTCCGAACTTGGGTGCATGATGAGCTGCGTTCCATCTGCTGAAAGGGCGATGCCCACATGTGTTCATGGACACATATTCTCTATTCCACTTGAGATTGCTGATCTTATTTTCTGATTTCCCTGAGCTTTGAGCCCGTCCCTGACAATATCACCCTGCAGGTTCACTGCTGCAGGTGGAGACGCTGCAGGTGGAGACAAAGCACTCAAGGTTTCGACATCTACCCAATATTTCTGACCCGTCGGTGGTGCCCTGATCACCGGTGTACTAAGACCACCTGAACCGCACTTCGCTGCTGCAACTCAACCAGCAAGGGTTCCACCACATCCGTACTGGCCGTAACGACGACGAGATTATGTTCGCAGTCATTCGCCTAAGGGCTTCACCTCGTTAGGATAGAAATCGACGTGATGTACTTCGCAAGCCGTGCTGGTTCGACTAACACGCTAGCCTTTCCATTGCCCAACGGCGTGCCCACCCTTGTGACTTGGCGAGATAGGATCGTGTTGTGGGTCGCTCGTTCTGGACAATGACAGCACTCATGCTAAAATTCTCCCTCCTCTCCTCTAGTCCATCGTGTCTTATCGGAAATCCACACAGGCAATCTAGTTTCCAACATCATCAAGAGCAGCCCACTGGAGTCAACTGACCTCCCTGGCACGTAATAAAACTGCATCTCAATCATTGCTACATCTGCATGAGGCTCTTCTGTGAACCACTTTCTCTTGCATGAAGGAAGGGAACGACTCGCGGGCGACCCGACATCCACTCTCTTCGCCTCTTCGCCTCTACAACACCTAACTGCTGTCCTCTCATACAAGACCATGGCAATTCACTCGTGACATACTCAAGTCTGATATCATGGCGCACCCGAACACGCGCCATGGCCTGCGCACAGGCTGTTGCTATTCCTTATTCCCTCGGAGCCTCGTAAGTAAGTATATGTCCTCTCCGTGACTATTCCCTATGTTTACACTCTACCGCTCTTTGTCAATTGCTCCTGCCTTTCTAAGAATAATTACCGCCCTCATCCCACATTCGGTCCATATATGCCACACTACACGGTATCGTGAACAGCGAACTACCGTCCTATCGGCTCAAAATGCTTTACCCCACCACGTACCAGACTCACCACTTTGGGACCCACTCGAACACACTTGACAATCGATCAACCTCTGCACTAGACGCACCCACTCGATAGACCCCACGCATTATGTCGTACGCCCCTTCTGTGCTCTAGTTTCCACGCATGAGTCCATGGGCCCCGCGTTGGGTGCAAAACCAGTGACTACTCGAGACCAATCCAACCTCGGAAGGCACAAACTGGCTTGGAGATGGAGATCGCGTTTGCATTCCGCTAATCCCGCTCTCGCTGTTCTGATCAGCATAGAACGGGTTCTAAACACGATATCGAATAGGCGGACGTGTCGAGACCAATGGGTCTGACTAACCAGTATTCGCACTTCGCTCTCGTTACGACCTGCTGATACAAGGTCATCTCTCAACCACACACGGGGGTTAACTGGTATTCTCCGACATGACATTTTGCGGTTTATTCATTATCCCTAGGTCCCCGCTCGCTGTGGACCTCCTACCCCCCAGCCGCGACTACCCTCCTTAGTTTCGACGAATTGCACACTCTCCCTCGACGCATTCGCCTCTCGTCACCACATATCTCGTCCACTGCATACTCATCGCTCGTTTCCAGCACTCCATTCAGCTAGACAACCAGCCCACTATGCCGCTGCGTACTCGACAACAAGACCATTCTTCCACTCATCACCCGACAGTAATATCCTCGACCATCTCATGCTATCCATGGCGAAGCCGGTCATGCATTGACATGTGCGTATCGCCTTCTTTTGTTTCCCGTCTGTCAACTTGGCTCATATAACATCGCGCTTCTCATTGCTTTTTTTCTCGATGACGTCCTGAATCCACCTTCACCATCACCACCGCGCCCATGTCGACACGTATTCGTCGCCGGTATCGTTGTGTCAACCCCTGGCCATCATTTTTCCTCCTCTTCCAAACACCACCCGCGGTCCATTATTATTTTTCCACGACAGACAACCAGGACCAAGCTACTCGTCGAGCACGCAGAACACGTGCACAACGCCAGTGATTCGCAGCGCAACAGTAACCTCAACCCAATTCACACTCACCAGCACCATTGCGAACGCTGCTACAACATGACCCCATCAGGTGTCGCTTGACCGCTCTCATAGCCTTGCTCGCGTCCGCCGTCGTGAGCCACTATAACTCCACAGTCACCTCGAAATAGACACCCTACGCTCGCTGGGTATTTATCGGTTGC
>Ga0307515_10002610_pt1 | contig 38801 bp, 26 predicted proteins | sample 17_EM_MG_FD_194513 | JGI IMG/M metagenome (GOLD analysis project Ga0307515, IMG submission 194513) | Populus trichocarpa ectomycorrhiza microbial communities from riparian zone in the Pacific Northwest, United States - 17_EM | ecosystem: Host-associated > Plants > Roots > Unclassified | place... | reverse complement strand
CCGGCCCTCGCCGCAGACCCGCGACATGAACCCGATCTACACCGGCAAGGACGTCTCCTTCATCGACACCAAGCAGGCGCAGCGGCACACCGAGGCGCTGCTGATCGACGCGGAGATCTTCGCGACGATCGCCGCCACCCGCGGCGCGGCGTATCCGCACGCCGCGATCGACAAGGCCTGGCGGCAACTGGTGTACGGGGCACACCACGACGCCATCACCGGCAGCGAGTCCGACCAGGTCTACCTGGACCTGCTCACCGGCTGGCGGGAGGCGTACGACCTCGCCGGCAGCGTGCTCGACCGTTCGTTGCGGCACCTCAGCGCCCAGCTACCCACGGCCGGCGACCCGGCGCGGCAGCGCATCGTCGTGTTCAACCCGTCCTCGTGGCCACGCACCGATCTGGTCCGGGCCCGGGTGGAGTTCCCGGCGCCGGGAGTCCGAGGCGTCACGCTCCGGTCCCCGCACGTCCTCGAACACCCGCGGCACCATCCCGACGGCAGCCTCGCGGCGGTCGACGTCGTGTTCCGCGCGCCGGACGTGCCCGCGGTGGGCTACCGGACCGTGACGCTGACCGGCACCGGAGAGCCCGGCCCGATCGGCTGGGAACCGGTGACCGGCGCCCGGCCGACCATCGAGAACGACGCCCTCCGGCTCACCATCGACCCGGCCCGCGGCGGGTGCGTGTCGTCCCTGCGGGACAAGCGGACCGGCCGGGAACTGCTGCAGCCCGGCCGGGTGGGCAACGAGCTTCTCGTGTACGACGAGTACGCGGCACACCCCCGATTCCACGAGGGACCGTGGCACCTGCTGCCCAAGGGTGCCCCGGCACACGCCTCGGCACACCTCCCGGCGACGTCGGTGCTCGTCGAGCGCAGCCCGCTCGGCGAGCGGGTGACCGTGACCGGTGCCGTCGGTCCGCTGCGCTACACCCAGCGGCTGACCCTCTGGCACGGTTCCGACCGGCTCGACGCGACGACCCACGCCGACGACTTCACCGGCGGCGACCACCTGGTCCGGCTGCGCTGGCCCGCGGCCGTCCCCGGCGCGCTGCCGGTCAGCGAGGTCGGCAACGCCGTCGTCGGGCGCGGATTCGGGCTGATCGACGTGGACTCCGAGCAGTCGCCCTGGACGCTGGACAATCCGGCGCAGCACTGGTTCGCCCTCTCCAGCACGGCCCGGATCGACCTGCACGACCCGGCCGGCGCCAGGACGCACACCAGGGCGATCGGCGTCGCCGAGGTCATCTCGCCGGCCGGCGAGACCCCGCGAGACCTGGCGGTGGCCCTGGTCCGGCAGGGCGTGACCGCGACCTGTTCGACCGGCACCGGTACGAGGTACGGCAGGCTCGCCGTCGACTCCAACCTGCCCGACGTCCGCATCGCCGTCGGCGGCCCGGACGTCAACGCGTTCACCGCGGAACTGCTGGCCGAGGCCGAGCCGGGCTACGCCGCCGAACTGGCCCGCCAGCTCGCCGCCACCGGCCGGGCCCGGGTCTGGGTGCCGGCGACGGAGCCCCTCACCAAGGTCTGGATTCCGGACGCGGACCTGACCGGCCTCCGGGCCCTGCCGGTGCTGATCGTGGTCGGGGAGGACGAGGTGCGGAGCCTGTGCGCCGAACTGGACGGCGGCGCCGTACGGGTCCGCCAGCCGGCGGCCCTGAGCGACTCCCCCGATCCCGACCTCGACGACTACACCCTCGGGCTGATCAACCGCGGCATTCCCGGCTTCGCCGTGGACACCACCGGCGCGCTGCACCTCTCGCTGCTGCGCTCGTGCACGGGCTGGCCCTCCGGGGTCTGGATCGACCCGCCCCGGCGCACCGCCGCGGACGGCTCGAACTTCCAGCAGCAGCACTGGACGCACAGCTTCGACTATGCCCTGGTCGCCGGCGCCGGCGACTGGCGTGCCACCCGGCTGGTCGCGCACGGACACGAGGTGAACCACCCGCTGCTGGCCACCGTGATCGCCGACGGGCCGGGGCAGGCGCGCAGCTTCGTCGCCGTGGAGCCGGCCGGGCAGGTCGTCCTCGCGGCGCTCAAGCCGGCCGGCAACCCGCTCGCCGTCGGAAAGCTGCCCGGGTCGCGGGTCGAGCAGGTCACCGCCCGGCTCTACGAGACCACGGGCCGGGAGACCGGCGCCCACCTTCGACTGTGGACGCCGGTCACCGAAGCGGTCGAGGCGGACCTCCTGGAACGGCCGGGCGCCGTGCTGCGCGCCACGGGCGAAACCGTCGAGATCGGCATGGCGGGGGCGGGCATCAGCCAGGTGCGGATCGGGCTGGGCGCCGAGCCGGTGACCGGGCCCGAACCCGGTGCGGCCGAACCGTTCCAGCCGGTCTACTCGCGGTACTGGCTGCACAACACCGGTCCCGCGCCGATCGGGAACCTGCCTGTCGCCGTACACCTTGACCCGCCGCACGCGGCCGCCGGCGGACCGGTCACGCTGACCCTCACGGTGGCCTCGGATCTCACCGAGGACGCGGCGCGCGGGGCCGTGGAAATGGTGATTCCCGACGGCTGGCGGTGCACACCGTCCACTGTCGACTACGAACTGGCGCCGGGCGGCCATGCCGAGCACCGCATCGTGGTCACCGCGCCGGACGGCGTCCCGCAGGGCGTCTACTGGGTGCGGGCCCGGATCGGATCCGGCGGCCAGTCGGTCGAGGACGTGGCACGGTTGCTGGTCGGCGTGCGGGCCCCCGAAACGATCCAGGCCTCGGTGCGGACGGAGCCGCTCCGGCTGCGACCGGGGCAGGCCGCGACGATCGACCTGACCCTGCGCAGCGATGCGGCCACCGCCGTCCCGGTGCAGGTGCAGCTGATCAGCCCGTGGGGCACCTGGGAGCTGTTCCCCGACGTCAACACGGGGGTGGAAGTGCCCGCGCACGGCCACGCCGAGCTCCGGCTGCCCGTGCGCGTGCCGGACGGCCATCGGCCCGGGCGGTGGTGGGCGCTCGCGAAACTCGCGCACGCCGGCCAGCTGCACTACGCAGAACCGATCACGGTGGAGGTGCTCCCGTGACTTCGGAGGTGGCGGCCTGGGTCGGCGGGCGGCCCATCCCGGTCGCGCTCGTCGAGGAACGGCTGGCCGGCCTGCGATCCGGCCCCTACGCGGCCCGGCTGCCGCCCCCGGGCACGGCCGAGTGGCGCAACCTCCGGCGCTGGCTGGTCCAGGCGATCACCACCGAGGCGGTCGTCGAAGGCGAGGCCGTCGCCCACGGAATCACCGCCGACGCCCGGGACGGCTCGCCGGGATGGCTCACCCTGCTCGACGCGCTGCGGGTGGGCGGCGTGACCGCCGCGATCATCGCCAGCCACCCGTTGGCCCGCGCGCTGCGCCGGCACGTCGTACCGGACGCGACCGCGCCCGAAGGCGAGACCCACGGCTACTACCTCCGCAACCGCGACCGCTACCCCGAGCCGTACGAGGAGGTCCGCGAGCGGATCGCCGCGGAACTCGGCAGGGTGCACCGGGACCGCCGGTTCACCCGGTGGCTCGACGAGCGATGCGCGGAACTTGTCCGCCTGCAGCCCGGCCTCGAGCACCCCGGCGACCCCCGGCACCCGGACGCGGTCCACCGGCACTAGCTCCACATCGGTTCATAGGGAATCGACAGCGTCCCGAACCTCGGCACACAGGCTCGGGCCGGATGCTGCTCTGAACCAGGCGGGCCGCTAACCGCAACGTGACGGCCGCGGCACAGAGCCGCGGCCCAAGCACAGGAGGATTCGTGTCCCTTTCCGTCGTACTGTTCCGCAACCGGCGCCTCGCCGCGGGTCTGCTCGCCGGGGTCACCGTGGCGACGCTGGCCGCGTGCGGCTCCAAGGACGACAGCTCGGGCGCTTCGACCACCCAGGCAAACGCAACCACCGGAACCAACGGGAGCAACGCCGGCCCGGGCGGCGGCGGTGGCGGCGCCATGGCGGCATACTTCCAATGCCTTCAGCAGAACGGCGTCACCATGAGCGGCCCCGGCGGTGGCGGCACCCCGCCGTCCGGCGCACCCGGCGGGGCGATGCCCTCCGGCGCCCCGGGTGGCGGCAACGGCGGCCCGGGCGGCAACGGGACACCGCCGTCCGGCGCGCCCGGCGGCGGCAACGGCGGCCCTGGCGGCGGCGGCCCCGGCGGCGCGAGGACCATCTCGAAGCCCGACGGGGTCACCGACGAGGTCTGGACCAAGGCGCAGTCGGCTTGCGCGAGCGTGGCGCCGTCGGCGGCGCCCGCCGCGAGCGCCGCCTCATGACCCGGCGGGCTGGTCCGGCGGCGTGCTACGGCCGGACCAGCCCGCCCGACGGCCCGCTTGCCAATGCCGGTCGGATCCCGCTCCAACTGGTCCAACGATGCGCTTTCGGCGGCCGCCCGGACTGCCTGAGTCCAAGCGCGTCGCGGAAAGGCGCGCAGGTCCGGATGGCTCTGCAACGCGAATATGCAGCGCACCTCTGAGCCGCGAGGTGCGCTGCAATCGGTCTCAGGGGCAGTTGGTCAGTGGGGCCTCGTAGTTGCACACCGGGTCCATGCCCGGCCCGCCGTCGCCGACATCCTGGCCGGGCCCACCGGTCAGGCTGTCGGGGCCGTCACCGCCGTTGAGGGTGTCGCGCCCGTCGTCGCCGTTGAGGATATCGGCACCGATCTCGCCGTTGAGAGTGTCCGGGCTGGTGCCTCCGTTGAGCGTATCCGGGCCGTTCCCGCCGTTGAGGGTGTCCTGGCCGTCGTCGCCGTTGAGGACGTCCTGACCGTCCCCGCCGTTGACGGTGTCATTGCCGGCGTTGCCGTTGACCGTGTCATCCTCGCTGTCACCGTTGACCGTGTCGTTGCCGGTGTCACCGGTTATCGTGTCATCGTCCGAGCCGCCGTTCACGACGTCGGCGCAGGGACCACCGCCAAGGGTGTCGAACCCACTCTGACCGTCGATCACATCACTGCCGTTCCCACCATCGATGGTGTCGTCGCCGGTACCCCCGATGATCGTGTCGTTTCCGCCGCCGCCGTTGATCGTGTCGTTTCCGCCGCCGCCGTCGATGATGTCGTTGCCGGCGCCGCCGTTGAGCGTGTCACTGAGGGCACCGCCGACGATGACCATCCCGGCGAAGGTGCCCGGGACGCAGTCGTCATCGTCGGCGATGGCCGGCGAGCCGCCCGCGAGTGTCAACCCGCCGACCATCAGGATCGTCGCCGACAGCAATGCCTTGGATCTACGCACCTTCATGAGGACCCTCCGTAGCTGCACGGGCCCGCCCGCTGCGGGTCACCCGGGCCACCGACTGGCGACCACCGGGAGGGTCGCAGGCAAGGATCCGGGTGGCGTCACGGTCACATCACGGTGCCCCGCCCAGCCCGGGGAAGCCAAGATGTTCCGGCACCGAGACGGCAAGGCATAACCGCAGCACGTCGGCTGCCTCCGACCGCCGGTGTTACTAACGTCATCCAGGCTGCGAGGGATGCGAGATCACGGTCCGCACCGGGGCTGACACGATCTCCCCGGAGGGCGGCAATCCGTTGACGAATTCTCGCTTGTTGGTCAGCGTTTGGGAGACGGGCTCCGTCACGCTAACTACGAGGTAGAAGCGTTCGCCGTCGGGGTCGCTCGGCTTTACGAAATTCTGTGTGACTTGGCGACGTGCGCGGGGCGACAATCGGAAATTCGGATAGTAGTTGGTCGTACCGTGATCGCCGATGTTGTCACCGCGGATGAACAACCAGAAAACCCGGCCGGGCGGCGGCGGGCAGACAACGTCGATGGTGATGTCAAATGTGACGCTGGCAGCCGATGGCGCGTTTACTCGGGCGGCGTGCGGCTCGCACGACGGTAGTTGATTCGATCTCTCGGAACCTGTCGGATATGCGCTCGGCGGGGAGGAGGAGGTCGGATTGGTGAGGTGAGGGGTTGCCGTGGGCTCGGTTTGGGTCCGGAGGTCGGCAAGATATCCCGGCGTCGGCCCGAGCATGAGCCAAGCCAGGATCGCGCTTGTCAGTGTGACTGCTGCTACGGCAGCTATCAGCATCGCCGACGGCCATCTTGGTGGTCTCCGCAGGCCAGGCTGTTCCTGATCATGGGTGATCGCGCGGACCAGGTCGCGGACGGCGCCGTCCCAGTCGTCGGAGAGGTCGACGTGATGCACTGCATCGAGGGTCTCGCCCGCGCCGAGATCTAGGGCAGGAACTGTACACGATTCGATTGTTACTGGCAGGAACCAGCGACGGTCGCGCGGTCGGAGCCGCAGTTCCTCGATGGCGGTGGTCAGTTCTTCGTTCATGTGAGTGCGAGCGCGGCGGGCGTAGGCCGGAGAGAAGCATGCGATGAAGAAGGTTCCATCGCAAATGGCCGTCTTGATGACGTGCGGCCACCGGTCACCGACAACGAGGTGGGTACGGTCGTGCCAGACCTCGATCCCGTGCTTGCGTAACGCGTCGACGAGCCGATCGACGGTGTCGGAGTCCTCTCGAAGGTAAGAGACGAAGGCGTGGGGCATCGGCTTGTTCCGGTTTCTGGTCGCGTGCGTGGGAGCGCGACATCGATCGATGACAGCAGGTGACGAAGCAACGTAGTCGGGTGGCGAGGGTACGAGAGCCCGCCACCGCCATCATGAGCCGCATTCATAGATGCGGCCAGACTTGAAATGCCGACCGGCGGGCGTGCCGCAGGCAGCATCGCACGTCGAGATGTGCCGCGGGAGAAAGACACCTATTCGGGGGAAGGCTCTGCGCGAACGTGCTGGCAGGGAGGCGTGCATCGATGGCGGGACAGTCGCAGAAGTGCGTGCGAGCACCGTGAGGTGACGGCTGCTGTTGCCGTTGTGCGATGAAGCGATGATGCGTGGCCGTCGGTTCATCGGGATTTGGTCCGGACCATGGTCAGGCCCGCTGCGGTCAGGTAGGCGGGGATGGCGCGGACCGCAGCGCGGTCTCTCTCCTGACTCTCGTTCGATAGATAGCGCCAGTCGACGAGGTCGGGATGGAACTTGCGCTCGTTGTCGCGGATCTGGCCGTGCCTCCAACCTTTGGCAACGCGCTCGGCCATCCACCGTACGTGCTCGACCTTCGCGAGCGTCTCAACGTCCTGCTTGTCGATGGTCAGCTGCGGGGGCGCGCCAGTCGCCGGGGCGGCGCTGAAGCCGATCATTTCCAGCTTGTGCCCGATGTTCCACGCCTGCTCGCGGTTGGAGTCCCGCAGATAGGGTGGCAATTGCTCCCAGGGGACGGCCGACGGGTTTGTCTCGGCGGTCTCGCCGCGCTTCTTCTCGTTCTCGAAGTAGGTGTCGTGGATCGCCCGGGCGAGTGCCTCGTTGGTCCCGGTGCGGATCGCGGTGATCGAATAGACCGTACGCAGCACGCTGACCAGCACGAGCTTCGCTTTGTCCAGCTCGCGCGCCGGAAACAGCAGAGCCGTGCCGTTGTCGTCGTCCGTTCTGGTTCCGGCCCCATTGCGCCGGGCGGCACCGCCGAGGACGCCGCTGTGTGCCACCGCCACCACGACCGTGGTGTCGTGGCCGGCCAGCAGTCGCAGTGCGACGTTGCCGGCCGCGATGCCGGCCGCGTCGTCGTCCAGGCAGACGTACACCCGGCCGGGGATCCGCATCGTGCCGTCGGCGGCGGGCACCTTGAGGTCGTCGATAGACGTGAGCCAGCCCGGGTCGGTGCCACGGGCGGTCACGGCGATCCGGCCGTGAGGATCGGCGTGGCGGGCCTTCACGGCGGCGACCGGCACATCGGGGTCGAGGACGCACAGGCTCGGCGTGATCTTGTCGGCGTCGCTCACCCCGGACCAGAACCGCATCAGCCGGTCCATGAGCGTCTGGCCCAGGCCCGTGTAGCCGATCATCAGCACGGCGGACCGCGGGTCGGACGGCGGGTACGGCGCCAAGCTGTCGAGCAGCCCCCGCGCGGTGCGGTCGTGCCGGGTGAACAGGTCGACGTGGCTGCCGCCGGGGCCGGTTTCCTGCCTTACTACCGCCTCGAACAGTTCGTGGTCCTGCGCCTCGGCATAGCAGATGACGGTCGTGCCCTTCTCCCGGTTGAAGGCGTGGACGGCGATCGCCACCTCGGCGTTTCGCATGCTGTCCGGCCCGACAGCGATCAGCTCGCATGCCCGGCCCAGCCCGGCTCGTGTCAGCACCGAGCGTCGCCGCGGATCGCCGGTCACCCGCAACTCTCCGGCGTGAGCTGCGGGCCGGGCCGGCTCAGGGATGATCACGACCACCTTGCCGCCGATCTCGCTCCGGATCTGGTCGGCAAGCAGGTGGGTCAACTCGAGTGGTCCGCAGAGGATCGAGTGGCCGCGCATCAGGGCGATCCGGCCCTGCCTCAGCCGCCCCCGAATCAGGGCGTGCGTCGCGAGAACGAGCAGGTAGACGGTCACGGCCGGCGCGGCGAATCGGGCGACCTGGAGCAGGACCGGCAGGCCGTTGGCGTTCTGGAGCGGCGAGGCGTCCAGCACGAACAGCTGAAAGCTGTAGTAGACGAGATCGAGAAAGCCGCTGCCGTATTCCTTGTGGGACGGCAGGTACTGCTGGAAGCCGAAAATGCCGCAGACGAACGCGCCGACGGCGACGAATGTGAAGAAAGCCCGTGCGAACCAGGAAACTTTGCCGGGATCGTCAGCTTGCTCGGTCGCCACGATCACCTCCGCCAACCGGTACACATTGGTTTACCGGGCCACGGGCCGCAGCACAAATCCTCCGGACGGTTTCCTTCTCCGATTGACAGATCAACGACAGTTGTTGAATCGCTGGAGCCCGGATGTGCCGGTGCGTTGGCCGGCTACCACTGGCGAACCGGCGTGCGGCCGGTGCGGATCGCGTGTTTGGATGGACAGCGTCGATCCGAAGGAGTGCGCGGTGGGGCGTCGAGCGATCATCTTCCACGGGACCAACGGCAACCCGAACATCTGCTGGTATCCGTGGCTGGCCGGGCGGCTCGCAGCCCGGGGATACGCCGTCGAGGTGCCGCATCACCCGGGAATCAACGTCGAACCCATCGACACGTTCCTGCCGAAGGTGCTCGATGGGCACCGCTTCGACGAAGACACGGTCGTGGTGGGTCACTCCGGCGGCGCGGCCCTGCTGCTCGCCCTGTTGGAGCGTCTGGATGTCACCGTGGCCCAGGCTGTCCTGGTCGCCGGCTACTGCACCCCGCCCAACACCTCATCGGAGCCGGTGCTCAAGCAGGACTACGACTGGACCGCGATCCGGGCGCACGTGCGTGACCTCTATTTCATCAACTCCCGCGATGACCCGTACGGCTGCGACGACCGGCAGGGGCGCGCCATGTTCGAGCGGCTCGGTGGCACGCAGATCGTGCGCGACGACGGGCATTTCGGCGACTACGACCAGCCGTACGAGTCTTTCGACCTGCTCGACCGGCTCATCCCCTGAGCTCGCAAGGCGCTATTTCCCGCCGGGCACCTGGTCCTTGATCTCGTCGAAGCCGACCTTGGCGGGTGTCTCGACCGGGGAGTAGATCACCCGGATAACGCCCGTCGGAAACGCTTCCGTCGCCGTCACCTTCAGGTGATACGGCGCGTCGCCGTCGTCGAACAGCCTGCGGCCCTTGCGCGCCGCCACCGGGTGCACCAGCAGGCGCAGCTCATCGACCAGCCCCGCGGCGAGCAGCTGCTGCACCACCGAGATCGAGCCGGGAATGAGGATGCCCCGGACACCGGCATCGACCGTGAGCGCGGTGACGGCTTCGACGAGGTCGCCCCCGATCAGCTCGGAGTTGCGCCAGGAGAACGTCAGCGGCTGGCGCGAGACGACCACCTTGCGCATGTCCCCGAGCTGCTTGGCGAACGGCGCGTCGTCACCACCCGCGGCCTCGCGATCGGGCCACGCCCCGGCGAAGCTGTCGTACGTCTCGCGGCCGATGAGCAGCACGTCGGCCGTGTCGTAGTCCTCACCGACGGCGCGGCCCATGTGCTCGTCGAAGTAGGGAAAGTGCCAATCGGGGTCGATCTCGGCCACCCCGTCGGCCGAGATGAACAGGGTGGAGATGACCTTTGCCATCGCAGTGAATCCCATCGAATCGATGCGGTAGGTGGACTGGCGCACTACCCCAGACCTTATCGCCACCGACCTGCGATCGCGGCCGCTCTCGGCGGCATGGGGAGACGCATCGGCAACGGCCAATCAACGCGCGCATTGCCGTCGACCCGCCCGGCCGGGGTTGACATTGTCGCATCCTATGACTCATCTTGTTGAGACAAGGCTTGCGACATTCGGAGGTGGGTGGCATGCGCGAGGCAGATCACACGGAGGCCAGGCGGTGGCTGGCCCAGCACGACTTGGCCGACGCCGAGCCGACCCCGCTGCTCGCGACGCGGCTGGCGGTGCGGCGGCGTGCCAAGCTTGCCGACAGCATCCTGCTGGCCGCGTTCCTGATCGGCGCGGCACTCACCCACTCGTTGGGGCGGTTCACCGACGTCCCGTTCTCCCGGCTGCAGGCGCTGGTGCTGGTGCTGTTGGTGATCGGGCTGCTGGTGGGGCAGTGGCTGCTCGGCTGGTGGGTGCGGCGCGTCGACCGCCGGGCCGCCGCGCAACTGTCCCGGCGGGTGGCCCACCCGGTGAAGCTCGGCTGGCCGGCGGTGCTGGGCCGGTCGTATGCCGCCTTCACGGTCGCCACCTTCACCGGTGCGCTGCTGCTCGCGGTGAGCGTGCTGCCGGTTTCGGACTCCAGCCTGCGATACGGGGCGATCATCGTGCTGATCGGCCTCGCCGGTGCCGGCGCCGGCACCATCATGCAACTGCGCCAGGTGCTGGCGAGCCCGGCCGTGGCCGAGGACGAGGCGTCACTCACGGCCGATGTCATCATGCGGGTCGAGGACGCCCGCGCCCTCGTCACACCCAGCTTGGTGTGGTCGCTGCCGGCAATCTTCCTGTACGGGGAATCGCTCGGCTGGTGGAACGCAGCCTCGCTGGGCCTCGTGGTGGCGGGCGCCGTCGCACTCTGCCTGATCCAGCTCCGCACCACAGGCGTCGGAACGGCGGCCCGGCGAGCCATGGTTACCCGATGATCGTCATCGACGCGGCCTCGCCGACGCCGCCGTACGAGCAGCTCCGGGCCCAGTTCGCGAGGCAGATCCAGGAGCGCTCACTCGCCGTCGGCACCCGACTGCCAACGATCCGCCGCCTCGCGGCCGACCTCGGCCTCGCCGTGAACACCGTCGGCCGGGCATACCGGGAGCTGGAAGAGGCCGGGATGATCGAGACCCGCGGACGGGCCGGCTCATTCGTCTCGGCCGCCGGCAATCAGGCCCTGGAGCACGCCCACCGCGCCGCCCGAGACTACGCGGCGGTCATCGCCAGCGTAGGCATCGATCCCACCGAGGCGATCCGAATCGTCAAGGCGGCACTGGGCCATGCCGCGGTGCCATAGACCATCGATTACTCGCTGCCACCGCGGCCATTTCGCCCCGGGGCGCGCTTCCCCAGCCTTCGCGGCCGGATCTTGTGGCGTGGTCCGAGCAGTGGGAATCCACCCAATGGCAGCGCGTCAACTACGCTCCGCACCCTCCCACACCACCATCGCCCGGGTCGGCGACCCTATGACCGACCCGAGCTCACCGCCCGCATGGCTTTCCTGACCTCGGCGGCTCACTCGTCGAGGATCGTGCAGCGGTCGCACCCCACCACCGGCCGCGGCAACTCGCCAGCTCCACCCCTTACCCGTTCCGGTGGCAGTCCAGATGATGGACCCCGATCCCGCCCACCGGGCACCGTCACCACATCCTGGTCATCCCGTCCCACACCCCGGACCACAACCCCGCATAACACCTCATATTGCCGCCGGACTCGGCGACCTTGATACGCACGGGCACGGAGCAGACCGCTGCGCACCAAGGTCCAACGTCCGCGATTGCCGCCGCACCGCCAGCAGCCCCAGCCCTCGCCCCAGCCCTCGCCCCAACCCTCGCCCTCGCCCTCGCCCTCGCCCTCGCCCTCGCCCCAACCCTCGCCCTCGCCCTCGCCCTCCAAATGCTGCGGACCTTGATACGCGCAGCTCCGCGCCCGCCTGCATCAAGATCCGCGCCGGGCGCGCGGCGGCGAGTCGCCGGCCGGTCAGTGGCGGGCGACTCCGGGCAATCTTGGGCCGCCGGCAAGGTCAACTACGCAAGCCGATCGCAAGGTCGACTGCGAAGCCGATCGCAAGGTCGATTGTGGCTGCTCGACCGGTCCGAGCGGCGGCGATCCCGGCTGACGCCTGCCACTCTCGCGAGCAATCCAACCGGAGCCCGCCAACCACAGAACCGCGAGCCGGAGCGGAATCACAGCCCAGCCCGGCGCTTGTTAAGGTCGGCCCAGGTCATGAGCGCCAGCACGAAGCCCCGGCTCGCTGGCCGGCAACCCTCCGTCTCGTGGGTGGGGTGCCCCGGGTGATGACCCGGCCCGATGCACGGTGCATCAGGCAAGCCGCGAACGGAGGGGCCATGCCATTCCCGAAAACAGTCACCGCTCCCGTCCTGGAAGGTGACCTGGTCCGGCTGGAGCCGCTGGATCACCGGCACGCCGCCGACCTGGCCGCGGCGGCAGCTGAGGATCGGGCCTCGTACCGATTCACCTGGGTGCCGACGGCCGCCGAGGTCGGCGACTACATCGACGCGCAGCTGGCCCGGGCCGCCGCCGGGGCGCTGTTGCCGTATGCGCAGGTGGCAACGGCGAGCGGGCGCGCGGTCGGTGCCACTGCCTACTGGGATCCCCGATGCTGGCCCGACCGGGACGAGCTCTATGCGATCGAGGTGGGTTTCACCTGGCTGGCGGCCTCGGCACAGGGCACCGGGCTGAATGCCGAGGCGAAGCTGCTGCTCTTCGCCAACGCGTTCGAGACCTGGCGGGTGGCCCGGGTGGATCTCAAGACCGACGCCCGCAACACGCTCTCCCGCAATGCGATCGCGGGTACGGGTGCGCGTTTCGAAGGTGTCCTGCGGCGCTGGTCGCGGTCCTGGGCGCCCGGCGAGGCGGGGCTCCTGCGAGATTCCGCCATATATTCGATCATCGATGCGGAGTGGCCGGCTTGCCGGACCTCATTGGAGGCGCGGCTCACCAGAACCAGAAACCGCTGATCCTGGCCTTGATGGGCCTCGATGTCTCGGATCCGTTGCGGCATACTGCGAGACATCGAGCCCGCGTTCCCCACGCGACGACGATCCGATGTGGAGGGAGTTCGCGGTGACGGTCGAGTTCCGGTTGCTCGGCGACGTTGAGGTGCGCATCGACCACCGCCTGGTGGAGGTCGGTCATGTCCGGCAGCGGTGCGTGCTGGCGGCGCTGCTGGTCGATGCCAACCAGACGGTGCCCGTCGACCAGGTCGTGGACCGGGTGTGGGGAGACCGCGTCCCGCAGCGGGCCCGCAACGCGTTGTCGGGCTACCTCTCGCGGTTGCGGCGCGTGCTGGCCGGCACGGCCGATGCCCGGATCGTTCGGCAGCCGGGGGGCTACCTGCTCGCCGTCGATCCGCTGACGGTTGACCTGCATCGCTTCCACGACCTGGCGCGCCGGGCGCGGAGTGCCGGTGACGCGACGACCGCGGCGAGCCTGATGGATCAGGCGCTCGCCCTGTGGCGGGGCGAGGCGTTCGCCACCCTGGACGTGCCGTGGATCAACACCGTTCGCGACGCGCTCGCCGTGCAACGGCTGGCTGTCCTGCTCGATCGCAATGACATCGCGCTCGACCGCGGCGAGCATGCCGCGCTGTTGGCGGACCTGTCCGCGGCCGTCGCCGCGCACCCGATGGACGAGCGCCTGACCGGCCAGCTCATGCTCGCGCTGTACGGCTGCGGCCGGCAGGCCGAGGCGCTTCAGCACTACGAGGTGATCCGCCTTCATCTGGCCAACGACGTGGGCGTGGATCCCGGTCCGACCCTGCAGACCCTGCACAAGCAGATCCTCACCGCGGATCCGGCGCTCACCACCGGCGCCGCCCCGGACAGGGTGGAAGCGGCCGCGGCACCGGAGCGGGCGCTGGTTCCGCGTCAGCTTCCGGCGTCGCTGCGCTGGTTCGCCGGCCGGGACAGCGAGCTGATCGCGCTCGACGCCGTTCTCGCCGAGTCCAAGGAGCACCCCGCGACGGCGGTCATCTCCGCCGTGTCCGGCACCGCCGGGGTCGGCAAGACGGCGCTCGCCATCCGCTGGGCGCATCGGGTGGCGGACCGGTTCCCCGACGGTCAGCTCTACGTCAACCTGCGCGGATTCGACTCCAGCGGGTCGGTGATGGATCCGGCGGAAGCCGTCCGCGGGTTTCTCGACGCGTTGGGGGTCGCTCCGCAGCGCATTCCGGCCGGCCTGGCCGCGCAGTCCGGGCTGTATCGCAGCCTGTTGTCCGGCAGGCGGATCCTGGTCGTTCTGGACAACGCCCGCGACGCCGAACAGGTGCGCCCGCTGCTCCCCGGTTCACCGGGCTGCCTGGCGGTCGTCACCAGCCGGGTCCGTCTCGCCGGCCTGGTGGCCGCCAACGGGGCCTACCCGCTCATGCTCGACCTGCTGTCCCCCGCCGAGTCTCGCGACCTGCTCGGGCGGCGCCTCGGTCCGGATCGGCTCGCGGCCGAGCCGGACGCCGTCGAGGAGATCATCGTCCGCTGCGCGCGGCTCCCGCTGGCGCTGGCGATCGTCGCCGCCCAGGCCGCGACGGATCCCCACGCGAGCCTCGCCACCATCGCCGCCGAGCTCTGCGACGCGCAGGACGGCCTGGACTCGTTCGATCTCAGCGATCCGGCCGCCGACGTCCGGACCATCTTCTCCTGGTCCTACCACGCGCTCAGTGCCCCGGCCGCGATCCTGTTCCGGCTGCTCGGGCTGCACCTCGGGCCGGACATCTGCGATGTCGCGGCGGCCAGCCTGGCCGGCATTTCGCCGGCCCGGATCCGGCTCCTGCTCAGGGAGTTGGCGCGGGCCAACATGCTCACCAGGCACACCCCAGGCCGGTACGTGTTCCACGACCTGCTCCGGACGTACGCGCGCGAGCAGGTGTACGCCGTCGAGTCCGCGGCCGAACGACGAACGGCGCTGCATCGCGTCCTCGACCACTACCTGCACTCGGCCCATGCCGCCGCCGTGCTGCTCGCCCCCAACCGCGAACCGATCGTGGTCGACCCGCGCCTGCCGCAGGTCACCGCGATCGAGCCGGCCGACCAGCAGGCGTCGCTGGCCTGGTTCGCCGCCGAACACGCCAACCTCATGGTCGCCATCGATCAGGCCCTCCGGGACGGATTCGACAGCCACGCCTGGCAGCTCCCGTGGACTTTGAACACGTATCTCGACAGGCAGGGACACTGGAGCGACTGGCTGCACGTGCACCAGACCGCGCTGACAGCGGCCCGCCGGCTCGCCGACCTGCGATACGAGGCGTACGCGCACCGGGGCCTTGCCCACGCCTATGCCGCGCTGAATCAGCACGACGAGGCCACCACCCACCTCCAGTGCGCCCTCGAGCTGTACGCGCAGGCCGGTGACCAATCCGGCCAGGCGCACATGCACGCCAGCAAGACGCGGCTGCTGGCGCTGCGGGGCCTGCACCGAGAGGCGATCGACGAGATGCGGCTGGCCATGGAGCTCTTTCAGTCCATCGGCGACCGGCCGGGCTATGCCCAGGCCCTCGGCAACCTGGGCTGGCTGCAGGTCCTGGTCGGCGACTACCCCGCCGCGATCTCGGCTAGCCGTGACGCCCTCGACCTCTTCGACGAGCTGGACGATCGGTTCGCCCAGGCGTCCGCCTGGGACAACCTCGGACGCGCCCACCACCACCTGGACCAGCACGGGCAGGCCGTCGACTGCTTCCGGCGGGCGCTGGAGCGGCTCGACGGCCTCGGCACCCGGTTCGAGAATGCCCAGGTCCACATTCACCTGGGCGACACCTTCGACGCCTCGGGCGAGCCCGAATCGGCGCAGGCGGCCTGGCGGGCGGCGCTGGACATCCTGGATGAGCTCGGCCATCCCGAGGCGGAGCGGCTACGCGCGCGGCTCCCGGCTCATTCCTTGAACCGGTAGCGACGGCGCGGCGGCGGTTCCGGCAGCGCCGCACGGTCGACCTTGCCGTTGGCCGTGGTGGGCAGCTGTCCCAACGGCACGTACCGCGCCGGCACCATGTGCTCGGGAAGGTGATCTCGCAGGTAGGCGCGCAGTGTTCGCTCCTCGATGGGCACGCCCGCCTCCGGCACCACGTACCCGATCAGGGTGGGGGTGTCGCCGCGCAGGATGACCACCGCGCTGCGTACCAGGGGGTGGGCCTGAAGCGTCATCTCGATCTCGCCGAGCTCGACCCGCTGCCCGCGGATCTTGACCTGGTTGTCGGTGCGTCCGAGATAGTGCAGGTGGCCGTCCTCGGTCCAGCGCGCGAGGTCACCGGTCCGGTACACCCGGCTCCGGCGCCCGGCCACGTCGATCTCGACGAACCGTTCGGCGGTGAGCGCCGGTGCACCGCTGTAGCCGCGGGCCAGGCAGTCCCCGCCGAGGTACATCTCCCCCACGCCGCCGACCGGCACGAGCCGGCGGTCGCCGTCCAGCAGATAGACCGCGACGTTGCTGATCGGCCGGCCGATCGGCACGCCGGTGTCCGGCTCCGGCCGCCGGCATGGCCACGCGGTGACGTCGATGGCGGCCTCCGTCGGCCCGTACAGGTTGTGCACCTCGGCGGGCAGCGCCGCGGTGAGCCGGTTGACGGTCTTCGGCGGCAGCGCTTCGCCGCTGCAGATGACGGTACGCAGGACGGTGCACTCCTCGAACCCCGGCTCGCCGACGAACAGGGCGAGCATCGACGGTACGAAGTGGACGATCGTCACCCGTTCGCGCCGGATCGCCTCGATCAGTGCCAGCGGATCCCGGTGCGCTTCCGGGGCTGCCACGGCGAGGCGCGCGCCGTACATGAGCGGCCACAGCAGCTCCCAGACGGACACGTCGAACGTGTACGGCGTCTTCTGCAGCACCACGTCGTCGGCGGTGAGCGCGTATTCCGCCTGCATCCAGGCGAGCCGGTTGGTGAGGCTGCGGTGGGTCATCTCGACGCCCTTGGGCAGGCCGGTCGACCCCGAGGTGAAGATGACGTACGCGAGCCCGTCGGCAACCTCCCGGGGTGCCCGGTAGCGGCGCCAGTCGACGCTCAACCTCACGGCGCCCCCGTCGGCCGCCGTGAGGTCGAGCAGCGTGGGCCAGCCGGGCCCGTCGAAGGCCGGCCGGCACCGATCGCTCACCAGGACGGCGCCGGCGCCGGCTGTACGCAGCATCAGCGCCAGCCGCGACCGCGGATGCGACGCGTCCAGCGGCAGGTAGGCGGCGCCGGCCAGCAGGATGCCGACCACGCCGACGACCATGTCGACGCCGCGCTCGGCGCACAGGCCGACCACCGAGCCCGCCTCGATCCCGGCGGCGTGCAGCCGGCCGGCCAGCAGGGCGGCCTCGTCCATCAGCTCGCGATAGGTCAGCTGCCGGCTGTCGCCGCGCAGCGCGATGCGGTCGGGCGTACGCGCCGCCTGCACGCAGATGGCCTCGGGCACCGGCCGGTCTGGGAAAGGTGCGGGTGCGGGGTTGAAGCCGAGAATCCTGGCGCGTTCCTCCGGGCCGACCACCGGCTCATCGAGGATGCTGCGGGTCATGGTTGGCCCCCCTTGCGTTCGGAGATGATGTCGTGGATGGCGGCGATGGTCTGCCGCACTGTGGCGTCGTCCAGCGGGACGGTCCGGGTGTCGGGGCCCGGCGCGCTCGGCGCCGCGCCGCCCGGCAGCGGCAGGACGGCATCGCCCGGCAACGCCGACCGGTCCGAGCGCGCGGTGCTCACCGTGCGGTCGGCCCCCGGCACGCGGGTGCCGTTCAGTCCGGGCACGTCGGCGGCGGCGAGCAGGAAGCCGAGCCAGCCGCCGAAGCGGGACAGCAGTTCGGCTTCCAGGATCGCCACCTCCTCGGCGTCCATGCCGTCCGCGGCGGCCAGGCCGGCGAGCGCCGCCCGCAGCGCCGAGGTCATCAGCGCGTAGGCCGGCTGGCCCCCGCCGCCCCAGGCCAGCCCCGGGGCGGGCGCCGCCGCGCCGAGCCGGGCCAGGAACGTGCCGAAGTCGTCGACGGCCTGGCGCACCGTCGGCCGGGTCGGGTTGACGAAGAGCACCGGCGGGCGGGCACCGTCCCGTTCGGCGAACGCGGTGGCCATCTCGGCGGCGAGGACGCTGGCGCTGCAGTAGCCGACGATGCCGTCGACCCGGCCCAGCATCGGCGCGTAGGAATACGCCAGATCCGGCACGCTCAGGTACGCACCGGCGGCGGCGAGGTCACGGACGACGTCGATCCGGCGGATGTCGAGCCGGTTGTCGCCGGCCGCCGCCAGCGCCGAGGCGAGGCTGGTGGGCGCCGCCAGCGGCTGGAAGTCCACCACGACGACCCTGGTCCCGTCCGGGTGTGCGGAAACCCGTTCGACGGACAACAACGGTACGGCCATGTCAGCCCCGTCCCGGCGCCGCGCGAAGCGACTCGACCTGCGCCGCCAGCGCCCCGGGCGTGGGCTCGCGAGACGCGTCTGCCACGTCGATCGGCACGCCGAACGCGCGGCGGATCCGGGCAATCATCCGAAGAAACAAAAGTGACTCTCCACCCAGGTCGAAGAAGTTCGAGTCGGCGGTCACGCCGGGCGTGCCGAGCAGGTCCCGCCAGATCCCCACCACCCGCTGCAGGGTGGTGTCCTCGCTTTCGCCGGCGGCCGTCCCCGTCGGTGCCGCGGCGCCGGTGGGGACGGATCGGCCCGGGCCGGCGGCCAGCCAGTGCGTCGTGCGGGCGAACGGATACGTCGGCAGGGGCACCCGCCGCGCCTCGACCGGCGCGCGGAACGCGGCCCAGTCGACGTCGACCCCGGCCGTCCACAGCTCGCCGACGGCCGCGACCACAGCGTCAACGGGATCGGCCCGGCGGTCCGGCTGGACCGCCACTGTCGCCGCGGGGGCTCCCCCCGCCTGGCGTACGGCGCCGGTCAGCGCCCGGCCCGGCCCCACTTCGAGGAACACCGGCCGGGGCAGGGCGAGCGCGGTTCGCGCGGCCCGGTCGAACCGGACCGGCGAGCGGAGTTGCTCGGCCCAGGCGCCGGCGTCGCGGTGACCGCCGCGGCCGAGCAGGTCGCCGGTGCGCGCGTCGATGACGTCGAGGAGCCGGCCGTGCGCCGCGGCGGTGGCCGCGAACCGGCCGAACTCGACGGCCGCCCCGGCCATCATCCGCGAGTGGAACGCCCGCCGCGCCGGCAACGCCCGGTGCGCGATGGCGGCGGCGTCGAGCCGCCCGCGCAGGTCGTCGAGCGCGCCGACCGGGCCCGCCACGACCACGGCCTGCGGACCGTTGACGGCGGCGACGTCCAGTTCGCCGATCTCACGCAGGTGCGGCCGGACGGCGTCCTCGTCGGCGAAGACCACGAGCATGCCGCCGCGCGGCGCGTCCCGCATCAGCGCACCACGCCGCGCCACGAGCCGCAGCGCGTCCGGGAAGGTGAGCTCCTGAGCCAGGCAAGCGGCGGCGTACTCGCCGATCGAGTGGCCCAGCAACGCGGCCGGGCGCATCCCCCAGGACGTCAGGAGCCGACCGAGCGCGTACTCGTAGACGAGCAGCGCCGGCTGCGCCACCTCGGTGCGGTGAATCAGGTCCTCGGGTGCATCGCTGTCCAGCAGCACATCGCGGATGTCCATGCCGATCAGCGGAGTGAGAACAGTGGCCGCGCTGTCCACATCGGATCGCACTGAGGGATACGCGTGGTAGGTAGCGGCGGCCATGCCGGGGAACTCGGCTCCCTGGCCGGGAAACAGCAACACCAGGCTGGGCCGCCGGGCCGCCTCGCGCCCACCGGCACGGGACAGCTGACGTACGGCCTCCGCCACGTCCCGCGCGGCGACCGCCTGGCGGTGCCGGAAGTGCCGCCGGTACGACTGCAGGGTGAACGCCACATCGTGCAGGTCGCCGACCGGGGCACCCAGGCTCGCGGCGAGCCGCTGACGCGCGGCGGCGAGGTCCTCCGGCGTACGGCCGGACAGCGTGAGCAGCGCCGGCCGGTCGCCGGCGATCGGGCGGTGCGCGGGCGGGGCCGCCGGCCGCGGCGCCTCCTCCAGGACGACGTGCGCGTTCGTTCCGCCCAGCCCGAACGAGCTGACCGACCCGCGCCGCACGGCGCCGGCGTCCACGGTCCACGGGCTTCCGGCCGGGTCCAGGGTGAAGGGGAACCAGTCCGCGGTGAACTCGCCGCGCGGCTCGGCGAGCCCGGCCAGCGGCGGAGTCCGGCGGAAGTGCAACGCGAGGGCGACCTTGATCAGCCCGGCCACGCCCGCGGCGGCGTCGAGGTGCCCGACGTTGGCCTTGACCGAGCCGAGCGAGCACGGCCGTGAGCCCGGGGTGCGCTTGCCGAAGACCTCGGTGAGGGCCGCGAGTTCGATCTCGTCACCGACCTCCGTGGCCGTGCCGTGCGCCTCCAGGTAGCCGACCGTGGCCGGGTCCACGCCCGCGTTCGCGTACGCCCGCCGCAGCACGTCGACCTGGCCGCCGATGCCCGGCGCGGTGTAGCCGACCTTCGCGCTGCCGTCGTTGTTGATGGCGGAACCCTTGATGACGGCGTACACGATGTCGCCGTCCCGGACCGCGTCGGCCGCCCGCTTCAGGGCCACGACCGCCACCCCGTTGCCCGGCACCGTCCCGGCGGCACCGGCGTCGAACGGGCGGCAGGTGCCGTCCGGGGACATGATGCCCTTCGGCTCGTACAGGTATCCGGCGTGCTGGGGCACCGCCGCGCAGACGCCGCCGGCGAGCGCGACGTCGCAGTCGCCGGCGCGCAGGCTCTGGCAGGCGAGATGCACCGCGACCAGCGACGTGGAGCAGGCCGTCTGCACGGTCACCGCCGGACCGGAGAGGTTGAGCCGGTAGGCGACCTTCGCCGCGAGGTGGTCCTTCTCATTGCCGAGCACCACCGCCAGCAGGCCGTGGTCCCGCAGGGTCTCGGGCGTCGCCAGGATGTTGTTCAGCAGGTAGTAGTTGAACCCCGCGCCGGCGAACGTGCCGACCCGGCCGGGCGACCCGGTGGTGATCAGCCCGCCCGACTCCAGCGCCTCCCACGACGCCTGAAGCAGCAGCCGGTGCTGCGGATCCATGATGGCCGCCTCGGCGGGAAGGATGCCGAAGAAGGCCGCGTCGAACAGCTCGACGTCCGCCAGCACGCCGCGCGCGGGCACGTAGGCAGGGTCGTCCAGCTCGGCCGTCGGCACGCCGGAGCCCAGCAGCTCGGCCCGGTCCAGGGTGCGGATCGAGATCCGGCCGGACGACACATTCGACCAGTACTCCGCCACATCGGCCGCACCGGGAAAACGCCCGGCCATGCCAACAATCGCGATATCGCCGGGTGCGACCTTCATGCCGGGGCCCCGGAGGTCAACGCGTGCAGGTGACCCGCAAGGGCTTGCACGGTCGGGAAGCGGTAGAGGTCGGTCAGCGGCACCGGGTGGCCGCCGAGTTCGTCGCGCAGGTGCTTGCGCACCACGGCCAGCCGCAGCGAGTCGCCGCCCACGTCGAAGAACGCCTCGTCGACGTCGAAGTCGTCGGTGCCCAGCACGGCGGTCCACGCGTCGGCGACCAGCTGCTCCAGCCGGGCCAGCGACAGCGCCTGCGTCCCGGCCGCCGCGGGCTGCACCGGGGCCGAGGACGCCGCCGCGGCCAGCGCGTCGAGGTTCACCTTGCCGTTGCGGTTGAGCGGGAACTCGTCCACGACCGTCCAGCGCTGCGGGCGGGCATACGGCGCCAGTTCCGCCTCGACGGCGCCCCGCACGGCGGCGAGCGCGTCGTCTCCGGGGTGAAGCTTGACCGCCGCGCACAGCCGCGGGGAACGGCCGTCCACCGCGAACACGACGGCGTCGAGAACGCTCGCGTGGCCCTTGATCCGGCGCTCCACGTCGGCCAGCTCGACCCGGTGCCCGGCGATCTTCACCTGCCGATCGGTACGGCCGAGGAAGCGCAACTGCCCGTCCGAGCCCCACCGCACCAGATCCCCGGTGTGGTAGGCCCGCGAGCCGTTGCGACCGACGAACGCGGCCGCGGTGCGCTCGGTGTCGTTGAGGTAGCCGTCGGCCAGGCCCAGCCCGAGGGCGTGCAGCTCGCCGATCCCGCCCGGCGGCACGGGGCGGCCGCGGCGGTCGGCGACGACGACCTCGGTGCCGGCCACCGGCCGTCCGATCGGCAGCACCGGCCCGACCTCGTGGGCCGCGTCCACGTGGAACGTGGTCGTGAAGGTGGTGTTCTCCGTCGGCCCGTACCCGTTGGTGACCCGCAGCTCCGGGCAGCGGTCGAGCACCCGCCGGACGTGCTCGGGCGACACCGTTCCGCCGCCGGTGAACAGCTGCCGCAACCGGCCGAACGCATCCGGCCGGTGGTCCGCCACCAGGTGGAACAGCCCGGAGGTCAGCCAGGCGTGCGTCACCGGCCGGGTGAGCAGGAACGCGGTCAGTGCGGCCGGCGTCGGCTCCTCCGGCGGGTAGACCTCTACGGTGTCGCCCCGGACGAGCGGCACCAGCAGTTCGAGGGTGGAGGCGTCGAACGCCAGCGGCGCCAGGCGCAGCATCCGCACCGGCGTGCTCCGGGCCACCATCGCCTCATCCGCGGCCAGGCGCAGCACGGCGCGGTGCGGCACCACCACACCCTTCGGCACCCCGGTCGATCCCGAGGTGAACGACACGTAGGCGGCGCGGCCACCGTCGGCCGGTGCGGCCGGCGGTACATCCGCCGCGGGTGGCCGGTCCGCGTCTGCCGCGGCGGCGCTGACCAGGGGGCAGTCGACCGTCTCCGCGCCGAACGACACCGCCGTGTCGCTGATGCAGGCGCGGGGAGCGGCGGTCGCCGCCACGTGGTGGTGCCATTCCGCAGTGGCGGTGCGGTCCACGGCCACGTAGCAGGCGCCGAGCCGCAGCACCGCCAGCACGGCGATGGCCTCGCCCACCGACCGGCGGAGGTCGAGGGCGACCCGGTCACCGGCGCGGACGCCGGCGCCGGACAGCAGCCGCGACTGCTCGACCGCCGCCGCGTGCAGCTGGCGGTAGGTCAGCTCACCGTCGCAGTCGCGGACGGCCAGGGCGTCCGGCGTCTTCCGCGCGACGCGGGCGAAGGCGCTCCAGATGTCGTCGGTGGCCTCGACCGGTGTGCCGGCCCCCAGCTCGGCCAGCCGCCGCTGCTGCTCCGGCGAGATGGTGCGGGCCTGGGCCAGCGGCGCGTGCGGCGCCTCGGCCAGCTCGCTCAGCGCGGTTTCCAGCGACTCGATCAGGTCGCCCGCGTCGGTCGCGGTCAGGGCGCCGTCGGCGTACTCCAGCGTGAGGCGGGGCTGGGTGGACCAGGTCTGCAGGTACAGCAGCGCGTCGAAGACGGAGCCGTGGCAGTGCCCCTCGTACACCTTCCAGGGCCGCCCGCCGGCTTCGAACGCGCCGGGGATGAGCTCATGGTGGGCGGCGAAACCGACCTGCACCAGCGGATTGCGCGCCGGATCCGGCTCCTCCCCGGTGGCGGCGACGAGCCGTTCGAACGGGACGTCCGCGTCCGCGACCGCCCTGGCGACCGCATCGCCGATCCCGCGGACGAACGCGGCGCGGTCGAGGTCGTCGTCGACCCGGCACCGGACGGGCACGACCCGCGTGTACAGCCCGATCGCGTCGAGCGTCGCGGTGTCGAAGCGCCCGGCGGCGGGGATCCCGAGCAGCAGGTCATCGAGGCCGGTGCGGCGGGCCACCACGAGAGCCCAGGCCGACATCAGCACGGTGGTCACCGTCACCGCGCAGCGGCGCGCGAGCCCGTCGGCGGCCTCCCGCAGCCGGGGGGAGAGCGCGAAGGTGAGCCGGGTGCCGCGGCCGTCGAGCTCGGCCGGCCGGGGCAGGTCCGTCGGCAGGCTCACCGACGTCGGCGCGCCCGCCAGCCGGGCGCCGCCGCGTTCGAGGGCCGCGGCCAAGGCGCCGGACCGCTCCAGGGTGGCGAGCCGGTCGCCGGTCTGCTCCGGCGACGGCCTGCCGGGTACGTCGTCGCTCCGGTCGCCCGGGCCGGCGCAGTACAGCTCGGTGAACTCGCGCCAGAGCACGCCGATGCTCCACCCGTCGGCGATGACGTGGTGGGCCAGCAGGGTGAGCAGGTGCCGGCCGCGGGTACGGGTCAGCACGAACACCAGCGGCGGCCGGTCGAACGGGCGCAGCAGGTGCTCGCCGGCCCGCCCGTACAGGTCGTGGACGGCACTCACCGCCGAGCCGGGCAGCCGGTCCGGCGGCGTGGGCAACGTCAGGTGCAGCAGCCTCGGGCGCTCGGCGGCGCCCAGCACGATCCGGCCGTACGACCCGCCGGCGGCCACGAACATCGTGCGCAGCGACTCGTGCCGGGCGACGAGCCGGCACAGTGCCTGTTCGACCCGGGCCAGATGCAGCAGTCCCGTGGCCTCCAGCGTGAACATGAGGTGGTAGGGCCGGTCCTGGCCCAGCAGGTGCGCGGCCAGCATCGGGCGCTGGCCGGGCAGCAGGTCCCGCATGACCCGCCCGGCGTCCGGCTCCAGCTGCGGCACCGGGTCGACGTACGGCGTCGCCGCGTCGAGCACGGCGGGCAGCGGCTCGGGGCCGAGCAGCCGGGCGATGTCGACGGTGAGCGACAGCTGCCGCTGGCCCAGGGACAGCAGCTCGATCGCTTGCAGCGAGGTCCCGCCCAATGCGACGAAGGAGCAGCTGTCCATGATGGACTCCGCGCCGAGGACGGCCCCGGCCAATGCCGCCCAGCCTGGTTCCCTCATCGCTTCGAACTCCCTGTGGCCTCGGTGATCAGCTCTGCCATGGTGGCCACCGTGAACGCCTCGAACAGCCGCTTCCGGTCGAGGCGCACCGCGTACCGGCGCTGGACCGCCGCGAGGATCCGGAACGCCGTCAGCGAGTCGCCGCCGACCGCGAGCAGGTGGTCGGTGACGCCCGGTGGATGCCGCTGGAGGCGCTCCGACCACATCGCCATCAGCTCCTCCTCCAGCGCGGTGCGGGGATGCACCGGTGTGGTGTCCATCGCTGCTCCTTCTCTCGCCGGCCGGCTCAGAACGGGCCGGTGGCGGGCGACGCGGCCTTGACGACTTCCGTCATGGCGCCGAAGGTGGTGTTGTCGAACACGTGCGCCAGCCGCACGTCCAGCACCATCTCCTCGCGGATCCTGGTGGTCAGGGTCAGCGCGGTCAGGGAGTGACCGCCGAGCGCGAAGAAGTCGTCGTGCTCCTCGACCTGCTCGACGCCGAGCACGTCCTTCCACAGCTGGGCGAGCGCCCGGACCCGGGTCTCGCCCGTAACGTCCTGCATGTCTACTGCTCCTCGATGACGTGACGGGTGGTCGCGAAGGGGTAGGTGGGCAGCGGAACGCGCCGCCGCCCCACGTCGTGGATCGGCTCCCAGGAGCCGCCGAATCCGAGCTGCCACAGCGCCGCGATGGCACCCAGCAGCGCCGTGTGACCGTCCGGCGCGCCAGGATCGCGGGCCGAGAGCAGCACGGTGGGGCCGGCCGGCGACGACTCCGCGGCACTGCCGGGACCGAAGTCGAGGCAGACGGCCGGATCGAGCGCGGCCAGCGCGGCCGCGAACACCGACCGCGGCAGGCCGGTGCCGTCGGCCCCGGAGAAGCGACTTCGCCAGTACGCCGCGTCGCAGGCCGTCGCGTCGTCGAGCGGCGCGGTCGCGGGCCCGGGGTAGATCGGGATCGTGGGGACCGCGAGCTCGGTCGGGCAGCCGCCCCGGGCGAGGGCCGCGGCGGCGTCGCCCACCGTGAACACCCCGGCGACGCACGCCGCGGCCAGCTCGCCGGCGCCGCTGCCCAGCAGCGCACGCGGCCGGATGCCCCGGCTGAGCACGCTGCGAGCGGAGGCGACCGCGTCGACGAAGGCGGCCAGCCGGCCGTGACCGCTGCCGGCTGCCCCGTCCAGGAGCGCGGCGTGCGGGTCCGCGCCGAGCAGGTCGCCCAGCCGGTCGGTCACCTCGTCGACTACGGCGCGGTACACCGGGTCCGCGGCGTAGCAGGCGCTCCCGGCGCCCGGATCGCCGGGCCCCAGCTCGGGGAACGCCAGCACCACCCCTCGGCTGCGCCGGCCCTCCCCGAGCTGGCGCCGCCCGCCCGCGCCGAGCAACGCCGGCCCGGCCACGCCGGCGCCGGCGGCCACCGCGGCACGCCACGGCATGGGGGTACGACCGGCGCGGAGGGTGAACGCGGCGTCGGCCAGTCCACCGGCGGGGTTGCCGACCACGTGCGCCGCCAGATCCCGCAGGCTCCGGTGGAGAGCCTGCTCGGACCTGGCGGAGACCAGGAGCACTTGTGGCGTTCCCGGCTCGGCCGGCCCCGGTCGCGGGGCCGCCTCCTCCAGCACGACGTGGGCGTTGGTGCCCCCGATACCGAACGCGCTCACGCCCGCGCGCCGGATGCCGTCGATGGGTTCCCACGGCTCGGCCTTCGCCGGCACCCGGAACGGTGTCTGGTCCAGGCCAAGGTGGGGGTTCGGGGTCTCGAAGTGCGCCACCGGCGGCACGGTGCGGTGCTGGAGCGCCAGGACCATCTTGATGAGCCCCACCACCCCGGCAGCCGTGTCCAGGTGCCCGACGTTGGACTTGACCGCGGTCAGTGCACAGGGCTGGGTGCGGGTGCCGGTGTCGAACACCTCCCGCAGGCCGGCGACCTCGACCGGGTCGCCCAGCGCGGTGCCCGTACCGTGGGTTTCGACGACCCCGACGGTGTCCGGGTCGACGCCGGCGACCGCCAGGGCGGCCGCGATCGCCGCGGCCTGGCCGGCGGGCCCGGGTGCGGTGAATCCGGTCTTGCGGGAGCCGTCGTTGTTGACCGCGCTCCCCGCGATGACGGCATGGACGGTGTCGCCGTCGCGCCGGGCGTCCTCGAGCCGTTTGAGCACGACCACGCCGACCCCGTCGCCGGGCACGGTGCCGCGCGCCGCGGCGTCGAACGCCCGGCAGCGCCCGTCCGGGGAGAAGATGCCGCCCTGCTGGTACAGGTGGCCGCGGCGCGACGGCGGCGCGACGGTGGACGCGCCGGCCAACGCCATGTCCGTCTCGTAGGTGAGCAGGCTCTGCACCGCGGCGTGCACCGCCACCAGCGACGTCGAGCAGGCGGTCTGCACGGTCAGCGCCGGCCCCTGCAGGTTGAGCTTGTACGCGATCCGGGTGCCGGCGAAGTCCTTGTCGTTGCCGATCACCAGCATCAGGCCGGCCGCGTCCGCGATCGCCGTCCGGTGCTTGAGCACGTGGTCGAGCAGGTAGACGTTCATCCCGGTGCCGACGTACACCCCGGTCCGGTTCCCGTTCGGGGCGACCGGCGGATGGCCCGCGTGCTCCAGCGCGGCCCACGCGCACATCAACAGGAGCCGCTGCTGCGGGTCGATGAGCGCGCTCTCGTCGGGTGAATAGCCGAAGAGCTCCGCGTCGAACCGGAACGGGTCGGCCAGCACGCCGCGCGCCGGCACCAGATTCGGCCGGGTGAGCAGCTCCGGGGGCATGCCCCAACCGGCGAGTTGCTCGCGCTCGAAGTGGCTGACCGAGTCGACGCCGTGCTCGATGTGCTCCCAGAACAGCGCCAGGTCGTCGTCGGCACCCGGCACCCGCGCGGCCATCCCGACGATGGCCACCCGTCCCGCATCGCTGTCAGCCACGGCTGCCTCCCGCATGGGCGCGCCGGCGTTCGGCCAGCCCGCGGACGGCCTCGTCGCGCCGCACCGAGCGCGCCTCATCCGGCTCGACCGGGGCGGGCGTCGCGGTCAGGTGCCGGGCGCAGGCCTCCACGCTGCCGCACCGGAACAGGTCGACCAGCGGCATGTCGAAGCCAGCCCGGTTCATCGCCTGCTGGAGGGCGAGCATCCGGACGCTGTTGCCGCCGAGGTCGAAGAAGTTGTCGCTCGCTCCGACGTCGGGGCGGTTGAGGATCTCGACCCAGATCAGCCGGATTCTCTCCTGCACCGCGCCGGCACCGGCCGGGAGCGCGGCGGCCGGCACCGGAGCGACCGCCGCCGGCTGCCCGATCACGGCCGGCGCGGCCGGAGCCCTGCGGACCCGGCCAATCGCCGGCTCCGCGCCCGCCGGGGCCCGCGCCACCGAACGCAGGATGTCCACGTAGTGGTCCAGGAGCGCGGCTACGGTGCCGGCGTCGAACAGGTCGGTGCTGTACTCGGCGCGGACGAACGGCTGGTCCGCGCTGACGTCGACCGACACGCCGAGGTCGAACTTGGCGGCGCCGATCTCGACACCCACCTCGGTCACCGCCAGCCCGGCCAGCTCCGGCCAGCCGAAGGGGAAATTCTGCAGACCGAACGAGGTCTGGAACAGCGGACCGTGGCTGAGCTGCCGCTCGGTGGTGACCGCGGCGACGATCTGTTCGAACGGCACGTGCTGGTAGGCGAGCGCGGACAGGGTTGTCTCGCGAACCCGCTGGACCAGCCGGGTGAACGGCGGCTCGCCCGACGCGTCGATCCGCAACGGAAGCGTGTTGACGAGGCAGCCGACCAGCGCCTCCTGCTCCTCTTCCAGCCGGTTGGCGACCGGCACCCCGACGACGATGTCGTCCTGGCCGGCGTACGCGGAAAGCACCTCGACGTACGCGGCGAGTGTCGTGGCGAACAGCGTCACCTGCCGCGCACGCGACCACTCGGTCAGCGCCGCCACCAGCTCGGCGCCCAGCGGCCGGCAGAGCACCGCGCCGCGATCGCTGAGCACCTCGGGGCGCGGGTGGTCGGTGGGCAGCGCGAGCCGTGGCGCCCCGGCGAGCGCTTCGCGCCAGTAGGCGAGCCCGTCGTCGTCGCCGGCCCATTCCCCCCGCTGCGCCACCGCATAGTCGAGATAGGACGGCGCCGGCGCCGGCATGGGCGCGGCGTTGTACAGCGCCGCCAGCTCGCGCACCAGGATGCCGACCGACCAGCCATCGCACGCGATGTGGTGCACCAGCACCACGAGGGCGTGCTCCGCCGGCGACCAGGACACGATCGTGGCCCGCAGCAACGGCCCGGCGGTGAGCGAGAACGGCGTTCGCGCGCCCCGGGTGACCAGGTCGCGCAGGAACGCGTCCCCGGCCTGCTCGTCCTCCCGGTCCCGCGACACGACCTCGATCGCCGGATCCGCCCCGGGATCGATCCGCTGGCACAGCACGCCGTCGCGCACCTCGAAAGTGGTCCGCAGCGCCTCGTGCCTGGCCACCAGGTCCCGCAGGGCCAGGCGCAACCGCTCGGCGTCGAGGTCGCCGCGCAACCGCAGGGCGAACGCGACCACGTAGCCGGCATGACCGGGATGTAACTTGTCGACGAAGTACAGGCGCTCGTGCGCGAACGACGCCGGGCCGGTGCGCGACATGCGAAATCTCCTCTGGTCGCAAAGGTTCCGGGTGGTCAGCCGCGCAGCGGCGGGGTGTCCAGGTACGCCCGGATGGCCGCGGCGTGTGCGGGCTTGACGTGCGAGGCGTCGGCGAAGGCGATCGGTGCGGTCACCCGGCACCAGGCGTCGAGTCGTTCCACGCCGAGGTCGTACGCCTTGGCGAGCTCGTCGCGCCGCCGCACGATCTCCTCGCACGTGGTCCCCTCCAGCGCGAAGTCGATGGCGTCGAAGCACGGGTCGCCGACGCAACAGATGGGGTCGACGGCGATCAGCCCGCGCTCCTCGCCGTCGATCACGTTGCCGAGGTGCAGGTCGCCGTGCAGCAGCACCTCCCTGGGCTGCGTCGAGATCAGCTCGTCGCGCAGCTCCGGGCTGGCGCCGAGGTCCGCGCCGCGCCGCTTGGCCGACTCGAACAGCACCTCGGTCCACCCGTACAGCCGGCGGGGTGCGCGGGCGGGCAGGTCGACGGAGTGCAGGTCGCGCAGGAACTCCGCATACTCCGTTCCGGACGGCGGGGTGGGCAGGTCCTCCGCCAGCACCCCGGAGCCCACCAGGTCGATGAGGGCCGCCTCGCCGTCGTGCTCGTAGACGACCGGCACCCGGCCGCTGGGCAGCAGCAGGCGCAGCATCTGCACCTCCTCGGTGAGGATCGACGGGTCCGGGCAGATCTTCAGGACGGTGGCGCCCTGCGGTCCGCTGCACCGGAAGGTGACCGAGGACCGGCCGCGGCCGATCCGGTCCTCGATGGTCAGGTCCCACCGGGCGGCGATGTCCGCCACCCGCGCCGGCAGTCCGGCACACCACGGGTCGACGCGGGCACCGAATCGCCGCCGCAGCCGGCCGGCGAGCCAATCGAGGTCCAATGTGCTGAGATCCACCATGCCGTTTGCCGTTCTGCGAGGCGGTTGTTGGTCTCCCACCCTCATCGCCCGGCGTCCCGATCGACAGGGGACGCCTTCCCGGCCGGGCCGGGAGGCTTTCCCGGCCCGGCACCGGCCGGCGACCCTGCCGGTCGGGTCGGTGGGCGCAGCACCATACGGCGGTGCGATTCATTCCGTCCGAACCGGACCTGCGAAAGCTGATGGGTATCCGCCTGGCCGAATCGGTCGGCAAGGGCGTATTCATGAGCGGCAATGTCATCTACTTCACCCTGGCCGTCGGGCTCAGCCCCGCTCAGGTCGGCCTCGGCATCTCCGCCGCCAGCCTGGCCGGCTTCGTGGCGTCGCTGCTGCTGGGCATGGTGTCCGACCGGATCGGCGCCCGGCGCCTGCTGACCATCCTGTTCGTCGCCGAGGCGGTGGGCTTCACGCTCTATCCGCTGGTGCACTCCATCCCGGTCTTCTTCACGCTCATCGTGGTGATGGGCTTCCTGGAGTTCGGCACCGGCCCGTCGATGGCGGCCCTGATCGGGACGCTGGTCCCGGCGGAGGATCGGGTCCGGATGCGGGCCGTCATGCGCACCGTGTTCAACATCGGCTTCAGCATCGGCAGCGGCATCGCCGCCATCGCCGTCCTGGGTCGCGACGTGCTCGACGCCATTCCGCTGGCCACGGCGGTGCTCATCGGCGTCGCCGCGGTGCTGGTACGGCTCCTGCCGGCGGACAAGTCCCGGCCCACCGCCGTACGGGCGAAGAAGTTCTCGGCGGTGCGGGACATCCGGTTCGTCACCGTGGTCGGGCTGTCCTCGGTGCTGGCCGCGCATGTGACGATCGTGCTGGTGGCGCTGCCGCTGTGGGTGTTGACCCGCACCAGCGCGCCGCATTGGATGGTGCCGCTGATGCTCGTCCTGAACACCGCGTTCGTGATCACGTTCCAGGTACGGGCGAGCCGCGGCGCGGACACCCTGGACGGTGCCGGGCAGATGGCGCGCCGCTCCGGCATCTGGCTGGCGACCGCCTGCGGCATCGTGGCGATCACCGCCTGGACCTCGAACACCGCGGTGACCGTGGCGGTGCTGTTGACCGCGCTGCTCGTCTTCTCCGTCACCGAGGTGATGCAGTCCGCGTCGGCCTGGGGACTGGCCTACGGGCTGGCCCCCGAACGCGCGCCGGCCGAATACCTGGGCACCTTCGACCTGCACGTCATCAGCCAGAACGTGGTCGGTCCCGCGCTCCTGTCCGGCGTGGTGATCGCCTTCGGCGCGTGGGGCTGGGCGCTCATCGCCGCGGTCGTCCTGATCGCCGCCGCGCTCATCGTGCCCGCCGCCCGGCGAGCGCGATCGACCGAGCCGCTGCCGGACGCCGTCGCGCCGGCCGCACCGGTCGCACCGGTCGCACCGGTCGCGGGGTCGTGAACGTGCCAAGCGAGGAGATCGCCATGCCCGTCCAGTTGCTGTGCCTTCCCTTCGCCGGGGCCGGCGCCAGCTTCTTCCACCCCTGGCGCGAGATCGAGGTGGACGGCATCACGCTGCACCCGGTGCAGCTGCCGGGCCGCGAGCGGCGCATCGCGGAACCGCCCTACACCGACGTACACCGCGCCGCCGACGGCCTGCTGCCGGACATCGCCCGGCTGCCCCTGGGGCCGGGGCCGCTGGCGGTGTTCGGCCACAGCCTCGGCGCGGTGCTCGCGTTCGAGCTGGTCCGGCGGCTCGAGGCGCGGGGCACCCCGGTGGCGCACCTGTTCGTCAGCGGCTCCCCCGACCCGTGGTCCGCGCGCGAGCAGCGGGCCGGCGGCCTCGACGACGAGCGGTTCCTGGCCCGCGTCGAGGAATTCGCCGGCTACCGGCATCCGGTCTTCGACCATCCCGAGATGCGCCAGCTCCTGCTGCCGACGCTGCGCGCGGACGTGGAGATGCACGAGGCATACCGTCCGCGCTCCGGCGCACCGGTCGAGGCCCCGGTCACGGTGCTGCACGCGGCGTCGGACGAGCTGGTCAGCGCCGCGGCGGCGGCCGGCTGGCAGGCGGCGACCACCGCCGCCTTCGCCATGGTCGAGCTGCCGGGCAGCCACATGTACCTGACCGAGTCCGCGGCGGCCGTCATGTCGGTCATCGCCCGGTCGATCAACGCTGGACCGGTCACCGCGGCTGCCGGCACCGAGCCGGCGGTGCGGTGGTCGCGATGCGGCTGACCGGCAAGACCGCGGTGATCACCGGGGCCGCGCGCGGCCTCGGGCGGGCCTGCGCGGTGCGTTTCGCCGCCGAGGGAGCCGACCTGGTCCTCGTCGACGTGGCGGCCGACCTCGACGAGGTCCCGTACCCGCTCGGGACGGCCGCGCAACTGGCCGACACCGCCGCGCAGTGCCGCGAGCACGGCTCGGCGGTCCTGACCATCGCCGGCGACGTCCGGGACGAGGCCGCCACGGCGGCCGTCGCGCGCGACACGCTGGCCCGGTTCGGCCGCGTCGACGTGCTGGTGAACAACGCCGGCATCGCGGCGCCGGCCGGCAAGGCGGTCCACGAGATCACCGAGCGGGAATGGGCGGTGATGCTCGACGTCGACCTGTCCGGCGCCTGGCGGATGACCAAGGCGATCGTCCCGGCCATGCTGAGCCGCCGGGCCGGGAGCATCATCAACGTCGCGTCCACCGCCGGGCTCGTCGGCTACCGGCACTTCGCCGGGTACGTCGCGGCCAAGCACGGGATCATCGGCCTGACCAAGGCCGCCGCGCTGGACTACGCCCCGCTCAAGGTGCGGGTCAACGCGCTCTGCCCCGGCTCGGTGCGCGACGACCCCACCGTCGAGGGCCGGATGCTCTCCGAGATCGCCCGCTGCCTCGACGTGCCGGTCGCCCAGCACGAGCAGACCTTCGTCCAGGCCCAGCCCATGAACGCGCTCGTCGAGCCCGCCGACGTCGCCGCCGCGGCCCTGTGGCTGGCCAGCGACGACGCCCGCCAGGTCACCGGAACGGTGCAGGTGGTCGACGGCGGATTCACCGCCCGCTAACCCGTCCCGGGCCACCGCGTCATCGAGGAGTTCGCATGGATGCCCGCCATTTCTTCGCCCATCCGGAGTACGGCACCCGGCCGGAGCGCGCCACGCACGGACTGGTGGTCCCGGTCCCGGCCGGCGCCCGCGGCCTGGCCGCGGTGGCCGGGCTGCTCGTCGACGGCACACCGGTACGCGCCTGGTCGCAGACGGTGGCGGTCGCGCGCCGGCACCACCTGGCCGCAGAGCTGCGAAAGCGCGAACTGCGCCGGCCGGTCCCGGGTGCGGGCGTACGGCCGGTCCTGCTCGGGTATGCCGACGGCCGGGCCGACCTGGTGCTGACCGCCCACCGCACGGCGCTCGACACGGCCGGGCTGGACCGGCTCGCCCGCGAGCTGACCGGCACCACCCCCCGAACGCTGTCGGTGCCGCCGGCGTCCGGCATGCCGTGGTCGGCTCCGGTGGCCCCCGCGCCCGCGTTCGGGCTCGGCGACGGGGCCAGGGCCCGCCGATACGCCAGGGCGGAGATGGGCACCGTGCGATGCCCGCGACCGGAGCCGGCGCGCCTCGTCGCGGCAACCGCCCTGGTGTTGGCGCGATACGGCGAGCCGGCCACGATCGGAGTCGTCAACCCCGGCGGGGTGAACGGCCAGGACACCGTCACTGTCCCCTTCCTGGAGGTGGCCGACGGGGACACGATCGACGCCCTGACCCGGCGGGCCGCGGCGGGCCTCACCGGCGATCCGGACGTGGATCGGCTGCCGGCTGTCGGCGTGCTGCTGCCCGGACCCGATCCGGCGGTGCGGTACGAGTCGGCCGGCCCGCCGTTCCCGATCACGGTCGCCTGGCGGTGGCGACCGGACGGGCAGCTGACCGGTCATTGCCTCTTCGACGAGGCGTACCTGTCGCCGGCGGTTGCGGCCGGCTTCGCCGGGCAGCTGATCCGCGCCGCCGGCGACCTGGCCACCCGGCCACCGTCCATGATGGTCGCCGGCGTGGACCTGATGACCGCCGCGGAGGTCGCGAAGGTGCTCGACGCGGGCCGGACACCGCCGCCCGCCGACCGCCGGGCCGGCACCGTCCACGCCGCGTTCGCGGCCGTCGCGCGGCGCCAGCCGGACGCCCTGGCCTGCACCGACGGCGGGACCGCGCTGACCTACCGCCAGTTGTCCGAGCGGGCGGAACTGCTCGCCGCGGCGATGCGCGACCGCGGCGCGGCCCCCGGTGCGCGGGTGGGCGTCTGCCTGGATCGCGGCGCCGACCTCGTCACCGTCCTGCTCGCCGTGCTGATGACGGGCGCGGCGTACGTACCGATGGATGTCCGCGCGCCCGCCGACCGGCTCGCCTTCACCGTCCAGGACGCCCGGCCCGTGCTGGTCGTCACCGACGTCGCCGGCTTCCCCGCCGTCGCCGGCGTGCCGCTCATGTCGCCGGACGCGCTGCGTACGGCCGGCTCTGCCGCCGACCGGGCCGGCGGACCGGACGACCCCGCGTACATCATCTACACCTCGGGTTCGACCGGCCGGCCGAAGGGCGTCGTCGTTCCGCACCGCAACGTCTTGGCGCTGCTCGACGCCACGGCCGAGGACATGGGGCTCGGTCCCGCCGACGTCTGGACGCTGTTCCATTCCAGCGCGTTCGACTTCTCCGTGTGGGAGATGTGGGGTTGCCTGCTCACCGGCGGACGCCTGGTCTGCGTGCCCTACTGGGTGTCCCGCTCCCCCGAGGAATTCCACGAGCTGGTCACCCGTGAGCGGATCACGGTCCTCAGCCAGACGCCGTCGGCGTTCGCTCAACTAAGCGCCGCCGCCACCGCCGACCTGTCCGTACGGCTGGTGGTGTTCGGTGGTGAGCCGCTGGACGTGACGGCGCTGCGCGCCTTCCACGACCGGCGTCCGCGCACCCGGCTGGTCAACATGTTCGGGATCACCGAGACGACGGTGCACGTCACCACCCGTACCGTGACCCCCGCCGACATGGCGTCGAAATCGCGGTCGGTGGGCACCGCACTGCCGGGATGGTCGGTCTCGGTGCGGGACGGCCGGGGCCGGCCGCTGCCGTTCGGCGCCTCGGGCGAGATCTGGGTCGGCGGCGCGGGCGTGGCCGACGGCTACCTCAACCGGGACGAGCTGACCCGGGAACGGTTCCGGCTCGACGAACACACCGGCGGGACGATCTACCGCAGCGGCGACCGGGGCCGGCTGCGCCCGGACGGGCAGCTGGAACACCTCGGGCGCCTGGACAGCCAGGTGCAACTCCGCGGTCACCGGGTCGAGCTGGACGAGGTACGCGCCGTCCTGCTGGAGCAGCCGAACGTGACCGCGGCGGCCGTGGTGATCGCCGGCGGGCCGGACGACGCGCCCGCGTCCGCCCGGCTCGACGCGTACGTGGTGCTCGACGGCGGCTCCGCGGCCGACGTCCGCCGCCGGGCGGCCCGGATGCTGCCCGAGTACATGCTGCCCGGCACGGTGACCGCGGTGGTCGAGCTGCCGCTGACCCTCAACGGCAAGCTCGACATCGCCGCGCTCCCCCGGCCCGCCGGCGACGAAACCCCGGCGCCGGCGGTGGCCGGGGCCGAACCGGACGGACTCACCGGCACCATGCTCGGCATCTGGGGCAGCGTCTTCGGCCGCGCGGTCACCATCGAGGATGACTTCTTCGAGCTGGGCGGCAACTCACTGCTGGCGGTCCGGCTCTTCGCCGCCCAGCGCAACGCGGGCCTACCCCGCGTCTCGCTGCGCGAGCTGTACCTGCGACCGACCATCACCCGCCTGGCCGACGCGATGACGCAGGCGCCGTCCGAGGCCGAGGCGTGAGGGCAGGCCCCCCGCTATCGCCGGCCCAGCCCGGCCTCACGCGCCAGGACGATCGCCCCTGAGCGGCCGTCCACCCGCAGCTTCCCGAAAATCACGGAGAGGTGGTTGCTGACGGTCTTGGGCGACAACTGGAGCCGGGTCGCGATCGCCGTGTTGCGCAACCCGGTCGCCACCAGGTCCAGCACCTGACGCTCGCGGGCGGTCAGCCCCGGAAAGGCCTCCGCCGGGGCGGTCGGCACCGCGAGCAGGCCGGTCAGCCTGCGGGCGATCACCGAGCCGAAGACCGCCTCGCCCGCCGCCAGACCCCGGATCGCCCGGAGAATCCCGTCGTCGCCCGTGCTCTTGAGCAGGTAGCCGCTGGCTCCGGCCCGCATCGCCGCGAGCACCGACGCGTCGTCGTCGAGCATCGTGAAGATCAGGACGGCCACCCCGGGCGCGCGGTGGAGCACCTCCGCGATGGCATCGGTGCCGTTGCCACCGCACATCTCCAGGTCGAAAATCAGCACATCCGGTCGATGCAGCGATGCCAGGTGGACCGCGTCACGCCAGGTGGCCGCCTCCGCGGCCACCTGCACGCCGGTGCCGGACGCGAGCAATGTCCGCAATCCGCTGCGCACGACCGGCTGCGGGTCGGCCACCACGACGGTCACACCGGTCGCCCGGGTCATCTCCACGCCTTCCCGCACAACCGCGCGCACCCGCCCTGCTGTCGCTCGTTCCCCCGGGCTCGGTCGGCGAAAGCCTGCCGTGCTGGTCGAACACACACCACAATCTCCATTCTGACGAAGCCCGCGGAACTGCTACGACAGACTGTGGACGCGCTGTATTCGGAAAAGTTTCGGCAATCGTTAAACTGGCAGGTCAGCAGCGACCGGCCCGCATCTTCGCGGCGGCGTAGTCGTGACCGTGGCCCATGCGGATGGCATCGTTCAGGGACCCGGCGCGTCAGTATCGCCGGGCGCCCTCGCTACGGTCACGACCAGCGGATATCGTCAAACACCGCGTGACACCCCCACGAACCCCCTGGGGCGTACGGACACCAGCACCTCCCCCGAACCAGCAAGGATCAGAATGACCTCGTACACCATCACCGTCGCGCCCAGCGACGGCAGCGACAACACCACCACGATCACCGTGGACACCAGCAACGGCGAGGCCCTCATCACCGACGTGCGCCTGCACGCGGCCAAGGGGCTCAACGCGGCACGGATGCCGTTCGTCGACATCGCCCTGCTGATGCAGGCGGTCACCGCCACGCCGGCCCTGCCCGCCCCGGTGGTGTCGCCGGCTCTCGCCGACAAGCCCGCGCGGACGGCCCCGGCCGCCACGCGGACGGCCGCCGCTGCACCGGCAACCGCTCCGGAGGCGACTGTCGTCGACACCGCGCCCGCCGTCGCCGACGTTCCCGCCCCTGCCCAGCCCGCGGAGACAGCCACCAAGCCCACGGAGACAGCCACCAAGTCGGCGGAGACGGCCGCCAAGCCCGCCGCCCGCGCGCGCCGCCCGCGCGCCGCCAAGGAGGCCGCCGCACCGAAGCCGGCCGCCAAGCCACGCGGTCGCCGCCCCGCTGCTGCCGCCACCGACACCCCGGACACCCCCGCCCCGGCACCCGCCGCCGAAGTCGCAGCCGAAGTCGCACCGAAGCCGGCCGCCAAGCCACGCGGTCGCCGCCCCGCCACCGACACCCCGGACGCCCCCGCCTCCGCACCCGCCGCCGAAGTCGCAGCCGCAGCCGCAGCCGCACCGAAGCCGGCCGCCAAGCCACGCGGTCGCCGACGCGCTGCTGCCGCCGAAAGCCCAGCCGCCGCCCCCGAAGCCGAGGTCGCAGCCGAGGTCGCAGTCGCCTCCGCAGCCGCACCGAAACGCAAGGCGCGAGCAGCGCGAACCGAGACCCCGGCCGCGGGCAAGGAACGTGTCTACCGCCGCATGCCCGACGACTTCTCCGCCGTAGCGACCCGGCTCAACAGTGCATCGGCCATCGCCGAGCACTACCAGGTGCCGAGCCACACAGCCCAGGGCTGGCTGCGCCGCCTACGCACCAGCACCACCAGCTGACCCCACCGACCGCCGCCTCACTGACCGCAGGCATCGGCAGTTGATGCCTGCTTCGCCACGGACCTACGGTCGGTCGCCGCAGACACAGAAAGTCTGGGCGGCCGACCGACCCCGGCCCTGCGAACATCGAGCTCCTGGTGGGGCGTAGATGGTCGGCGGTTGGTGGGGTTTGCGGGTGAGGGGGGCGATCTTGATAATTTCGGGTACGCCGTCCACGCCTGCGCGTATCGAGGTCCGCAGCATGTGGCCGGTGTGCGCGTGGACTGGGACTGGGACTGGGACTGGGACTGGGACTGCCGATGGTGCGGCAAGCAACCGCGGACGTTGGACCTTGGTGCGCAGCGGTCTGCTCCGCACCCGTGCGCATCCAGGTCGCGGAGCCTCGCGGCGATATGGACGTTATGCGAGGTTACGGTCCGAGGTGTGGGACAAAATGCCCAGTATGTGGTGACGGTGCCCGGTGGGCGGGATCGGCGCCCATCAGCTGGACTGCCGCCGGCGCGGGTAAGGGCGGGAAGCAGGCCCGAGGAATCGCCGAGACCGATGGTGCGGCATGACGTCGCGCCACCGACTGCACGATCCTCGCGGTTTGCCGACCCTGGGGCGATTGTGGTGCGGGCGGGTGCGGAGCGGACCACTCGACTTTCGCCATTTCGGTGGGCTATCCCGGGTCGGTGGATCGCAAAGACTGACCGACGGTTGCGGCGGAGATCTTGGCAACCAGTGGCCCACCTGCGGGC